>Ga0187892_10000681_pt1 | contig 85821 bp, 81 predicted proteins | sample MA1701073metaG_FD_139345 | JGI IMG/M metagenome (GOLD analysis project Ga0187892, IMG submission 139345) | Bio-ooze microbial communities from a basaltic lava cave in the Kipuka Kanohina Cave System on the Island of Hawaii, USA - MA170107-3 metaG ... | reverse complement strand
GACAAGTTGAGCTTGGCGCGTTGACTGACAAATGGCATAGATTCCTGCTCTGATTGAGTCGGAACCTAATATACAACAAAAATGCCTCTATTGCAACGTTAATTTGGAATCAAGCTACTAGTTCATCGCCAGCAGGAAAAGTACGATAACAAAATGAATCGCTATACGCAGGGAAACCGATAAAAGTTGTGTAGCTAAAAAAGATTTTAGCAATAGCCTCTTTTACCTTCCAGCCACCGTCAAAATAAAAAGCATTTTCAAGAGTGAAAGGTACCTTTCGATTACGAGATATTTCGATACTATCGGTCGGTGAAAATCCTTCTATTTTAACTGTTCCAAACTTATTCTTATACTCATCAATCAGGTCAACCTTAATCTGAGTAGTAAAATGCTTTGCAGACAACCGACCGTCATTGGTAACAACAAATTCATGCTTAAAAGGATCTGAACCTGTTCGCCTAATTTCATCAATTCTTATTTGCGGTGGAATATCCGCCATCCACAAAGTAAATACAAGCGAGACAACCGAAACAAGGATTATCCAAAAGCGTTTTGAAAACTTTTTAAATGTATCATACTTGCTTTCGACATTTACTTGTACAGGTGGTTTTTGTATATTCTTTTTCTTTCGAGTCTTTCTTGACATAATAGATGAAGGATATTACAGTAATTAAATTCTTTATTTAGTAACGAATTTAATCAAGTTCTTTCCGCAGCTTAAGCTCCGGATTTTCTCCTCTTCTAACCTACGACGACAGAGTTTTCTTCCTGAGAATTTGATCGGGGTTCTCCGCCAAGGCAGTGTCGAGAAGAAAGAAATGCGTTCTCTTTGTTAACCTCGAAGTGCGCTTCGGGCATTTCATCCCAATATTCGCCCATCTCATGTGTGTCAAAAGACTCCACCGGCTTGTCGAGAAAATCGAATTTCAGCAGCTTTTTCGATTCACTTTTTGCCATGCCGGCTTATTGCTTTTTTGCTTGTTTGCGTTCTTGTTGGCGCGCCTAAAAAACCATATCAATGAATCGCAACAATTATTCAAACCATTGCACTTTCGAGTTCGGCATCAAACCTAACTGCCGGGACAGAGATTCGCGGGGCTTGGGCAATTCGCTTAGCATTTTGCAATAATTCTGCGATGCGACGCCCAATCTCGGCTTTTACAACTTTTTCGCCGCATTGTGGGCAAACTCCTGCCGGGACGTTTTCGACAATGATCAGGTTGCCGCGAAGCCAGAAATCCTGTTTGATCAGCTTTTCCTGTAGAGGGGTGTCACAGACCTCACACTCCCCATAATCATAAATTTTGTTTTTTTTCTTCGGCATATTCTTACACGGTGTATGTTGTGATAAACAAAAGCTTTCCCGTACTTTTGATTCTGCAAATGACGGCAATTTCTCTTCCGTCTAAAGCCGGGCCAACAACTTCGTAACGTGTTCCGCGTGGATCGCGAGTAAATCTGCGGCGGATATAACCTCTGCTTATCGCCATCTCAATATCCGGAAAGATTAGACTATCGTCGGCCATTTCTTCAAAAAAGTGCGGAATAGTGAACTCGTATTCTTTATTCCGCACCTTCTGTCTAATCTTGTCGATGACTGCCAATCAACTTACCCAGAGAATTTAGTGTTATTTATTCAACTCTTGCCAAAGCCTCGTCCCCTGAATCGTCTCCCAATCGAACCCGCGGCGGCGGAGAAAATCCGCCAGGCGTTGGCGCGCTTTCAGGGGCGGCAAATTCACCAACCGTTTGCGCTGTTTTTCCGCAAGCTGTTCGGCAAGCTCGACTTGATTTTCCGGTTTCAAAACTTCGTCGAGCACTGACGCAATCGTCGATGCCTCGATTCCTTTTTGCCGCAATTCCACCGCGAGACGCGCGCGGCCGGCGGGGCGATTGCGCAGGCGGTTTTGCACGAATTGCCGCGCGAAGACAACGTCGTCGACAAAGCCCGGTTGCTTGCAATCGGCGATTGCCGCGGCGATAATCTCTTCAGCGTATCCGGCGCGCTTCAAAGCCTCGCGCAGCTCTTTTTCGCTGCGCGCACGGACGGCAAGCAGGCGATACGCTTTCGCCAAAGCCGAACGGAGCTGCTGTTGCGACGCAGCTTCGTCGAAAAAAGATTGTTGCGCTTCAACCGGCATAGAAGAGGCTCCACACAGCTTAATAAAGTAACGCTATGATCAAGCTTTCGCCGTTGCACGCGCCGCTGTTTTGGTATCTTTCGCCGGTTCTTTTGCAGCGGCGTCCGGCGTTTCGTCTTTAATCAAGCCGACTTTCTTGCGCACTTTTTGATCAAGATCTTTCAGCACGTCCTGATTTTCGAGGAGGAAGCGCTTGAGATTTTCGCGGCCTTGCATCCGTTCTGAGCCGACCGTAAACCACGTGCCGCTTTTTTCGATCAAGCCGAGATTGATCGCCACGTCGGCGAGATCGCCTTCGGTGGAGATGCCGCTGCCGTACATGATGTCGAACTCGGCCTCGCGAAACGGCGGCGCCACTTTATTTTTGACGACTTTAACTTTGACGCGGCTGCCGGTGACCTCGTCGCCGTCTTTCACGGAAGCGACGCGGCGAATGTCGAGCCGCACCGAGGAATAAAACTTCAACGCCCGGCCGCCGGTGGTGGTTTCGGGATTGCCGAACATCACGCCGATCTTTTCGCGAATTTGGTTTATAAATATCACACAGACATGCGATTTGCTGATGACGCCGGTTAATTTTCGCATGGCCTGGCTCATGAGGCGCGCCTGCAAACCCATTTGCGCGTCGCCCATCTCGCCTTCGATTTCGGATTTGGGCACGAGCGCGGCAACCGAGTCGATGACGATGATGTCGAGGGCGCCGCTGCGCACCAGCGTCTCCGTAATTTCCAGCGCCTGCTCGCCGGTGTCGGGCTGCGAGATGATGAGATTATCCGTATCGACGCCGAGTTTTTTGGCATACACCGAATCGAGCGCATGCTCAGCGTCGATGAACGCCGCCAGGCCGCCGAGTTTTTGCGCCTGCGCGGTGATCGTCAAGGCGAGCGTGGTTTTGCCGCTCGATTCCGGCCCGAAAATTTCGATAATGCGGCCGCGCGGCACGCCGCCGACGCCAAGCGCCGCGTCCAACGAAATCGCGCCGGTGGGAATGGCGTCGATCGTCAATCTGGCATGGTCGTCGCCAAGCCGCATGATCGAGCCTTTGCCGTATTGCCGGTCGATTTGCGTGATCGCCAATTCCAGCGCTTTAAGTTTTTCTTCCTTCTCTTTCTCGTTGTTGCTCATTGCTCCTCCCGAGGGTTTTATTCGTGTCAAAAGGTTTAATCACCAACGGCTAGATTAAGATCAACTGATAAAAACATCCGCTGGTAAATTTTTATAAAGATAAATTTTTTCCTAAATTCAACTTCCGCAGCGGCGTGTAAATCGAGCCGGCCGGATGCAATTCGCTTTTCATAAAAATAATTTCATCGAATGACGCCGGCATCGCGGCAAACGGATTTTCTTTGAGCGCGCGAATGATTTCCGGTATGCGCGGGTCTTTGGCGCGGCCAATCGTCAAATGCGGCGAGAAAACCCGTTTTTCCTTCGCGAAGCCGAATTGATACAAGCGCTCGTCGATGGCTTTCGCCAATTTTTGCAAAACGCCGGTTTTCTCGTTGATGCCGACCCACAAGACGCGCGGATGCTCATCGTTGGGAAAAACGCCGCCGCCTTCGATGACACCCGAAAACGCCGCCGAGGCCGCCGCGATTTCTTGCAGCGCCGCGCCGATTTCTTCAATGTGGCTGGCCGGCGTGTCACCAAGAAATTTGAGCGTAAGATGCAGGTTTTCCGTTTTCACCCAGCTTACGCGCCCGCGCCGTGATCTGAGCAGTTGCACATGTTTTGACAACGCCATTTTGATTTCCGGCGGCATGTCCAGCGCGATGAAAGTACGGAGTGTTTCCATCTGCACTTCCCTCCATCTTCATTATTTTGTTACTGTTTTGATCTCCATACTGTTTGAACAACGTCTCGCATCACCACGAGAAAACCATTCCATTCATTTTCATCGTGACTAAACTGCCAATGCTTCGAGCGGGGTCATCTGTTCTTCGGCCAAAATTCCTGCATACTCAAGACAAGCGAGTATGTCTTCGCGTGTTATTGAAGGATAATCTTGCAAAAGATCTTCAATAGTATCACCATTAGCAAGCATGAGGATGATTTGATGCACAGGAATCCGCGTACCTTTAATACAGGCCTGCCCATGACAAACATTCGGATTAATAGAAATTCGGTCGTACATCGTCTCACCTATTGAAATGATTTTAAAACCATTCTCGAAAAAACTAACGCTTTGCAATCTCCTGTCCAAATTGGAGCAGGTAGCCATTGTTATCGTAAATGGCGAATTCCCTCATGCCATAGTCAAAATTTTCAATCGGGTAGCACACCTTAACTTTATCCTTCAATTGCTGCCACAAAACGTCCACCTCATCCGAATAAAAATACAATGACCCGGTAAAAGCTGGCTTGTCAAAAGGAATGTGTTCATTCGGCAGCGCCAACATGATCGTCACGCTGTCCCGTTTCACTGAAGCCCAGCCCCAATCTTCATTTAGCGAATCGCAGTGAAAACCAAGAACGGTTGTATAGAACTTAACCGTTTCCCTGAGATTTGCAGTGTAAAGCATTGGGGTGAGCTCTTGCAGTTTCATGCTGATTCGTTCGATTTCAATTCCCGAAACAACAAATTCAACGCCATTTGGCTGAAGCGTTCTTTATTCACCTGACGATCTTTCGAAAACAAAAATTTTTGCGCGAACACGCGTTCCGGCGTGGCGACGCCGATCCAAACCAACCCGACGGGTTTTTCTTCGCTGCCACCGGTGGGACCGGCAACGCCGGTGGTGGCAAGGCCGTACGTCGCGCCGCTGATCCGTCGCACGCCGGCGGCCATGGCTTTGGCGCATTCTTCGCTCACCGCGCCGTGCTGTTGGAGAATTTCTTCGGACACGCCAAGATGTTGCGTTTTCGCGGCGTTGCTGTAAGTGACGATACCGCGATCAAAATATTGCGAGCTGCCGGAGATATTGGTGATCCGATGCGCGATCAAGCCGCCGGTGCAGGATTCGGCAACGGCGAGCGTGGCTTTTTTCTCGACGAGCAAACGGCCAATCACGGCTTCCATCGTGTCATCGTCAAAACCATAAATATTCTGGCCGGCGCGGGCGAGAATGTATTCTTCCGCGGCGCGGAGGCGTTGTTCGGCGCTTGCCGGGTCATGATCATAAACCGAGATGCGAATATCAACGGCAGAGTAATTGGGCAAAAACGCGATTTTGCCGAATTTCTCCAACTCGGCGATCGGCGAGAGTTTTTCAAAGAGCTGCGACTCCGGCACGCCGAAGGTGCGAATCGTGCGATGCCGAATGGCGGCGTTTTGATTTTTCGATTCTAAAAACGGGAGAACGCGCTCGGTGAGGAGATGCTGCATTTCCACCGGCACGCCGGGCATAACCACGCAGTAGCGGCCGTTGCGCTCGAACAACAAGCCGGGCGCGGTGCCGTAATCGTTCCACAGCACCGTCGCTTTTTTCGGCACCAGCGCCTGCTCTTCGTTGATCGGCGTCATGCGCAGGCTGCGGCGCTGGAAAAGCGCTTTGATGTGCGCGAGAACTTTTTCATCCATCACCATTTCGGCGGAGTCAAAATATTCGGCCACCGCTTTTTTGGTGACATCATCGTGCGTCGGCCCCAAACCGCCGGTGAGCAACACCACGTCGGCGCGGGAGAGCGCCACATCGAGGCTGCGCCGGATTTCTTCGGCATCATCGCCAACGACGCTCATGTACCGAACTTGGATGTTGGCCAAATTGAGCTGGCGGCTCATCCAGGCCGCGTTGGTGTTGACGATCTGGCCGATGAGCAGCTCATCGCCGATGGAGATGATCTCTGCAGTCATGCAATCTTATTTATAACCAACTAGAATATATACGTAATCCGCCAACGCATTTTCATTAGGTGCAGCGTAAAAAATTTGATGATTTATGTCAACTGCTCTGAACGCCTTAACAGTTTCCTCTAATCCAACTGGAAAGTGATCATTCTTTTTTATTACGACTCGCAACCCTTCTAATGGCGGGTTAACATAAATGTATTCATATTTATCAGGAATTTGCCAACCAGATGATTTGAAAACTGCTTTTAATTGCTCTGCATATTGTAAAATTTCACGATCTCCCACACAAAGTTTAAAAAAAGCTTTACCTTTTCGCGTAGAAAGTATAGAAATCATTTTGTCTTTATCGATCCGTGAAATTATACGGGTACCCGATGCTTTTCCTATAGTTTCAATACTTTTAAGGTTTTGAGCAAATCCTCGATTTGTTTGAGCGCTCAAAATACTTATGTCTTGTTTGGTAGTTTTTATCATTTCTCTTAAAATTTGGTTTACCAAAAGCAATGAATCATTTTTTGCTCGAATATCTTTTAGTTTATCAACAACAAACGACAACTTTTGAGTTGAGCTGTCTAATTGCGTTTTCAAAGTGTCATTTGAAAATCTTAACGCTTTAATATCATTAGACAATTCCTCAGATTCAAGGTAATTTGAAATACTGGTTAACAATAATCCAGCTATTGAGATAACAAGCAAAACTAGTCCAAGCCTTTTCTTTTTTTCATGAGGTTTGGATGTGTGCTCTGAACGATGCTCAAGTATCAGTCCTATTATTCCGATGAGTGTTGATATAGACTCGACTACCATAAATTACTAAAGTTTTAAAAACTAGCAGTAAAAACGCCCAAAAGATATTCGCCCACCCAGTCCAAAAATCAAAACTTCAGAATTACCCTCAAAACCACATTCGCATAAATCCCCGCCACGACATCATCCATCACGATGCCCCAGCCGCCGGGGAGTTTTTCCGCGCGGCGGGCGGGAAAAGGTTTGGTCACGTCGAAAATCCGAAAGAGCAAAAACCCGAGGCCGATGGTTTTGAGATCCAGCGGCACGAATGCCAGCGTCACCGCCATGCCGATGACTTCGTCGATCACGATTTCCTGCGGATCGATTTTTCCGGATGCCATTGGTTCGCGCGCCGCCATCTGTTGCGCCGACCAGACGGCGACGCCGAATAAAATCAGCAAGCCGGCGGCAAAAGGCCATGCTGAAAGATAAGAACGAATAAGGAAAAAAACAAGGGCAGCGGCCAGGCTCCCCATCGTGCCGGGCGCGACGGGCGAATACCCAATGAAGCCGACGGTTGCAATCATTCGTGGAACCCAAGGCGCTGGCGGGGGCTTCATTTCACCAGGTTCCCCGGAACGAAGACGCGGAAGCAGGCGAGGATTAAATGGCGCACGAGCCGCCAATTTTCAAACAAATACTGCACGCCGGTGGCGAACGTCACGCCAGTGACGACGAGCATCATTTTGTCCAGCGCCGCGCTTTCTTGCAGCCAAACCAGCCAAGCCGGGCTTACGCCGAGCGCCAAAAAATGCGCGTGCACGATCAAATAAATCAGAATCACATAAATCGCCGTCATCTGGCCGGCGGTTTTCCATTTGGCCGACAAGCTGGTCACAACTGGCTGGCGTTTCCATTCGCCATAAAGCCGCAGCACCATCATCAGAATGTCGCGAACGGCGATGACGACCACCATCCAGGCTTGCACCAGGCCGAGCGAGACAAAAACGCAAAAAGTGGTGATCACCAAAACTTTATCGGCGAGGGGATCGAGAAATTTTCCCCATTGGGTAACGCGGCCGAATTTTCGCGCCACATAGCCGTCGTACCAATCGGTCAGCGAGGCGAAAAAAAACACGAACAAAGCCAGACAGCGGAAACTCAGGGTTTCACGCGACAAAAAATAAACCACCAGCGGCGTTAACGCTATTCGCAAAACGGTGAGTTGATTGGGAAGGCCCATATTTCATCTCAGCGCTGGGTAAACGATAGTTGATTGTTTAATATTTTTTAAAATCTCGCGGCGCGAGAATTGATTCTGACTGTTACCATTGCACCCGCCCCTGGAGCGCGCGCGTCAAGGTAATTTCATCGGCATACTCCAAATCGCCGCCGACCGGGATGCCGCGCGCGATGCGGCTGAGGCGCACACCGAGCGGGCGCAGCAAATTCGCCAGGTAAATGGCGGTGGCTTCGCCCTCGGCGGTGGGATTGGTGGCGAGAATCACTTCGTCGGCGCCGCTCTGCAAGCGCGCGACCAATTCCCGCACTTTCAAATTTTCCGGGGCGATGCCGTCCAGCGGCGAGAGCGCGCCGCCGAGGACGTGATACTGGCCGTGATACTCGCCGGTTTTTTCGAGCGCCAACACGTCGTTCGCTTCTTCGACGACACAAATGACGCGGCTATCACGTTGCGCATCGGTGCAGATCGGGCACGGATCGACTTCAGTGATATTGAAACATCGCGAACAACTGCGCACTTTTTCTTTCAACGCCACGAGAGCCGCAGACAGCGCTTCGACTTCCGGACGCGGAATTTTGAGAAGAAAGAACACCAGCCGCTGCGCCGATTTGCGGCCGATCCCCGGCAGTTTGGTCAAGGCCTCGATGGCGACTTCGACCGCGTTGGAAGTATAAAGCATCGCCGCGTCTTTTCAGATAATACGGATTACTCCACGCCGGGGATTTTCAGATTGCCGGGCAAATTGGACAACACGCTGCCGGCGGCTTTGCTCATTTCGGCGCTCGCCAGCTCTTGCGCTCTCGACAACGCCTGGTTCACCGCCGCGACGATCAAATCCTCCAGCATCTCGATGTCGTCGGGATCGATGGCCGATTTGTCAATGCGGATTTGCAAAACTTCCTGCTTGCCGTTCGCCACGGCCGTCACCACGCCGCCGCCGGCCGCGCCTTCGGCGCGCACATTCACCAGGCTCTCTTGCGCCTCCTGAAATTGCTCTTGCAGCTTTTGCGCTTGTTTCAACATTTCTGAAAAGCCGAGTCGGCCCATTTTCTCTCCTCTAAAATTTAAATCAATTCACCATCCAACGCTTCGACCAATTTTTTAACCGCGGGATGAGCTTGATACAAATCATTCAGCGTTGCGATGTCCGGCCGGCTCTGCGCTTCGCCGTTGACCGGCTTGGCCGCGCCGTTGGCCGGCGCTTTGACTTTGCCGTCCGCGTCGTTTACCGTCGATTCTTCACTTCCTAAAACCGCCTCCGTCGCCAAAACCTCAGGCTCAGCCAACTGCTGCATCCGCGCGCGGACTTCCTGCAACGCATTGCTATCGTCTTTCCGGCAAACCAGGCGAACGCGATAGCCGCTCTCGCGCCGGATGATTTCTTGAATGAACGTCTTTTGATTGTTCACCGAATTGATTTGAAAACCGCTGCCCTGGTCGAAACAAACTTCCAGCGTGCCGCCGGCCAGGCTGACCGGCAAGCCCAATTCCAAAAACGCGCCGAGAGAAATGCGCTGCGCCGTCACCTGCTCGATCACGCGCCGCCAGCCTTGCTGAATTTTTTGCAGCGCCGCTTTTTCATCGGTGACGTTCGTATTCGACGGCAGCGGCGCTTCTTTTGCCTGCAAAACCGGCACTTTCTGCGCCGACGACATCAAATCGAACAAACTGGCGCGCGGCCGGGCCGGCGACACTTGACCGCCGGCATTCGAAACCGCAGCCGTTTCCGCCGGGGCAATTTGCGGAATCACGCTCACTCCCGGCTCGGGCGGAGCCGGCAGCGAATCGGCGCTATTTAGCTGGGACTTTTTTTTTAACGTCTCATCAGCTCGCGCGGCGGCGTCATCGGCGGCGGGCAGTTGAATCAGCTTCAACAGCAGCATCTCCAGCATGACGCGCGGATTGTTGACGCGGCTAAGCCTAAGCTGCGTGTCGGTGATCAACTGAATCCCGCGCATGATCTCCAGCTCGGAAAACTGCGCGGCGGCCTGCTTGTAGCGTTCGACATACCCGTCGAGGCCGAACAAATGCGTCGTGCTGTTCGTCACCCGCGCCGTCAAAATGTTGCTGAAATGCTCAGCGAGCCGGTCGAGAAATTCGCCGAGATGATAGCCCGCCGTGTAAATCTTCTCACTGAGCGCCAAGCCTTTGCCCGCGTCGCGCTGCGCCATCGCCTCGGTGCACGCAAAAAAAATCTCCTGATCGATGAGGCCAAAGAGCTGCGCGACTTCTTCGCTTTTCACCTGCTGGCCGCAATAGGCGATGACTTGATCGAGCAAGCTCTGGCTGTCGCGCATGCTGCCCTCGGCCTTTTTGGCGACGAGCAGCAGCGAGGCGTCGTCAATCTGTACGCCTTCTTTCGCGCAAATATTGCGGAGCTGTTCGACGATTTCCGGCAGCGGCACGCGGCGGAAATCGAAACGCTGGCAGCGCGAGAGAATCGTCGCCGGGATTTTGTGAACCTCCGTCGTCGCAAAAATAAACAGCACATGCGGCGGCGGCTCTTCGAGCGTTTTGAGCAGCGCGTTGAACGCCGGCTCGGTCAGCATGTGCACTTCGTCGATGATATAAATCTTGCGCTTGCCGTGCGCCGGCGAGTAGCGGGCGTTCTCCCGCAAATTGCGCACTTCGTCGATGCCGCGATTCGAGGCGCCGTCAATTTCCAGCACGTCGAGGCTGCGGCCGTCGGCAATTTCCTGGCAAATCGAGCAGGCGTCGCAGGGCGTGACGGTCGGGCCGGTTTCGCAATTCACCGCTTTCGCCAAGAGGCGCGCCATGGTGGTTTTGCCGACGCCGCGCGGCCCGGTGAACAGATACGCCGAGGCCAGCCGGTTTTGCGTGATCGCATTTTCCAGCGTGCGGGTGACGTGTTCCTGCGCCACCACTTCGCCGAATTGCCGCGGCCGCCATTTGCGGGCCAGGACGAGGTAGCTCATTCCGCTTTCCTTAAAACTGTCATTCCACAGGAATCTTTTTAGAACCCGAGACGCAGGCTGGAAAGAAAAAGGATTCTTCCAGAATGACAGCGTGCTGTGTTATATAAATTGGCCAAGGTTCCCCGCGGCACATCATTGCAACGCTGACCGTTGCTGCCTTCCGGCCCTGGCGGGGTTGGGCATGCTCCGATTGCGCGGGCCTTGGCCAATGTTTTTTTGCCTGTTGTCAACACGATCGGTTGTTACAACAATCAGCAACAATTGAAATTACACAATGATGAAGAGAAAGGCAAGAGGATTTTTGGAAAACTCGCGGGAAAACTCGTCATCACTCGCTTATTGAAAGAATTTGAAGTTTGTTAAAGTCAGAATATCTCAGATCGTTCACCGACCGGTCACTTCGAGTGACCGGTCGGTGGAACTTCATGGCCTTACGGCAAGCGTTCGCCAGCCGCCGAGCCGCCTTTGACGTATTGCTCAAACCATTCCAAATTCCGCTTGATCGACAAAAGCTGATGATTGCGCTCGGCCCAGCCGTGGGCTTCGCGCGGGTAAATGTCGAACTCGACTTTTTTGCCGAGCAGCTTCAAAGCAGTGTAAATCTCCCAGCCCTGGCTGATCGGCACGCGGTCGTCTTTGTCGCCGTGCGAAATCAGCAGCGGCGTTTGCGATTTTTCGACGAACGCCAGCGGCGAGCGGCCCCAGGCCTTTTCCATATTTTTAAAGACGTCGAGATTCCAATGCACCATCGAATTTTCATAAGGAATATCCGAGGTGCCGGTGAACGACACCCAATTCGCAATGCCGGCGCCCATCGAGGCGGCTTTGAAGCGCTCGGTGTGCTTGGTCGCCGCCCACGCGGAAAAATAACCGCCGTAAGAAAATCCACCGATGCCGACGCGGGCGGGATCGACGTAGCCTTGCTGCACGAGAAAGTCGATACCGTCGATCACGTCGTCAAACTCCTTGCCGCCGAGATCTTTGTGATCGGCCTTGCTGTAAGCGACGCCGCGCCCGGTGCTGCCGCGATAATTCGGGCTGAACACGACGTACCCGCGCGCCGCCAGCAGCTCGCTCCACGTCACGTAGCTGGTCGTCCATCCTTCGACGTAGGCGCTCTCCGGCCCGCCGTGAATTTGCACGACGCACGGATATTTTTTGCCGGCTTGATAATCCAGCGGCAGCATCAACAGACCCGTGATCTCCAGGCCGCCCTTCGCTTTCCAGGAAATTTCCTTCGTGCCGGAAAAGCGGAGATTGTCCAATTCCGGATTGCTGTTGGTGAGGCGGGTCATTTTTTTCGTCGCCTGCGAATAAACAAAAACCTCGTTGTGATGCTTGTACGTGTTGGCCGCCATCGCCAAAGTTTTGCCATTCGCTGTTGCCGAAACATTGAACAAGCTGTAACCGGAGTCGATGAGGCGTTTGAGCGAACCGCCGTTGGGGGACATTGTGTTCAACGTCGTGTGGCTGCGCTCGGTGGCGGAAAAGATCAGCGTCGCCGCATCCAGCCAGCCCACCCAGGTCACGGTGCCTTCGTAATTTTGCGAGAGATTTTTCGCCGCGCCGCCGGCAGCGGGAACCACGAAAATGCTGCCGTTAGCCGGATCGCTTTCGTCAACGCCGGCGAGAAAGGCGATCTGTTTGCCGTCCGGCGACCACGCCATGTTGCCGAGCTTGCCGTTGGTCTCGGTCAAAACTTTCGGCGGCATCCGGCCGTCGGTCGAGGCCAAATAGATTTTTTTAAACATGAAAGAATCGTCGGTTTTCGGCGTGGCGCTGGCTTGATAAATGATTTGGCCGCCGTCCGGCGACCACTCGAAATCCCACACCGACATCTCGCCGGAGAGGGATTGGCTCTCGCTGCTTTCCACCGCTTGCGCGTAGAGCCGGTGCTGTTTAAAACTTTTATCAACGGTTTGAATATCATGGCCTTTCTTGGCGTCGCTCTTTTCCGTTGCGGTTGCGGCGTCGGTCATCGTATAGGCGATCCACTTGCCGTCCGGCGATAATTTGAACTGGCGCACGCCGTTGCTGCTTTTGGAAACGAGCTGGGCTTCGCCGCCGTCGACGGGAATGCGATACACTTCATTCTGCTCGTCAAACTCTTTGCGGCGCGAGGCAAAGTAAATCCACTTGCCGTCCGGCGACCATTGCGGCGAGCTTGCCGCATTGGGTTTGTAGGTGAATGGCCGCGCTGTTCCGCCGGTTGCCGGAATCACGAACAGCTCGCTGTAACGCCCGCCGGCGTCCTCATCAGCGCCGCGCGGCGTGGTCAAAATGTAGGCGATATTTTTACCGGCGGGATCAATAGTGACTGAAGAAACGATTTTAAGAGAAACAACCATTTCCGGCGTCAAGGTTTGTTGCTGCGCATGCGCCGCAAAAGCCAGCAACATAAAAAAACTTATTGCCATCTTTCTGGTCAAACGATTCCGCATCATCACAGGCCTCCTTTCAAATTTAATTTTAAGCGACGCCACTTCGACCGGTTTTTAACAGACCGGAAAGTTCGAGAATACGATTCGCCCACCGCTCGCAGGCGGCGTTGATTTCGGCGCGCCAGATTTCGTTTACATTGAAATTGTGAAAATCTTGTTGCCAGTTTTCAAGCTCATCTTGCAAGGCTTTTAGTTGAATTTTAACTTCAAATTCAACATCAGGCGCAGTCCAGACGGAAAACAGCTTGCATTCCCGAAAAAGTTGATAAATTGTTTTTTCAGATTTCTTTGAGTAAACCAAATATCCAAGCCGCTTGATACTCGAAGCGAGATTGCCCAGGCGAATCGGAATCGGGTCACGAATATGAAGCTCTTTTAGCTTTATCTCATCAATCATGGTTTCTCCATTAGTTTTCTCGCAATTTTTTCGACCGTGTCGCGGATGGCGCTATCAAGTATTGTCATTGCTGGATTGTTTTGGCTCGGGCGAATATTGATCAAGGCATCAAATCGCACTTCCGAGCTTTCAGGATACCAATCTGCGCCCCAAATATTCTGTTGCTTGCTCCCATCTTCAAGCAACAAATTTTCGCAATCGGCGTGGCGGCTTCCTCCGCCCGCCAGAATTTCTCTTTCAATATCAACGGCAAGTTTTATGAACTCTTCAAACACCTGCCGCATCTCGGAAATCTGTTCCGGCGTTGCCGGCGCGCGAATGATATGAATGACGGCCATGCCCACATCTTCTATGTTTAGCCATTTGCTTTACGCATTCCGTTTTACGCCTTAAACCCTCACATCATCCTCCGCCCGCCACGGCGGACTCACGATCGCCGCAAAGACCAGCACGTTTTGGCCGATGTTCTCAATCCATTGCTTCTTTTCTTTGGGAATGACCACGACGTCGTCTTCATTCACTTCCTGGGTTTCGTTCTCAATGTGCATTCGCCCGATGCCCTGCATGATGAAATAAACTTCGGTTTGCTTCAAATAATGCGGGTAAGTCGATTTGCCGGGATCGACATACGCAATCGCGAACGAGTAAGAAATATCGGCGCGGTCGCGGTCGGGATGCAGCAGCTCGCGCAACCGGCAGCCGTCGTTGGCAATGATTTCCTGGCAGTCCTTTTCGTGTTTAATGAGCATGATGGGGTCGTCCTTTGAGTTGGTTTGTCGTGGAAGTCAAACGTAAGGCGTAAAACGTTAGGCGTAATACGTAAAACGTAATTGCGTAACACTTACGTTTTACGTTTTTACGCATTACGTCTTACGTTTCACTGCCTCAATCCTCCCGGCACCCCGCCGGGAAATTGTTGTTGAATCGCTTCCTCGATGCGCGCGACGCGGTTTTCCGGATTCGGATGCGTGCTAAAAAATTCCGGCGGCCGGCCGCCGCTGCTGGCTTCGTCCAAAATTCTCATCACTTCGACCATCGCCCGCGGGTCGTAGCCGGCTTCGCTCATGAACCGCACGCCGAGGTGATCGGATTCCAGCTCGTCCTCGCGCCCGAATTTCATGTTGACCAACTGCCCGATCACCATCGCGATTTGCGCCGTGCGCTGGCTGCTCGGATCGCCGGGATCATACGTCGATAAAACCACGGCGCCGGTGAGGCCCTGCGTGAGCTGCTGCTTGGCGATGTGCTCGGCGCTGTGGCGGGCGATCACGTGCGCGATTTCGTGCCCCAACACGCCGGCCAATTGCCCCTCGGTTTGCAGGCGGCTGTAAAGCGCATCGGTGATGAAAACCTGCCCGCCCGGCAGCGCAAAGGCATTCACGGTCTGGCGGTCGCCCAAAAGATGAAATTGAAACGGATATTGCGATTGTGAGGCTACGCTGTTGGCCACGATGCGCTCACCAACCGCCGAAAAGTGCGCGCGCGCTTGCGGGTCGGGATGCAAGCCGCCGAACTGTTGCGCCAGCTCCGGCGCGGATTGTAAACCGAGCGCGATTTCCTGTTGTTCGGTGATGTTGATGTGTTGCTTTTCGCCGGTAATCGGATTGTAAACACTCGAGCCAAAATAAGAAATCAACGCAAACACCGCCATCGCGAGACCGATGAGCAGGCGCGCGCCGCCACAGCCGCGGCGTCCCGGCGAGGGGTAAGCGCGTTGGCCGAAAGTCTGCCGGCCAAATTGCATCCGCGGAAAACTTTGTCCATCCATGAAAGCTCCCTTTCTCTTGTTGTCGTTGTTGATATCGAAAGCATGGCGAATTCTGCAAGATACTCTATGCGCTTTGCTCGACCGGCACAAACTTTTCAACTTCCAAGCCTTCGTAGATGCCGCCGGCGCAGGCGCCGAAGACGACGTGGCTCAAGGCCATGATCCAACTGCGCATCGGGAAAAACCACGGAAACAAAAATGTGAAGGTGTAAAAATTAATTGCATAGAGGGCGAGGCCGAACAGCGCGCCGCCGAGGATGCCGACGAGCAATCCCCAGCGATGGAGAATGGCGGCGATGAGGCTGGCAAAAGCGATGGAAAGCGGAAAATGAACGAGAAGCGCGACAACAAAAATGCCGGCGTCAAAACCGGCGGGCGGCGGCAAGGCGCGCGTCCCCATCACAATCGAAGCAACGAGGCGCACGCTCACCCACGGGCTGCCGACGTAAACTTTCGTCAACAGCATGTTGAACACCAGAAAAACCAGGCCGCTGATGACGCCGGCCCAGATCGCGGCGCGCCAATCGACGAGTTGGCGCATTTTGACTTTGGTTGGACTCATGCAAACTTCCTCCTCACGTATGGTAAAATACCTATTGGACAAGTCCAAGCTGCTCTCTGATTACATCACAGAGGCTGTCTTTGATCTCGACATGACGCGGAACAGGAGCGCTTTTTCCAGTTCGGGGATTGGCGTAAATATCGTGCCGCTTTCCGTGCCTTTTCAAATAACATCCCGCTCGGACTAATTCCCGGATAAAATCACGGCGTTTCACACTTCCACCGCAAGTTTTTTTGTACGACTACCTTTACGAGCTGATATTTTGGCATCAGCCATCACGAGCTGATATGCATCCCTGATATTTTCTTCTAATTCTTCCAATGTTTCTCCTTGGCTAAATACGCCAGGGACTTCTTTCAGCCGGCCGACATACCAACCGTCGTCCATCCAGTATTCAAGTATAAACTGCCTTACCATGATAAAACCTCATTGCGGGAATCCTTCAATAATTTCGAATGAAACATTTCAAGCCAATGCTCCATCACACCATTCTTTTATACCCCGCCATCTTCTCCTGAATAAACGGCAGCAGCTTGTCAATCGCCACGCGCGTTTGCGAGAGGGAATCGCGCTCGCGCACGGTCACGGTTTGGTCTTGCAAAGTTTGGCCGTCGACGGTGATGCCGAACGGCGTGCCGGCCTCGTCCATACGGCGATAGCGCCGGCCAATGGCGCCGCCGTCGTCGTAGAACACGGGAAAATGCTTTTTCAAATCGTGAAAAATTTTTTCCGCCACTTCCGGCATGCCTTCTTTTTTCACCAGCGGAAACACGCCGGCTTTGATCGGCGCGATCACCGGCGCCAGCCGCAGCACGGTGCGCGCTTCGCCTTCGATCACGTCTTCGTCATAGGCGTCGATCAGCGCCGTCAAAACAGTGCGGTCGCAGCCCGCCGAAGTCTCGACGATATAAGGAATGAATTTTTCGCGCGTGGCGTCGTCGAAATAGCTCAAATCCTTGCCGCTGTATTCCGCGTGGCGCTTGAGATCGAAATCGGTGCGGTTGTGAATGCCTTCCAATTCTTTCCAGCCGAAGGGGAATTCGTATTCGATGTCGAACGCCGCGGCGGCGTAATGCGCCAGCTCGGTCGGGCCGTGTTGATGAAATTGCAGCTTGGTTTTGCGAATGCCCAGGCCGTCGTACCACGCGATGCGCTGCGCTTTCCAATACTCAAACCATTCCATGTCCGTGCCCGGCTTGACGAAAAACTGCATCTCCATCTGCTCGAACTCGCGCGTGCGGAAGGTGAAATTGCCCGGCGTGATTTCATTGCGAAAAGCCTTGCCGATTTGCGCGATGCCGAAGGGAATTTTTTGGCGCGAGGCCTGCATGACGTTATAAACGTTCACATAAATGCCCTGCGCCGTTTCAGGCCGCATGTAGACGACGTTTGCCGCGTCTTCCACCGGCCCCATAAACGTTTTGAACATGAGGTTGAACAGCCGCGCCTCGGTGAATTTATTTTCATCGGCGCATTTGCTGGCTTTGCGGCCTTTGTAAGCCGGCGAGCCGCACATCGCGCCCTCGATCTGGTCGGCGCGGAAGCGCGCCTTGCATTCTTTGCAATCGACCATCGGATCGGTGAAATTCGCCACGTGGCCGCTGGCTTCCCACACGCGCGGGTGCATGAGAATCGAGGCGTCGAGGCCTTCGATGTCGTCGCGCATTTGCACCATCGCTTTCCACCAATATTCTTTGACGTTGCGCTTCAATTCAACGCCGAGCGGGCCGTAATCGTAGCAACTGTTCAAGCCGCCGTAAATTTCGCTGGACGGAAAAATAAAACCGCGGCGTTTGCAAAGCGACACCAGTTTATCCATCAGTTTTGCGATTTCTGCCATGAAAACTCCTGTGAGGTGAAACGTAAAAATAAAACGTAAAAATAAAACGTAAAAAATCAGGCTGTCAAAAGAGGCTTTAGCTCCTCGTCTGCAAACGGAGGCAGATTCAATTGAATGATAACTTGCTCGATCGCTTGTCGCGAAACTTGTTGTGGCGCCGTAATCTCAATTCCAATCGGCCGCCCGCCTTTGCCATAATCCACTAAGATGCCTTCTGCTGCTTTTGTAGTTTTTTTTACCTTCTCTCGCGGCTGGCGAGGAAGATATAAATAGGCGGCAACGACTTTGCCTTTCCGGTAGGTGATTTCAAGATAACGATTTTTCATTTTTCCTTTAAATTTTATAAGCTGTGATAATCACAACCTTTTGTTCATCAAAATCCGGTTCAACGATGATTTCCCAATTTTGACGGCGATGCTTTGTCTCAATAACCCAACGTCCAGCCATATAATCTTGTCGATAGTTTTTGGCTCTATCATACATGACACGCAAATCAATTTCGGTGAAATCACGGTCAATCATGCGCATTTCGACATGCGAACTGAATTCCAATTCCCAATCTCACCATTCCGGCCACATAAAATATACTCAGTTTAAAATAAAAAGCAAACAGTCTCTTTTGAAATTGTCTTGAAGATACGGCTGAAACCTGCCAAAATCAACGATTTTATTTGACAGGCGAGGCCGCCTGTCCCACAATTTTATAAACAAATTTAAGCGACGCCAGCTTGCCGATTTCCTCCAAATGAAACGCCAAATACCCGCGAAAAAAATTTTCGATTTCACGGGCGGCGGCGGGCGAAATTTTATACTGCAAGAATTTTTCGGCGGGCAAAGCTTGAAAATCCGCTAGCGCCTGCAGCGTTTCGCCGGAGATTTTGTGAAGCCCGAGATCCGACGAGCACTTGTCGCAAAGAAAGCCGCCTCGGGAAAAATCGAAGTGGTAAATAAGATTGGGGAAGCCGGCGGCTCCGCAACTCAAGCAGCGCCGCAAGCTGGGGGCGAGGCCGAGCACGCCGACGAATTTCATTTGAAATCCCCAAAAACAAACTCGCCCCTCGAACGCAGGCTCGTTCATCGCGCGGAGCGTGTTGAGCAAAATCGGATAAAGCTTTACCGTGGCTTCGAGACTGGTTTGGGCGCGTGTAATCAATTCGGCGCAGGCATTGGCGTAGCCCCATTTTTCCGCCTCAGCCGTTAAATTGGGAAAAAACTCAACGAGATCGGCCTGACTCAAAAATTGCAGATCGCGATTTTCCTTGTGATAATAAACGATCCGCGAGACGGTAAGCGGCTCCAGCGCGGCGCCCATGCGGCTTTTGCTCGAGCGCACACCCTTGGCGACAAATTTAAGAACTCCCAGTTCACGAGTGAAAAATGTCACCAGCTTGCTGGTTTCGCCCATGTTCATCGCTCTAACGACGATGCCTTCGGCTTTGACGAGAGCCATTAGGGCCGCAAATAAAGAAAGTACATCGTTGAAATTCCCATGTAGATGAACAGCCCGAGGATATCATTGGAAATTGTAATAAAAGGTCCGGTGGCGATGGCGGGATCAACATCAAAACGCTTCAGCAACAGCGGAACCGTGGCGCCCACGACGGCGGCAACGAACATAACGATCAAAAGCGACGTCCCAACCAAAGCGCCGAAATGCGGTTGGCGCCAGCCAATCGTAACAATCAGCAAAAGCAGCAAACCGCAAAGAAAGCCGTTTAAAAAGGCCACGCGCATTTCTCTGAGCAACCGCTGCAACATATCACCGAGGCCGATGCTGCCGGTGGCGAGGCCGTGCACCACGATCGTCGAAGATTGAATGCCGGCATTGCCGCCCATCGCCATCACCACCGGAACAAAAAACATCAAGACCATGATATTCTGCTGCAATCTGCTTTCGAAGAAACTGAGAATCCAGGCCGCCACGATGCCGCCAAACAAGCCAATAACCAACCACGGCAAACGGAGGCGCGCGGTTCGCAGCACCGAGCTTTCGTGCGCATCACGAATATCGCCGTGACTGGCAATGCCGGCCATGTGGGAAATGTCTTCCGCGACTTCCTCCTGCATCACATCGACAATGTCGTCATAGGTGATGCGGCCCACGAGGCGGCCTTGCGCATCCACCACCGGCACGCTCAGCAAATCATATTTCCGCGCGAGCTTGGCAACTTCCTCCTGATCCGTGCCAACCAGCACGGAAATCACGTCGCGATTCATGATGGCGCTGAGAGGCGTATAGGCTTCGGCGAGAAGAAGTTTTTTCAAGGGCACGATGCCGACCAGCCGGCGGTTCTCATCGATAACGTAGACATGATTGATCGTCTCGATCTCGTCCGCCTTTTTGCGAATTTCGTTGATCGCTTCTTCAACCGTGCTGTCCTGCGCCATTGCCACCAGCTCCAGCGCCATGATGCCGCCGGCGGTGTCTTCCTCGTGCGCCAATAACTGGCGCACTTCGGCGGAGTCTTCCGGCTCGATCAGTTTAAGAACTTTTGCCGCCAGCTCCGGCGACAATTCAATGACGAAATCGGCGGCGTCATCCGAATTCATCTCGCGCACCAAAGCGGCTAGCCGGTTCTCGTCCCACCCTTCGATCAATTCCTCGCGCGTTGATTCGTCAACTTCGAGAATGACGTCGGCGGCGATGCTCGGATCGAGCGCGGCAAATAAATAATCCCGATGCTCGCCTTCCATGTGCGAGAGCAAATCGGCAATATCCGCCGGATACGCGTCGAGCATGATGGCGCGCAATTTGGGCGCTTGCTTGGCCTCGATGAGATAGCTCACGTCATCGAGAATTTCCTGGCGATCCAGTTCTTCCATGTTGGTCTTGTCCTAAAATCAATGTGTTGGCCAGTTGAATCAGCTCGCGAACAGAGAGGTTTTCCGGGCGGCGCTGCAAATCGACCGGCGCCGCAACGGAAATTTCGTGGCCTAAAAATGCCGCGAGGCTGCGCCGCAAAGTTTTGCGGCGTTGCCCGAAAACGGCTTTCACCATCCGCACGTAAAAATCCGCGTCCGGCAGATTTTCCGGCGGCGGCTGAAATATCCAGCGCACGACGGCGGAATCGACCTCGGGCCGGGGCCGAAAAACGTGCTTCGACATGGTAAAAAGAATTTCCGTTTGCGCGAACGTTTGGCTGATCACCGAAAGAATGCCGTAATCTTTGCCGCCGGTCTGCGGATCGGCCACGATCCGCGCGGCGACTTCTTTCTGCACCGTCAACATCATATCGCGCAAAATATTGTTTTGCGCAAACGCCGCAAAAACCAGGCTGCTGGTGATGTGATACGGAATATTGCCGACGAGCCGCAGCTTTTTTCCCTCCGCCAATTCGGCGAGATTCACTTTCCGGAAATCGGCATGCAAGATTTCGGCGCGCGGAAAAGCCGCATATTCTTTTTGCAAAAACGGCACGAGCCGCTGATCGATTTCGATGCCGAGGTAACGGCAGCCGCTCGGCACGAGGTATTTGGTCAAAACACCAAAGCCCGGGCCGATTTCAACGATGAAGTCGTCCGGCTGCGGCGCCAAGAGCTGCACGATTTTGCGGGCAATATTTTCGTCGATGAGAAAATTTTGCCCGAGGGATTTTTTCGGTGAAAAATTAAGCGGTGGATTCACGTAATCCGAATAACCCTACGGCATTCGCCGTTGTTTGCCGGGCCACTTCGGCGACCGGGATCTTCTTGATTGCCGCCAGTTTTTCGGCGATATGAACGGCATAAGCCGGCTCGTTGCGCTTGCCGCGATGCGGCGCCGGCGCCATGAACGGCGCATCGGTTTCGAGCATGATTTTTTCCAGCGGAACGCGCGCGGCAACTTCCGGCAAAACGGATTTTTTATACGTCAAATTCCCGGTAAAAGAAATGTGGCAGCCGAGCGCCAGCACCCGGCGGGCATAATCGGCGCCCTCCGAAAAGCAATGAAAAACACCGGAAAGATGATTAATACCTTCATCCTGCAAAGTTTGCAGAATCGCAACACCGGCGTCGCGGTTATGTATAATGACGGGTTTTTGCAACTCTTTGGCCAGATGCAACTGCCGAACGAAAGCGCGCCGCTGAATTTCCGGCGGAACATTCTTCCAATAAAAATCCAGCCCGATCTCGCCGATAGCAACGGCTTTGGGATGCCGCGCCAGCTCGGCGATCATGGCAAAATCGTCCTCGGTCGCCCCGGCGCAATCGGTGGGATGAATGCCGGCTGCGGCAAAGACGCCGGAAAATTTTTCCGCCAACTGCAAACTCTGCCGGCTCGACGCGACATCCGTTGAGACGACGATAATTTTCTCCACGCCGGCGTCAAACGCGCGTTGAATCACTTCGTCACGGTCGCTGTCAAAATGCGAAATTTGCAAATGGGCGTGGGTGTCGATAAACATGCTGGTTGCTGGTTACTTGTCGCTGGTTGCTGGTTGCTTTTGTTGAAACGAGCAACGAGCTACCAGCTACCAGATTCACTTTACCTTCGCGCCGCTGGCGATTTCCCGCTCCGGTGAAACAATCGCGAGCTTGCCATCTTCAGTCGAAGCCGCGAGAATCATGCCTTGCGACTCGAGGCCGCGAATTGTTGCCGGCTGCAAATTGGCGACGATGACGATTTTTTTGCCGGCGAGATCTTCGGGCTGATAATGCTGCGCGATGCCGGCTACGAGCTGGCGTTCTTCCTCGCCGACGCGGATTTTCAATTTGAGCAGCTTGTCGGCTTTCGGAACTTTTTCCGCGGCCAACACTTCGGCGACGCGCAGGTCGATTTGTTTGAACGTGTCGATTGAAATCAACGGCGGTTCGACTGCGCTCACCGCAGGCTTTGATACAGCTTCGGTCGATGCCGTCGTTGCTGCGGGTTGAGTCGGTTGTTGCATTTTTTCCAAGGCCTCCTGCAGGCGGGCGATTTCCGGAGCAATCGCCTCGTCTTCAATTTTGGTAAAAAGAATTTCCGGTTCATTGAGCTGATGATTCGCCGGCAATCCGGCCACCGGCGCCGTAAGCCAATTTTGCTTTTCGGCCTCGCCCGGCAGATTGAGCATTTTCCACAGACGCGCGGCGGAAAAGGGCAATGTCGGCGACATCAAAACCGCCAGGGCTTTGCACAGATGCAAACACATATACATTGTCGTATCGCAACGCCACCGATCTGTCTTCAGCGTACGCCATGGTTCTTCATCATTGAAATATTTGTTCGCATGACGCGCCAGATCCATCAAATCCTGCGTCGCCCGGCGAAATTCATATCGTTCATAATCATCGCTCAGCTTTTGCGGCCAAGATTTAATGAGATCGAACATGCGTTGATCGCGCTCGTTAGATGAAACGGAAGCCGGAACGCGGTTGCCATAATTTTTCTTGACGAACGTGAGCGTGCGATTGACGAAGTTGCCGAGAATATCCGCCAGCTCGCTGTTGTTGCGCGTTTGAAAATCTTTCCAGGAAAAATCCGCGTCCTTGCCTTCCGGCAAATTCGAGGCCAGCGCATAACGCAGCGAGTCGGGCGGAAACTTTTGCAAATACTCGTGCAGCCACACCGCGAAATTGCGGCTGGTGGAAAGCTTGCGGCCTTCGAGATTGAGAAACTCGTTGGCGGGAATATCCGCCGGAAAAATATAGCCGTCCTGCGCCATCAACATCGCCGGCCAGACAATCGCGTGAAAAACGATGTTGTCCTTGCCGATGAAATGCACCAGCTTGGTTTTGGGATTGCGCCAATAATCTTTCCACTTGTCCGGCTGGCCGAGGCGTTTCGCCCAAACTTGCGTCGCGGAAATGTAGCCGATTGGCGCATCGAACCAAACGTAAAGCACCTTGCCTTCATAACCCGGCAGCGGCACCGGCACGCCCCAACTGATGTCGCGCGTGATTGCGCGGTCGGCCAGGCCTTCTTTGATCCAGCCGTAACAAAAATTGAGCACGTTGTCGCGCCAGTGCTTTTTGGTGTCGAGCCAGTTTTTCACTTGCTCTTGAAAACGGCCGAGCGGAATAAAAAAATGTTTGGTCTCGCGAATTTCCGGCCGCGCGCCGCAAACCATGCACTTCGGATCGCGCAGCTCGATTTGGTCGATCCACTTGCCGCAGGCTTCGCATTGGTCGCCGCGCGCGCCCGGCGTGCCGCAATGCGGGCACGTGCCTTCGACATAGCGATCCGCCAAAAAGCGCTTGTCGTTCGGGCAATAAAGCTGCTTCACCGCTTTCTCGACGAGCAAGCCTTTTTTGTGCATCGTCAGAAAAAATTCCTGCGAAATCGGATAATGCTCCGGCGTCGTCGTGCGGCAAAAAATATCGAAGCTGATGCCGGCCTTGGCAAAAGTTTCGTTCATTTGCGCCCAATAAAAATCGACAAATTCTTTGGGGGCTTTTTTCGCTTTTTCCGCCGCAATGGTGATCGCGACGCCGTGCTCGTCCGTTCCGCAAACGTAAATGACGTCGCGGCCCATCAGGCGCTGATACCGCACATAAATATCCGCCGGCAAATACGCCCCGGCAATGTGGCCGATATGCAAAGGTCCGTTCGCATACGGCAAGGCGCTGGTGACGAGAATTTTTTCAAATGTATTCACAAATACTTCTTCCTAAAATTTGGCTCGGTATAATAAAATTAACCTTTATTGCTGTACTTCGAAAAATACTCATCGATTTCTGTTCGTAAATCAATTCCAACTTTTTCAAAAATGTCAAGCAGCTGTTGAAATGCTCCAGCCCCACCAAGGAAATCCCAAAATTCATCAGCAACTTTTAGCTCGTTGTGTAAATCAAGCATTCCTCGTATTGTCCAACGATTATATGGTTGCGGCTCATAAGGATTGTAAGGAATTGCTATTAACGTCTGAATATCTGCATTCGGGTTGGCGGCAAGCATTGCGGCTGCCCATTCTAAAAGTGTCCGCTTAAATTCTTTAAAGCCGCCTGCATAAGGCATTATAACCGCCGCTGAAATATGATTTAGAAAGTTTACAAACCAATATGTATTCGCAATTTTTTTAAATTTATTTCTGCAGAATAAAGTTCTCCAATCAAATCATCCGCAATAAACTTATATCGTTCCTGATGGTCTTTAAATGAATTGATGACCTGATTGTATTTTCTTGCATCGCTGGCAATAACATAAAATATTACGTTCTTATAGTCAATTAGAGTAGCCATTCTTCCTACACCTGACCAAACACCGGTAGACAATTCAACTTCAAAAGCATACTCAGGAATAAAGTTATTTCCTCGAGTCTTAAACCATAATACATCGATTTGCCGAAGTAGATTGTAATCTGAGAATTGTAATTGAGGGCAATTTTGAAGTGTCGAAATCTCTTCTAACTTTTTTTCATTAAATTTTTTAGACTTATTTGGACAATAAGTTTGATAACCACGAATATTGCCAATTTCTAAAAGACGACCTTGCAATATAGAATGCAAACTTTCTTCTACCGTATTCTTTGCTTCATCTTTAATTATAGGCGGTGAAAAAAGTAAGTTCCACCCATTCACAAATTCACTACAGTCAAGCCTGTTATTTCTTCCAGTTAGAACAATGTTTGAGTCTTTATCTATATTTATTTTGTATTCACCGTTTCTGTCGTGGCTGATTTGAGGTAAGTGTTTAAAAAGAATTTTTGCAGGTATGATAACGATATTTTCCACTGAGCCACATATAAAAGCGACGAATGGGTTATCAAGATTTGCTATTTCTTCAACTGCTATGTAATTAATACCAAAAAAATATCTTCTATTTCCCTCCGATGCTGCACGAACTAAAACATTGGATTCTCCAATGCGATATGTTCTTGATTTAAGAACTTTTATAAGCTCTATGCTTGCATGAAGCTCTTTTGCTCTTTCAAGGAATTCAACTACTAATAAATCAGAAGGGCTTAACTTTTTCTCTCTAAAATTCATTGCTCAATCATCTCCGTAAATATCGTATTGTAAATAGTATCAATATCCGTAAGCAATCCCCATTCTAAACCTTTCTTTGCAATTAAGATTTCTTCTTGTGTTAATTCTCTTCCAAGTTTTTCTTTGGCTTCGTTTTGAACATCACCAATTGTAATTGCAAATAAAACAGTTTCAGGGTTAATAGTTTCCATATAGTCGATTCCTTGCTTTGTTGTTAATTTCGCAAAAGCTGAATATTTTTTCGAGATCTTCAAGTGTAGATGACGAACGCGCCTCTTTAACTTGTTAATGCACTCCTAAAGCCCCCAACTCCTCCAAATTCCCATGCTCGTGCCCGCAATCATTCCCGCATTTGTAGACTTTTTCTTTCGAAACCGCCAGCGGCAGTATTTCTATTTCGCCGCTTTGATATTTCACCGTGAAGGTGTCTTTAAAAATATCGATTTTCAAAATCAGGCCTTCGCCCTTTTCGGTTTTGATCGGCTTGGCGAGGTCGGGAAATTGCGCGATGGCCCAATTATAAAAATCGCGCTCGTACATCAAGCAGCATTTCAGCCGGCCGCAGACGCCGGCGAGCTTGTTCGGATTGAGCGGCAGGTTCTGCTCTTTCGCGGCTTGCGTGGTGATGGGGCCAAATTCCTGAATCCACGACGAGCAGCAGAGCCGGCGGCCGCAGACGCCGTAGCCGTCCAAACGCTTGGCCTCGTCGCGCACGCCGATTTGCCGCAGCTCGATGCGGGTGTGATAAACGCCGGCCAGATCTTTCACCAGCTCGCGAAAATCGACGCGCTTGTCGGCGGTGAAATAAAACGTGATCTTGTTGCCGTCGAGCTGAAATTCGCAATCCGCCACTTTCATTTGCAGATTGTGCACAACAACTTTTTGGCGGCAGATTTCCAGCGCGCGTTGCTCCGCGGCTTTATTGCCCTGCCGGCGAATCACCTCGCTTTCATTTGCTTTGCGCAGCGCTTTCCGCAAACCACCATTAGCGGCGACTGCGGTGCCCGCCGGCGGCTCAATCAGATTGACCCGGCCCAAATCTTCGCCCTTTTCGGCTTCGACAATGATGAGATCGCCGAGGCGAAAAGGAAATTGCTGCGAATTGGCGTACCACGCTTTGCGCTCGCCTTTAAATTTTACTTCGACGTATTCCGGCATCTTACCTCCTTACAGGCGTAGCCTACTACCCGATAATTGATAAATCCGGTGCAACAACACCACCAGCACCAGCCACGGCTGCACGTAACGATCCAAACATTCCATGGCAAATTCAAGCTCGTTGATGACAGCCGGAAAATCAAAATTGGGAAGATTTTTGACGAGATCGGACAACATGCGCTCCTGATCCGTATTGATAATCGAAACCTCAGGCGCTGGCGAGGCGCTCGTCGACTTGAACACATAACCATCGCGAACCAACAGCAGGCAAAACTCCAGCAATTGGCGCAGCTCGCGGCGGTCGTGGTCTCGCGCCAGCGCGTTGAGAAAATCCATTTGCTCCACCGGCTTGTTGAAGCGAAACGCCATGCGCAAAAAATCAACGGCCTGTTGGCGGCGCGTATCGACGTTTTCTTCGAGCAGAGCCAGGGCGCGGCGAAAATTGCCGTTGGCCAATTTGGCGATGAATTGCGCCCGCTCGGCCGGCACGCCGTGTTTTTCCTGCAAGGCCGCGGCAATCTGCCCGGCTGTCAAAACCAGCAGCCGCACCGGCTGGCAGCGCGACACAATCGTCGGCAGCATGCCGTCGAGCGACGCGGCGGTGAGAATCATCAGCGTTTGCGGCGGCGGCTCTTCCAAAATTTTGAGCAGCGCATTCGCCGCTTCGGCTTTCATGCGCTCCGCTTCCAAAATCAGCGCCACCATGCCGCGGCCTTCGTAGCTCGTCATGCCGAAATCGCGTTTGAGCGCGCGAACATCGTCGATGAGAATGTTCGGATTTTCCCACGGCCGCGAGCGCTGATACGGATTCGCCGCCAAGCTGCGTAAAACTTCGGTACGCTCATCCTCCGAGGCCGACGCGGCTCGCGGGAAGATCACCCGCACATCCGGATGCGTCATCTCCGCCACACGCCGGCATGCCGAGCAAACGCCGCACGCCAGCTCGACGCTTTCTTGCATCGGCGCGGCTGGTTGCGGCGCCGGCTCATCAAACAATGACAGCGTTGCCTTCGCTTCGCGGGGCGCCGGCTGTGGATGCCGCGCCTCGCAAAAAAAACTTTGCGCCGCAAGCAGCGCCAGCGCTTCCTTGCCAGCGCCGGCCGGCCCATGAAACAAATACGCATGCGCGACGCGCTCATTTTGCCGCGCCCGGCGCAGAAACTCTTGGGCGTCGTCTTGGGCGATGATCGAGATCATAGGACTTTGTGCTTAAACTCGTACTCTTACTCGTACTCCTACTCTTACTCATACTCGCTTTTAAAGTGCATCTGAAAAACGAGTAAGAGTAAGAGAATTTTTTACGGGCGTAGCCAATCCTCCGGATTCAACGCTTCTTCGCGATTCCACACCTGGAAATGCAACGTTGTACCCAGCAGCGAGCCGGTTTCGCCGACCGCGCCAATCACCTGCTCCGCCGCAACATCTTCATTCAAAGAAACAGCGAGATCGGCGAGATGAGTGTAAACGGTATAATAACCATCGCCGTGGCTGATGATCATGAGATTGCCGTACCCGCGCTGCCATGTGATGGCCGTGACTCTGCCGCTCGCCACGCTGCGCACCGGCGCGCCCACTCCGCCTTGCGGCGCAATGTCAATGCCCAAATTATTCGTGATCGTATTGAGCACGGGGTGGCGATAGTTGCCGTAACGCGAAACGATGCGCCCATCAACCGGCCATGACATGGCTTTGCGCATCGCTTGAAACGAGCCGTCGCCTGCCGTTCGAACCGGCTCACGGCGCGGCGCTTTGGCTTCCGCCGAAGAAATGAGCTGCCGGATGCGCGCCACGGCCTTTTGGGTTTCCGCGAGCTGTGATTGATAAAAGCTCTTGTCATTGCGGACTTTCTTCAACACCTCTTGCCGTTGGGCGCGGCGTTTTTTCAGCGCCTCTTCTTCTTTTTGTTTCTCGTTGAGAATGCGCTGATGTGTTTCCAATTCCACTGTGAGCAGCGTTTTTTGCTCGCTGATCTGCTCGCGTTTTTTGGCAATGCCGTTCAGAATGCGGCGGTCGTTGTCGCCGAGCTGCTGATGATACTTTGCCCACAGCAGCATTTGGTTCAAAGAACGCGAGGTAAGAAGAATTTCGACGTCTTGCAAACGGCCATATTTATAAAAAAGCACCGCGCGCTCGGCGGCGATTCTTTTTAACCGCTGCAGCTCGTCTTCGGTGCGCTGGCGAACTTGCTCGGCGTTGTCGATTTTTGCGCGCTTGTCGCGTTCCTGCTTCCGCAGTTGCCCGGCCAGGCGATGGGTCAAGTCGATTTGCTCGTCGAGCGAGCGCAAAAACTCCAGAGTCGAGGTTTCGCTCTTTTCTTGCGCGGCGATCTGCGCCTGCAAGCGCGCGATCTTCTGCCGCAGCTCATCCAACTGCCGGCGCTGATCTTGAGAAAAAAGCAGCGCCGGCGCCAACAAAATCAGAATCGAAAGGCGAAACCGTAACATAACAAAACTTAACTGATTTGCGAGAGAAAAGCAATGAAAAATTCGACTTGATTCACGTGCCGCCGTTTCATATATTAGTTTTGTCACAAAAAAGCCAGTCCGTGCGCCGATGAAGTGGTCAACGGGCAAACAAAGAAACCGACTAACAACTTCGATTATGAACGCCACCAACAATCGTCCGGCAAAATCCGGCAGCCCGCTGTGGGGCAATATTTTTAAAAAGAAAAACGGCGACGACGAGGGTATTGTGAAAACGCTGCGTCTCGTCCCGCTCTTTGCCGATATGAACAACTCCGAGATGCGAGAATTTGAGAAGCTCATTCATCGCCGCGCCTTCAAAGCCAACGAAACTATTTTTTGGGAGGGCGAACCGGGCGTGGGAATGTACATCATTCAGCGCGGCACGGTGGCCATTTTCAAGCACGCGCCCGGCGAGGGCCGCGAGGAATTGGCGACGCTGCGCAGCGGCGATTTTTTCGGCGAATTGGCGCTGCTCGACGAGACGCCGCGCTCCGCCACCGCCGTCGCCAAAGAACCTGCGGATATCATCGGCCTGTTCCGGCCGGACTTATTCGAGCTGCTGGAGCGCAAACCGCGTTTGGGAAACAAATTTCTCTTTCAGCTTGCCACCATCGTCGGTGATCGCCTGAAAAACACCAACGTCGAGATGCAGGCGCTGCGCACGCAGTTGGATAAATCGGGCATCATTGTTTAAAAATGAAAAACCCCATGATATCAACCGCTTCGCATGGGGTTTTTCATTTAGCCGAATTTTTGCTCAGCTCTTTTTGGCGCCTTTTTCTTTTTTGACTTTGCGCATCATCGTCGTCGTCCCGCTCATTTCATTGCCCTGCGGATCCTTGCCTTTGAAGCTCATGACCAATTTATCATCGCCGGCTTTTTCAAACGTGCGAACCTCATTCCCCATCGAACCTTCCCACGTCATCGTGATCTTGTTGCCTTCACGAGCGCCCTTGCCTTGCGAGACGTCGCGAAAACTGCCGAACCAATAACCGATATACTCTTTGGTTTCAGGATTCATCGTCATGACGCCCTTGCCTTTGTATGGCGCCAGCAATTGCTCTTTGGTCATGCCCGTGGCTTTGGCCATCGCCTCGAGCTTCGCCGGATCGCTTTCGGCATTTTTGCTTTTGAAGCGAAAGCCGATGAACTGATGCTCCAAATCCCAATCGACTTCCATTTCATCATTGCTCTTGCCCATCGGGCTTTCGGTCGTTCCTTCCCATTCGCCGACCAGCCACTTCAAAAAGTCATCATTGAGCGGCCCCGGCGGGGCTTGCGCAAAAAGCGGCAGCGCCAGGCTCATGAACAGAAACGCGACGATAACGGCTAATGTCCTTTTCATAGTTCCTCCGTAAGATTGGTTAATAAGAAATAAAATATCAACAGACTGAAATATAATAGAATTTATTCTGAAAAACAAGTGCGAGGCAAATTTCTTATTTCATCGCAAAAGCGCGTTTGGCTAAACACTGCAACACACGTACAAATGCCGCGAACATCAAGGCCGGCCCGGAAATAAAATTCAACAATTTTCCCCGCCAATTGTTTTCGTATTTGCGCAAATAACGCCAAAACGACAAATGCGAGCTCCAGATGGCGGAAGCTTGAACTTGCCGCACGCTGACGCCCTGGGCGTGAATAATTTGCACCGACGGCTCGAAGCGAATTTTCCAGCCGTTTTCCCAAACCCGCCGGCACCAATCGACGTCGCTGAAAAAAATCGGAAAGCGCTCGTCCCACCGGCCGATTTGTTTCACCACCTCCGGCCGCGCCAACAAACACGCGCCTTGCGGCTGTTCGACTTCGGCGGCCTGGCGATGATCGAAATCGCCCATTTTCCAGCGATTGAATCTGGGCGAACGAGAAAAGAGCCGCGAGAGCCCGAACAATTCGTAAAACAAATCCGCGTGTGTTGGAAAACGTCGGCACGAGGGCTGAATTCGCCCATCAGGATGAACAAGCTGCGGCACCACGACACCGGCTTCGCGAATGGCGTATAATTTTTCCAAAAGCGTTGTGAGACTGCCAGCGGGCAAAATCGTGTCGGGATTTAAAAACAACACCGGCGCAAGTTCGTGGTCTGCCATCGCAAAATAATTTTCCAAACCTTGATTGACGGCGCGGGTGAATCCGGCATTTTCTTCGTTAAAAATCAATTTAACAAAAAAACGCGATGCCGGCAGCTCGGCAAGTGTTGTCTCGATGATTTGCCGCGTGGCATCGGTCGAAGCGTTGTCAATCAAAAAAAGTCGAATGCGTTGTTCCGGCGCGGCATCGCGAAGCGAGCGAAGGCATGCGGCGATTTCGCCGGCATTTTGAAAGGTAACGATGATGATGGCAATCGTATCGGGCAGAGGCGCAACCAACGAGGAAGGCATTTGAGCTGGGGATAATAAATTGAAAATTATTAATTGCAAATTTCCAATTTTAAATTTTTATTCAACAACAAACAACTCACGCGACATCGGCGTCAGCACTTCATTGCCGGCGGCGGTGACGAGCACGTCATCTTCGATGCGCACGCCGCCGAGATCGGCAAAATACAACCCGGGCTCGATGGTGACGACGGCGTTGGCCGAAATAAGATCTTTGCTCTCCGGCCCCAAGCGCGGCAGGGAATGCACGTCGAGGCCAAGGCCGTGGCCGAGCGAGTGATTAAACTCATCTTTAAAGCCGCGGGAGGCCAGATATTTTCGCGCGACTTCGTCGAGTTGGATGCCTTCCATACCCGGGCGCGCCGCTTCACAGGCCAGGCGGCAGGCTTCTTTCACAGCGGCATGAGCCTCGCGAAGCTTTGCCGGCGGCTCGCCAATCGCGATCATGCGCGTGACATCCGAGGCATAACCATCGACGACACAGCCGTAATCGATCATCACCACTTCGCCGGATTGCAAGCGGCGATTCGTGCTGCGGCCGTGCGGCAGCGCCGAACGCGGGCCGCTGGCGACGATGGGATCGAAGGCTTCACCTTCGGAGCCGAGCTTGCGGCTGCGATAAATAATTTCCGCGGCAATATCGGATTCAGCAACGCCGCGGCGAATGAACGGGAGAATCTGATCCCACACCGCGCACGCCATGGCGCCGGCGCGGCGAAGGCTGGCGATTTCGTCCGGCGATTTGGCCACGGCGATTTTCTCAATGAGGTGATTGGCGGAAAAAAATTTTATTTTTTCAAAATTTTTTTGCAACTGCTGAAAAAAACCAAAGCTCAAATGCTGCGCTTCAAAGCCGAGCCGGCAGCCATCGGGCAGAACCTGCTTTTCTTTGAGCGCGGCCAGAAGATCGCGGCGCACGATGAGAATTTCGGCGTTGCGCACTTCGGCCTGCGCCTGATCGCGATAGCGCCAATCGGTCACAAAAAAGCAAAGGTCTGAGGTGATCAGACCCAAGCCATTCGAACCGGTAAAGCCAAAAAGGTAGCGCAGATGATAAAGTGAACTGACCAAAAAAGCCGTCATCTCGGCTTCCCGCATCTGCGCGCGCACCCGGTCGATTCTATCCTGCATTTTGCGTCTCTTGCAATCGCTTTTTCAGATAATCAATTTTCTCGCGATAAAGTTTATTGCCCGGCTCTTTTTTGCTCAACAACTCGAAGACGCCGATGGCTTTGGCATATTGGCCTTGCGCGGCGTAAATTTCACCGAGCGTCGGGGTGACAATTTTTTCGCGCTCGCCGGGGGCAGCGGGCGAGGTTTCGTCATAACCTTGCTCTTCAAGCGTTTTGGGCCGCCGCGCCGGCAATCTCGAGGGCCGCGCCGGCGCTCGATTCGCCGCCGGCTTTGCCGGCTCAAAATCGAAATCGGATGATTGGTCCGAATCGGTTAAGTCTACAGGCGGCAAATCATCGAAATTCACTTCGAAATCATCGGGCGGCGCCGGATGGCGCGAGGTCTCGCCGTCGGAATTCTCTCCAAACGCGCGATCGAGCTGATCACGGCCAAACGCCGAGTCGTCTGTGGCCCGGATTGGCGGCGGTTCAACAAATCTCCGCGGCTCGCGAGCGTCAAAATCATCATCGCGCCGCGTTTCCAAACGGGCCGGCGGCAGCGGCGTTTTATTTGCCGGCGGCGCGGCCGGTTTGTCGTCAAAAACTTCGTCTTCAAAAATATCGTCAAGAATATAAGAGTACCGCTCTTCATCGGCATCCGGCGGCGGTTGCGTTGAAGAAACTTCTTCCGGCGCGGAGAACGCCGGCGTCTCAAAGTCCGGCTCCGGCGCAGCCTCAGCGATTGCCGGTTGATAACGCAGCAAATCGCTTTCGTCGACACCGGTTGAGGAAAAATCATCTTGCGCTGGAATCGGCGCAAACGGCTCGATCGTTTTTGTGGTGACAACCGCAGGAGGGGGCGGCGCCGCCGGTCTCGGCGCGGCCGGCCTGGCTTCTCGGCGCGCCGGCGCCTGCTCCGTTTTTCCGGCTTTGGTTTTTTGCGCCAGCTCTTCGGCGACGGCGCGAACGTTGTTGTCAAACGGATCGATCTGCAATATTTTGCGATAACTCATCTCGCAGGTGTTGTCCCAGCCGATTTCGCGCATCAAGTCGCCGTAATACTTGTGCGCCGCGAGATATTTTGAATCAAACAACAGGACGCGTTTGAATTCTTTTTCGGCTTGATCGAAGAGCTTCTTTTTCAAATAACATTTGCCCAAAACCATGTGGCCGGTGACGTAAGAAGGATGGCGGCGCAGGCCGTCTTCGCACAGTTGAATCGCTTCGTCGACGCGATCCATCTTGAGCAGGGCGTCCGCCACGCGTCCAAAGGTCAATGAATTGGGATTCTGCTGCAACAAAACCTGCAAGGATTCCAAGCCCCCGAGATCTTCAGATAACATAACTCACTCTCTAACAAAAATGTCTTTATAAAAGCCCAATCTTCAACTACTCAGTAGATGGGCATACTAACTATTGGGGCGGCTCTTTCTAAGCTCAATACTTCAACAACACTATCTAAACAAACATAAACTAAACTTAAATGTCATACGCCAGCAGATCGCGATCTCCATTTTGTCGTGCCGTGCACTATTATTAAAACTCTACTTAGTTGGTTTCTCTATTATTGTAAAAATTAAGATATCATTATACAATACGATTTTCCAATCATCGATATCCTTTACAAACAACTTAACGTTATAAGCTTCCGGTTTTAAAGCTACCCTAAATCTTTCACTAATATTCCCTGCTGAATCAGTAGTAACTTGTGAAAAATCAAAACACTTTTCTATTTCACCACAACTTTCAGGTAACCAATCATTACTAGGATGCGGAGGTTTCCCGTTTAGACTCAGGAAATAGCCATGGTTGGGAGTAAGCCCTCCTAATTCAATTCCGCCTGAAAAAACTCCCTGAAAATTATCATAGTAAAAGGCTTTTCCTAAAGAATTGGGTATTTTTTTACCCCAACTGTTAGGGGCTTGTGTTAATGTTATTCTCCTTGTTGCCTCACGAAGGATAATTCTTTCTTTTAGTATATCAGATATGATTTGCTGAGCAGCGTTAGAAAGTTCTTGATCAGGTATGGGTTCAACAATACCCTGTTCCGCAGCGGCTTTTAAAATAATTCTCTTCGCCGATTTCACTGCGCTCGTTGCCAATTCGTCCTCCTTCGCTGTCAAGGTCTCTTCCGCTCCCTCACTAATTTCTGTTCTTGGCACAGTAATTATTTGATTCCTTATTCTAATTTTCCTAGTATAGTCTAACACACCGACCTGAGCGTAGATGTTGGAGTTAGAAATCAATCCACAAGTAAAGAGGATAAACAGCAGATAAAACAATTGTCGCTTCATAACTGATCTCCTTTTTTATCTGTGGAATCTAGAAGTATCCTGCATACAAGATTCCTGTTTCATGAGAGCCAAAAGAGTATCAAAATTTTTTCTATACTCCTTTGGGTATGACAGGGTATCAACGATAGAGGAAAACTCTCTAATGGCAGAATAAACAGCATTTTTAATTATACATCTATCAGCAAGATCACTGATATACATAATAGCAACATTGTCATACACATTCATCACATAATTGAGATCGTCAATCAAAGAGGTTTGATCTTCTACATCTATAGAATCTGTAGAAATAGCCGTTTTCAATCTAGCATAGGCTTTAAGAAAATCATTTGATCTAGTTGGGCTCACCGCTTCTATTGCAATTCTCCTTTTTTCAGATTTGTTTGATTGCGTAATTTGGATAGACGCAAATATGATTCCGGATATAACAGCTATATTTGCAAGAAAAGAAATTGCTCTTTCAATGATCTTAACCCAAGATCTGTTTAAAAAGCCACCTTCACTGGTCATAGAATTTTAGTTTCCTCAGTAGTAGTAATTCAAATTCGCATCGATTTTTTGCCTAACAGTTGGGATAAACATGCAGCTCTCTGTATTGTTGTTAACCATGTCAAGTGGAACAGTATCATATTAACCTGAAACCTGCGTGATTCTTGTTTTGACTGGCAAATAGAAACGTTGAAAATCGTAGTGGAAATGCTAATTCAGGCGATGGACGTAAAGCCTACCAAAGGTAGGCTTTACGTCCAGGGTCCATTAATAATTTTCATCGTGATCTCAAAGGATTTCTTCATTGTTACAACTAATGATCATGCAGGTTTCAGGTTTATATCAGCCAAAATAATTTTTGCATCTGATGAGTCTTGCCCTTGGTATCAAAGCAACACTTTTTGCCACCTTGAAATTACCCAATAAAATAGGGAATAAGGCAAGCAATGGTAATACCGATGGCTCCAATAATTGCGCCGACAATCAAAATACCTTCGGAGCTTTCCAGAACGATACTAGTGCAAACTTTAATATCAAAAAGCGCTTGTCACGTCTAACGCATGACTTTACCAAGATATACAATCTACAAAAATGTCCCCTGAGAATTTTGCATTTGATCTGCCTCCTACACCAAATTTAACTCCAATATAACCTATGCTTCTTGGATCAAAACCCTTATCAACGTGAATACCAGCACTGGGTCTATCAGATATTAATAGCTTCATTTCCACCCACTTGCCTGATTGACCACTAGCATTCTTCCAATAACCGTATAAGCTTCTGCTTTGCTCTTGCCCCATTGAATCTGTCTGAACAGATTTTGCAAAAAGTTGAATTCCATTCGGACTATTTGCTTCTCCTTCAAATCCTTTAGGAAAGTAGACACGGGCCCAAACTATTTTCCCAGTGAGATCTAATGGGCCAAACTGGTTTCCTGGTGCATCAGATCGAAGATCTACTCGAATTTCACCTTGTGAAAGACTATCAGGTATTCTGGAGAGATTCAACGTTACTTTCAAACTGTAATTCCCAGAAAATGATTTAAGCTTAGATTGATCTACAGATAAAGCACCACGAGTAGAAGAGTAAGACTCAACAACCCAGCCTTGACTGGTTGTTTCGAAATCATAAAGGCATTGCCTGTTCGTTTCTTGGCAGATTGCTCCAGTCGCTAACAATACAGAGCTTAAGCAACTCGCTGAGAAGAAATGTTTAATACTCATGACTCCCTCCTTCTGGTTAAAAAGTTAAAAGTTTTATTTGTATTGTAAAATTCGTTACTCTAACTCTTGTATTTCAAATTTTGCTGTATCCCTACTTGCCTCGATAAAGAATATTTTATATTTATTGCCACTAATGTTGAAAATTTTGCCTTCATTCCTTTTTTTAAAAACATGTTCAAATTGTTTTTCATTATGAATTGTTATGCTAGCTGTATTATTTGATGCGCTTAAATCGTCTAACTCTATTATAAAATCTTCAATGCGTTTGCCTTGCCCTTTAGATAACTCTATTTTTTCCGATAAAAGAGCTTTGTGGCAAGTTGATACTATTTCAAAATTGAACAGAACCACTGCAAGAGCAAACCCACTAATGAACAGCAAAGATTCTTTAGGCTTCGACACGATTATAGCCACAAGTCTAATTATGGCTGCGAGAAGTTTACCTATCACCGGGATTGGCTCAACAGCTTCCGCTATCTTTTCCAGCTTTGCCGCTAAGGACTCTTTGTCGTTTTTCTTTGCCTTTTCCACTAAGGACTCTTTATCGTTTTTTTTCATATATCCGCCAGCATTGAACTTAAGCAAACAGAATTGCCTTATCACATTTGATTAACCCTCCCCTTCCTCTTATCAAGCTTTTACTTTACTCTCCGAATCTCTTTCCGCTCGAACAGTTCTGACTCACTTAAGTCTGAATCCTGCGTGAAATTTGCTCAGCGTTTCATACAACAGTGCGAAATTGTTGGCTAAGTGGTCAATTCTGATCAAAACCGTATAACCCACCTTTGGTACGGAATAAGGTTTTGAACAGAATTAGCATTTTTGCCGCTATTTCCAGCAGTTTTCTTACACTCAACCCAACATTGACGCAGGATTCAGGTTAATAACAATGCGAGCAAGTAGTAGATGGCAAGAAGTCTTTCTATCAGTGAGGTGTTGGTACATCAGTGCCATTGCTCTCGGATATTGAAATATTTCTTGCCTCCAAAACGATAATTGGGTTCCTAAAGTGAAAGCCGGATACGTTTTTATTAAAAAAAGTCGAAGCAAAGCGAAGCCACAGATAGTGTTTCAAAGACATATAGGCAATAAAACCATATCCGAAACCATACAGAGCCTGAAACGGGATGGCGGCTAAATCGCCATAATAGATGGCGATAGCAATTCCAAGCAGGCAGTAGGCGGCTAAAAGTCCTTCCATCAAACCGGTACTCATGCCTTGGCGTCTTTGCTCACGAGTGTTGAAATATTTTTTGCCGAAGAAATGATCGCTCCGACTCTCGAGGCAATATTTTGGGGTGCGCAAAAATTCGCTGCGCTGTCTGAACAAACCTTGCAAGATAGCACGAGTATTGTTGAGCGAAAGTCCCATACTGCCTGCCATAAAAAGCGGAAAATACAAAATTCGCCGTCGCCAATCCCGATGAACCTCACGCTGCGAGATCAGATACATCCAAAACGATCCGAAGAAAGCCAACGTAAAGACGGAAATGATCATGAAATACTCGGAATTGTCTGATTTGCTTTGATTCTTGATCAATACCAAAGGTAAATTCAAAATCCCAACAAGCAAGATAAATGGAAACACCAGATTATTGGTCAAATGAATAGTTGATTGCAATTTGAGTGAAAGCGGCCATTGCGAGCGCCAAAGCTGCGGCAAAATTTTTTTGGCAGTTTCCATAGCGCCCTTGGTCCAGCGAAATTGTTGTGCTTTCACGCCGCCAATCTCCGCCGGCAACTCGGCTGGGCAGATCAGATCCGGCAAAAAGACAAACTTCCATCCCCGCAACTGCGCGCGATAGCTCAAATCGAGATCTTCCGTCAACGTATCATCCGACCAGTTGCCGGCATCGACAATGCATGCCCGCCGCCAGACGCCGGCGGTGCCGTTGAAATTGATGAAGTAGCCGGCGCGATGGCGGGCCGTCTGTTCGACCACAAAATGGCCGTCGAGGCCGATGGCTTGGCCGCGAGTCAGCACGGAATAATCGGAATTCAAATGGCCCCAGCGCGTTTGCACCACGCCGGTTTTGGCGTCTTGAAAATAGGGCAGCGTCCGCTTCAAAAAATCCCGCGGCGGAACAAAATCGGCGTCAAAAATCGCGATGAATTCGCCGCTGGCAACCGCCAAGCCTTCCCGCAACGCGCCGGCCTTGTATCCTCGCCGGTTGTCGCGGTGCAGAAGCTTGATCGCGTAGCCTTGCTTTTGATAATGCTCGACCGCGCGCTGCGCCAGCCGCGTGGTTTCATCCGTCGAATCGTCGAGAACTTGAATTTCCAGCAACTCGCGCGGGTAATCGATTTCACAAACCGCGCGGATCAGGCGCTCCACCACATACATTTCGTTGAAAACCGGCAGTTGTATCGTCACCTTCGGAAAATCCTGCAACGGCGCCGGCGGCTTCTTGTCCAGTGCGCGGAATTTGTTATACCAATACACCATGACGTAGCCGTGCGCGCCGAAAACGAAAAGAATCGCCAACGAAATAAAATAGGCCGCTAAAATGCTCGACTCGAAAATATTTTCCATCACCACTTAAAACAAACTCCTCTCGGGACGTAAATAACAAATTTTAAAATAGAAAAAACCGTCGTAAAGTGCAACATCTTTCTTTTTGTTTAAATTCCTACATATATAGAACACAAATATGGCCCACAGAATTGGAACTGTCACAGAACAATTTTAAATTTTCATTTCAGTGGGAGTTCTATTTCTGTGGCCGAAAGGTTTTTAAATCACCAATCCGAAACGGTTTTGTTGCGCACTTCATTGGCGATTTTGCGAATGGCTTCATCGATAGCGGCCTGGCGCGACGACGAAGCGGAACGCGGCGAATAGACGCCGAATTGCGACATTTGCGCTTCCCACACCGTCTTGCGTTTTTTCACATCTTCATATTTGAGCTGCACCATCACCGTCACGCGGACTTCTTGCACGCTTTCCTGCTGGTTATAAACGCCGGCGGTTTCTTGAACGCCGAGCAGCGTGCCGAGCAAAACCGAATCCGCCACGCGCCGGTCGGCGATTTTCAGCGTGTTGTCGCGCGTGAACTCTTCGATGATTGCATTGCTCAAGCGATCTTTAACGCCAAATTCCGCCGTGCGATCTTCAAACACCGGAACGGCGATGGTTTTGATGTGGGTGCTGGCCGAGCCGGAGAATGAGTATGGGCCGCAGGCCAGCGCGGCAATCGGCGCCAACAAACAACAAAAACGCCCCAACCTTTTTGTCATTCTGAAAGAATCTTTTTTGCAGCCAACGCGATTCCCGTCAAACTTAAAAAAGATTCCCTCGAAATGACATTTCATTATTCTCATCATTTTTTCACCATCAAAACGGCAAATTATACTCTTTAATTTTCCGATACAGCGTCCGCTCGCTGATCTTGAGCAGCGTCGCGGCTTTGCGCTTGTTGCCGTTGGTGCGGTCGAGCGCCTCGGCAATCAACCGCTTTTCCATGTCTTCGATAGACTCAAAATCATCGGCAGGCTCGTTATTCGACGACGCCGGCGCCACGTCCTGGCCGAATTCCGGCATCACCGGCGCCTCCGCATAGCCGGGCTTGAGGCGCCGCGGCGGCTGGATGTAACGCCCGATCAACAGCTCGCGCAGCTGCGCGATCTCGTTTTTGAGATCGATCAGCGCGCGATAGATGAACTCGCGCTCGACTTCCTCGCTGCTGCGATTCACCGGCACCGGCAGGCGGCGATCCATCTCGACGCGGCGCGGCAAATGACGCGGCAAAATCATTTCGTCAATGCGGCGGCCGCGCTCGATCACGATCAAGCTCTCGACGAAATTTTTCAGCTCGCGAATGTTGCCGGGCCACGAATGCTCTTTCAAGATGCGCATCGCGCCGTCGGTGAAGCCCTCGAAGAGAATTTGATGCTGGCTGCAAAAATCAGTGACGAATTTTTTCACCAACAACGGAATATCCTCGCGGCGCTCGCGCAGACTGGGCACGCGAATGTTGACGGCATTGAGACGATAATACAAATCCGCGCGAAAATCGCCTTCGCGCACGGCGGTTTCCAAATCGCGATTCGTCGCCGCAATCACCCGCACGTCAGCTTGTTTGGTGCTGCTGCCGCCGACGCGAATGAACTCCTTGCCCTCCAAAAGACGCAGCAATTTCACCTGCGTGTTGAGCGGCATCTCGCCGATCTCGTCGAGAAAAATCGTGCCGGTGTCGGCTTGCTCGAAATATCCTTTGCGCGGCCCGACAGCGCCGGTGAACGCGCCTTTTTCGTGGCCGAACAATTCGGACTCGATGATGCCTTCGGGAATCGCGCCGGCATTGACGACGACGAACGGCTTGTCGTGGCGATTGCCAAGCTGGTGAATCGCCTGCGCAATCAGTTCCTTGCCGGTGCCGCTTTCGCCGATGATCAGCACGGAAATATCCGTGGGCGCGACCTGTTCGATGGTTTCGAAAATCTGCCAGATCGCCGGCGATTCGCCCACCAAGCCGATTTCCTGGCGCAGCGAATTAATGTTTCGGCCATCTTGGCCGGGGTTGGGCAGAGGGGTGGTCATGCAAAAACTTTAAACTATTCGACTTCGGACATTGAACTTCGGACTTTATTTAACATGCGCGCGGAACCAGTCAGCGGTTTGCTTCAAGCCTTCGGCCAACGGCACGGTCGGCTGCCAATCGAGCAGGCGGCGCGCTTTTTCGTTGGCCAGCACGCTGCGCAACTGCTCGCCGGCTTTGGCCGGGCCGTGACGCTCCGGCAGGCCCGCGCCGGCGGCTTCATTCAAGCCATGGAAAATCGCGTTGACATCGGTTTCAATGCCGGTGCCGATATTAAAATAATCGCTATTTGGATAATTCAAAGCAAGAAGATTCGCGCGCACGACGTCGCCGACAAAAACATAGTCGCGCGTCTGTTTGCCATCGCCGTTGATCACCGGCTGCTCGCCTTTCAACAGCTTGGTCGAGAAAATCGCGACGACGCCGGCCTCGCCGTGCGGATTTTGCCGGGGGCCGTACACGTTGGCGTAACGCAGGAACGCGTAGCGCAAGCCGCAATTTTGCGCGAAAAAGTGAATGTATTTCTCGCACGCCAGCTTGCTGATGCCATACGGCGACGCCGGCCAGGTCGGATGCTCCTCATCCGCCGGAAATCTCACCTGCTCGCCGTAAATGGCGCCGCCAGTCGACGCGAAAATGAATTTTTTGACGCCGGTTTTCTCGCATTGCTGCAAAAGATTGAGCGTGCCGAGAATGTTGACTTCGGCGTCGTAACGCGGATCGACGACCGAGCGCCGCACATCCATCTGCGCGGCCTGATGGCACACCGCCTCGAATTGCCCGCGCTGGAAAATCTCCGCGATGCCGGCATCGCAAATATCCATTTGATGAAATTGTGCCTGCGCGTTGAGATTTTCTTTTCGTCCCGTCACCAGATTATCAACGATGGTCACCTGGTGTCCGTGCGCGATGAAAGCATCAGCGATGTGAGATCCGATAAATCCCGCACCGCCGGTGACCAGAATTTTCATGGGAGTTGTCCTTTCTGAAAATGAATGTCCTTTTAATAAAACGTAAAACGTAATTCGTAAAGACAGCTAACTTACGCATTACGTTTTATTCTTTACGCTTCAAACATATCGCATCGCCTTCATGCCAATATCCCGGCGATAATGCATTCCATCAAACTTGATTTTCCCCACCGCGCAATAAGCTTTTTCATGCGCCTCGAGAAAATTCTCTCCAACTCCGGTGACAGCTATCACTCGCCCGCCGTTCGTCAAAAAATTTCCGTTGTGATCGAGAACCGTGCCGGCGTGAAAAACCATCACGTCGTCATTGTGAATTCTCTCGAGACCATTAATGAGAACGCCCTTCGCAAAATCTCCCGGATACCCGCCGGAGGCCAGCACGACGCTCACCGCCCAGCGCGGCGCAATCTTCAATTCAAAATTTCCCAAATCGCCGTTTGCCACGCGCCACATCGCCTCGGCCAAATCCGATTCGATCAGCGGCACAATCGCCTGTGTTTCCGGATCACCGAAGCGGCAGTTGAACTCGACGACTTTCGGGCCTTCGCGCGTGAGCATCAGCCCGGCATAAAGCACGCCGCGATACGGGCGGTTTTCTTGTGCCATCGCCGCGATCGTTGGCCGCAGAATTTCCCGCTCGACACACGCCAGCAACTCGGCGGTCATAAACGGCGCCGGCGCGTACGCACCCATGCCGCCGGTGTTCGGCCCGGCGTCGTTGTCAAACACCGCTTTGTGATCTTGCGCCGCCGGCAGCAGGCACAAATTTTTTCCGTCCGTCAAACAAAGAACCGAAACTTCCTCCCCTTCCATAAACTCTTCGATCACGACTTGATTGCCGGCGTCGCCAAATTCCCGCGCGCGCATGAGGCGATGCACGGCGGCCAATGCCTCGTCGCGGGTACGGGCGACGATCGCGCCCTTGCCGGCGGCCAAACCGTCGGCTTTGACGACAATCGGAATCGGCGCGGTTTCGAGATAGGCAGAGGCTTCCTGAGCATTCGTAAAAATTTCAGCCGCGGCGGTCGGAATCCGGTATTTCCGCATCAATTCTTTGGCGAACGCCTTGCTGCCTTCGAGCCTCGCCGCCTGCCTCGATGGCCCGAAAATGCGCAAGCCCTCGGCTTCAAATTCATCGACGATGCCGGCAACGAGCGGCGCTTCCGGGCCGACGACGGTGAGATCGATTTTTTGCGCTTTTGCAAAATGCCGCAACGCCGCCGCATTAGTAACTGCAATATCGACACACTCGGCCAGTTGCGCAAGGCCGGGATTGCCGGGGGCGCAATAAATTTTTTCAACACGCGGACTTTGCGCCAGCTTCCACACCAGCGCATGCTCGCGCCCGCCACCGCCGAGGAGTAAAATCTTCATTATTTCTTCTTTTTCTTCTTTCTATTCTGGCGACGCGATTTTTTGGCCATGGCTCTTATGTTCTTCAGTCGGGCTTTTTCTGTATCGCGCTTCTTGCGGTTCTTTTGAGAATTTTCAACCAATGAGTCACTATCCGCAATCCATTCTTCATCATCCGCTTCGTTACCCTGCATGAGGTGATCCCAAAGCGAATGCTGGCGCTCAGTTTTTCGCGCCATGAGCAAGCCCAGTTGGACTTGCACATCTTCCCAATCACCGGCTATGGTTTCGTCCACGCAGCCAACGGCAAAAGCGCGCTCGATAACCGGCGCGGCTTCGACCGCTTTGAGATCGAGCAAGTTCGCGATCAAAAACCCATTGAGATCGGGTTCATTCTTCGAAAAATTTTCGACTGCCGCAGCGATGCTGCGAATACATTCTTCGCGAGCATCCGGATGTTGTTTGCCGATTTCTGCCAAACTGTCGCCGGCATAAGTGCGCGGATACATTTTTTTCGTCGAATCGGAAATGAACGCCGCCAGCGCTGGAATCGCGGCCGGGCCGATCATGCCCATGACTTCGGGAATTTCGCTCACTGCCCAGTCATCGCTCGGCTCTAAGCGATCAAACATTCCGATGAGCGGCGCAATCGCGGTTTCGGCGTGAAGTTGGCCGAGCGCACGCCATGCGTGAGTTGGCGCCCAGACTTCCAAGCTATCCGAATCGGCCCAAAACAATTCATTATCCGTTGCCATGCGAATCAGATCGTTGACATGCTCATCGCCGAACCCCAATTCGAGATAATTCGGCCACTCGCGAAATTTGCGACAATCGCCGAAGGTCAGCAATTTGTCGACGGGAGAGGGATAGGAGGTGGTGTTCATTTTATCGAATTTATGTTGTACGCGATAAATGTGACATGATTTGGCTACACTTATGTCCGCTCGTTTCTCTGGCTATTCTCTTGAGCAGATTCACCAACTCGCGCATCCCGTCACCGTGACGTGACTTGTCCTTCGCGCTGTGGCTGAGGAAGACGTCGTATTTGAAATCTTTGGGCATTATTTGTTTCCCGCTCCAAGTTGCTTGATTCTGGTGTCGGCCGTCAGCAGTTTCATCTGGTGAATGGCGATTTGGTTCAATTTGCGCAGCCGTTCCGCCTGCGGCATTTTTTCTTGAATGAAAAGGGCATTCAGATTTTCCAGATTTGAGAGGCACACGAGCTGCGACACATTCGCATAATCACGAATATTGCCCTTCTCCTCCGGATGGCTGTCACGCCAGTCTTTGGCGGTCATGCCGAAGAGCGCCATGTTCAGGACGTCCGCTTCCGAAGCGTAAATCAGGTTGATCTGGCGCGGCGTCAGCTCCGGCGGGATCAAATTCTCTTTAATGGCATCGGTATGAATCCGGTAGTTGATTTTGGCGAGATTGCGCCGGATGTCCCAGCCGAGCTGTTTCAGCTCTTCTTCTTTGAGCCGCTGAAATTCTTTGATCAAATACAGCTTGAATTCCACCGAAATCCAAGAGGCAAACTCGAAGGCGATGTCTTTGTGAGCGAAGGTGCCGCCGTAGCGGCCCGCCTTGGAGGTCAAACCAACGGCGTTTGTCGCCTCTATCCACCGCTTGGCGGTCAGGGAAAAACTGTTGAGACCGGCCTGTTTTCTAATTCCATCGAATTCGATGGAATTAAAATCGGAATTGTTCAGTTGCTCCCAGATACCCAGAAATTCGATCGTATTGCGGTTTCGCAGCCAGTTTTGGATGATATAGTCGCTTCGTTCTTCGTCCTTATAACGGGCCATATCCGTGATGGAGATATAGTCTTCTTCCTTTTGACTGAAAATGGTTATATCACGGCCTTTCACATTGATCTTTGCCACTTTATTTTCCTCCCTCGAAAGTCAAGCGCGAAATTTCTCTGCCATCAATATCACGGGGTATTTGCCTACTCGATCTTCGCCGGAATGTTGTCGCCCTCCACCCATTGAACCACACGCGCAGCCTGTCCTGCTTCAACCGGTTCGCCAACTCCCGCAACCACCGGTTCGTCCTTCGCGCTGTGGCTGAGGAAGATGTCGTATTTGAAATCGTTGGGCATGTTTTGTTCAATCCGCCAACAAGATAAAAATTAGTCGTGTTCGTCAAGCTAACGGTTGCATTTCTAACAAATGTCGAACTTCGATGCCATCATCTAATTCATCCCAGTAAATAGCGAAGCCGTCCGGCTCGATCGACCACTTCGCGCGTTGCTTCGGCGTGGCCTTCAACAGCCAGCGCAACCATTCCATCCGTGCCATGGGCACTCGAATTTCACGACCATCACTAAGAGAAACACAAAGCACATTGCCAGCGAAACGAACATCAGTTGCACCAACTTGCTCGGTGACGTTATTGGCTAAAGTGATCATTCCATGTCTCCAAAAGTTTGTTCTGATGTTGACGCGTCAATCTCAAGATGCGATTGAGTTCTGCTTGATTGTAGCCACGATTGTACTCAACCGCCACCGGCTGAAGCCAAATTTTGGCTTCGTTTTCGCCATGTATGACATGAACATGAGGCGGCTCGTAGATATCAGAAGAATAAAATCGAAACTTGTAACCATCGATGAAGGTTGTCGGCATCACGTTCTCCGCGGCTTATTCTTCCCATGACCAAACTTCTTCTATGCTACTTCTGCTTCACAAACTGATACTTCACCCGCCCCTTCTTTTTGCCGCTCTTCAAGCGCTCGATCTCGTCGCGCAATTCGGCGGCGCGCTCAAAATCCAATTTCTTGGAGACGTCGAGCATTTCTTTTTCGAGGCGATCCAGCAGCTCCTCGCGCTGGAAGGGCGCCATTTTGCTCCATTCGGCGTCGGAGATTTTCAGCTCGCTGTCGCCGCGGCGTTTTTCGGCGCCGTATTTTTCGGCCTTGGCATCGGCGACGCGCGTCGCTTGCATGATCTCTTCGGCGCTCTTGTAAATCGTGCGCGGAATGATGCCGTGCTCTTCATTGTATTTTTTCTGAATCTCGCGCCGGCGGTTGGTTTCGTCGATCATCTTTTTCATCGAGCCGGTGATGGTGTCGGCGTACATGATGACTTTGCCGTCGACGTTGCGGGCGGCGCGGCCGGCGGTCTGCATCAGCGAACGCTCGCTGCGCAAATAGCCTTCTTTGTCGGCGTCGAGAATCGCGACGAATGAAACTTCGGGCAGATCGAGTCCCTCGCGCAAGAGGTTGATGCCCACCAGCACGTCGAATTCCGCCAAGCGCAAATCGCGCAGAATCTCGACGCGATCGAGCGCCTGGATTTCCGAGTGCAGATAGCGCACGCGAATATCCATTTCCGCGAGATAGTCGGTCAAATCTTCGGCCATGCGCTTCGTCAACGTGGTGACGAGCACGCGCTGGCCTTTGGCAACGCACTGGCGGATTTCACCGATGAGATCGTCGATTTGATTTTTCACCGGCCGGACTTCGACTTCCGGATCGATCAAACCGGTCGGGCGAATCAGTTGCTCGACCACGACGCCGTTGCTCTTCTCCAATTCAAATTCCGCCGGCGTCGCCGAAACATAGATCACCTGATTCAACATGCTCTCAAATTCGTCAAACTGCAGCGGGCGATTGTCCAGCGCCGACGGCAAACGAAAGCCGTATTCCACCAGCGTCTCTTTGCGCGAGCGGTCGCCGAAATACATGCCGCGAATCTGCGGAATCGTCGCGTGCGACTCGTCAATGATCATCAGATAATCTTTTGGGAAATAATCGAGCAAAGTATACGGCCGCTGTCCCGGCGCGCGGCCGGAAAGATGGCGCGAATAATTTTCAATGCCGTGACAGCCGCCCAGCTCTTGCAGCATTTCGAGATCGAAGTTGGTGCGCATTTCCAAACGTTGCGCTTCGAGCAGCTTGCCTTGATTGCGAAACCACGCCAGCCGCTCCGCCAATTCTTCTTTAATCGCCTCGATGGCGCGCTTCATTTTGTGCTCGGGCGTGACGAAGTGTTTGGCCGGAAAAATCGCCACGGTATCGACGTCGCCGAGAATTTCGCCGGTGGTGACGTTCACTTGCGACAGTGATTCGATTTCATTGCCGAACATCTCGATTCGATACGCTTCGCGCTCGTAAGCCGGCACGACTTCGACGACGTCGCCGCGGACGCGGAAGGTGCCGCGGGTGAAGTCGAAATCGTTGCGGGTGTAGAACATATCCACCAGCCGGCCGAGAATTTCATTGCGCTCGAGCCGCTGGCCGCGATTGAGAATGAGCAGCTCGGCGGCGTAATCTTCCGGATCGCCGATGCCGTAAATGCACGACACCGAAGCGACGATGATCACGTCTTTGCGCGAGAGCAGCGAGCTGGTGGCTTTCAATCGCAGCCGGTCGATTTCGTCGTTGATCGAGCTGTCTTTTTCGATGTAGGTGTCGCTGGAAGCCACGTAAGCTTCGGGCTGATAATAATCGTAATAGCTGATAAAATACTCGACGGCATTGTGTGGAAAAAAACTTTTCAGCTCGCCGAAAAGCTGCGCCGCCAATGTTTTATTATGCGAAAAAACCAGCGCCGGTTTGTTGATGGCCGCAATGACGTTGGCCATCGTAAACGTCTTGCCGCTGCCGGTGACGCCGAGCAGAGTTTGAAATTTGTCTCCTCGCAAGATGCCTTCGGTCAATTCACGAATGGCCTGCGGCTGATCGCCGGTGGGTTGATAATCGGAGACGAGTTTAAATTTGTCCATGATTTCACTGCCAATTTTTTAAAACAAGCCAATAAAATATACGGCCATTCTGTCAAATTGTCAAGCCTGGAAATGACGGCATCTTTTATTTTGCCCCAAAAACTCCTTGCATATCTTGGCGTTGTCGGCTATATTTTATATGCATGAGATCTACTGGTATGCAAGTTTTAAATTAAGGTCGATATGAAAAATCAATTGATCCAGTCAAATCCCCAAATTATGATGGGCAAGCCAGTAGTGGCAGGGACACGTGTTACTGTTGAATTGATATTAGAAAAATTGGCAGCAGGCGAAACGTTCGAACAAATTTTAGAGGCGCATCATCGATTGACGAGACCAGCTATTTTTGCGGCCATCGAGTTTGCTGCACGGGCATTACGTGCCGATGTTATTTATCCCGTAATTGAGCAGGCGGCATGAACCTTTTGGCCGACGAAAGTGCAGACAAACCGATTGTCGAACGGCTTCGACCAGATGGACATGATGTTCTCTATGTTGCGGAAATGGAACCGGGCATAGCCGATGAGTTAGTGCTCCAACGCGCCAATGCGCATCAATCCTTACTAGAGAAAATAGCAATCAATCTTATTTTAGGAGATTATTTGTCATGGGCTTAATGACCAAAATGCGTGAAAAGACGGTTGTGGTGCTGGGAATTTTGTTGTTCGCGTTTCTGGCGTTGATCGTGGTCGAGTGGGGCTCGGAATCGACGATTTTCCGGCCAAAAGAACAAACCGGGGTGATCGCGAGCATCAACGGCCAGGACATTCATTACGAGCAATTTTATCGCGCTTATCAGAACCAAATCGAGCAATACAAACAACAGAGCGGCCAGGAGCCGCCGGAGAACCAGCTTGATTATCTGCGCGATCAGGTGTGGGAAAACATGGTGCGCGAAGTGCTGGTGACGCAGGAAATCGAGAAGCGCGGCATCCAGGCGACCAACAAGGAGATCGTTCATTATATTTACAACGAGCCGCCGGATTTGATCAAACAAAACCAATCCTTTCAAAACGACAAAGGCGAATTTGACAACGCCAAGTATCAAGCGGCGCTGAACGACGCCAATGCCGATCCGTTCTGGCGGCAGGTGGAGACTTACCTGCGGGCCTCGCTGCCTTATCAAAAATTTCAAGACGAGTTCGATGCGACGGCGATGGTGCCGGAAGGCGAGGTGCGGGATGATTATGTGAAGCGCAATCAGAAGGCGGCGGTGCGCTACATTTTCTTCAATCCCGAAAGCTATCGCCAAAAGGCGGGCGGGGCAGACGGGCAAATTCCTATTGAAAAAAACGCGGTGGAAAAATATTACAAAGAGCACGAGCAAGAGTATAAAGACGCCGAGAAGCGGAAGATCGATTACGTCATTTTTTCCAACCACGCCACCGGCGCCGATTCCGGCACGGTGCGCTCGTTGACCATGGAGATTTTGCAGCGGGCAAAAAGCGGCGAGGATTTCGCCGAGTTGGCGCAAACCTATTCTGAGGATGAGAGCAATCGCGACAAAGGCGGCGATCTCGGTTTTTTCAAGCGCGGCCAGATGGTGAAGCCGTTTGAAGACGCGGCGTTTGGCGCCAATGCGGGCGACATCGTCGGACCGGTGGAGACGACGTTCGGTCTTCACATTATCAAGGTGGTCGCGAAAAAATTTGAAGAGCCGGCAGGAGAAAACAAAGATAAAAATCAGAAGGGGGAGGAAATGGTGCAGGCGAGCCACATGCTGCTGAAATTCCAGCCTTCGCGCCAAACCATTGAGGCGGCGCGGGACAGCGCGAATTATTTTTCCGCCGCAGCTAAAGAGGCCGGCTGGGAGGCGACACTGAAAAGTGAAAAACTCACGGCGCAGACCAGCGCGCCGTTTGCCAAGGGCAGCGGCTTCGTTCCGGGCATCGGCATGAAACCGAGCGTCTCAAATTTCGTTTTTAGAAGCGATGCCGGCACGATCAGCGAGGTTTTTGACGTGCCGTCCGGCTTCATGGTTCTGCGCGTGGCCGAAGCGCAAAAAGAGCGCATTCGGCCGCTCGAAGAAGTGCAGGCGCAGATCGAGAATGTTCTGCGTTCGGAAAAGCTGAAGGAGATGGCTTTCGAGGCCGCCAAAGCCGCGCGCGCGAAACTGGACGGAAGCATGACGCTCGAAGATCTTGCGGCGCAGGCTGCGCCCGAAGGGGACTCGCTCGAAATCAAAACTCCGGAGGCTTTTGCGCGCAGCGGATTTATCAGCGGCGTCGGACGCGATCCGGGTTTTATCGGCACGGCGTTTTCGCTGCAAGCAAATCAAATTTCGCCGGCGGTGAAAGGCGCTCGCGGCGCGTACTTGATTCAATTGCTGAACCTCGAGCCGGTCAACGAAACGGATTATCAGCAGCAGAAGGAAATGATTCGTTCGCAGCTCTACGATCGCGCCCGGCAAAATGCGTTTTCGCAGTGGTACACCGATCTCAAAGAGAAAGCGAAGATCAAGGATTATCGCGAGCTGTATTTCTAAATTACGGCAGGGTTGAAATCAACGTTTATTGCCAGTTTAAAACAAAACTCCCACAGAAAACTGTGGGAGTTTTTGTTTTATAGCTCAATATTTTTCGCGCTTGACCGCTATTTTTATTTCAAAAATATTTTCTATTTTCCTCTTGATTTTGTGAGAAAACTTTAACAAATTAACGCATCACTAAAACAAACTGCGGGCCGGCTTTGATATTCGCAAGCAGTTTTCCCCCTAACTCGTTTCCGTAATTTTTCCATCTTTCTCTATCTTTAACTTTTACCAGAAATTGCACAGAATTATGATGGTTTAACCATTTATTTTTTAAAAAATCCGGCGGCAGGGGCGTGGTGTAAAAATAGAAAACACGCCGAGCAAAAGCCTACGGAGTTTAAAACCAATCACAAACTTCCAGGAAAAAAAGGAGAGGCGTCATGAAGCGAGGTCGTCTTAGCCGACTGATTTATTGCCGTTACGGGCTGGCGGCAATTCTGTTTAGTCTGGGGTCATACACCGTTTTCGCGCAATCTTCTAATCAAACGCCGGCGAATTTCAAGATCGCTTTTATTGGGGATCAAGGTTCAGGCTCGAATGCGGCGGCGGTTTTGAATTTGATCAAGAACGAAGGCGCCCAGGCCGTGATGCATCAGGGTGATTTCGATTATGACAGCAACCCTCAAGGTTGGGACAATCTCATTACCAGCATTCTTGGAGCAAATTTCCCTTACTTTGCGTCGATCGGAAACCACGAAGAAGGCAGTTTCAGCGGATCCGGGGGCTATCAATCCTTTTTAGCGGCTCGGATGAACCGGCTCGGCATTACGTGGGATGGCGATCTGGGCGTCAAATCGTCATTTAAATTTAATGGCATTTTCATCATCTTGGTTGGCCCGGGGGTGTCAGGCTCCGGCCATGATGTCTATATCAGAGACAAGCTGGCCGCCGACAACTCCATCTGGAGCATTAGCAGCTGGCACAAGAACATGAAGCTGATGCAGGTGGGCGGAAAAGGCGATGAAGCCGGCTGGGGTGTTTATGAAGAATCGAGAAAAGGCGGCGCGATTATCGCCACGGCGCACGAACATTCTTATAGCCGGACGCATCTGCTCAGCAGTTGCCAGAACCAAACCGTCGCCAGCACATCCAACACATTGGTTCTGACCGAAGATCAGTCCGGCACAACGCCAGACGAGGGCAAAACTTTTGTGTTTGTCTCGGGGTTGGGAGGCAAAAGCATTCGCAGCCAAAGTTTAAGCGGGGCTTGGTGGGCCAGCATATACACTTCGACACAAAAGGCCGCTCACGGCGCGCTTTTTGGCGTCTTCAACGTCGATGGGATGCCGAATAAGGCGCACTTTTATTTCAAGGCGATCAATGGGGCGGTGCCGGACGATTTTTTTGTGATCAGCAATGTCATCCCGCCGCAGCCACCGTCCATCTTGTCTTTTTCGCCGGCGGATGGCCCGTTTGGCGCCGAAGTCACCATAAACGGCAGCAATTTCACCGGCGCGACGCAGGTGAAGTTTAACAATGTTGCTGCCGGCAACTTTACCATCGTTTCTGAATCCCAAATTCGCGCCGAGGTGCCCGCCGGCGCCACCACCGGAAAAATCAGTGTCACCACCCCGGGCGGAACCGCTACCAGCACAGATGATTTCACCGTAACCGCGCCACAACAACCGACCATCTCTTCTTTTACTCCCTTCAGCGGACCGGTTGGCACACAAGTCACCCTCGCCGGAAGTTTCTTCGCTGGCGCTACTGAGGTTGCGTTCAACGGCGTGGCGGCGAGCAACTTTACGGTTGTTTCAAATTCCCAAATTCGTGCTAACGTTCCCACTGGCGCGGCGACCGGCACAATTACAGTCACTGCGCCTGGCGGTGTCGCCACCAGCGCCAATGATTTCACGGTAACAATTTTGTCTACTGCAAACCTTGCGCTCAACCAACCCGCCTCGGCTTCGAGCACGGACGGCAGCAATACACCAAACAAAGCTGTGGACGGCAGCACCACCACTTATTGGCGTAGCGGCAGCAGCTCGACTTCCTGGCTGCGCGTGGATTTGGGATCGGAACAGACGGTCGGCCGGGCCGTGGTCAAGTGGAACGGCAGTTATTATGCGAAGAAATATCAATTCCAAGTTTCAAGCGATAATACAAACTGGACAGCCGTCTACACCAACACTTCCGGCACCAGCGGCACAAACCAGTTTACCTTTGCGCAAACTACGGCGCGGTATGTTCGACTCTATATGACAAAAAACAATAAATCGAGCTATCGCGTCACCGAGCTGGAAGTTTATTCGAGCGCTGCCAGTGCGCTGGCGGGAGATAAAGCCGAAGACACCAATCCGGCGGCTTCTGCCAAAGAAATTGTTTTGCACCCAAACTATCCCAATCCGTTCAACCCCTCGACTGCAATCGCCTATTCGATACCCGAAGCAAGGCATATCACCATAAAAGTCTACGATCTCGCCGGCCACGAAGTGGCGACTCTGGTTAACGGTTATCAAGACCGCGGCGATCATCAGGTGATCTTCGATGCGACGGGCAAGCCGAGCGGGTTTTATTTTGTGGTTTTAAAAACGGAGGCCGAAGTTTATGTGCGGCGGCTCTTGCTTATGAAATGAAGGGCTTATGAAATGAGGGGTTGCTTATTTAGCGGCAAATAAACCTGAAAAGTCGAGCCCCGATTCAACGCGCTGCTCACTTTGATGCCGCCGTCGTGCGCCTCGGCGATGGCGCGCGCCAGCGAAAGCCCGAGCCCAAGCCCGCCGCCCATGAAGCCGGTTTTGCTCGAGCTGTGATGATCGCTGTCTTGCAGCTCGTAAAATTTCTCGAAGATTTTGCCCAAATCTTCCGGCCTGATGCCGACGCCGGTGTCGCGGACGGTGATGACGTAAAAATCGCCTTCCTGAGACAAAAACACATCGATCCGGCCGCAATCCGGGGTGAATTTGACGGCATTTTGAATCAATTCCGAGACCATGACTTTGATTTGCAGCCGGTCGGCATAAAGCCTGCATCCGTCGCAGTCAAGATGGGGCGTCATGGTCTGCCGGCGTTCTTGCACGGCCAGCCGAAATTCCTGGATGATTCCCTCCAGCAATTCTTTGATGTTGAGATCTTCGCGCCGCAGCGAAAAAGTTCCCTGCTCGAGCGCCATGAGATCGACCATGTCGGTGACAATTTGCTCCAAATCCAGGACGGCAGAGTTGATCACGCGCATGCAGTCGTTCTTCTCCTCGGGCGAAAGCTTGTGGTCCTCGCCGTTCAAAATGGCGAGATAGCCGCGCAAGTGGCTCACCGGCGTGCGCAGCTCGTGCGAGGTGATGGCGATGAATTTGTCTTTGGCAATTTGCAATTCGCGCAGCTTTTCATTGGCGCGCTTGAGGGCGAGATTCTCCCGGCTCAACGAAATTTTTTCGCGGCATTTGTTGATGACGAGGCGGATTTGCTCGGCCTTGAGCGGCTTTAAGAGAAAATCATAAGCGCCCAGTTTCATGGCCTCGATGGCGTTCTCAATCGTCGCAAAGCCGGTCATGATGATGACTTCGATGTGGGGAAAATCGCGCTTGATCGCATGCAGCAGCTCCAGGCCGCTCATGCCCGGCATTTTCAAATCCGACAGCACGATGGCGATCTCCGGCTCGCTGCGCAGAAACTCCATGGCTTTAATGCCGTTTTCCGCGGCAAAGATCGCGTAATTATCCTGCTCCAGGCTGAGCTGGCAAACGTGCCGCACCACTCTTTCATCATCGACAATTAAGATTTTAGCAGCCCCGCGTCTGGCGCTGTGATTGGGATTAACGGCGTGGGGAAGCGCAAGCGATACATCCATTGTAAAATTCCTCTCTCAGGCGCAGCCTTCCGGCAATGGTTCATCTCAAAAAACCTGGTCGATTATTCGCGCGCTCCCAACGGGCGTAGCCCTCACTCAGCCTATAGGATTTTAAGCATTTTTACGGAAAGATTCAAGTTTCTTTTTGACAAAATTTCGCCAAAAAACAAGAAGGTCTCAATCCACTGCCTATGGATTGAGACCTTCAGAGGTACCAACGTCCTAAAATTTTATCCTACGAGCGCACAACGTTCCTGTCACAAATCCTTACAAGCATCGCCTTTCAAGTTTTAGAGCTGGGGATTGCTCCAGTTCATTTCGCGATATTGCTTGTAGATGTTTTTGATCGAGGGGACGTAAACCGAGGTTTCATCCCACAAGATGCCGTCGGCGTGGCCGCTCTTGACCCAGAGCGCCGCGCGCTTTTCGCCGCCGTTGTAAGCGGCCAGTCCGCCGTCGACGTTGTATTCATCGACCAACGAAGACAAATAACGGCAACCGATGCGAATATTGAGGACGGGATTGAACAGCACATCTTCCGCCGAACTCCAACTGATGTCCTCGTATTTCGCGATGTACATGCCGGTTTTCGGCATGACCTGCATCAGGCCAAGGGCGCCGGCGGGCGAAATCACTTCCGGATTCCACGAGCGACCGCTTTCGTGCGTGATGGTCGCGCAAATCAAATCCAGATCAAGATTCGGATACTTCACGCTCATTTCGTAGATCGTGTTCGCAATTTCATACTTCTTAGCGGAATCCATGTTCGGGTTGAAACGGTTGACAATGGCGATCACTTTTTGGATGCTGTATTGACGCACACTGTCAACGTTCATCGCCGACCGCAGGTCTTGCAAAGCGCGCTCCAGCTCGGCGATCTTGTCTTCCTGGGCATTGTAGATGCTCAGGTATCGGAAACTAAAACCGATCACCACAGCACTCAACGCCAAGACCGCAAGGACCTTCATGATCCTGGCCGGGCGCAACTTCGCGATTATTTCCCCGAAGTATTCCCCTTTTATCATCTTATCCTCCACGAATAAGTTAATAGGATATTTAAGTCTTTGCCAAGGTGTTTTAATTGTGTACAGAAAATCACTTTTCAGAACCAGTTATTTCAAATCGTCTTTTAATATCTTTTCCAATCTGGGCCATCCATCGGTTTTGGATTATATTACAACGTCGCAAAATTTTGAAAAGTTGCGTTTGGTTTTATTCTGATCAGGTTTTCTATAACTTAACTTTTTATTTTAAATTAAATTACCATCTACAAATCTTTTTGCATCTTTAGGCTTGGTATATCTTAAAGCAAAGGCCATGCCAAATATAGGCCATGCCTAAGTAAGTTCTTCGCTCGTAAAAAACTGAACCGACTGATAACAAACTGTTCGAGAGTGAGTCAGATGGCTTTTCAATGGTGGCGGAATTTGACCACATTCTAATTTCCAAGGCTAAAAACTATGCAATTCTTGGCCAAAATTCTGTATTTAGTAGCTAATAATCCAAACTCATACTCGGGTTAGTATTGTCGATTATCAACCACCATACTTTTTAAGATAGTTGGTAGATAGCTTCAGGAAGTAGCTTATAGGGAAGGGAAATCTAGTGGAGCTTGTAATTTCTAAGCCGCTTTGTTAAATTTGAAACTGCCACAATGTCACAAATTATGCCATTTTTCCCGTGCCTCCAGACCAGTGTTCACATGAATTGTCACCGTATCGGTGGTATCATAGGCGTACCCGCCACCGAGTGTAACAGCGATTGGAATATTTCGTTCCTTTGCCCATTGCAAAATGTGGCGATCTCGCTCCGCCAAACCCGTTATGGTCAATCGCAAATTGCCGAGTTGATCGTGTTCATAGGGATCAGCCCCGGCTTGATACAAAATCAGCTCGGGACGAAACTCATCCAAAATTCTCGGAACGTGATCGTGCAAGTGCTGCAGATATTCCTTATCCTTAATTCCATTTTCCAGATGAATATCCAAATCACTCTCTTCTTTGAGCGGATAAAGATCCAACTGGTGAATGGAAAAGGTAAACACGGTGGGATCGCGCTGAAAAATTTTGGCGGTGCCGTTGCCCTGATGCAGATCGCAATCGATCACCATCGCTTTCCGGATTTTCTTTTGCGCTTGCATGGCGCGGGCGGCGACGGCGAGATCGTTCACATAACAAAAGCCTTCGGCCTTTTCGGCAAACGCATGGTGAAAACCGCCGCCGATATGCACCGCCGCGCCGTGTTCCAGAGCCGATTCCGCCGCGCGAATCGTTCCGCCACAAGCCAGAATGGACATCTCGACGATCTCGCGCGTCAGCGGCAATTCGGAAAACATCGTGCGCAGCGTCCACCGCAAATTGTGAAGATCGTCGAGATATTTTTGGGCGTGAACCAGCAAGAGCTGCTCGGGCGTCGCCGCCGCCGGCTCGATAAACGCGGACGCCGGGACGTGATGGCGCTCACGTAAAGCCTGCGCCACCAAACGATATTTTTGAACCGGAAAAACGTGAATGCCGATGTCGGCTTCATAAAGCGGCGAATAAACAAAATGCATGTCGTTCAAATAAGCTGCGTCGCGAAACGCAAAGCGCTTTCATAAATCGCCTCGCGGTCGGTGCGTGTCATTTCCTGCGCCAGCAATTCCGCAGCCGGCGTCTCGGAAAAATCCGGCGTAGCTTCGGAAATGGTTGACCCGGCCTGAGCGACTCGCACGGCTGCCTGCGCCTGCCGCCAATTTCGCTGCGCTGAAAACACCAGCTCGTCGTCATCCGGCTGAAACCGAATTTGCGCGGAGAGAATGCCGCTCGGCGGCGGCTCATCGGCGCCGGACTCGGGCTGGCGCAAAACAACTTTGCCAATCACTTCCCGGCCGGCGGCTTGCCAGCTCGTCCGGAAAATATTTTCACTCTCGCCGGCGGTCTCAGCCGTCAACGGCTCATTCAGTTTCCAGCTCAACAAATTGGCCAGCCAGCCAAGCAAAAGCAAGGGCTGAGCGAAATGCACGTCGCCTTCCGGCGCCGCAACAACTTCAACGCTGATCTCCGCCAACTGTTCGCGGCGCAAGGCGGCCGGCGGCGATTCCAGAAACGCCGCGATCAACTCGCGCCAACGCGCCGTTCGCCGCCAGTTGAGATCGCCGCACACGCCGGTTTTCCAGTTTAAAGTCAACCCCCGCGCCTGGGAAAGCGTCGTGCCGGCATCGCGGCCAGACGCCGAATCAAAAACCAATTGCCGGCTGGCGGCAATCAACTTCTCAAAGAGAACGCTCTCTTCGGGAAGATCGCCCTGCCACCACAATACCGCCGGCAAATCGCCGGCGATGAGCGGGGTGGCGATTTCAGGCAGCTTGTCAACGGCATTTCCTTTGGCGCTGATCGTGATTTGCTCGCATCCCGTTTTTTTGCCGCCGGCTTCGTGAAAATGCGCCGAAACATAGGAAGAAATTTCATTTTCATCCGCTTCCGTCTCGGCGATCAACGCGACGATGCGGGCGGGATGGCGGCGCGTCAACTCGGCGAGAAGATGCGCCGCGCTTTCGTAAGCGCCTTCGTTGGGAGAAAAGGCCAGCAGATTCAAATTGCACGCGCGCGTGCAATCAGGTTTCTTGGCGGCCAGACCTTGCCACAGCCCATCAAGTTCCTCGGTAATCATCTCGACCGCGACGGCAAGGGATTCTCCTTTAATAAAACCATCAACCAATTCGTCCGTAGACATGACTTCCCTTCCTAAGCAACCGTTATTTCATTGCTCAAATAAACGCTTTGAATCGCGTTCAACAGCTCGACTCCGTCAGCCATGGGTTTCTGAAAAGCCTTGCGGCCGGAGATCAAGCCCATGCCGCCGGCGCGTTTGTTGATGACGGCGGTCTTCACCGCCTCTTTCAAGTCGGACTCGCCCTTGCCGGTCGAGGCGCCGCCGGAATTAATCAAGCCGATCCGGCCCATGTAGCAATTGGCGACCTGATAGCGCGTGAGATCGATCGGATGCTCCGAGGTTAATTTTTCATACACTGATTTATGCGTCTTCCCGAATTTCAAGGCATTGTACCCGCCATTGTTTTCCGGCAATTTTTGTTTGATAATATCCGCCTCAATCGTGACGCCCAGATGATTCGCCTGGCCGGTCAAATCCGCCGAGACGTGATAATCCTTGTCACCTTTGACATTGAAAGCGGAATTTCTGAGATAACACCACAGAATCGTGACCAGCCCCAGCTCGTGGGCGTGAGCAAAAGCCGCGGCGATTTCCTGAATCTGCCGCGACGATTCATCCGAGCCGAAATAAACCGTCGCGCCAATCGCCACGGCGCCCATGTTGAACGCCTGTTTGACGTTGGCAAACAGAATCTGGTCGTATTTATTGGGATACGACAAAAACTCATTATGATTGATTTTCAAAATGAACGGGATCTTGTGCGCATACTTTCGCGAGACCACGCCCAAAACGCCGAGCGTGCTCGCCACCGCGTTGCAGCCGCCCTCGATGCCCAGCTTGACAATATTCTCCGGGTCAAAATAAATCGGATTCGGCGCAAACGAAGCGCCGGCGGAATGCTCGATGCCCTGATCGACCGGCAGAATGGAAACATAGCCGGTGCCGGCCAGCCGGCCGTGATTGAAGATCGTCTGCAAATTCCGCAAAACCGAATCCGGGCGATCCGAGGGGACAAAGATACGATCGACAAAATCCGGGCCGGGCAGATGAAGCTGAGATTTGGAAATCGTCGCGCACTTATGCTCCAAAAGCGGCGCGGTATCCTCGCCCAGAATTTCTGAAATGGTTTTGAAAGTCATTTTCAATTCCTCCTTTTTATCAGTGGTGATGAATGATTTTTAAAAGTTGATGTGGTTGATTTTGCCAAGTCAAATTTGGTTTGCCGCACACGAAATACATGAAAAGCATTTTAATGTGTTCCGAGTGTTTAGCGGGTTGTGCAGCGCAACATTTATGTTGCGCGCATATTCTCAACATAAATGTTGAGTTACGGAGGGTATTTAAAAACTCGCGCACAGACAAAATAAGGCTTTAGACGGAATTCCGCAAGCGTTTTCTCTTTAATTTTTCAAGCTTCGACGAACTCCATGACTTGCTCTTCAACGATCTCTTGCCCAATTTCATACAGCGTATTGGGGCAAATATCGGCGCCATTTTCCCACACAATAGTGTCCAAATCTAAATCAATGCGGCGGAGGATGATCCGAGTGATACATCGTAATGACGATGCCAAAAAATCGACTGACTTCAGGCATATCCATCGCACTTTCTTTTTGTTTAGTTTCTATGAGTTTCGCAACGCCAGCAGCGCCTCGATATCCAGCGGCTGCGAAAGCCCTCCCCATTTCGACCGTTCGCGGCGGGTGTCAACGTACAGCTCGAGGCCGTTGCCGTCGGGATCGGAAAAGTACAGCGTTTTGCTGATGCCGTAATCCACCGCGCCGGCGATTGGCACATTCGCCTCGTGCAGCCTGATATAAGCGTCGGCCAGCGCCCGCAACTCCGGCAGCTCGAAAGCGAAATGAAAAAGGCCAATGGCATGAGGCATCGGCCGCGGCGCGTGCGGGCCTACTTCCTGCAGCGCCAGATCGTGATGCCGGTTGCTGAGCGTGAGAAAAGCAAAATTAGCCACGCGCTCCGTCACGCGAAAGCCCAGCACCTCGGTATAAAATTTCACCGCCCGCTTGAGATCGGCGACTTTGAGATGCACGTGTCCAACCATGTTCAGCTCGATCATAACTTGTCTCGCCCAGATAAATTCGACTGGCATTTGCCAAAATATAACACTCTCCCGGCGCAATCGCAATGTTTTTCTTTTCGCGTTCATCGAAGCGGCGGCGCCACCTGCCGCGCACTTACGCAAACTCTTTGTTGCGAACGTATTTTGAAGCGTAACGTTAAATGCGCGGCGGCGAACGCGATGCATGCCGCAACAAACATCACGATTTTTTCCGGCGCGCAAAAATTTGTCTTGCAATTATCGTTGACGATTCATATCATTCAAGATGACAAAAAAATTTGCGACGCGATCGCGCGAGCAGAATAAAAATCAAAAACAAAAATCCGGCGGCGGTTTGCCAAAAAAGCCCGGCGGGTTCGCGTTGCAGGAGGCCTGATGCACGTTGCAGACGAGTTTTGCACTCGCCAGATCATTCTTCTTTACAACATCGATTCGAGCTGGCCGGACAGCGATCAAGCTTACGTCAAGCAGCTCGTCGAACGCATGCAAGCCGGCTTTGAAAATTTCGGCTTTGCCGTGCATCCCCTCGCCGTGCGCCGCGATTTGAGCGTATTGGATCATTACGATCCGCGGCAATGGCTGGTCTTCAACTGGTGTGAGGGATTCGAGGGCATCCCGTGGTCCGACGCCATGGTGGCCAAGGGACTGGAGGCACGCGGCTTTACCTTTACCGGCGCCGACGCCAAAACCATGACGGTCGCGCAGGACAAATGGCGCGTCAAAAATATTTTGCTCGCTGCCGGTGTGCCCACGCCGGCCGGAATGCTGATGGACGAAAACACGCCCGCCGGCGATTGGACGATTTTCCCGGCGCTCGTCAAACCCGTCAACCAACACGGCAGCTTTGGCGTCACCAAGGATTCCGTTGTCGAATCCAAAAAGGATTTGAGCCGTCAGGTGAATTGGGTGAAAAAAAGTTTTGGCTGCGGGTCGCTCGTCGAGCCGTTTCTCAACGACCGCGAATTTCAAGTGGCGGTGTGGGGAAATCATAAACTGCAGGTGCTGCCGCCGATGGAGCTCGATTATTCCGAATTTACCTCGTTGAACGAACGGCTCTATACTTTCGATTCGAAGTTCGACCCCAATTCGCCGGGCTGGTTCGGCATCAAGTGGGTTTGTCCGGCTCCGGTCGATGAGCCGTTGCGGGAGGAATTGGCGCGGGTGGCGGCGGCGGCGTTTCGCGCCATGCGCTGCCGCGATTATGCCCGCTTCGATATTCGCCTGTTCAAAGGCCAGCCGATGATTCTCGATGTCAACCCCAATCCCGATCTCGATCCCTCTTCGGTTTTTCCGGCGGCCGCGGAAACCGTCGGCCTGAGTTACGCCGACATGGCGCTGCGCATTTTGGAGCTGGCCGGCATGAGAATGCGCCGCCGGCTTTCCATTCTCAAAAGCAAAACGAAACGAACGAAAACCTCGTCGCGTGTCGCCCTGCGCCTCGCCGCCGCCGTTTGAAAATTTGCGCCCACAAAAACAAAAATCCCACAGAAATGAAAATTTCTGTGGGATTTTTAATTCAGTGGGCAAATTTTTATTTTAATCTCCCGCCTGCGCCATCAACTCTTCCGGTTTGTAATACGTGTGCAAAACCAACAGCACGGCAATGTCCATCAAAACCTGCTCGCGCCGCGCCGGCATGTAACGCAACTGCCGGCCGCGCGCAAACGCCACGAAGTTGCGCAGTTCCTGCCGGATGCGGGCGCGGTCGATGCCGGCCCACCAATAATCGATGCGCTCCAAAAGATACGGCGAATATTCCGACAACAGATCGGCGAGTTTCTTGCCTCGTTTCGTCCGGCCAAAAACATCGATCAACGACTGCGAGACCGGCAGGAGATCGTTCGAAGCGTCTTTCAGGCGGTTCAACACCTCCGGGCTGGTCAGCGGAATGGCGCTCAGCGCATGGCGTTTGGCGTTTTTGTGGCTTGGGATCACCGCCATCGCGTAATAACAGCCTCCCTTTTTCTCCTTATCCACGCTCCACCAGCGCTTGGCCAAGGCCGTGCCCGAATAACTCGAGGCGGTCGCGCCTTTGTGGCTGCCATAAGGATCCAACACGAAGATCGTCTTCTCGGTCGAGCCGGCCGCCAGCACCCAATGATCGAAATTGTCCACGCACAAAATCACCGGGTGGTTCTGGCTGTGCTGCTCGCGCAACCAAGCCAGAGCCTCCTTGCGATCTGCTCGGTGCGACCATTGTCCCTCGAGACCTTCATAACCCAGCCGGCGCAAAGCCCGGCGCAGACCGGATTCATCAGTCCCGTTCCACCACCGCGTGCCGCAGGCTAGTTTGATTTTTTCAAATGAAACCTTGCCATTGCCGAGCAAATACAACGCGTTATAAATGCACGTCGGACCGCAGCTATAGGTGTCTGGTTGTTTGGTGAGTCCCATTTCTTAATTCCGCTTGCGCGGGTGTTATAAGCCCTTGTTTATATAAACCTAAAAATCACAACGTCAAATTTGAACAGCCGACCATAATATAACATTCTTCGGTATTCAAATCAATCCCTTCGCCAATTTTTTTTTCTTCTTATGCAGTTTTAAAAAACAAAAACATGGCTCAATAAATTATTTTATAATGAAAAATTTACAAAAATCTAAAATATAAATACGAGTTGAAGCTTTCTAATAATAAATTTAACAACGAGAAGCCTTGAAAGTATTTTAAGCTGGGGTTCAGATGTACAGCCTTTTCGGATACCTGCGTGGGAGAAATTTAATCAAACTCAAAATCAACGAGCAAATCGCTTGGAACTTAATTTCGGCGGCGCTTTCGCCGCAAAAATGAAGTGATTTTGCCCATCAGCTCATCAAGATTGGACGATTTAAGAATGAACGCATCTGCAGACCAGCGCCGTGCTTGTTGTTGGGGATAAGGATAGGCGGTGTTGATGATAATCGGCAGGCGACGGCCTTTAGGCCTCCGGCGAGTGGTGGAAATTTGTTCGGTGAGATCGATCCCGCTGATATCCGGCAGGATCACATCAACAACCGCGACGTCAAAACGCCGTTGTTGCAATTGTTGCAGGGCGTCATGCCCGTTGTGAGCGCAGACAACTTCATACCCCTGCGCTTCCATTTCCATCCGGTACAGCAAACAATGCCGCACATTGGCATCGACCACCAACACCTTTGGCGGCAAAAGCTCCGCTTCGATTTCCATATACTTCCTCCTTAAAACTACAGAACGACGGCTGCAGGCTACGCCCGTCGGGGTTTTCTACAAGAACAAGGCGGGAAAACGCGCTTGAAAACAATAGCGTGGTTTTGCCGAATCCAACACAAAACGCCACTAAAATAATCCCGAAGAAATGGGAAAGCAAGTGAAAATATTGTTACATTTGGCAACTTGCAAAGGGCAGTTGCAAGAAGTTGATTCAACCTTTTTTCCTTTAAACGAGATGGGCATGGCCAGAAATAAAGTATCGAGGCGGCGATGGTTTTGATAATTTGTTCACGGTCGTTCATGATGGCGTTTTTGTTATTTCCACCGCATCTTGCAGTATTCCACCGCTTCTTTGGTCGTGAGCATGCGGCTGGAATTGCCGGTACGAATAAATAAATGTTCTCCCTTGTCATCCTTCACAAAAACGGGCTTCGGGGAAGGTTTGACGGTTATGCGGCAAACGTCTTTCCCATCCAACTGATGAAATGTGATTCGTATCAGCGGGCTGGAATCTTTGCCGTAAGCGTCCAGCAGCAGCGTGGTCAGGAAATTTTCGTAGCCGTCGCGATCCTGTTTTTTGCCGAGAGTTTTGTAGTCGTGCTGAAGTCCGACAATGGCGCCGCTGTCGTCGATGCCGGTCAGCAGGGCGCCGCCGTTCGCGGAGTTCAAAAAGGCGGCGATGGTTTTGACGACGATTTTCTCCATTTCTTTGTTGAGCTTGTTCTCGCGCAGGTCCCAGCGGGCGGAGGATTTGAATTCCAATTCGAGGCTTTCGCCTTTGGCGATTAACACGGCAATTTCCTGGTCACCGGGCTTGGGCGCAAAAGCGCGGTAAGCCTCCAAGGTGGCGTCTTTCACGGCTTGCTCGACGAGCGGGAAGGTGCTTAAAATGTAGCTGAACTCCTCTTCGGTTAGGCCGCAAAGGTGGGCAATCATCCCATCCAGCTCAGCCCGCAAGCGAGCGCGCTCGGCAGGATCGGTGACGCCATTTTTGTGGCTGCCAAGCCCGACTTCTTTTGCCAAGTCGTCGAACTCGGGTGTGGTGCAAACGAGTTTTGCGGCGCGGTTTACGATTGGCGCGAACGCAGGGTCATGTTCAGTTAGGCGAGGTACAGGAAGTTGATAGATATAGAACATTGTCAGATTAACGGAGACCCGTTGGCGCAGAGAGAAATCTACTACAAAGCTGTTAAGTATGGTATTGATGAAAAGTAGTTCGCTGTTAGCAAGCCCCAATGCTGTAGCATTGATTGAATGCCCGAAAAAGACCATGGGTGGGAGAATTGTTGCTATCATCGTACGCTCATTGGTGCTACTTGCGACAGCTCTGTAGCCCAATCGATAGCTTTGATAATTGAGTCTTTGCTCAGTATCGTCATTGCGTCCTAATAACGCTTTCCTGCCTTCCTTCTCATCTACCCAGTATCTGGGCTCACCAAAGCGATGATTAAACTGATGAATTATTTTGCCTTCATATAATGGAAACCTCTTCTGCCCTGGTTTGGTCTTGAACAAATGACTATCATTTGTCATGTGAAACTCATTCGCAAGCATCAAGTTCCATTTGCCTTTAATTTTCTCACCCAAAGGAGGGAATCGAAGCAACTTTTCGGCTATGTGCATATCCAGAACGGTTTTGAACTCCAACACCGAAAGAGAGTCGGGAGAAAGACGGCGTATAAGTGGCACTGAAATCTGAACATGTTCTGAATCGGTTTTGAGAAAAGTCTCTAACTTTTCTGGTTCAATAGCTTCACGTGGATTAATGCGGAAAGATGCTCTAAAAGATCCTGTTGCTCCGCCTTTTCTAAAAACAATTAGGCAGAGCTTTTGAGCGTGATGTACTGCATCAAAAATAAACTTTTCATTTGAAAATCCAAACAGTGTGTCTAACGCAGCCTGTGAAAAGAGCATCTCCCTTAATTGTTTGGCACCAAGATCAGTATAAATACTGCCGGGAGTAATAATTCCGCAGCGCCCATTGACGCATAAAAGATTGTAACACTGTTCAATGAAAAGTTTATACAGATTTATATCCGTCCCCGCCTTTTTGTTGCCAACTATGGCAATCTGATTTTTGTATTGCTGTGTGCTTCGAAAATACCGGCTAACATGTGGAAACCGACTTTGATATTCCAACCAGCCTTTGCGAACTTCGGCGTTTTTGAGCAGCTTGGCCTGTTCTTTTTCAAACTCGTGTATGGTCATCTTTTTCTTAGTGACCAGGTCGGAATACTCCTCGAAGAATTCTTTGGAATTGGGCTTGAAGATTTCCCACGGCGGGTTAGTGATAATCACGTCGAAACCGCCGCGCTTGTTGATGATCTCGTCAAATTCGTATCCCCAATGAAACGGATGTAGCGCCTCAACGTCGGTTATTTTCAACGGACGCTTTTGGGATTTTCCTTCTTTATTTTTCTTTTCGTCCCACGCGGCCTCTTCAAACTTGATGCCGAGCTTCGCAAAATCTTCGCGCAGAATGTCGTTCAAAGTAACAAGTGCTTCGGCTTTTTTCGTTTGAATATTATCGCGCAAGGCGCGCAGGTCTTCGGCGTAACTGGCGGTGTGGCGATAGTTGTCAATCAAGCGGTTCTTTTCGGCCACAAGCTGATGATAGCTCTTTTTGAAGAGATCGCTTTGGCCGTGCCGCTTATTGAACTCTTGATCGTTGACCTGCATCAAGCCGATGAGCGAGTTGCCGGTTAGAATATTGAAATCGATGTTGGGCAGCGGCTCCAACTGCTCCACACTTTGCGCCGAAGCCACGAGCGCCAAAAACAGCCGGAGCTTGGCTATCTCCGTGGCTTCTTCCATGATATCCACGCCGAAAAGGTTGTCGGTAATGATGCGCTTTTTGATGAAGTACGCCACGTTGGTGTGCTCGCGCTCGATGTCCTTCAGCCATTTGGCGAGGGAAGGATCGGTGAGAAACTTGATTTTGCCGACGATGGCGGAGTAAATATTGATGAGCGTTTTCATGGCCGCCATCAAGAACGCGCCGGAGCCGCAGGCCGGATCCAGAATGCTCAGCTCCGGCAGAATCTGCGTCAGCAGCTCCCGACACAACCTGGCATCGAGATTCATCAGCATCTCGGCCATCGATTCAAAACGGCGCGCCGGCAGCATCTTCGGCACCGCGGGTTGATTGACGCGGTCGAGAATCAATTGCTGAATTGTGCGCTCGCAAAGATAGTCGGTGATTTCGGTGCGGGTGTAGTAAGCGCTAAACGCTTTTTGGTTGATGTACTTTTCAAAGATATAGCCGAGCACGCTGGGATTAAGATCATTGTCCTCCTCGCCGGGCGTGTCATTCAGATTCCAGGAATAGCTTTTAAAGAGTTTGAGCAGGTTATCAAAAGCCTTGTCGGGAATTTGAATATTGGGCCAGTCGGTTTCAATGCGATGCTTGAGAAACAGGCCGCCGTTTAGATACTTGATGTTGCCAAGCAGGGCGCGAGCTTGTGGACTGCGGGCATTCTCCGGCTTGGCGAAGCCGTCGAAGAACAGCGTTTTGAGAAAATCTTGATAATAACGGTCGCGTCCACGCTGGCGGCTTTCCTCCAGCTTGTTTTGCAGATACCAGACGTCGCCATCGCTAATAAAACCCTTGCGCTGCAGAAAATAAATAAACATAAGGCGATTGAGTATGATGGAAGCGTACCAGCGACGATCGCGCTCGTCATCAATGCCCTTGATCAGCTCCAAAAAGGCCAGGTGTTCCTGCTGAAATTCGGGGTAGAACTTTTTAATGACCCTCTCCACGTCCAAAGCTTTTTTGAGGCGATCAGCTACCTCGACGACGGGCAAATTGCCCTTTTCGTCCAGCTCGCTCATGTCAACTACCATCGCGCTAAGCTTGCTGAGAAAGAGGTCACCGGGTTGGCCTTTGAAATAGTAATGATCGCGTGGAATTTTTTTGGCGCCCTCGCGCTTGACGTAATACCACAAGCTCTGCGTGCGCTGCTGTCCGATAAAAATGAGCAGGTTTTCGTGGTGCAGGCGGGAAATTTCTTTATGAACGGTCGCGCGGGTTTTGGCCTCGGGAATGCGGTCGCCTTCCGAGGAAATTTCAAAAACAATTACGCCGGAAAGCTGCGCGATCTGCCGCCGCTCAAAACGAGCGCCGTCACTGCCCCATGCCACGGGCTGGCGGCTGGCCGGGCGTGACCAGCCCAGCGTTTCAACAAAAAGCGTGGCGAAGTCGAATTGTTGCAGCAGGTCGCGGGTTTTTTGAACGTCGAGCTTGGCCATTGCTTCACTTTCTGTTTTTAAGACAATCCCATCGAGCAGATAATTCTCGGCTCGTGGATTTGCTCTTCTTCGTGAATGATGCACAGACGATCTTCATCTCGCAACGCGATGACGAGCTGCGCCAGCGCTTCGTCGGATATGCCGCTGCGCAACTGGCGATTGAGTGTGTCGGTCGCGGCTGGTCGCAACGGATAGCGGTAGATATCGTCAATCGTTTTGAGCAATTCTTTCGATTCAAAGAAGGTGTCTTTGATAGCTTCTGCATAACGCTTGAGTCGCTCGTAAGTGCGGAAGCGCGCGCCGGATGGACGCCCCAGTTGTCCGCCAACCGATTTTTCTTCTGCAATGATCAGCTCGACGGCTTTTTGCACTAACGGATGATGTTTTTCCTCGCGCGGCAAGGCCGGCGTGTCGGGTGAACATGCCGCCGCTTGCAGAATGGCGAACTGCGATTCGGTGACGCTGTTGCCGTTTTGGCCGATCCAGGCCAGCGCGTCATTGCCCTCGGCCGTGCGCGAATAAACCAGCACACCGGCGGGCGCTTTTTCGCTGGGTTGATGGGCGCGAGTGGAATAAACAACCGGCGGCATGTCGGGAATGATCTTTTGCAAAGCGGGATCGGCAGTCGCGGCATTTTTCCAGATTTGATAAGCATAGGAAGCGAGATCAACTTCGGTGTCGGCGTCGCCATCGAGAATGCCCGCCTTTTCATGGTAGAGCGCCAGCACCGCGCCATCGTTGCGGTCATCTTCAAAAAAGGCCTCATCGGTGCCAACCACTTCGGCGTTCTCCTGCAGCCGCTGGCGCACCCGCGCGCGGAGGCGAATGATGCGCTCGACGCCTTCCGCTGGTAGGAAAGAGTAACACAGAATATTTTCCGCTTGCTGGCCGATGCGGTCGACACGTCCGGCGCGCTGGATGAGGCGAATGATGGCCCAGGGCAGATCGTAGTTGACGACGATAGAGCAATCCTGCAAATTTTGGCCTTCACTGAGAACATCCGTGGCGATGAGCACGCGAAGCTCATCTTCGGGCGGAATGCGGCCATGCTTTTCATTGCTCGCGGGACTGAACCGCCAAGCTAACGCTGTCGGATCAGACGAGTCGCCGGTAACGCCCGCGACTTTGACCACGCCTCGCGCTTTGAGCTGCGCTTCCAGATATCGCACCGTGTCGGCGAATTGCGTAAAGACAATGACTTTATCGTTTGGGTGCTGTTTCGTCAACAGAGCAAGAAGCGCATCAAGTTTGGCGTCTTTGCCGGGATTCCATTCACCACATTGCTGCAAAACTTGCAACAGCGCTTGGGTGTCATTACGCAAATCTTTCGCCAGCGCTTTAATGAACAAATTTGACCGCAGCCATTTGAAGCGCTGCTTGTATTGTGTGGCGTACTCGGCGTAAACCTCGGCGGCGCGGCGCTTGAAATCGCTTTCGCTGCGAAGGGCAGAAGTCTCCGCCTTCATGCGCTGATTGTCATTGTCATCATCGAATGCGTCGATAACGTTCACGGCGTCAGCGTCTTCGTCAAAGATGCGGGCGTCAAGAAGCCCCGAGTCCTGGGTGCCGATGGGCAAAGGCTTGCCTTCGGCGATGGCGTGCAAAAAGATGTAGTTGCGCAGAATGTGGCGCTCGATAGATTGAATAAAGGCTTGCCCGCTACTTTCGAGGCGTTTAAACAAATTGGTGCGACAGAAGCCCATCAGTCGTTTGCCGGCACGGGACAAATCTTGCAGTAGCTTGGCTTCGGCTGGCGTGGGCGGCTCGTGCGGCGAGGGAGCAATGTAGTTGCCCAAACCATAGCGCGACACATTGAGCGTGTTGATGGTGTCCACCACCTCCGGCGCATAAAGCCGGGCATACTGGTCATCGGGGTTATCGTCATGAATTTTGAATTTCACCGCCTTGGGCAAACGCGCGGGAAAGTACGAGCGCCTGCCGTCCTCGAAAGTCAGAAACTTGCGTCCAGTGGCCGGATCGGTTTCCGCATAGTTGTCCTGAATGAAACTTCTGGTGCGGCGCACGAGATACAGGCGCATAAGCTCCCGCCAGTCGTCGGCGTATTCACTCTTTTCGAATGCAGCCAGTGAGCGCACCGGACATTGGTGCTGGCGAATGAATTCCGTCTCGCCTAATTCACGCAACCGTCGTTCCGGCCTGATGCCGATATCCTTGTCCTCCGGAACGAAGAGACGGAGCTGATTCGACAGGTCAAGATAAGTTTTGTTGTAGGGAGTAGCGGAAAGCAGAATAACCTTGCTCTCATTTTCTTGGATGTATTCTTGAATGGCGCGATACCGTTTGCCCTCGCGGTTGCGGAGATTGTGACTTTCGTCGATCAGCACGAGCCGGTAGCGCCGCAGCTTGGGCAATTCTTTGGTGATTCGACTGATAGACATCACTTTTGCCCGCAACCGGTATTGCGCGCAATAATCTTCCCACATGTTGACCAAGTTCTTCGGGCAGATGATCAGCGTTTCCAAACCATGATCATCTTCAAAGATGCGCGCCACAGCCGTTGCCATCAGCGTTTTGCCCAGCCCAACCACGTCACCAATCAGCACCCCGCCGCGTTTGTTGAGATGATGCGCGGCGATCTTGACGGCGGCGGTTTGAAACTCAAAAAGCTTTTGTCCAAAATCGCGAGGAATGCGAAACTCGGAAAGTCCGGCGCGGGCTTCCTGCGAGAGGTGATAAGCCATTTTGATGTAAATGTGGTGGGGCGGAATCAGCTCTTCGCGCGCCCAGCTTTCATCGATGATGCGCGCGAGGTCATCCGAAATGTCCATGCACCAATGATCGTTCCAGCGATCTTCAAACCACTTGGCGAGTTTCTGGCAGGCGTCATGATCAAGCACATCCACGTTCAGCTCGCCTTGCTGGGAGAGACCGGCGAGAGTCAAATTGCTGCTGCCCAGAAAGCCGATGGAAGGATTGACGGGGTCGGGACGGAAGAGCAAATACAGTTTGGCATGCAGCGGATGACGAAGAAAGAGTTTGACCACGACTTTCCTGGCTTTGATTTGAGCCGAAAGCCGGCGCAGACCGATTTCATCTTCATTCGTCGGGGCACCAACCGTCAATTGCTCGCGAAATTCCTCGGCCAATTTTTTCTTGAGGCGCATGGCGGTTTGATTATCCATGCCGTCATCGCGTTTGGCGAGGCTCATTGCGGCGCGCAGCTCTTCCTGCGGCAGCCGTTGCATGCCGACGAGCAAGCGGCAACATTGCCCATCACCGCCGGGCCAGTGCCCGATAAATGAATCGATCTGCTTCCATCCACGCAGATTAAAATAACCGACGCAGAAGTCGGCGCAGTTTGAGACGGCGAGGGTTTCTCGAAGCGCGGGGAGGAGTTGGTGTTCGATGTTGTCGAAGATGCGCGGCATTAGAATTATTCGATTTTAAAACGTCTCAAAAACCTTGGCATCAAATAAACGGATTGCAATCTCAACTCCGGATGAATTCCCAAAACAAACTCTAAATAATCATCTATGACTCTTACGACGACGTCTTGAAATAACTTTAAAAATAACAAAATTTTTGGTTTTGGCAATTAAATGGCGATTATCGTGGCAATTAAAAATTGAAATTAACATCACTTTCGCAATGTAATGGTTTAAATCACAGCATCTTATATACCAATAATGATTGCCTCTTCTATAAGCCTCTATAAGCCTCCTATAAGTCTCTATGAGCCTTCTATGAACCTCTCCCTACGCGTGTAAAGTCCTTTTGACACACTACCTCACGATAATGTATAATACCGCCAGCGCAGTTTACCATGCGCTTGCAAACGCTTCATCTCCACTAAACGTCTAAGTAATTTGGATGCGCGATCACGAGACAGCCCCAGTTGTTCAATGCAAGATCTAACATCAATTTTTCCTCTTTGTTGAACTAACTGAAGAATTCGTTCTTCATAGGTTAATGCGGCATCGAACAAATTCGGCGAGGAGATCGCCAGAGATTCCGGCAAAACATAGTAAGCTCCGCCACGCGTGCTTTGCATAACCAAAGCACCCTTGTCCACCATTCGCCGCAAATCTTGCGTTGCCTCGACACTGGTGCGGCCTGTTAAGCGCACGTAATCGCGATTATAAAGCCGTTCATTAACACGCAGGTATGCCAGCGCCAGCCGTTCTTGCGGCGATAAATCAAAACCATCGAATTGGCGCAGCCACTGCAAGGTTTCAGGCGACATCAAAACGTGGCTCTTCAAACTGAGATCAAACGAGGCGCCATTGTCACGCACCAGCGGCGGCGCGAGTCCGGCTTCGCGCATGGTTGCAACAATGCCATTGAAGCCGTAACCACGTTTTTCCATGAAGCCAAAATCTTGCAGCAGATTCACAATGGCTTCATTCCGCGTCGCTTGCTCGTCTTCGATGTTGTCAACTGTTACCGGAGACGGAAGTCCTCCAGGCGTATGAATTTCAATGCGGTCGGGGAATAAGCGCACTTGAATGCGAGAGCCGCGCATGGTGTAGTCGCGATGCGCCACGGCGTTGACAATTGCTTCACGCATGGCAAAGCGCGGATATTCCGGCTCGTCGTGGCGGCGAAAGCCATTGATGATGCCGCGCGTCGCAATTCGCTCGAGCAGCAGAGCTTCAGTTTCAAAGATGATTTGAGGCAACGGGCCGGCGATTTCTCTATTCAGGCGCCATCGTGAGCCATCGGGCCCAAGGCTGGTTAACTCCGGCCCCCAAAGGTGCAGAAATTCAACCGGCGATTGTGGCAAGTAACGTTGTGGCTCGCGACAAAAGAATAATAAGCCAGCAGGGGTTGGATACCACTGCTTGTCATGTTCGGCGATGGCGCGGATGCTACGCAAAACTTCTTCGCGCGATAACCGTTCGATCTGCGAGGCCGGACGAATCTTTTTGATTTGCTCGCTGTAAGCGTCGATCAGGCCGTTGTCGAGAGCGTTCAATGGCGCTTGCAGATAAGGCGTCATGTCGAAAGGCGGCACGGTGCCGCGTGCAATTTCATCGGCGGTGATTTCGCGACGCACTTCATCCGTCGTCATCAACCTGGTTGAGTTGCCAACGCGAACCCACGAGCCGTCGTACGGGCCATGACGTTTGAAATGACAAGGACGATGTCCAGGAGGACAGGGCGGCACAATGACAGCTAAAATAGGGCGGCCCTCGCGCACCAAAACTTCCGGCACGACGCGCAGCGGCACATTGAATAAATCTGAAGCCCAGTCTGCAATTTCTTTTTGAACGGCTTCGACGTTGGTCAAGCCGATGGCCTGAAAGTTTTCATCTATACCAACGAAGACGACACCGCCGTTGCGGTCGTGGCGGTTGCTCATAGCGCACAGAGCATGCTGGAAGGCGTTGCCCGCACCGGATTTGCACTCCGCGTCGTCCATTTCCGAGCGCGTCATCAACATTTCGTCGAGACTTAGTTCGGCTTGTTGGCGTGTCAGCATTTCAAAACCTCGGCATCAAATACAGCGGAATCCCATCCAGCCGCGTGCTGATTTCGTGCAGGGCGAGGCCGCCGATGAAACGGCGGCTGAGGCGTTCCCAGAGTTTCGGTTTGACGCGGCCGACTTCGATGAGGTCAGGCTCGACGGTGAGGTGCGCGAGTTGTTTGGCGACTTCGACGGCGCGGTCGAAGCCGCCCAGCTCGTCGATGAGGCCGCAGGCAAGGGCTTGGCGGCCGGTCATCACCCGGCCATCGGCGAATTGGCGCACTTTGGCGGGCGAAAGATTGCGGCCGCGCATGATGGCGTCGACGAATTGATCGTAGGTGTCGTTGATCATTTCCTGCAACATGCCGCGCTCGGCTTCGGTCAAGCTGCGATAATACGCCGGCGTGTCTTTGAACTGGCCGGATTTGACGACTTCGGCTTCGACGCCGACTTTGCTGAAAAGCTGGCTGAGATTGCGCGAGCGAATGATGACGCCGATCGAGCCGGTGACGGTGCCGGCGTTCGCCAACACCCGCTCGGCGGCCATGGAAACATAAACCCCGCCGGAGGCGGCCACATCGCCCATGGAAGCGACCAGCGGCATTTTTTTCTCCGCGCGAAATTTGCAAAGCGTATCATAAATCTCCTGCGTGGCGCCGACGGTGCCGCCGGGCGAGTTGATGCGCAGAATCAAAGCTTTGGCTTTGACATGCTCGGCATCTTCCAGAGCCGAGGAGACGCGGCGCGGCAGGGAATCCTCGTCACCTTCTTCGATAACGCCGTCGAGGCGCAAGACGGCAACGCGCGGGATTTTTTTGCGGCGGAAACGAATCATAATCGTGTTGGTTGTTGTTTTTTTGCGAGCGGACGATCTGTTAAAATCAATATGCAGAAATTTTGCGCGAAAAGCAATAGAACAAAACGCCGGCTAAACGTTATGCACGCCGCCGGTTGCGCCTGGCGAAAAGATCCCGGGCCGCGACGTAAAGCAAAACCAGCCAGGGGGAGCCGTGCATAATTGCGTCTCCCCAATCGATCGGTTGCATGCCCTTGGCGCCGCCAAGTATCCAGCGAATTTTTCCGACGAGATGCGGCTCAGGAAAATAAGGCGTCAAGCCAAGAGTCAAACAGGCCAAAACAATCAAGAAATATTTTTTCATTGTCAAGCGAAGTTAGAGTTTGCTAAAATGAATCCCACAGCAATTTAACCGCGAAAATAACGACCATCACCATAACAAAAGCGCGAATCCAATCGTGCCCTTTTTTGACGGCGAATCGCGTTCCCAGCCAGCCGCCAACGGCGCTGCCCAGGCCCAGGCAGATTCCCAAAAGATAATTCACCTCGCCGTGCAGGACAAAAACGACTAACGCGGCGACGGTGAAGATCAACGTCACCAATACTTTAACGGCATTGGTTTTCACCAGATCGAAGCCGGAAAGCAGCATCAGGCTGATGATCAAAAAACCGACGCCGGCCTGAATGAAGCCGCCGAAGAGGCCGATGCCGAAATAGCCGATCATAAACAACACGAGCCGCGTGCCGGTGAGCGGCTTGGGGTTGGCGCGAAAGCGCTTGCTCGGATCGAAGCTGATCAAGATTAACACCGCGATCATGATGCCGGCAAGAATTTGCTTGAACAAGGCCTCGGGAATGTCGATGGCCAGATAAGCGCCGACAATCGCGCCGGCAATCGCCGGCACCGAGGCGAGCAGGCTAATGCGCCAGGGCAGCACGTTGAGCCGATGAAATCCGGCGACGGCCACAATGTTTTGAATCAGGATGGCGATGCGGTTCGTGCCATTGGCGGTGGCGGCCGGCAGGCCAAGGAAAATCAAAACCGGCAAAGCCAGCAACGAGCCGCCGCCGGCAAGAATATTGATAAAGCCGGACACCGCGCCGACGCCGAAAAGAATGAACAGTTGGGCGGGAAGTGGAAGCATTAGGCCGGCTCGTTCCAATAACCTTCCAATTCCACACCGAGGCCGTCAGCGAGACGGTTGACAAAAGCGAAGTAGCCTGTCACCTGGCAAATGTCGAGAATCGCGGCATCGGAAAAACCGGCCTGCCGCAAAACCTCGATGTCGGCCGGTTTGATCGAAGCCGGCGTCAAAGTGAGCTTGACGGCGTAATCCAACATGGCGCGATCGGCCGGTGAAATTTCGGCTTGCCGGTAATCTGCCGCCAACGCCTCGACGAGTTTATCGTCATGTGTCAATCGCCGGAGTCCCGCTCCGTGATGGCGTATTCAATAATGGCAATGATTGGCGGCGGAAACGACGACGGCGATCATCTCGCGTTGCGGGCGCGACAGCGGCGAGGGGCCGCGCATGAGGTGACGGTAAAACTCATAATGTTTTTCCATCGATTCGGGATTGTGGCTGTGAATGCGAATAATGTTGTCCACGCCGCCTCGCGGCTCGCGATAGCGATCATAAAGCCGGCGCAACTCTGCCGTCGCTTCAGCTTCGGGGATATAAGAAATGAAGGCCATGCCCTGCGCTCCTTTTGAATGATTGGAACAAGCGGTGCAGCCGGCCGCGCCGGCGGTTAAACCCGATGAAACAAGGCGTTGATTTTGCTAAAGAAATTTAAAAATAAACGCCATTCATCGCAATAACTATTGTTCAGCAAGCTGACAATTTTTTAATAATGTTGGAAAATGAAAAATTCTGTTGCTTTTTATATTTAATTTATTTAATTTTTAGCGTTCGGTGACAAGGATATTCCCATCATTTAAGTTGCCCGACGACTCACCCCAGGACCAGCCGGGATAGCCGGACCAATAGGAATAGCCAGGCAAGGCTGAGGATATTGGTCATTCTCCTTAACCTTCCAGGATTTGTAAACCTGCCTCTGCAGGCGCTTTTGCAATTTCTACAAATTCACGAACCTGAGCTTGTCTATTCCTGCCATTACATCGCTTATTTTATCAGTACCCTGTTCAAATAGATTTTATCTTACAACTCAAGCAGCATTGCACGTACAACTTTGGCAGCGAGGGTACCATGGCAGGTCAAGCGCATCTTTATTCTTTGCGCGCCGAGGCTCATGCCGTCAACGGCGTTTTATTTAGGGGAACAACTGTGGCTTGGGCGCAAGACCATTCCTGCGCGCGTTTCAATTTCAAAAGCACAAAACCGCCGCACCCGCCTGCCGGCGCCACGATCACGAGCGAGGCTTCAACCGGGCCAAGCTTGCCCCCAGCCATTTCGCTTTCCTCCCGCCATTTTCGTAACGTGTCTGCTCTCATTATGATTGCATATCTCAGCAGCTCATTGGTCTGATAAAGTCAATCTTACAACTCACGCAGCATTGCACGTACAACTTTGGCAAAGAGGGCACCATGGAAGGTCAAGCGCGTTTTCTTTCTTCGAGCTTCAGGGCTGGCGCCGCCATCGGCATTTTCATTCTGGGAACAACTTGGGCTTTTGCGCAAAAGGATGGCGAAGCGCGGCCCAATTTAACCACGACACCGGCAGTCCCGCAAAACGGGGTTTTGCTTTACAAGCCTTTTGAAATCCGGCTTTCCACCACAACAAGTCACGGCAATCCTTATCACGATGTCAGCCTCACCGGTGTGTTCACCTCGCCGTCAGGCCGGCAGAGGCGGCTGAAAGGTTTTTGGAATGGCGGCCGGAATTGGGTGGTGCGATTTTCGCCAACCGAGGCCGGCAGTTGGGCTTATCGCACTGAAAGCTCGGATGGAAACTTGGTGACGTCCGGAACTTTCGAGGCGCAGTCTAATCCTCAAAAACGCGGTTTCGTGCGTGTGAGTCCGTCGCGGCGGTATCAGTTTGAATACAGCGACGGCACGCCGTTTTTGCTGATGGGCGAAACCAACTGGGACGCGATGACCGGCGGCGTCGGTTTTGAGGCGCGTTTCAAACCTTTTGTCAATGTGCGCGTGTCGCAGAATTTCAACGCCTTCAACACGATGGTCGTGCAAAACCGGTACGACTATCAGTCCAATGAAGGCGGCCCGCCGTATGAGATGCTCAATTCCAACACGCGCAATTACGACCGGCTGAATCCGGGATTCTTCCAGTGGGTCGATCGCCGGGTGGCGTATGCCGACAGCCTGGGCATGGTGTCGATTCTATTTTTCACCTGGGCGGAAGAGCTGCGGCAAATGCCTCGCGACGCCTACAAACGCCTGGCGTTGTACATCGTCTCGCGTTACGCCGCTTACAATGTTTTTTGGGTTCTCGCCGGCGACTATTCCGTATATTTTTATGATCCGCCGCTCTATCGCGAAGTGGGCAATGCCGTGGCCGAGGCCGATCCTTACGGCCATCCGATTTCCATTCATCCCGGCGATGGCGGCAGCAATCGCGAATTTGGCAATGACGGGTGGCTGGGCTATGTTATGTATCAGCACCGTGATGCCGGCGAGTTTTTGGCCGATTCCATTCGCGCCGCCCGCATTTACAACAAGCCGGTGGTCAACGCCGAATATGGTTATCATCTTCCGAATTACGTGCATGCGCACGGCATTCGCCAGGATGCCCATTACACCCGCACCGGCGGCTGGATGATTTTCAACGCCGGAGGTTATTTTGTTTCCGGATTTGAACACACTTACTACGATCCCGACGAGCATTACACCGATGAGCTGGACACCAGTTGGGATCTGAATAATCCGCAAGATTTGGAGGCCGGGCGGCAGCACACGGTTTTTTACCGCTTTTTTCGCGATCACACCTCGTGGTGGGAGCTTGATCCGCGGCCGGATTTGGCCAGACCGGGCGGGCCGCTTGACGGTCAAACCGAGCTGCTGGCCAAACCGGGCAGTGAATACGTCGCGTACAATGTGCGCGGCGGGCGCATGCGTTTGCAATTGCCGGCGAACCAATATTTTTCACTCGCCTGGTTTGATCCGGTTGCCGGCGCGCTGCAGCCAGGCCGCGCCTTCCAATCAACCGGTGAAGCGGTTTTGCTGATGCCTGCGAGTAATTCGGATGCCGCGGCTTTGCTGCGAGCGGCCGCGCCGCCCTCTGTAATCGCCGCCGGCGGGGTCACGAACTTACAAAGCCAGCAACTCAACATCCGCCAGGCGCGATTCACCTGGCAAACGCCGGAGCCTTCCGATAGCCGGTTGGATTTGCAAAAGCCGGATGGCTCGCGCGTGCAATACCTTGATAACCGCGAAACCACCCAGCACGAAATCATCGTCGACGGCTTGTTGCCCGATGTCAATTACACCGCCACGGTTGCCTCGCAAACCGCGGATCGCCGCGAGTGGAAATCTTCTCCGATTAGCCTGCGCACCTCGGTGGTGGTGATGGATCAGTGGATTGAAGCAGAGAGCATGCCCACCAAAACCGTCGGCCGCGCCGAGCCGCCGGGCTGGAATCTGAACGCCGATGGCCATCTCGCCATCAGCTTGAATTTTCCGCAGAGCGGGCCTTATCGCTTTGTGGTGCGCAGCCGCAGCGAGCATCGGAATGGCTGGCCCAATCTCGCGCTTCAAGTTGACAACAGCACGCTGGCGAATGTGTCGATCAACTCCGCGGTGTTCAAAACGTTCACGGTGGAAAGAGATGTTAACGCCGGAACGCGTCAGGTGAAACTCACTTTCACCAATCATTTTGAGGATCGGCAGCTCATTGTGGATTGGCTGCACGTGCAGTTCATGGGCGCCACCGAGACGCAACCGCCCATCATCTCAAATGTAACGGCGACGAACATCACCTCGTCTTCGGCCCGCATCACCTGGAGCACCGACGAGCCGGCCGACTCACAGGTGGAATATGGCTTGAACACGAATTACGGCTCATTCTCGGCGCTTGATCCGGCCCGCCTCACCAGCCACGCCATTACGCTCACCGGATTGGCGGGCAATACCACTTATCACTACCGCGTCAACTCCAAAGATGCTGCCGGCAACCTTGCGGTGAGCCCGACGGCCGCAGGCGGCAATTTCACTTTTACCACCTTGCCGGACGTGACGCCGCCGGTGATTTCGAATGTAACCGCGATCAATATCACGCCCGGGACGGCGACGATCACCTGGAATACCGATGAAGCCAGCGATTCACAAGTCGAATATGGCACTGACACCAATTACGGAACGGTTTCGCCGTTGGATGTCAATCGCGTGACCGCGCATAGCGTGACGATTTCGGGTTTGGCGGCCACAACGACGTATCATTATCGCGTCAAATCCAAAGATGCCACCGGCAATCTCGCCGTTTCAGGCAATTTTACTTTTACAACCTCCTCCCCAGCCCCAGCCTTTGAGGTGACGCTCGAAGCCGAAAGCATGCCGGTCAAAACCAGCGGCAGCGAGCGTCCACCCGGCTGGGGTATGTGGGGCAATGGCTATCTCGCCCAAACCGTAAATTTCCCGAGAAGTGATACCTATCGCTTCACGCTACGCGCTTACGGCAGTTTCGCCGCCGGCGATTGGTCAAAAGCCGAGCTGCGCATCAATCAAACTGCCCGGGCGACCATCTCGGTGAACACGTCGACGTATGCCGAATTTACGGCGATGTTCAGCGTCAACGCCGGCTCGCAGGAAGTGGCGGTGGCGTTCATCAACGACATTTACAGCCCGCCGGATGATCGCAACCTGTGGGTCGATTGGCTCAAAATTCAATCCGGGGGGACCAGCGACACCCAACCGCCGGTGATTTCCAACGTCGCTGCAGGAAATATTACGGTTTCAAGCGCGACCATCTCCTGGGCGACGAATGAAGCCAGCGACCGGCAAGTGGAATACGGCTTGACCACAAGTTACGGCTCGTCTTCGGCGCTCAACACGACGTTGTTGACTTCGCATAGCGTGACGTTGTCGAATTTGCAGGCGAACACGACGTATAACTACCGTGTCAAATCGAAAGACGCCGCCGGCAATCTTGCAGTTTCAGGCAATTTTACATTCACCACCTTGCCGGACGTGACGCCGCCGGTGATCTCGAATGTCAATTCCACCAATATCACCACGACGACGGCAACGATAAACTGGAGCACCGATGAGGCGAGTGATTCACAGGTGGAGTACGGCCTCGACACCAATTACGGCTCGACTTCAGCGCTTGAGGCCAATCTTGTCCTCGCGCACAGCGTGGCGCTCTCCGGTTTGACGGCCAACACGACGTATCATTATCGCGTCAAATCCAAAGATGCCGCCGGCAATCTCGCGGTTTCAAGTAATTTTACTTTTACGACTTCCTCCCCCGCCCCAGCTTTTGAGGTGACGCTCGAGGCCGAAAGGATGCCGGTCAAAACCAGCGGCAGCGAGCGTCCACCCGGCTGGGGTATGTGGGGCAATGGCTATCTCGCGCAAACCGTGACTTTCCCCAGAACCGATACCTATCGCTTCACCTTGCGGGCGTATGGCAGTTTCGCCGCCGGCGATTGGTCAAAAGCCGAGTTGCGCATCAATCAAGTGGCCCGGGCAACCATCTCAGTGAACACTTCGACTTACACCGAATTTACCGCGATGTTTAGCGTCAACGCCGGCTCGCAGGAAGTGACGGTGGCGTTCATCAACGACATTTACAGTCCGCCGGATGACCGTAATCTGTGGGTCGATTGGCTCAAAATTCAATCCGAGCCGAGCGACACCCAGCCGCCGGTGATTTCCAATGTTGCTGCGGGGAATATCACGGTTTCAAGCACAACCATCACCTGGACGACGGATGAAGCCAGCGATAGGCAGGTGGAATACGGCTTGACGACGAGCTACGGCTCGTCTTCGGCGCTCATCGCGACGTTGTTGACTTCGCATAGCGTGACGTTGTCGAATTTGCAAGCAAACACAACGTATAACTATCGCGTCAAATCGAAAGACGCGGCCGGCAATCTTGCGGTGAGCGCTAATTTCACTTTCACCACCTTGCCGGACGTGACGCCGCCGGTGATCTCGAATGTCAATTCCACCAATATCACCACGACGACGGCGACGATAAACTGGAGCACCGATGAGGCGAGTGATTCACAGGTGGAGTACGGCCTCGACACCAATTACGGCTCGACTTCAGCGCTTGATGCCAATCTTGTCCTCGCGCATAGCCTGGCGCTCTCCGGTTTGACGGCCAACACCACGTATCATTACCGCGTCAAATCGAAAGATGCCGCCGGCAATCTCGCGGTTTCAGGCAATTTTACTTTTACCACCGCGACGGCAGCCGTGGTGACTTTAAATTCTCCCAACGGCGGGGAATGGTGGCTTACCGGGGCGAATCAGCAAATTACTTGGAATGGGTCAAGCTCGATTGCGAATGTAAAACTGGAATTTTCACGCAATGCCGGCGCGGCTTGGCGCACGATTGCGGCGAGCACGCCCAACAACGGCTCGTACAATTGGCAGGCGCCGGATACGGTGTCGAATACCTGCCTGATTCGGATTTCCGATGCCGCCAACGCGAACCTCGCCGATGAGAGTGATGGAACATTTTTCATTGCGCCGAGCGCCCTGGTCAATTTCACGCCTTCCCCCGGCAATCCCGTGCTGAATCCTGGCGCGCCGGGCAGTTGGGACGAAAATATTCGCGAACGCGGCTGGGTCATGTATGAAAACGGCGTGTATTATATGTGGTATGGCGGCTGGCAAGGCGCCTACAATCTTTCGGTTCCCCAGCTTCTCAAATTAGGTTACGCCTCTTCCACCGACGGCATCAACTGGACGAAACATTCCGCTAATCCGGTTCACAGCCAGAATTGGACCGAGGACGTTGTGGTGGTCAAAGACGGCAACACGTATTATCTCTATGCCGAAAACGAGTACACCGGCGACGGCGATGGCGCGTTGATCGATCTTTATACTTCGACCGACAGAATTAATTGGGCGCGCTATGGGACGGTTCTTCGCCCCAGCGGCAGCGGCTGGGAAGCCGGCGATGTGGGAACGCCGACGGTGTGGAAGGAAGGCAATACCTGGTACATGCTGTACGAGGGATTAGGCGCTGGCTTTGCCGGTCAAGTGGGTTTGGCAACTTCGAGCGACGGCAAAAACTGGACACGCTACGCCAATAATCCGGTGCTTTCCCACGCGAATGCGAGCCGGGATATTGCCATCGACAGCATCATCAAAATCAACGGGGTTTATTACGCGTATGGCCATTACGACTCCGGCGGGCACGACTGGGTGGGCGGCCTGTTTACCTCGACGAATCTTACGTCGTGGACGGCTTATCCCGACAACCCGATTGTCTACAACTCGCCGGTGATCGTCGATGCCGGCGCCAAATATTACTTGTACGGACTGACTTCCAGCTCGATGGCGCCGTATCACGTAGCGCTTTCGCCAATTACCAATGACATCACCCCCCCGCTGATTTCAAACGTGGCGGCAAACGGCATAACCACTTCAGCGGCAACGATCAGTTGGACAACCGACGAGGCGAGCGACTCGCAAGTGGAATATGGTTTGACCACGAGTTACGGCGCTTCGACTTCGCTCAATCCAGCATTAGTGACTTCGCACGCGGGCACATTGTCCGGCTTGCAGCCGAACACGACGTATCATTATCGCGTCAAATCGAAAGACGCCGCCGGCAATCTCGCGGTTTCAGGCAATTTTACATTTACAACAGCGCCGCCAACCCCGGCTTTTGAGGTGACGCTCGAGGCCGAAAGCATGCCGGTCAAAACCGGCGGCAGCGAGCGTCCACCCGGCTGGGGTATGTGGGGCAACGGTTATCTCGCGCAAACCGTGACCTTTCCCAGAACCGATACCTATCGCTTCACACTACGCGCTTACGGCAGTTTCGCCGCCGGTGATTGGTCAAAAGCCGAGCTGCGCATCAATCAGACGGCCAGGGCGGTGATCTCAGTAAACACTTCGACCTACGCCGAATTTACCGCGACGTTTAGCGTCAACGCCGGCTCGCAAGAAGTGGCGGTGGCGTTTATCAACGACATTTACAGCCCGCCGGATGATCGCAACCTGTGGGTCGATTGGCTCAAGATTCAGTCCGGGCCCAGCGACACCCAGCCGCCAGTGATTTCCAATGTTGCTGCGGGAAATATCACGGTTTCAAGCACAACCATCACCTGGACGACGGATGAAGCCAGCGACCGGCAAGTGGAATACGGCTTGACCACGAGTTACGGCTCGTCTTCGGCGCTCAATTCGGCGCTGTTGACTTCGCATAGCGTGACGTTGTCGAATTTGCAGGCGAACACGACATATAACTATCGCGTCAAATCCAAAGACGCGGCCGGCAATCTTGCGGTGAGCGCTAATTTCACTTTCACCACCTTGCCCGACGTGACGCCGCCGGTGATCTCGAATGTGAATTCCAGCAATATCACGACGGCGGCGGCGACAATCAACTGGAGCACTGATGAGGCGAGTGATTCACAGGTTGAGTACGGCCTCGACACCAATTACGGCTCGACTTCAGCGCTCGATGCCAATCGCGTCACTTCGCACAGCGTGGCGCTCGCCGGCTTGACGGCCAACACCACGTATCATTATCGCGTCAAATCGAAAGATGCTGCCGGCAATCTGGCGATTTCTGGCAATTTTACATTTACAACAGCGCCGCCGGCGCCAGCCTTCGAGGTGACGCTCGAAGCGGAAAACATGCCGATCAAAACCAGCGGCGGGTCGCGTCCGCCGGTTTGGGCGCTGTGGAACAATGGCCATCTCGCCCAAACCGTCAATTTTCCCAGCAGCGGCTCGTATCGCTTCACGCTGCGCGCTTACGCCAGTTTCGCCGCCGGTGATTGGTCGAAAGCCGAGTTGCGCCTCAATCAAGCGGCCCGAGCCGTGATTACCGTCAATAGCCCGACGCTGGCGGAATTTACCGTGACGTTCAGCGTCAACGCCGGCTCGCAGGAAGTGGCGATTGCGTTTATCAATGATCTGTACAGCCCGCCAGATGATCGCAATCTGTACGTCGACTGGCTGCGGATTCAGTCCGCCGGCGCCGCCACGGCAGCCGCGGTTTCGGACGATGCGGATGGAAAAATTGCGCCGTCATCAGTGGCCAAAGAATTTATCCACCAGGATGAAACAATTCCCGGCCAATTGGCCTTACAAGCTTATCCGAATCCTCTGCAGGCGTCTGCCTTCAGCGCCGCCACGATTGTGCTGGCCTTGCCGCAACGCGCCGAAATCGAGCTGCACGTCTTTGATACGGCCGGGCGCCGCGTGCATGAATGGCCGGCAGGTGCCTACCCGGCGGGCCATCACGAGCTGATCTGGAACGGCAGAAACCGCGAGGGACAAGGCTTGGGCGCCGGCGTTTATTTTCTGCGCCTGCGCTATCGCCCGGAGAACACCGCCGCCTGGTCGCACGTTGTGCGCCGGGTGTTGATCGTGAAATAAGCTGAAACGTAAGGCGTAAAACGTAATTTTATTCTAACTTTTTGGCATTAAACAGAACCTTACGTTTTACGTCTTACGTTTTACAAACTGATCGGCAATTTTAGATGATGCAAATCACCGGCGCAAAAATCCCGCTCTTCGATCTGCCGCGATTCACCTACCGCCGCCGGGCGGAATTGGGGCTGATTTTTTCCCTGTCGCTGATGCTGCTGCTGTTTTTCTTTCTGCGCGATGTCAGCATGCCGGTGACGGTGCGCGAGCACGAGCCGATCATCCTGACCGTCGAGAATATCCCGCAAACCCGGCAGGCCGGGGCCCGGCGTCCGCCGCCGCCCAAGCCGGCGATTCCGATTCCCATCGACAGCGAGCTGATTCCCGAGGATGAAACCATCGAGCCGACGACCATCGATCTGCAATCGGTGGGCGCCGCGGCTTCGGCGGGCAACGCCGATGCCCTCGGCGGCGGGCAGATCATTCCGCCGCGGCCGCTGGCCTTCGTCGTGCCGGAATATCCCGAAGAAGACCGCAAGAAGAACCTCCGCGGCGAAGTCAAAATCAGCCTGGAAATCGACGTCACCGGCAAGGTGGTGAAAGCCGTGGTGATTGAGAACACCACCGGCAGCCCGCGCTGCGCCCAAGCCGCCCTGCGCGCCGCTCTCGCCAGCCGCTTCACGCCCGCCCGCAATGCCCACGGCCCGGTGCCCTACTGGCTCATTCAGCCGTATACGTTTGATTTGAAGAATTGAAAAATCCGTTCTTGACTTTTAAACGGAAATTGTTTATATTTCGGCACATTTTCGATTTTTCGAGAATGGTCGAATTTTGGGCGACAAAGCCCAATGAGCGGTTGAAGGTGAAAATTTCAGGAGGGGCTTTATGAACCATTCAAATCCCGCGCCAGCAGTCAGCCCCAATACGCCCAACCCGCCTGGGCACACGCCTCATGCCTTAAGAATTGCACGAAGAAAACTTCAGCCCGGACAAGCCGGCACCAGAAAATTATTGGCGGGATACGGTGAAAAAGATGTCGAAACCACCCAGATTTATACGCACGTGCTCGCGAAACGATTGCAAAACGTCCGCAGCCCGGCCGATATGTTCGGGAACAACGGCTTCGTCAAACCCCATATCGCCCTGGCCGAATTGCCGCCGGCGCTGGAAAAACGCTTTCGGGATGTAGTGGCAAGCCAGTTCAAAGG
>Ga0187892_10000680_pt1 | contig 85900 bp, 76 predicted proteins | sample MA1701073metaG_FD_139345 | JGI IMG/M metagenome (GOLD analysis project Ga0187892, IMG submission 139345) | Bio-ooze microbial communities from a basaltic lava cave in the Kipuka Kanohina Cave System on the Island of Hawaii, USA - MA170107-3 metaG ... | reverse complement strand
CACGGAAGCGCCCGAAGGGCGCGCAGCGAGGCGCAGCCGAGCGAAGCCCACGGAAGCGCCCGAAGGGCGCGCAGCGAGGCGCAGCCGAGCGAAGCCCACGGAAGCGCCCGAAGGGCGCGCAGCTCAGGCGCGCGCGGCTGCGAGGACGCCGCCCTGGCGCGGCGTCAGGAGCCCCTGCTCGATCATCCAGCGCAGCATGTCGCGCAGGGTCTCCTCCACGGGGCGCAGCGCGACGCCGAGCTCGCTCTCCAGCTTCGAGTCGTCGGTCGGGACGGCGCGCGTGAGCGTCCCCATGGCCTCGCGCGTGACCCCCGTGGTCCAGCCCGCCCGGGAAGCGAGATCCCCGAGGAGGCCCGCGACGCGCAGGGCCGCCCCCGGCACGCGCAGCCCGGGGAAGCGCCGCCCGGTGAGGCGCGCCAGGAGGGCGCGGAGCTCGCGGGTGTGCAGCAGGTGGCCACCGGCCATGTAGCGGCGCGGCCCGGCTCCCGGTCGCAGCGCCGCGGCGAGGGCTGCCCCGAGATCGCGCGCATCGATCACGGGGATGCCCCCGGGCACGATCGGGAGGAAGCCCATCCGGACGAAGCGCATCACGGTGGCCAGGCCCTCGCCCAGGCTCGGATGGTGCGGCCCCCAGACGCCCCCGGGATAGAAGATCACGAGGGGCGCGCCGGCGGTTTGCAGGCGGCGCGCGATGCGCTCCGCCGCCGCCTTCGAGCGCGCATAGCCCCCCCGCGGCTCCTTGACGGGCTCGTCCGCGTCGAGGCGGGGCCCCGTCGGCGGGAAGAGGGCGGAGAGGCTCGAGACGTGGACGACCGGATCGAGGCCCGCCTTGAGGGCGGCCTCGAGGACGTTGCTCGCCCCCTCCGCGTTGGTGCGCTCGAGCTCCGCCGCCCGCCGGGCGTCGAGACTCACGACGGCGGCGGCGTGCACCACCGCCTGGCAGCCGGCCAGGGCCCGCTCCACCGCCGACCGGTCGGCAACGTCGCCACGCGCGCTCTCGATCCCGCCCGCGCCGAGGGGGGCGAGCGCCCGCTCCAGGCGCGCGGGCTCGCGCACGAACGCCCGGACCTCGTGCCCCCGGGCGCGGAGCGCCGCCACCGTGTGGGAGCCCACGAGCCCGCTGGCCCCCGTCACCAGCACCCGCAAGACGCGCCCTATTCCCCGCCCGCTCCCCGGGTACCGGCGGCGGCGATGCGCATTCCGCGCAGCGTGGTGCGCGTGGGCGTGTAGTTCTCGCCGGGGGCGCCCTCGCTCTCGATCGTGACCTTGACCGATCCATCGGGGGCGACCTCGGCCACCGACTGCGAGACGATCCGGGTGCTCGTCTGGCGCGGAACGAACGCGAAGCCCGGGTCGATCCCCGGTACCGTCGAGGCCACGATCTGGGTCGTGTTGGTGCCGCGCAGCGTGCGCCCCTCGACCGTGCCCTCGCCCTTGCCGATCACGTCGACCTTGTGGTCCGCGCCCAGACCCGAGGCCGTCGTCTCGAGGTCGAAGGTCGCGGTGTAGGTGTTGCCGTCGGCGTCGACGGCCAGGACGATGTCGCCGCCGATCTTGCGCTTGTTGTCGCCGGTGCCGGCATTCACGGTGAAGCCCTCGACCTGGTAGCGGCCGGCGATCGGAAGCGCCGGGGGCGGCGGGGAGGGCGGCGCGCTGGAGCCGGGCGCCGGCTCCTGCCCGCAGGCAAGAGCGGCGCTGCCCAGGACGAAGAGCAGGGCGACGCGGCGGCGTCCCATCGGCTGGCCCTCCCGATTTCCTCGTGCGCGGCGCCCCTCCCCGCGGCCGCCGGGGCCGCGGAATCCGCCCGCTAGCCGCTCTCCTCCCCCCCGTCGCGGTGGAGCCGCTCGAACTCGCCGCGGAACCACTCGATGCCGGCCCGGGTATCCTCCGCGAAGACATCGAAGGCCTTCTGGGTGCGCTCGAGCTCCACCGTCGTGGGGTCGTAGAAGACGCCGCCGGGCAGGACGCGGCGCTGCGCGTAGCGCAGCAGGGGCTCGCCGCTGAGCGAGTCGCGCAGGTCGAGCACGATGCTGACGTTGCCCGACGGCGCGACGTAGGACGTGGTCTGGCGGTTCGCGAGGGGGAGATCGCGGAGGGCGAGGTCCAGCACCGCGAGTCCGACCTGAAGCACCGCTTCGCCCGGCCCCTCGACGACGGCCCAGTCCCCCGTCTGGGTCAGCTCCTCGGCCACGGCCGAGCGCAGGTGCTCCCGCAGCCGCGTCTCGTCCAGCGAGCGCCGGGCCGGGGTCCCGCCGCGATACTCGATCGAGGTCTCGGCGAAGAGGATGCCGCGGTAGCGGCGCAGGTCCGGGCGCGGGGTCCTGGAGAAGATCACCCCGGGCCCGTCCCAGAGGACGAGGCGCAGGCCGTCGACGGTCACGGCGCCGGGATCCCGCGCGGCGCGGGCCCCGTCGGGCTGGATCGCGCCGCAAGCCAGCCCGCCGATCGCGACGGCGGCTGCCAGGAGCGAGAGAGCTCGCGCCATCCCCCTCACCGCGTCCCGGGAGGCGTCCCGGGCGACGCCCCAGGGTACCACCGAAGGGCTCCCCGCCGGAAGCGCGCCCCCGGCGGGCCGCGGGTGCAATCCCCCCCGGCCCTTGGGCCCGCGCGACTCGACACGGGCCGAACGGTTCGCCTCCGCGCCCTTCAGCGCGCGGCCGTGAAGACCACGGGCATCTCCTCGATGCCGACGATGAAGTTGTTGCGGCGCAGCGGCAGGGGGCCGTCGCTCTCGAGCTCGAGGTCCGGCAGCCGGCGCAGGAGCTCCTCGAAGGCGATGCGAAGCTCGAGGCGCGCGAGGCTCGCGCCCAGGCAGTGGTGGGTCCCGTAGCCGCCGAAGGCCACGTGCGGGTTGGGGTCGCGCTCCACGTCGAAGAGATCCGGTCGCTCGAAGGCGCGCTCGTCGCGGTTGGCCGCCTGGTAGAGCAGCAGCAGGCGGTCGCCCCGGCGCACCCGCTGCCCGCGCAGCTCGAGGTCCCGGGTGGCGGTGCGGTTCATGTTCTTGATCGGGGAGACCCAGCGCAGCATCTCCTCCACCGCGGTGGCGATCTTCGACGGGTCCTGGCGGAGCTTGCGGCGCTCTGCCGGGTGCCGGATCAGGGCCTCCATGCCCTGGGTGATCACGTGGCGCGTGGTCTCGTCCCCGCCCACCAGGATCAGCAGGCTCTCGTGGAGCAGCGCCTCGTCGTCGAGCTTCTCCCCCTCGATCTCCGCGTGGACGAGGATGCTCACGAGGTCGCCCTGGAGCGGCCGCGAGCGGCGGTCGCGGATCACCGCCCGCGCGTACTCGGTGTACTCGCCGGCGGCCCGCATGCTGGCCTCGCGGTCCGCGGGGTCGTCGCTCCCGGAGGAGCGCAGGAGGTCCTCGGACCAGCGCAGGAGCCGGTCGCGGTCCTCGGGCTGCACGCCCAGCATGTCGCCGATCACGATCATCGGCAGCGGGGCCGCGATCTCTCTCACGAACTCGCAACGGCCGCGCTCTGCCACGGCGTCGATGAGCTCGTTCACGATGGACCGGATCCGGACCTCGTGTTCGGCCAGGCGGCGCGGGGTGAAGCCGCGGTTCACGAGGTTGCGGCGCCGCTTGTGCTCCGGGTCGTCCATGTTGATCATGGAAGGGACGTTGCCCCCCGGCTCGGGCCGCGAGCCCAGCGCCGAGCTGAAGAGATCCGCCTGCCTGGAGACGGCCATCACGTCCTCGAGGAGCGTCACTCCCCAGATCTCCCCGTGCGGGTCCCAGTAGAGGGGCGCCTTCTCGCGCATCCAGCGGTAGTGCTCGAGGGGCTCGCGCTGGTACCAGCGGCCGTCGAGGAGCCGGATCTCCGGGTGCACGGGGTGGCTCGGCATGGGAGCGTCTCCGGGGCCCCGGGCGGCCCGGGGGGTGGCACGCCCGCGCTCCCGCGCGCGGGGCGGGCGACCGCCGCCCAGGTGGTAGCATGCGCGGGAGGAGGCCGGCACATGGCGGAGGTTCGCGTCGAGCAGGAGCTCCCCGCCGCTGCGGACGCGGTCTGGAGGCGGCTGCGCGACTTCGGGGGCATCGGAAGCTGGTCGCCCAGCGTCACGAGCTGCGACGTCGAGGGCTCGGGCGTGGGCGCCGTGCGCACGATCCGCGTGGGCCAGGCCGTGATCCGCGAGCGCCTCGAGAGCTTCGACGACGCGCAGCGGAGCTTCAGCTACTCCGTCCTCGAGGGGACGCTGCCCGTGGCGAGCTTCCTCGGTCGCATCTCGATCTCGGCGGCCGGGACGTCCCGCTCCCGGATCCTCTGGACGGCTGCCTTCGAGACGACGGGCCTCTCGCCGGAGCGGGTCCGGGAGCTGACCGGAGGGATCGAGAGCTCCTTTGCGCGCGTGATCGGCAGCCTGCGCGCTTCCCTCGGCTGAGCGCGAGCCCCAGGAGCGCGCGGTGGACCCGAGGCGAGCGGAGTTCTGAGGGGTGACCCGAAGGGCGCGCGAGGCCGGGCTCGCGGCCGCTCTGCTCCTCCTCACCGCCGCCGCCTTCGCTCCGGTCGTGCGCAACGGCTTCGTCTGGGACGACGACGCCTACGTGCACCAGAATTCCACCCTGGAGGACGCGGCGGGGCTCGCGCGCATCTGGCTCGAGCCCGGCGCGACCCCCCAGTACTACCCCCTGGTCCACACCAGCTTCTGGCTGGAGCGCCGCATCTTCGGGCTCCATCCCGCCGGCTACCACGCCGTGAACGTGCTGCTCCACGCCACGGCGGCGCTCCTCCTGTGGCGCGTGCTGGGCCGCCTCGAGGCGCCCGGGGCCTTCGTCGCCGCGGCCCTCTTCGCCGTCCACCCGGTGCAGGTCGAGTCGGTGGCGTGGATCAGCGAGCGCAAGAACGTGCTCTCGGGCGCCCTCTACTTCGCGGCGGCCCTGACCTGGCTCCACCCCGCCCGGCGCGGCTGCCGCCCGCGCGCCCTGCTGGCCTTCGCCCTCTACCTGGGCGCGCTCCTCGCCAAGACCGTGACCTGCACGCTCCCGGCGGCGCTGCTGGTGGCCCTCTGGTGGCGCGGGGAGAGGTCCCTGGCGCGCGCCCTGCGCTCGCTGGCGCCCTTCTTCGCCGCGGGCCTGGCCCTGGGCCTCCTCACGATCCACCTGGAGAAGACGCGGGTCGGCGCCGTCGGGGAGCCCTGGGACCTCTCGGCAGCGGAGCGCATCCTGGTGGCGGGGCGTGCCCTCTTCTTCTACGCGGGGAAGCTCGCCTGGCCCGCGGACCTGTGCTTCGTCTACCCGCGCTTCGCCCTCGACGCCGGCGACCCCGTCCAGTGGCTCTACCCCGGCGCGGCCCTGGCCCTCGTCCTGGCGCTCCTCGCCGCGCGCCGGCGCCTGGGCCGCGGCCCGCTGGCGGCGGCGCTCCTCTTCGGCGGGACGCTCTTCCCGGCGCTCGGCTTCTTCGACGTCTTCCCCATGCAGTACTCCTTCGTGGCCGACCACTTCCAGTATCTGGCCTGCGCGGGGCCCTTCGCGCTGACCGCCGCCCTGCCCTCGCGCCTCTCGGATCCGCGCGCGCGCCGGGCGGCGCGCGCGGCCCTCACCCTCGCCGTCGCGCTCTGCGCGGGGCTGAGCTTCCGCCAGGTCCCCGTCTACGCCGACCTCGAGAGCCTCTGGCGCCACACGGTCGCGGTGAATCCCGAGGCCTGGATGGCGCACTACAACCTGGGGAACGAGCTGCGCCGGCAGGGTCGCGGGGACGAAGCCGCCGCCGCCTACCGGGAGGCGCTGCGCGCACGACCGGGTCTCGCCACCGCGCACAACAACCTGGCTGGCCTGCTGGCGCAGCAGGGCGACGTGGAGGCGGCGGTCCGGCACTACCGGCGAGCCCTCGAACTCGAGCCGGACCACGCGAGCGCCCGCTCCAACCTGGGCGCGGTCCTGGCGAGCCAGGGCCGGCTCGAGGAGGCCCTGGTCGAGCTGCGGAAGGCGCTGCGCCTGCGCCCGCAGAGCCCGCGCCTGCGCCAGCGGCTGGCCGCGGTGCTCGAGCGGCTCGGGCGCGCCGAGGAGGCGCGCGCCCACGCGCGCCACGGTGCGCGCTAGCGGCTATGCTGGCTCCCACTTCGCGCCGGGAGGGGCCGCGTGAGCCGCGCCTTCGCCGCCGTCCTGCTCGCCTATCTCGCCGCCCTCGGCGTGGCCCTGGCCGCGGGCGCCGCCACGCCCTCCGAGAGCGCGCTCCGGGTGGCGGCCGCGGCGGACGTGGCCGCCACGGCGGCGGTCTTCGCCTTCAGCGTCGCATTCCGCAACTCGAGCTTCTACGACCCCTACTGGAGCCTGGCCCCGATCCCCATCGCGCTCTTCTTCGCGGCGCGCGCCGACCCGGGGGTCAGCTCCGCGCGCCAGGTCCTGGTCCTCCTGCTCGTCTGCGTCTGGGGGGTGCGGCTCACCTGGAACTTCGCGCGGGGCTGGGGCGGGCTCGCCCACGAGGACTGGCGCTACCAGGAGATCCGCGGGGCCAGCGGCGCCCTCTACTGGCCGGTGAGCTTCCTCGGGATCCACCTCGCGCCCACGCTGATCGTGCTGCTCGGCCTCCTGCCGGTCCACGCGGCCCTGGCGACCGGCACGCGGCCCCTGGGGCTCCTGGACGGCCTGGCGGCGCTGGTCGCGGGGGGCGGCATCGCCCTCGAGGCCGCCTCCGACCAGCAGCTGCGGCGTTTCGTCGCGACCCGGCGCGATGCCTCGGAGCTGCTGCGCAGCGGGCTCTGGGGCGCGAGCCGCCACCCCAACTACTGCGGCGAGATGCTCTTCTGGTGGGGGCTCTTCCTCTTCGGGCTGGCGGCGGATCCCGGCGCCGTCTGGACGGTGCTCGGCCCGCTCTCGATCACCGCGCTCTTCTTCGGGGTGAGCCTGCCCATGATCGAGCGCCGCATGCGGGCGCGGAAGCCGGGCTACGCCGCCCACGCCGAGCGCACCCCTCTCGTGATCCCCTGGCCGCGGCGGGGCTAGCGAGCTCGAACGGCGCGAGCGCGCGCCAGGGTCAGGAGAGGTCTTGACGCAGCCCGATGCCTTCGAGCAGGTTGCGAAGCGGCTCTGCCAGGAGCGCGGCTGGGGGCTGGGCGCCAATCGCTTCGAGGTCCCCTTCGAGAGCGGCCGGCGCCAGGAGGTCCACTTCGCGCTCTTCGAGTTCGAGGACCAGCGCCGGGTGCGCCTCCACAGCCGGATCGGGAGCACCCGGGCGATCGCACCGGCGCGGCTCCAGCACGGGCTCGACCTGAACTTCGGCCTGCCCTGGGGAGCCCTGGCCGTGCACGACGACGAGCTCGTGCTGGTGGAGACCCTGGCGGTGGGCGGCGACGCGGCCGAGCAGCTCGGAGCCTGCGTGGCCTACCTGGCGGAGACGGCCGACCGCCTGGAGCGCACCATGTTCGGCACCGACGCGGGCTGACGCGGGCTCCCCGGCAGCGGCTCAGCGACCCAGGGCCTCCTCGTACTCCCGCCAGGCCTCTCGGTAGGCCAGGGCGGGATACTCGAGGGACTCCCAGCCGGCCAGGCGGTCGATGCGCACGCTCCAGCTGCTGACCTGGAGATCGTAGCTGGTGGTGCCAGGCGACTGGGGCCGCGGCGCGGCGCGGAAGAAGTCCGGGACCTCGCGGGCCGGGCGCGGGGTACCGAGGACCGCCGTGAGCAGGTAGAGGCCACCGGCCTCTGCCCGCCACTCGGGCAGGCTCGCCCGGGTCGACTCGGCCGTGAGGCTCGCGAGCTGCGATTCCCCCTCGCGCACGTTGCGCGAGTAGTAGTGGACACGCAGCTGGTAACGGCCCGCCAACGCCTCGATGCATTCCGGAAAGTGCCAGCGCTGGTGGCGCGCCGGAATCTCGACCCCCGCGCGCTCATCGCGCAGGGTCTGGATGTTCGTGGCGTGCTCCCGGTGGCACAGCACCGCGACTTCACGCAGGGGCCGCATGGGCCCGGGGTAGGCGCGAAACCAGACGTGGCGGGGCTCCTGGGGCGGGCGGAAGGCTCCGACCGCGAGCTCGCCCAGCGCCCAGGCCGTCATGCCCGGCCCGGCCCAGACCACCTGGGCGCCGCGGGACTCCACGTCCCAGCCCCGGGCGGCCCGGTCTCGCGAGCGCTGGAGCGCGCTCGACAGGTAGCAGGAGCAGAGCAGCGGAAGGAGGAGCCCGGTGGCGGCGAGGGCCCTGCGGGTCATCCGGCTACTCTACCAGCGCGGCGTCGCGGGCGAACGCGGGTCGGGAGTAGAATGCCCGCGATGCGCCATTCCCCCCGCCGCACCCGGGCCCTCCTGCTCGCGGCCGGCGCGCTGGGCGCCTGCGCCTCGCCGCCGCCGGCCCCGGCCCCCCGCCCGGCGCCCGCGCCGAGCACGCGTTCGGTGCCCTCCGTGGACCCGGCCCTCGGGGCCGAGGACGAGGAGGAGTCGGCGAGCGGCGCCGGGACCCTGCTCCTCTACAGCTCGATCGCCGGCCACGTGCCCTACCGGAGCATCACCCGCACGGGCATCGTCTACCGCGACGCGGAGGCGGAGCGCGTCTCCCGGATCGAGGAGGAGATCCGCGCGGAGCTCGAGCGCCAGGGCGCGGCGGGCCCCGGCGCCGAGGAGGTCCCCACCCCCCCGGCGGAGCCCCTCGACCCGGCGCGGCTCGATGAGCTCGGCGGCCCGCGCGAGGCCCCCGCCGCCCCCGAGGTGGGCGCGGAGCTGCGCCCGGGCCCCGGCGCGCGGGCCGTGACGATCCCGCCGGGGAGCTGGGGAAACGCCTACCCGCTGCGGGCCCTCCAGCAGGTGGTCGACGCCGACGCCGACGGCCACCCGGAGGAGACGCGCTACTTCGACCCGGGCTCCGCCCAGCTCGTGCGGCTCTCGCGCGACGCCGACGCCGACGGGCACGTCGAGACCTGGGACAGCTTCGAGGCCGGGGCCCTCACCGAGCGCGTGCTCGACAGCGATGGCGACGGCCAGTCGGACGTCTGGACCCGCTACGCGCAGGGGCGGCTCATCGAACGCCGCGTGGACCGGAACGGAGACGGCTCCGTCGACTCGATCTACCGCTACGAGGGCGGGAGCCTGGTGGAGGAGCGGCACGACACGAGCGGCCGCGGGAGCATCGACCTGGTCGTCCGCTACGAGGGCGGCGCGCGGGTCCGCTCGGAGCAGGATCGCAACCAGGACGGCCGCATGGACACCTGGGTCACCTACCAGCGGAGCGACGGCCGCGAGCTCCCGCTGCGCGTGGAGCGCGACCTGGCGGGCCGCGGGCGGGCCGACTGGATCGAGACCTACGAGCTTCGGGGGGAGCGCGCCGTGCTCACCCGGCGCGAGGAGGACAGCGACGGCGACGGCCGCATCGACGTCACCTCCTACTTCGAGGACGGCGAGCTCGTGCGCCGCGAGGTCGCCGAGGAGGACCTCGCGCCCCTCTGACGGGGACGTTCCTTGCGTTTTTTCGAAACGCGGGACCGGGCGCCCGCGGCACGCAGGTTGCCTCCTGCGTTTCGAAAAAACGCAAGGAACGTCCCCGCTCAGCCGCTCAGACGGCCTCGCGCTGGCGGCGGGGACGGCCGGCCGGGACGGCGCCCTTGCGCGACTCGGCGCGCTCGAGGAGCTCGAGGAGCTCGGCGGCGAGGCGCGGGCCCAGGCCCGCCTCCTCGTGCTTGAAGAACACGAAGACCTCGCGCCAGTCCTGGGCGCGGATGCGCTTGGCCCAGTCGGCCAGGTCCGCCCGCTCGTAGCCGGGGCGCCGCAGCCGCAGGTAGCCGAAGCTCGCCGTGGACACGAGGGCGGCCTCGCCCCGCTCCTCGTCGTCCACGCTGACGAGCGCGCAGTCGCGCCGCCGCAGCCGCTCGAAGACCGGCTCCTCGAGCCAGGACGGGTGGCGGAACTCGAAGGCGACCGGGGCTCCGCGGGGGAGGAGCTCCAGGAAGGCATCGAGGCGCTCGAGATCGCGCGGCAGGTTCGGCGGTAGCTGGAAGAGCAGCGCGCCCAAGCGCTCGTCCAGCGCGCCCGCGCTGCCCAGGAGGTAGCCCGTCTCGTCGGCGCAGCCCGCGAGCCGCTTGAAGTGCGTGATGCGGCGCGAGGCCTTGAGCGCGAAGCGGAAGCCGCCCGGCACCTGCTCCGCCCAGGACTCGAGCACGCTGGCCCGCGGCAGGCGATAGAAGGTGTTGTTGATCTCGACCGCCGGGAGGCGCTCGGCGTAGAAGCGCAGCCAGTCCCGGGACGGGAGCCGCTCGGGGTAGAAGGGCCCGCGCCATCCGGCGTAGCTGTAGCCGCTGGTGCCGACCGAGTACCGCATCCGGATTCGCTCTCCCCGGGGCTGCGCCAGGGTCGCCCAGCCTCCCCGCGGGCGCCAGCCCGGCCTCAGTCCCCCCCCCGCTCGAGGCGCCGGAGCAGGGCCGCGAGGAGCGCCTCCACGTCCACCGGCTCGCCGAGCACGCCGCGCAGCGGATCGCCCCGGCGCCGCAGCTCGCGCAGGGCCGTGCGGATGGTGAAGCGGCCCGGCGCGAGCCGCGCCGTCACCTGGCGCCAGGAGAGCGGCATCGAGACCGGCGCTCCCGGGCGCGGGCGCGCGGAGAGCGGCGCCGCGATCAGCTTGCCGCGGCCGTTCTGCAGGGTGTCGATGTAGACGCGCTGGCCGCGGGCGGCGAGCGGGCGCGCGATGGTCGCGAGCTCGGGCTCCTCCGCGCACACGACGCGCGCCAGCGCCTCGGCCAGCTGCCGGGCCTCGCCGTGGTCGAGGCGACCTCCCAGCGGCAGCAGCACGTGGAGCCCGTCCTGCCCGGAGGTCTTCACGAAGTGGGGCGCGGAGAGCGCCTCGAGCAGCCCGTGCAGCTGGCGCGCCACGCGCACCACCTTCGGGAACGGCGCCTCCTTGGGGTCGAGGTCCAGCACGAGCCAGTCGGGCCGGTCCAGGGCGCCGCGCCGCGCGCTCCACACGTGGAGCGGGATCGCTCCCGAGTTGACCACGTAGAGGAGCGTGCGCAGGTCGTTGCAGAGGAAGTAGTCGGTCCCGTCGATGCTCTCGCGCAGGGCCCAGTCGGGGGTGAACTCGGGCGCGTTCTTCTGGTAGAAGCTCTTGCCCTCGATCCCGTCCGGGTAGCGCGCCAGCACCAGGGGCCGGTCGCGCAGGTAGGGCGCGAGCCAGGGCCAGACCGCCTCGTAGTAGGCGAGGAGGTCGCCCTTCGTGTAGCCCTCGACGGGCCAGAAGACCTTGCCGAGGCGGGTGAGGGCGAGGCCCGCCGGGGCCGCCGCCCCGGGCGGGGCCGCCGCGGCGGCGGGAGCCTCGTCGCGGGCCGGGCCCGGCGCCTCCGGGGCGAGGCAGTCGGCGGCGCGCCGGTCGCCCCGCAGACCCAGGAAGACCGGCTGGCGCAGCAGCCCGGCGCTCGTCACCTCCGTGAAGCGCACCTCGCAGACGAGCTCGGGCTCGGCCAGGACCGCCCCGCGGGGCAGCGGCTCCGGGAGGCCGGCACAGGGCGGCTCCGGCGCTGGCGCCGCCAGCAGGCGCGGGCGCAGCCCCTCGGCGGTGGCGGCGTCGAGCCCGGAGCCCACGCTCCCCGCGTAGACCAGGGCGCCCCCCCGCCGCCAGGCCAGCAGCAGCGAGCCCAGGCCGCGGGCCGACCCGCCGCCGGGGACGAAGCCCACGATGGCGAGTGCGGCCTGGCGCGGCACCTTGAGCTTGCGCCAGCGCGGGGAGCGCCGGCCCGCCTCGTAGCGGGAGCTCGCGTCCTTGGCGACCACCCCCTCGAGGCCGTGCTCGCGCGCCGCCGCGAAGAGCGCCTCCCCGTCGCCCTCCACGTGGTCCGCGAAGCGCACGACCCCGAGGCGCGGCGCGAGGCGCGCGAGGAGCTCCTTGCGTCGCGCCAGCGGGAGCCCCCGCAGGTCGCGGCCCAGCGCCGCGAGGAGGTCGAAGGCGTAGAGCACGACCGGGACCTCGCGGCGCAGGCGATCGACCGCCGCGGGGTCGGTCTGGGTGAAGCGCCGCTGCAAGCGCTCGAAGGAGCTCCGCCCGCGCTCGTCGAGGGCTGCGATCTCGCCGTCGAGCAGGAAGTCCGAGGCCGGGAGATGCGCCAGCGCCCGCGCGACCTCCGGCCAGGTAGCCGTGCGGTCGGCTCCGCCGCGGGCCTGGATCCACACCCCGCCCCGCGCCGGCTTCGAGGCCAGCACGCGCACACCGTCGTACTTGAGCTCGAAGAGCCAGCCGGCGCGCGAGAAGGGCTCGCCCCCGCCGGCGGCCAGCATGGGCCGCAGGCGGCGCGGGTCGCCCTCGAAGCGCGGGGCCCGCAGGCGCCGCAGCTCCTCGCGCAGCTCGCCGTCGCGGCTCACGCCCAGGCGAAGCTCCGCCACCGTGAGGCCCGAGAGCACCGACGCCGGCGCCGCCTGCACCAGGTCCGGCTCGTCCCCGGGCGGCCGCGCGCCCTTGCGCAGCAGGAGCCAGCTGCGCCCGCCCTCCGCGCGCGTGCGCACCAGCGCAAAGCGCCCGCGCAGCTTGTGGCCCGCCAGCAGGAGGTCGAGCTTGCCGCGCTCGAGGCCTTCCGCCGGGCTCGAGCCATCGGCCGTCTGCCAGATGCCGCGATCCCACACGATCATCGCCCCGGCCCCGTAGTTGCCCGCCGGGATCACGCCCTCGAAATCGGCGTACTCGAGGGGATGGTCCTCGGTCCGGACGGCCAGGCGCCGCTCGCGCGGGTCGAGGCTCGGACCCTTCGGCACGGCCCAGCTCACCAGCGCGCCCTCGATCTCGAGGCGCAGGTCGAAGTGCAGCTGCCGGGCCGCGTGCTGCTGCACCACGAAGTCCCGGGGAGCGGAGGCGGACAGGAGCGGCGCAGCGCGCTCCTCGCCGAAGGGCTCGGGCGTCCGCCCGGGCTCCCGCTTCTCGCGATAGCGCCGCAGGTCTCGCATCGACGCCTTCCTATGGTACCCTGCTGCGTCGGCCCTTCCCCCCCGGAGCGCAGCCCCCGCTCCCCGCATCCCCCCTGGAAAGGACCGCATGCCGGCTCGCGCGATCGCCTCGGCCACGATCTCCTTCGGACTCGTGTCGATCCCCGTGAAGATCTACTCCGCCACCCAGTCCAAGGCGGTGCACTTCAACATGCTGCACCCCAAGGACCACGCGCGCGTGAAGCAGCAGTACGTGTCGTCCAGCACGGGCGAGGTGGTGGAGCGGAGTGACCTCGTCAAGGGCTACGAGTACGCGCGCGGGCAGTACGTGATCCTCGCGGAGGAGGAGCTCAAGGCGCTCGAGCAGAAGAGCGACCGCAGCATCGAGATCGAGGAGTTCGTGCCGATCGAAGGGGTCGACCCCATCTACTTCGATCGGACGAGCCTGCTCGGGCCCGACAAGGGCGGCCAGAAGGCCTACCGGCTCCTGAACGAGGCGATGACCCTGATGGGCCGCGTGGCCATCGGCCGCCACGCGACCCGCGGCCGCCACCAGCTCGTCCTGATCCGCCCGGTCAGCCGCGGCCTCATGCTGCACGGCCTCTTCTACGCCGACGAGGTGAGGAGCTTCGACGACGTGGAGTTCGGGGACGACGTGGCGCTCAAGGCGGGGGAGGTGGAGCTCGCGAACCAGCTGATCGAGCAGCTCGCGTCGCCGCGCTTCGAACCGACGCGCTACGAGGACGACTACCGCCGGGCGGTGCTCGAGGCGGTGGAGCGCAAGGTGGCGGGGCAGGAGATCGTGGCCCCGCCCGCGGCGGAGGAGCGCGAGACGATCATCGACCTGGTGGCCGCGCTCAAGCAGAGCCTGGCCGAGAAGCGCGGCGCCCGGGGCGCGGCGCCCGCGGCCGGCCGCGAGCGCAAGCCCGCCAAGGCCAAGGGAAAGCCCAGCGGAGCCCGCAAGAAGTCCGCCTCGCGCTGAAGGCAAGCCCGAAGGGTGCGCAGCGAGGCGCAGCCGAGCGGAGTGCGAGGGTGAGTCGGAACCTCTCGACCGCCGAGGTCGCCCGCCTGCTCGGCATGAAGGAGTCGCAGATCCGCGAGATCCTGCGCTCCGGCGTGCTGCGTTCGGCGCGGCGCGGCCGCCGCTACGCCTTCTCCTTCCAGGATCTCGTGGTGTTGCGCGCGGCGCGCGAGCTCCTCGAGCGCCGCGTGCCCGCCGCCCGGGTGCGCCGCGCCCTGGCGGCGCTCTCGCGGGAGCTCCCGGAGGGCCGTCCCCTCTCGGGCCTGCGCATCGCCGCCGACGGGCGCCAGGTGGCCGTCTTCGCGGGCGGAACGGGCTGGCAGCCCGAGACCGGTCAGACCCTGCTCCACTTCGAGCTGGACCCGCTGGCGCGGCAGGTGGAGGACCTGCGCGGCCGCGGGCGGCCGGAGCCCCCGGCGGCAGACCCCCGCGAGCGGGCCGAGCGGGCCTTTCAGGAGGCCCTGGACCTCGAGGACGTGGACCCGAAAGCCGCCGCCGAGGCCTACGGCCGCGCCCTCGAGCTCGACCCGGAGCAGGTGGACGCCTACGTGAACCTGGGCCGCATCGCCCACGAGGCCGGCGACGCGCGGCGCGCCGTGCGCCTCTACGAGGAGGCCCTCCGGCGCAGCCCGGACGACCCGGTGGTCCACTTCAACCTGGCCCTCGCCCTCGAGGACACCAGCGGGCCCGACGCCGCCGTTCCACACTACGAGCGCGCCCTGGCGCTCGACCCCGCCTTCGCGGATGCCCACTACAACCTGGCGGGCCTGTGCGAGCAGCTGGGCCGGGGCCGCGACGCGATCCGCCACTACGGCGCCTATCAGCGCCTCACCGGAGACTGATCCCAGGCAGCGCCGACCCGACCGCGCAGGCCGGCGGCCACGAGCGGGTCCACCTCGTTGAAGTTCTGGAGCGACCAGACGCTGCCGGCGGGGCCCAGGGGACGCGCTTGCAGCACCGAGAAGGCCGCGAGCTCGCTCTCGAAGCGCAGCCACTCCCAGGGCACGGGTCGGATGTCGAGCAGGTGCGTGAGCGCCACCGCGTTGGTGCCGCCGTGGGCCACCAGCAGGATCGAGATCGGCTCGGGCGGCAGCTGCCAGACGGTGAAGTCGTGCTCGCGGCGCGGCTGGAGCCCGTGGCGCGCGAGGATCCCGGCCAGGGCGGCGGTCACCCGGGCGTGGAAGTCGTGGAAGGTCTCGGCCCCGGGCCAGCCCTCCCAGTGACTCGCCAGCGGCCGCCGCGAGCCCGCCTCGAAGTAGCGGTCCACGTCCTCCTGGCTCAGGCCCGCGACGGCCACACCCACCTCGGCCAGGTCCTCCACCACCACGGGCTCGAGGCCGGTGCGCAGGGCGAGGGGCGCCGCCGTCTCCCGCGCCCGCCGGCAGGGGCTCACGTAGAGCGCGTCGATCCCCTCGGCGGCCAGGCGCCCGGCGGCGGCGCGCGCCTGGGCGGCGCCGAAAGGCGTGAGCCCCGGGTCCTCCACCGAGGGCCCCCCGCCCGGCGTCCAGTCGGGCTCGCCGTGGCGCAGGAGCGAGATGCGCGCGCGCAGCGCGCAGCGCCGGCGCTCCTCGCGCCGGACCTGCTCGCCGGGCTCCGGCGGCGGCACCGTCCCCGCTCCCTCCCGCTCCTCGTGGGTCGCCATCGGCGGCGATCCTAGGGCAAGGGCCGCGCGGCGGCCCGCGCAGCGAGGCGCAGCCGAGCGGAGCCCGCAAAGGCAAGGGCCGCCCAGCGGCCCGCGCAGCGAGGCGCAGCCGAGCGGAGCCCGCAAAGGCAAGGGCCGCCCAGCGGCCCGCGCAGCGAGGCGCAGCCGAGCGGAGCCCGCAAAGGCAAGGGCCGCGCAGCGGCCCGCGCAGCGAGGCGCAGCCGAGCGGAGCTCGCAGAGGCAAGGGCCGCGCAGCGGCCCGCGCAGCGAGGCGCAGCCGAGCGGAGGTCGCAAAGGCAAGGGCCGCGCAGCGGCCCGCGCAGCGAGGCGCAGCCGAGCGGGGCTTGGAGGGCCACGGGCCCGCATTGGCCCGGCGCGGCGGTCTGTGCTTGGGTATGGGCAACGGCACAACCGTCGCAACGGCTGCACGGGTGAGCCAGGACGTCCATCTCCTTCCTCGGATCCACCGGGCAGTCCCTGATGTCATTGCGTCGGTCGCTGCTGCTCGTGCTTGGCGCGTGGCTCGCCGTCGCGTGCCGGACACCCGGCTCGGGAGGCCGACCGGGCGAATCGCCGCAGGCCCCTGCGGCTGCGCCCGAGGCCACGGCCGCCGTCGACGCGGTGCCGGGCCTGCGTCCGTCTGCGCCCCTCCCTCGCGGCAGCACCGTCGCGCTCCCGAGCATCCAGGTCCAGGTGCGCGAGCTGCAACGGGGCGCGGCTGCCTGGCGCAGCCTGCGCGCCGCCAGCGGGGCCAACCAGCCCCCCCGCGAGGGCTCGGAGTTCCTGCTGGTCCGCCTGCGGGTGACCGGCGCGCACCGCACCTCCTGGGTCGGCTGCAAGGACTTTCGCGTGACCGGTGCGAGGCGCACCGTGTACTTCCACGGCTTCCAACTGCCCCCGGAGCCCGCGCTGGAGGCCGGAGGGCTCGAGCCGGGACAGACTGCGGAGGGCTGGTGCGTCTATTCGATTCCGCTGACCGACCGGAGCCTGATCCTGATGATCAACGAGCCGGACAGCCGCGACGCCGCCGGGCTGCGCTACCTCGCGCTGGACGAGGGCGCTGCCGTGGCCGCCGAACCCGACGCGGCGGAGATCCCTGCGGATTCCGCGGGCGAGTCGCCCGGGGAGGCCGCCCCGCCGGGCCAGGAGGTCGTCACCCACGACTGGTCCGTGAACGCCGTCGAGATCCTGCGCGGCGACGCGGCCCGGCGTCTCGTGGAGACCGCGAACCCGAGCAACTCGCCACCGTCGGAAGGCCTGGAATTCGTGGCGGTCAAGCTGCATGCCCGCTACCGCGGCCGGGCGGGAGACCCCGGCCTGCTCTCGGTCTCCCAATTCCAGACCCTGGGCGAGGATGGCCGAACGTACGCGAAGCCCATCGTCTTCGACCTGGCCCCGGGCCTGGACAGAACGCTGCTTCCCGGGGGCGAGCACACCGGCTGGGCGGTATTCCAGGTGGCTCCCGACGACCCGGGAGCCGTGCTGCGCTTCGAGCCGTACTACCCCGATCAGGGCCAGCGCTACCTCGCCCTGGGCCGCTAGCCGATGCCCCAGGCGGGCGCTCAGCCCGGCGAGGCGCTCGCGCTCGTGCCGGGCAGTCTGCCGATCCGATGCAGGGCCGCCGCGATCGCCGCTGCGTAGAGCGGCGGTGTCAGCACCTGGATCGGCAGGTAGTAGCGGGGCCAGTCGAAGGGCAGCCAGAGGCCCGTGACCAGCCAGCTCGAGGCGATCAGCGCGAGCAGCGCGCGGCCGGCCTCGCGTCGCCTGTGTGCGCTCGCCTCCGCGCCGCGCGGGCGCGGAGGCCGGGCGAGAACCGCCGCACCGAGCAGGCCCCAGACCCCGAAGAGATGGAGCGGCCCGGCGGCCAGCCCGTGGCCGGGTAGCGACGGGTAGTCCGGCCGCAAGAGGGTCCGCTGCGCGCTCCTCCAGAGGCCCGCCGGCGCCGAGGGAATCGCCTGCCCGCGCAGCGCCGGCTCTTCGCGCTGGACCTCCTTGATGCGATCCCACTCGGCCACGATCGCGAGCTGTTTGACGACCGGCCGCGTGTAGAGATAGGGCGTCGAGAGCCAGAAGCACGCGAGCGCGCCGAGGCCCAGGAGACTCGCCTGGAGCAGGAGCGCGCGCCATGGCATGCGGCGGAGGAAGGTGTACCCCAGCACGCCGATCACGGTGGCCGCGCTGCTGTACTTGGTCGCACAGGCGAGACCCAGCGCCGCCGCCGCGAGGGCGAGCCAGGCGTACCCGCCGCGGCGCAGCTGCACGAGCCACGCGGCGACCCCGACGAGCAGCAGGAAGAGCTGCGGAACGTCCGTGTGCACCGTGGTGGCGTGCTGGGAGAAGCCCGGGGTCGCGAGCAGGAAGAGCGGGGCCAGCAGGGACGCACCCCGCGCCCCCGTGACCTGGCGCGCGACGCTGTACACCAGCACGAGGCAGCCCGCTCCGAGAAACGCGATGCCGACGCGCACGTGGAGCACGAGGTCGCGCGAGGGCAGCTGGCCCCGCGCGGCGCTCTCGCGCGGTCCGTCCCCCGGGTGCCAGGCGTAGTCGAGGCGATCGCCGGGCCCGCGCGAGGCCAACGCCCAGGCACCGATCCAATACTTGCCCACCGGTGGATTCGGGTTGCCGAAGCTCGCGAGCCTCGCGGCGACCGGCTCCGTCTCCCAGCGAGCCGGACCCGCGGCCTCGATCAGGAGCTCGAAGGCCTGGGCACCGGCGGTGATCCAGAGCGGCTCGTCGGGCAGCATCGGGCGCTGCGGGTCTCTCGCGACGCGCAGGAGGGTCGCGCTGGCCGCGATCAGGACGGAGAGCGCAGCGAGCTCCCCGAGCCACGCCGCGTGCGCGCCGCGGCTCACCAGGAACCGGGTCCCACAGCGGCGCTGCGCGGATCCCACTCGAGGATGCCGACCGCCTGGGGCGGCAGCTCCTCCAGCGCCTCGGCGTCGCCCTGGCCCACGCGCTGCACGAAGAGGTGCAGCACCCCGGCCCTGCGCCAGAGCGCGTCGTCGTAGCTCGGCTCCCACTGGCCCACGGAGCCCCGCGTCAGGTCCCGGACCGCCCAGTCCTCGTACGGCGGGCCCGGGCTCGTCGCCAGCGAGACCAGGTCGCCGCGCTCGGCGTCGCGGAAGACCAGGTGGACCCGGCCGTCGGCCCCCGCCAGGAGCTTGGGGCGCGCCATGGGGAGGCGACGGGTCCCCCCGCCGCCCAGCGCGAAGTCCAGCCTGCGGCGCCCCAGCGAGGAGGCCCGCCACGCCGCGCCGTCGCGCCAGACCAGCTGGTACTCGGGAGCCGCCGCGCCGGCGGGTCGCCAGTAGCTGGCGACGAGCGGGCGCCCGCTCGCGTCCACCGCCATGGCGGTCTGGTTGATGAGGTCGCTCCCCACCGGGAGGGCCCGGATCACCTCCGCCTGCGGCGCCGTGATCGGAAGCCGATAGGGCGTCCCGTCCGACCGGCGCCAGCTGCGGCCCTCGTCGTCGGAGACCGCGTAGAGGAGGTCGCGGTTCGAGCCGGCGCCGCGCGCCTCGCGCCAGCACCAGGAGAGGTGCCAGTGGCCGCGCGCGTCCACGGCGATCTGGTTGGTGTAGGGGCTGCGCCTCCCCTCGCCGGCGATCAAGGGGTGCTGGACGGCGGACCAGCGCCGCGTCGCGAGGTCGTAGCGGTCGAGGAGCACGTCGCCGGCGGCGGCGCGGCCGTCGCGGTACAGGAAGAGCAGCCCCCCGTCGGGCAGGTCGTAGAACTCCGGGTACGTGACGCGCGCCTCGCGCTCGCCGGTCATCGCCTGCTCCGGGCCGAGCTCCAGCGAGCCGGGGGCCACGCCCTGGACGTAGCGCAGGGGCCGCCCGTGCAGGCCCCAGGCCAGGTGCAGGCGACCCTCGCCGTCGAGGGCGATGCTGATGCCGCCGTGGGCGTCCTCCACGTCGCCGCGCAGGCCCGTCGGGTGGAGTCGGAAGCGGCGCGTCCCGAGCCCCCGCTCGGCCAGCACGACCCGTCCCTCCGCATCGTAGTAGGCGACCACCTGTCGGTCGCCGCGGCTGGTCACCGAGTTCTTGCGGAAGCTCGTGGCGTTGACCGAGTTGCGCGCCCAGCCCATCCCCACCACCACGAGGGGCGAGGCGGCTTCCGGGGCGGGTGGCTCGGCCCGGGAGCCCGCGCAGCCCGCGGCGCCCAGGAGCAGGAGCGCGAAGAGCGCCCGTCGCAGTCGGGTGGACACGCGGGGCGAGAGCGTAGGAGAGCGAGGGCGCCGTGCCACGTTTCCCGCCCCGTGGGGATCGGAATCTCCTTCCCCGGGGAGGGAGCGCGAGACATACTCCCCGGGCCTTCCCACCATGACGAGGCCCACCCCGCCTGCCCAGCGCGCGCTCGACGGGCACGCCCGATCCCGGGACAGCCGCCCCAGCCCCCTCCCGACGCCGCCCCTCGCGCGGGCCGCCGGCCTGCTCCTCTTCTACGCGGCGGCCGTCGCGTGGCTCACCTGGCCCCTGGCGTCCCAGCTGAGCACCCACGTCCCCAACACCAAGTTCGCCTGCGAGTCCGATGGCGGGCACGCGCTCTGGGCGCTCGCCTGGGAGACGCACGCGCTCGTGACCGACCCGGCCCGCCTCCCGGACGCGAACATCTATCACCCCGCCTCGAACGCCCTCTTCTACGGCCCCACGGCCTTCGGCGCGCTCCCGCTCTTCGGCCCGGTCTTTCTCGCGAGCGGCAACCCGGTGCTGGCGATGAACCTCGTCTTCCTCGGGGGCCTCGTGCTCACGGCGTGGACCCTTCACTGGGTGGCCGCGCGCTGGACCGGATCGCTCCTGGCGGGCTTCGTGGCCGCAGGGACGCTCCTCACCACCCGCTGGACGCTCTGGCACTGGATCCCGATGGTGCCCTACTGGGCCATCCTCCTCTACTTCCCCCTCGTCATGTTCCTTGCCGCACAGACCGCCAGGAGCGGCCGCCACCTGCCCCTCCTTCTCCTGCTCCTCGTGCTCCAGTCCCTGATCGATCCCGTCTACCTGGCAAGCGCGCTCTTCCTCCCGCTCGGCCTCCTCGCCCTCGCACGCCTCTTGCGGCGCTCGACCCGCCGCGGCGGGATGCTTCTCCTCCTCACCCTCGGTGTCGCCACGCTGTGCCTGCTCCCGGTCTACGCGGGCTATGCCCGGGTGCGGGCCGAGAACCCGTCGCTCCGCACCCAGACGGTCTGGGTCCGGGAGAATCTGACGCAGCTGCCGGAGGCGCTCACGGCACCCCAGGCGCCGACCGCGGTGCCGGGTGCGGTGCTGCTCCTGGTCCTGGTCGGCGCGCTCGCCTTCGCCGCGCGCGCCCGGCGCGCCGGCGCGGCGGAGCGCGGGGTGTGGATGCATGGGGCCTTCTGGGTCGCGGCGGGCCTGCTCCTCTCGCTCGAGCCCCCGCTGTTCTGGAACGGGATCCGGATCCGCCTCCCGCACGACCTCGTCCCCTGGGCGTACGAGGTGCTGCGCGCCCCGGAGAGGCTCGGGGTCGCGACCCTCATGGGCCTCGCGGTCCTGGCGGCGGCGGCCTTCGCCGAGTGCACACGGCGGATCCGCGCCGTCCCGCGCCGCCCGGGACTCCGCTCCTTGGCGGAGCCGGCGCTCGCCGCGCTGGTCATGGGCGCGATGTACGCGGAGTACCTCTGGGGTCCAGCCTACAGCGTGGCGAGCTGGCCCACGCTCCCCGGGTCCTATCCGGTCCTGGAGCGGAGCCAGGGCCCGCCCGGGTTCGTCGCGGCGCTCCGTCGATCGAGGGGACCGCTGCTCGAGCTGCCGATCGACGTCCGGCACCACCACGGCCGTGCCGCCAACCTCCAGGCGCGCGCGATGGTCCGCTCGATCTCCCACTGGCGCCCCCTCTTGAACGGCTACAGCAGCTTCTGGCCCGAGGGCTTCCGCGAGCGGATGGAGCTCGCGAGCCGGCTCCCCGACCCGGGGGCCCTCGCCGCGCTCCGGCGCGAGACCGGCCTCGAGCACGTCCTCGTGCGGCGGGGGCCGGCGACCCTGGCCTGGGAGGCGCTCGCGGAGCGCGGGGGCCGGGACGACCTCCGGGTGGTCGCCTGGACCGCCGACGACCTGCTGTTCGCGGTCGGCGGGCCATGACTGCGCGCGAGAACGGGTGGACCCGCCGCCTTGCAGCTCGCGACCACCGGGGACGGCGTCCGCCGCGGACGGCGGGATCACCGGGGCGTCTGCCCGCGCGCAGGAAGCGGCGGAGGTCCATTGACGCCCCGTCGACTTCGGGCCTACCGTCCCCCGCGAATCGGTCTCCTCGGCTCCACCACCCCTCACGACCCACTCTCGATAGGAGGTTCGCGATGAGGTCTCCCCGGCGGATCGCCACGTGCTTCCTCGCCCTGGCCGCCCTCGCCGCCTGCGCCTCGACCGAGGTCGGCAACCGCCAGATCGTCGAGGACGAAAAGCTGTCCCGGCCCGATCACATTCTGGTGTATGACTTCGCCGCCAGCCCCGCCGACGTTCCGGCCGACTCCGCGGTCGCCGGCCAGTATTCCGAGCACAGCACGCCCCAGACCGCCGAGCAGATCTCGATCGGCCGGCAGGTGGGCGCCGAGATCGCGACCGAGCTGGTCGCGGCGATCCGCGGCATGGGACTGCCGGCGGAGCGGGCTTCGAGTGGCTCGACGCCACAGACCGGCGACCTCGTGATCAGGGGCTATCTCCTTTCGATCGACGAGGGCAGCGCCGTCAAGCGCGTCGCGATCGGATTCGGCTCCGGGGCATCGCAGTTGAAGACCCTGGTCGAAGGCTACCAGATGACGGCTCAGGGGTTGCGCAAACTCGGATCCGAGACGGTCGATGCCGGCGGAAGCAAGTCGCCAGGGGCGGCGGTTCCGCTGGCCGTCGCCGTGGCCACCGCCAACCCGGTGGGACTGATCGTCAGCGGCGGGATGAAGGTGTACGGGGAGACGAGCGGCAGCAGCAGGATCGAGGGCCGGGCCAAGGCGACCGCCAAGGAGATCGCCGACCAGCTCGAGCCCAGATTCCGGCAACAGGGTTGGATCCGGTGATCGCCGGCCCTGGCGCGTGAGCGGCGCGACCGCGAGCGCCCCCGGGGTTGGCCCGCGCGGAGCGGGCGTGCCATGATCGCGCACGTGGAGCTCGAGACCACCGTGAACGGCGTCCGCCACAAGCACGACGTCGAGCCGCGCCTGCTCCTGGTCCACTACCTGCGCGAGGTCGTGGGGCTCAAGGGCACGAACGTGGGCTGCGACACCTCCTCCTGCGGGGCCTGCACGGTGCTGCTGGACGGGGAGTCGGTGAAGTCCTGCACGCTCCTGGCCGTGCAGGCGGAGGGCTGCGGGATCACGACCATCGAGGGGCTCGCGGCCGCCGACGGAACCCTCCACCCGGTGCAGGAGGCCTTCCGGCAGCACCACGGGCTCCAGTGCGGCTACTGCACGCCGGGCATGGTGCTGGCCGCGGTCTCGCTCCTGCGGGAGAACCCGGCGCCGACCGGGGCCGAGGTGCGGCTGGGCCTCGAGGGAAACCTCTGCCGCTGCACCGGCTATCACAACATCGTGAAGGCGGTGCTGGGCGCCGCCGGGGCCCTGCGCGCGGGCGCGGGGGACGCGTGATCCCGGCCGCCTTCGACTACCGGCGCGCCGGCTCCCTGGCGGAGGCCATCCGCCTGCTCGGGGAGCGCGGCCCTGGGGCGAAGCTCCTGGCCGGCGGGCACTCGTTGATCCCGCTGCTGAGGCTCCGCCTCGCAGTGCCCGAGCTCCTCGTCGACGTGGGCCGGCTGCGCGAGCTCTGCTACGTGCGGCGCGCGGGCGACGCGGTCGCGATCGGCGCGCTCACCCGCCACCGCGACCTCGAGACGAGCGAGCTCCTGCGCGCGGAGGTGCCGCTCCTGGCCCACGTGGCGGGCCAGGTGGGCGACCCCCAGGTGCGGCACCGCGGGACGCTGGGCGGCTCGCTGGCCCACGGCGACCCCGCCTCGGACCTGCCCGCGGCGGTGCTGGCGCTCGGGGGGACGCTGGTCGCCGAGGGCCCCGGCGGCTCGCGCGAGATCGCCGCCGAGGACTTCTTCACGGGATTCCTCGAGACGGCCCTGGCGCCGGACGAGGTGCTGACCGAGGTCCGGGTGCCGCGGGTTCCGGCGGCCGGCTGGTCGTTCCAGAAGTTCCACCGGCGCGCCCAGGACTGGGCCATCGTCGGCGCCGCGGTGCTGCGCGCCGAGGCGACCCGCATCGCCCTCGTCCACATGGGGCCCACGCCCCTGCGCGCCCGGGCCGCCGAGCGGGCGCTGGAGGCCGGGGCCTCCACGGCGGAGGCGGCCGCGCGAGCCGACGCCGACCTCGAGCCGCCCGGCGACGTGAACGCCAGCGCCGAGTACCGCCGACACCTGGCCCGGGTGCTGGTGCGCCGCGCCCTCGAGGAGGCGGCCGCCCGAGCCGCCTAGCTCCCGACTCCGCTCCGCTGCGGCTCGCTGCGCGACCCTCTCAGCCCCTTCCGGCGCCGGCGCCCTGTACCGCGCGCCAGATGCGCTCGGGGCTACAGGGCATGTCCAGGTGGCGCACGCCCAGGTGCGCGAGGGCGTCGACCACGGCGTTCTGGACGGCGGGCGTCGAGCCGATGCTCCCGGACTCGCCGATCCCCTTGGCGCCCAGCGGGTTCCAGGGCGTGGGCGTCTCCATGGCCACCAGCTCGAAGTCCGGGAGCTCCGCCGCCGAGACGATCAGGTAATCGGCGAAGTTCACGGTGAGCGGATTCCCGTCCTCGTCGTAGCGCACCTCCTCGAGCAGGGCCTGGGCCACGCCCTGGGCCAGGCCGCCGTGCAGCTGCCCCTCGGCCAGGAGCGGGTTCAGGATGCGGCCGGCGTCGTCGACGGCCACCAGGCGCTCGAGGCGCACGCCGAAGGTCTCCCGGTCGATGCTCACCACCGCCAGGTGCGCGCCGAAGGGGAAGGTGGGCCCGCGATCCCGGAACTGGGTCTCGGCGGCGAGCCCGGCCGGGCCGGCGGCCGCGGCGAGCTCGGGCCAGGCGAGCCCCAGCCCGGGCACGCCGGCCACGTGGAAGCGGCCCCCCGCCTTGTCGAGGACCACGTCGTCGGGGGAGACCTCGAGCCGTTCGGCGGCGAGCTCGCGCGCCTTTTTCACCACCTCGAGGGCGGCGCCCTGCACGGCGGCGCCGCCGACCTGGAGCGAGCGCGAGCCCCCGGTGCCCTGCCCGCGCGGCACCGCGTCGGTATCGCCGTGCACCACCTCGATGGCCTCGAGCGGCAGCCCCAGGGCGTCGGCGGCGATCATCGACCAGGCGGTGACGTGGCCCTGGCCGTGGGGCGAGGTCCCCGTGAGCACCCGGGCGGTCCCCTCCGGGCGGATCTCCACCGAGGCGTACTCGCCGCCGGGCATCGGGTTCGTGATCTCGACGTAGACCGAGGTGCCGATCCCGAGGAGCTCGCGCTCGCCGCTGGCGCGCCGGCGCTCCTGCTCCGCCCGCAGCGCGGCGTAGCCCGCCGCCTCCCGCAGCCGGTCCATGGCCCCCTCGTAGTCGCCGATGTCGTAGACCGAGCCCGTGGGATTCGTGTACGGGAAGGCGTCGCGGGGGATCAGGTTGCGGCGGCGCACCTCCAGGGGATCCAGCCCGATCTCGCGGGCGTAGAGGTCCATCATCCGCTCCAGGGCGGCGGTGGCCTCGGGGCGCCCGGCGCCGCGGTAGGCCACGACGGGCGAGGTGGTCGTGACGACGGACTTCGAGGAGAACTCGACCTTCGGGATCTCGTAGACCCCCGAGGCGACCGAGCGCGTCATGAGGGGGAGGAAGGCGCCGACGCTCGGATAGGCGCCGGCATCCTGGAGCACGGAGAGGCGATAGGCCTGCACGCGCCCGTCGCGGCTCCCGCCGAGCTCCACGTCCTGAAGCTGGGCCCGGCCGTGGCCCAGGGCCAGCATGCTCTCGGAGCGCGACTCGACCCAGCGCACCGGGCGCCCGAGCTCCCGGGCCAGCCAGGCCACCAGGGCCTCCTCGCGCGAGAGGCCGATCTTGGCGCCGAAGCCCCCGCCCACGTCCTGGCAGAGCACGCGCACCCGACCGGGCTCGACGCCGAGGAAGCCCGCCAGGAGGTCGCGCAGCACGTGGGGGTTCTGGTGGCTCGCGTAGTGGGTGAGGCGCCCGTCGGTTCCCCAGACGGACGCCGCCGCCCGCACCTCGAGGGGCGCCGGGGCCACGCGCTGGTTCACGAAGCGGTGGCGCAGCACCACCTCGCAGCCCGCGAAGAGCGCCTCGTCGCGCTCGCCCGGAAAGGCGAGGCAGACGTTCGTCCCGGCCTCCGGGAAGAGCAGCGTCTCGTCCCGCAGCGCCGCCTCCACGCCCACCACCGGAGGCAGCGGCTCGGCGTCGACGACCACGAGCTCCGCGGCGTCGGCGCCCTGGGTGCGCTGCTCCGTCACGACCGCGGCCAGGAGGTCGCCGACGAAGCGCGCGCGGTCCCGGGCCAGGAGCGGGCGCCCCATGGCGGCGTTCAGGGTCGGGAGCTCGGGCGCGAGGTCCGGAAGGGAGAGGTCCGCCGCCGTGTAGACGCCGATCACGCCGGGCGCGCGGCGCGCCTCGGCGGTGTCCACTCCGAGGATCCGGGCGTGGGCCAGGGAGGAGCGCACGAAGGTCAGGGAGGCGGTGCCCTCGAGCTCGATGTCGTCCACGTAGACCCCCTGCCCCGTCAGGAGCTTCGGGTCCTCCTTCCGCACTACGCGATTCCCGAGGATGCTCATGGCGCTCCAGCATAGCGCCACGCCCCCAGGATCTCGTCGGTGCTGGTCAGCGTCGAGACGGCGCCGAGCGTGTGGGCGAAGACCATCTCCACGTACTCCTGGGGCCAGCCGGCCACCGCATCGCGCGGGATCACGACCTGGTAGGCGGCGTTCACCGCGTCGAAGGCGAGGTTCTGGATGGCGACGTTGACGGAGACCCCCGCCAGGACCAGGGTTCCGATCCCGGCGTTGCGCAGGATCGCGTCGAGCTCCGAGTGGGCGAAGGGCGAGAGCCCCTGCATGCGGGTCAGGACGACGTCGGCCGGCTCGACCCCGATCTCGGGAACGACGCGCGCGGCGCTCGTCCCCGGGTGGAGCTTCACGGCGGAGCGCCGCACGTGGTGGAAGAGCCGCGCATTGGCGTTCGCGCCGAAGGCGTCGGGTCGCATCGCCGCCGTGCAGTGGATCACGCGGGCCCCGACCTGGCGCGCCGCGCGGGCCAGCCGCGCGGCGTTCGGGAGCATGCCGCGCGCGGCGGCGGCCAGCTCGGGGAGCGCGGACTGCGCGCCGATCACGCCCTCCTGGCACTCCTGGAGCACGAGGGCGGTGTGGGTGGGGCGGATGAGCGCGGCGAGGTCGAGGGGCACGGGCTCAGCCGAGCTCGTCGGCGCCGGCGTCGCTGCCGGGCCGCGCGGGCACGAAGGGCGCCGCGAGGAGCAGCCGCCCGGCGCCGGCCGCCGCGAGCCCGGCGGCGAAGCCCGCGAAGTGGGGTGCCCAGCAGGCGCGCGGATCGCCCTCGAGGAAGTGGGCCAGGAGCAGGCGCTCGCCCAGGCCCGCCGGCTCCGGAATCTGCGCGGGCCAGAAGTCCGGCCGGGGGAGCCCCGCGAAGACCAGCGACATGGCCAGCGGCGAGCCCGCCAGCCGCGCGGGCAGCCACTGGCGCAGCAGGCGCTCCGCCAGCTCCTCCAGGGCCGTGTCCGCCTCGCGCTCGATCCAGGTCAGGACCAGCCCGGGATAGCCCCGGTCGAGGGCGAGCTCGGCGGGGACGCCATCGGGGTCGCGGTAGGCGCCGCCCAGGTAGCGGTAGCGGCCCGTGTGGACGTGATCCCGCTCGGCGAAGAGGCGGCCGGAGGCGGCGAGCGCGGCCCCCTGGGCGGCGACGAAGCGCAGGTGCTCCTCGTCGCCGCCGGCCTGGATCCAGGCGGTCGTGAGGTAGGCCCCGGCCGTGACGGGCGTCGCGATCGCGCTGGGCGCCGGGGTGCGCAGGGCCTTGAGGGCGCCGGGAGCCACCCAGCGCGTGGCGGCCAGGGTCCAGGGCGCGACCCGAAGCGTGAAGAGGTGGTCGCGCTCGTACCAGCGGTTGAAGGCCCGCTCGTGCCCCGCGTGGGGCTCGATCAGGGCGAAGACCGCCGTGCCGAGGCCCACCGGCTCCCGCAGCGGATCCGCCACCCGCCCCCTCCCTCGCCCCGCCCCGCGCGCCCCGGCGCGCGCCGGCCTAGAATAGTCCTTCGGAGCCGGTTGGTTCGATCTCCGTCGGACCGCGGAAGCGGGAGCCGGAAAGGAGCGCGAGAGGAGCATGGCGGGAATCTCAGCCTACGGCGCGTACGTACCCATGACGCGCCTCGCCCTGGCGGCGAGCTCGGGGCGCCCGGGCAAGGACGGCGGGCCCGAGCGGGCCGTGGCCTACCACGACGAGGACAGCGTCACCATGGCCGTCGCAGCCGCGGTGGACTGCCTGCGCGGCGTCGACCGCGCGACGGTCGACGGCTGCTTCTTCGCCTCCACCACCTACCCCCTGCGCGAGAAGCAGGGCGCGGCGCTGATCGCCCGGGCCCTCGACCTGCGGCGCGACGTCCGGACCGCCGACTTCGCGAGCTCGCTGCGGGCCGGGACCGGAGCCCTCCAGGCCGCGCTCGATGCAGTCGCCGCCGGCTCCGCGCGCTGCGTCCTGGTCCTGGCCAGCGACAGCCGCCTGGGCGCGCCGCGCGGCGGCCTCGAGGCCAAGCTCGGCGACGGCGCCGCGGCGCTCCTGGTGAGCGAGCGCGACGCGATCCTCGCCCTCGAGGGCGCCTTCTCCGTCGCCGACGAGATCCAGGACCTCTGGCGCACGGAGGGTGATCGCTTCACCCACAGCTGGGAGGACCGCTTCGTCGTCGAGGAGGGCTACACGCCGGTCGTGCTCGAGGCGGTGAAGGGCCTCTTCGAGAAGACCGGGCGCGCTCCGGCGGACTTCGCCCGGGCGGCGCTCTACGCCCCGGACCAGCGCAGCCAGGCTGCCCTGGCGAAGCGCCTGGGCCTGCGCCCCGAGCAGCTCCAGGACCCGCTCTTCGGGCGCCTCGGCAACACCGGCGCCTCCTTCGCGCTGCTGCTCCTCTGCGCCGCCCTCGAGACAGCCAGGCCCGGCGAGCGCCTGCTCGTCGCCAGCTACGGCGACGGCGCCGACGCCCTCGCCTTCCAGGCCACCGAGCACCTCGAGAAGCTCGCCCCGCGCCGGGGCGTCTCCTGGCACCTGGCCCGCCGCCGCCCGCTCAAGAGCTACGACAGCTACCTGCGCGCGCGCGGGCTCGAGCCCCGGGAATGGCAGGCGGGCACGGATCCGGGGCTCTCCGCCACGATCCACTTCCGGGACCGGGACACGGACATCGGCCTGATCGCCGGCCGCTGCGTCGCCTGCGGGCTGATCCACCTGCCGCAGCCGCGGGTCTGCTACCGCTGTCACGCCAAGGACCGCTTCGAGCCCTACCGCCTCTCGGACAAGCGCGGGCGCCTCCTCTCCTACACCTTCGACTACTTCTTTCCCGCCGCCGAGCCGCCCACGATCATGGTGATGACGGAGGTGGAGGGCTGCCGTCTCCACGTCCAGCTGGCCGACGCGACGCCGGACCAGGTGCGGCTCGAGCTGCCCGTCGAGTACGTCTTTCGCAAGATCCACGACGCGGGCGGGAAGCCGAACTACTTCTGGAAGGCCAGCCCCATCCTCGAGGAGACCAAGTGATGGCCGGGACGATCCGAGACAAGGTCGCTGTAGTGGGCGTGGGAGCCTGCAAGTTCGGCGAGAACTGGGACAAGTCCCGCGAGGACATGATGGTGGAGGCATCCTACGAGGCCTTCGAGGACGCCGGCATCGACGACCCGCAAGAGCGGATCGAGGCGATCTTCTGCGGCTCGGTCTATCCCCGCGAGGGGAGCTCCGAGGTGGCCGAGGCGCTCAAGATCTTCGGCAAGCCCGTGAGCATGGTCTCCGACTACTGCCATACGGGCACCGACGCCTTCCGGTACGGGGCGTTCGCGGTGGCCTGCGGGATGTACGACACCGTCCTCGTGCTGGGCTTCGACAAGCCGAAGGACCGCGGCGTCTCGGGCCCCTCGGTGAACTTCGACCGGGTGCGCGGGATCCCGGCCACGCCGGCGGGCTGGTTCTCCCTCTGCGCGGCGCGCTACTTCGAGACCTTCGGCGCGGGGCGCGAGGATCTGGCGAAGATCGCCGTCAAGAACCACCACAACGGCACCCTCGCCCCCAAGTCGATGCTGAAGCGCGAGATCACCGTCGAGGACGTGCTGAGCGCGCGGATCATCTCCTGGCCTTTCGGGCTGTACGACTGCGCCGCCCAGTCCGATGGGGCCGCGGCGGCCATCCTGACCCGTGCGGAGCTGGCCCGGAGCTTCCGCGAGGACTTCGTCCTGGTGAAGGCGGTCTCGATCGCGGTGGCCGAGCATCCCCAGCGCGACCCGGACTTCGACTTCCTGGCCTGGAAGCCCACGATCTACGCCGCGAAGGACGCCTACCGCCAGGCGGGGATCAGCGAGCCCTTCCGCCAGATCGGCGTGGCGCAGGTCCACGACTGCTTCACCCTGACCGAGCTCCTCACCTACGAGGACCTGGGCCTGTGCAAGAAGGGCGAGGCGAAGGATCACGTGGCGAGCGGAACCTTCGAGCTGGGCGGCGAGCTCCCGGTGAATACCGACGGCGGGCTCAAGGCCTTCGGACATCCGACCGGTGCCACCGGCGTGCGCATGATCTACGAGAACACCCTCCAGCTCCAGGGTCGCGCCGGCCCGCGCCAGGTGAAGAACGCGACCCTGGCGCTCTCCCACAACATCGGGGGGCCGCCGACCACCTGCGGCATCGCAATCCTGGGGCTCCCGTGAGGGGGAGCAGGACGTTCACCGCCCGCATCGACAAGCGCAGCTGCCTCTCCTCCGGCCGCTGCGTCGAGGCGGCGCCGGAGGCCTTCGCCTGGGACGAGGACGATCTGGGCGACGTGCGCCCCGGGGCGGCGGGGCTCGCGAAGGAGCGGCTGCTCGAGATCGCGCGCGGCTGCCCCGGCCTCGCCATCGCGGTCCACGACGAGAAGGGCCGGGAGGTCGACCTCTAGCCAGCGGGGTACCCTGCGGGCCATGCCTCGCCAGGAGCTCGCCGGGCGCACCGCGGTCGTGACGGGCGCCGCGTCGGGGATCGGGCGCGCGACCGCCCTGACCCTGGCCGGGGCCGGCGCCGGGGTGCTGGTGGCGGATCTCGACGCGGAGGGGAGCCGGGAGACCTGCGCGCGGGTGCGAGACCTGGGCGGCCTGGCGGAGCCGCTGCCCCTCGACCTCACGGACGACGACTCGATCGGATCCGCGGCCGAGGCGCTGGGCACCCGGGGAGGGGGTCCCCACGTGCTCGTCAACGCCGCCGGCTGGGATCGCTACGCGCCCTTCCTCGAGAACGACGCCGCCTTCATGGATCGCGTGGTGCGGGTGAACCTCCTGGGGCCCGTGCGCCTCACCCACGCGCTGCTCCCGGCCATGATCGCGTCCGGCGGTGGCAAGATCGTGAACGTGTCGAGCGACGCCGGCCGGGTGGGGAGCAGCGGCGAGACGGTCTACGCGGGGGCCAAGGGCGGCATCATCGCCTTCACCAAGTCGCTGGCCCGGGAGGTGGCGCGCCACCAGATCCACGTGAACTGCGTCTGCCCGGGCCCCACCGACACGCCTCTCTTCGCGTCGCTCCCGGCGCCGGCGCGCGAGGCCCTGGTGCGGGCGATCCCGTTCCGGCGCCTGGCGCGCCCGGAGGAGGTCGCCCAGGCCATCTTCTTCTTCGCGAGCCCGCGCTCGGATTTCGTGACCGGCCAGGTGCTCTCCGTGAGCGGCGGGCTCACCATGGCGGGCTGAGCGGCGGGGAAGGCGATGGAGTACCAGGACATCCGTTACGAGGTGGCAGAGGGGTCCGCGCTCCCCACCATCGACCGGCCCGAGCGCCTGAACGCCTTCCGCGGCCGCACCGTGGAGGAGCTGATCCACGCCTTCAAGCGCGCCTGGGCCGACCCGGGCGTCGCCTGCGCCATCCTGACCGGAGCCGGGGAGCGCGCCTTCTGCGCGGGCGGCGACCAGAAGGAGTACGCGAGCGAGGGCAGCTACGGGACGAGCTCGAACGGCCTCTGGGAGATCGAGGCCCTGCACCAGGTGATCCGCGACTGCCCCAAGCCCGTGATCGCCGCCGTGAACGGCCTCGCCATCGGCGGCGGCCACGTGCTCCACGTGGTCTGCGACGTGACGATCGCCGCCGATCACGCCCGCTTCGGCCAGGCGGGCCCCCGGGTGGGGTCCTTCGACGCGGGCTACGGAACCGCGTATCTGGCCCGGGTGGTGGGCGAGAAGCGGGCCCGGGAGATCTGGTTCTTCTGCCGCCAGTACGACGCCCAGCAGGCCCTCGCCTGGGGCCTCGTGAACAGGGTCGTGCCCGCCGCGCAGCTGCTCGAGGAGGCCCGGGCCTGGGGCCGCGAGGCCGCCGCGCTCGCCCCCACGGCGCTGCGCTTCCTCAAGGCCTCCTTCAACGCGGACAGCGCCCAGATCGCCGGCCAGCAGCGGATCGCCTTCGCCGGTCTCGACGCCTTCTCGGGCTCCGCGGAGGCCGAGGAGGGCCGGCGCGCCTTCGCCGAGAAGCGGCCCCCGCGATTCCGGGATCTCGCGTGAGCCGCCGGGTGGCCACGCATCCCCGCCGGCCGGGCCCGGCCCTCGGCTTGCTGCTGGCGATCGCCCTCCTGGGCCCGTCCTGCACGAGCCTCAAGCGCTGCGCCTACGAGCCGGCGGACCGGGACGGGTGGCAGAAGCCCGCCGAGGTGGTCGCGGCGCTGGCACTGCGGCCGGGCGACCGGGTCGCCGACCTGGGCTCCGGAGGCGGCTACTTCACCTTCCGCCTCGCCGACGCCGTCGGCCCCGGCGGCAGGGTCTACGCCGTCGACGTCGACGCGGCCATGAACGACGACCTCGAGCGCCGAGCCCGGGAGGCGCAGCGCACCAACGTGGAGGTCGTGCTGGCCGCCCTCGACGATCCCAGGCTCCCCGAGCCCGTCGACCTGATCTTCACGTCGAACACCTACCACCACCTCGCGTCGCGCCCGACCTACTTCCGGAACGCGCGGCGCTACCTGCGCCCCGGCGGGCGCATCGCCATCGTCGAGTTCCGGCCCGAGGGCCTCTGGCAGCGGATCTTCCCGCACTCGACCGCCGCCGAAGCGATCCGGACCGAGATGGAGAGCGCGGGATACCGGCTGGCGCAGGAGCTCGATTTCCTCGAGCGGCAGCACTTCCTCGTCTTCGCGCTTCCCGCGGCCCCCGATCCCTAGGGAGTGCAGCTCGAGTCGTCGCCCGCCCGCTCCGCCGAGCCGCTCAGCGCGCCCAGACCTTTCCGAGGTGCAGGCTCCAGAGGGCCGCCAGCGCGACGAGCGTCGCGGCGGCGGGCAGAGCGCGCCCCGGCCGACCCAGCGCGCGCAGGGCCGCCCGTGGCTCCGCGGCGAAGGAGCCCGCGGCGACGGCGAGGAACGGCATCAGGAGGAGCCGGTAGCGGCTCATCCCGACGCTCAGCGCGTGGACCGCGAGCGTGTAGGCGATCACGAGGGTCAGGAACGAGCGCAGCGGTGTCGCCGGCAGTGCGAAGAAGCCCAGGACCGCGAGGACGCAGAGGCCCAGGGTCGCCGCGACGCTCACGGCGATGATCCCCTCGCGCAGCGCGGCGGGGAGCGGCGCGCGGACCCGGCTGCCGTCGGCAGCGAGCTCGTAGAGCCCGAGGCGGAGGTGGCGGACCAGGAAGGAGGTGGGGTTCAGGAGCTCCGCCAGGCGCATCGCGGACTGGCGCAGGAAGAGGCCGGGGTGCTCGCGCACGAAGGCGCGCGCGCGCCGCGCCTCCTCCCGGGAGCGCTCCACGGGGTTTCCCTCGCGGACGCGCGGCCGCTCGCCCCCCGCGCCGGACCCGAGGCGGTCGAGCTCCGCGACGAGCGGCCGACTCTCGAGGAAGCCCCAGTCGACGTTGAAGGGCTCGTGGACGTTGTAGCTCCGGTACCAGACCAGGGCCGTGCTGTTCACCAGCAGGAAGCCGCCGTACTGGCGGTGCAGGTGGAGCGTGTACGGCAGGAGCAGGGCCGCGAACCCGATCAGGAAGAGCGCCGCTCGGGCAGCGGCGGAGCGCGCCGGCATGCGGTTGGCGCCCAGCAGCCAGAGCGCCAGCAGGGGCGGCAGGTAGACCACGGTCGAACGGGTCAGCGCTGCCAGGGCGAAGGCGCCGCCTGCGGCGCAGAGCCGAAGCGGGGCGGCGGGGCGCGCCTCGCGGTCGAAGAGGAGCCACGCGGCCAGGGCGAGCCAGAAGAGCGCCAGCGTCTCGCTCCACAGGTAGTGCGTGAAGGCCACCAGGGTGGGGTCGAATGCCAGGGCGAACGCGGCCACGAGGCCGGCGGTTCGGCCGCAGGCGCGCCGCCCCAGGCCGAAGACGAGCCCGACCGTCGCGGTGCTGAGCAGGACCTGGAGGGCCTTGACCGCCAGCGCGTCGCCGCCCAGCCAGAAGACGAGGCCCAGGAGCCATGGGTAGAGCGGGGGCTGGGTCAGCTCGTCCCAGAGGGGATTCGAGTATTGGATGCCGCGGCCGTCCGCCAGAGAGCGGCCGGCGTGGAGGTACTGCGCCTCGTCCGCCACGGCCGGGAGCCCCGCGCTGAGCGCGAGAAGTCCGAGCTTGAGCGCGCAGGAGAGGCCGAGGATCGCGAGCAGTGCGGGCCGGCGCGGCGTGCTCATTCGCGCATCAGGATAGGGCCTCCGTGGTAGAGTGCGCGCGGGAGGTGGCATGAAGTTCGGGACCTTCTACGAGCACCAGCTCCCGCGGCCCTGGGGGCCGGACTCCGAGCACCGGCTCCTCAAGGATGCTCTCGAGCAGGTGGAGCTCGCCGACCGGCTCGGGATCGACTACGTCTGGGAGGTCGAGCACCACTTCCTCGAGGAGTACAGCCACTCCTCGGCGCCCGAGGTCTTCCTGGCGGCGGCCAGCCAGCGCACGCGCCGGATCCGCCTGGGGCACGGCATCGTGCAGCTCCCGATCGAGTTCAACCACGCGGCCCGGGTGGCGGAGCGGGTCGCCACCCTGGATCTCCTCTCCGACGGCCGCGTGGATCTCGGCACCGGCGAGGGCTCCTCGGAGGCGGAGCTCGCCGGCTTCGGGGTTGCGCGCGAGAGCAAGCGCGAGCAGTGGACCGAGCACCTCGACGCCGTGACGCGCATGTTCGTGGAGGAGCCCTTCGCGGGCTGGCAGGGGCGCCACTTCCAGATGCCCGTGCGCAATGTGGTTCCCAAGCCGCTCCAGAAGCCCCACCCGCCCCTCTGGGTGGCCTGCGGCCAGCGCGGCACCATCCACCTGGCGGCGCGCAAGGCGATCGGCGCGCTGGCCTTCTCCTTCGCCGAGCCCTCGGAGGCGAAGGTCTGGGTGGACGACTACCACCGGATCCTCGAGTCCGAGGAGTGCGTGGCCGGCGGCTTCGCCGCGAATCCCAACGTCGCGATCGTGCTGCCCATGCTCTGCCACGAGGACGAGGCCGAGGCCATCGCACGCGGACTCGACGGCGCCCACTTCTTCGGCTACTCGCTGGGCCACTACTACGTCTTCGGCCACCATCGCCCCGGGCGCACCGACGTGTGGTCCGAGTTCCAGGAGCGACGCTCCTCCTTCGGCTTCGACCGGGCGATCGCTGCCCGGACCGACCGCCCCCTGGCGGCGCAGCTCATGGAGCAGGGAATCGGCTCGCTGCGCGGCGCCATCGGGACGCCCGCCCAGCTCCGCGCCCTGCTGCGCGCCTACGAGGCGGCGGGCATCGACCAGTGCATCTTCGTGAGCCAGGCGGGCCGCAATCGACACGAGCACGTCTGCGAGTCCCTGGAGCTCTTCGCGCGGACCGTGGCGCCCGAGTTCCGCGAGCGCGACGAGAAGCGGGAGCGCGAGAAGCTCGTGCGGCTGGGTCCGGCCCTGGAGCGGGCCCTGGCGCGTCGCGCACCCCCGCGCCGGGCCGACCCCGGCTACCAGGTGGTGGCCTCCGCCAGGGTATGATCCGGGGAAGGTTGGTTGAGCAGCGGACGGTCGGGCTAGACTCGGGGCAGCTGGAGCCGCGATCCGGCTGGCCCGTCAACGGCTCAACCAACGTCCCCGGGGAGATCCAGAGATGCCCGAGATCGTCCTGGTCGAGAAGCGCGACGGCATCGCCATCGTCACGCTGAACCGGCCCGAAGCCTTGAATGCGCTCTCGACGGCCCTGGTGCGGCGCATCGGCGAGACCTTCCGCGAGCTCCAGCGCGACGAGGAGCTCGGCGCCGCCATTCTGACCGGCGCCGGGCGCGCCTTCTCCGCGGGCGTGGATCTGAAGGAGCTCGCCAGTGCGGAGCCCGCCCGGGGCGACCGGGGCGCCTCCGACGAGCTGCCCGCCGCCATCGCCGCGTTCGACCGGCCCCTGATCGGCGCCGTCAACGGCTTCGCCATCACGGGGGGGTTCGAGCTCGCGCTCATGTGCGACCTTCTCGTCGCCTCGCCAGCGGCGCGGTTCTCCGACACCCACGCGCGCATCGGGGTCGTGCCGGGCTGGGGGATGAGCCAGCGACTCGCGCGCTGGATCGGGATCGGGCGCGCCAAGGAGCTGTCCCTCACCGGCAACTACCTCTCGGCGGACCAGGCCCTGGCCTGGGGCCTCGTGAACCGCGTGGTGCCGGCGGAGGAGCTGATCCCCACCTGCGTCGCCCTCGCCAAGGACATGCTCTCCTGCGACGCGCAGGTCGTGCGCGAGGTGAAACGCCTGATCGACGAGGGCTACTCCACCACCCTGGCCGAGGGCCTGCGCGCCGAGGACACAGCCTCCCGCGAGCACATGAAGCGCATGGCGAGCGGAACCATCGCGGCGCGCCGCGGCGCCCTCCAGGAGCGCGGCCGCGACCAGTCGGCGCCGCGGGGTCGATGAGCTCCGGCGGTTCGGGGTCGGCCTCGTGAGCTACGACGAGTTCTCCCTGTTTCGCGAGAACGCCGAAGAGGCGGGGCTCGTCTGGCGCGGCCCGCCGCTGGTGGCGCGCCGCTTCGTCGCGGTGGAGGGGCAGCGGCGCCTGAGCGCGCTCGTCTGGGGCGGCGCGGAGCCGCGCCTCGCGCTGCTCCACGGGGGCGCCCAGAACGCCCACACCTGGGACACGGTGGCCCTGGCCCTGGGCCTCCCCCTCGTCGCGCTGGACCTCCCGGGCCACGGCCACTCGGACTGGCGCGAGGGGCACGACTACGCGCCGACGCGGCTCGCCACCGACGTGGCCGAGGCCCTGCGCGCCCTGGCTCCCCGCGCCGATCTCCTGGTGGGGATGTCGCTGGGCGGCCTCACCGCCCTCTGCCTCGCGGCGGGCGAGCCCGCCCTGGTGCGCCGCCTGGCCCTCGTCGACGTGACCCCGGGCACCGACCACGCCAAGGCCGAGCCCATCGCGGCCTTCGTGCGGGGCCCCGAGGTCTTCGAGAGCTTCGACGCGATCCTCGAGCGCACCGTGCGCTTCAATCCCCGCCGCTCGCTCTCCTCGCTGCGCCGCGGCGTGCTCCACAACGCCCGGGAGCTCCCCGACGGCCGCTGGACCTGGCGCTACGACCGCACGCGCGACTGGAAGCTCGGCGAGAGCGAAGGGCTCCTGGATTTCTCGCCGCTCTGGGAGGCGGTCGGCGCCGTGCGGGCTCCCCTGCTGCTGGTTCGCGGCGGCGATTCCGGCGTGGTCGGCGACGAGGACGTGGCCGAGCTGCTCCGCCGTCAGCCCGCGGCGAGGGTCGAGGTGGTGGAGGGCGCGGGCCACAGCGTCCAGGGCGACCGGCCCCTCGAGCTGGCCCGCCTCCTGGCCGGCTTCCTCACCGCCTGACCCGGTCCGGCGGGAAACCCGACGCGAAGCTCGTCCGGGCCATTTCGCGCGCTTCGGCGCCAGCAGGGCCGCAGCCCATGTCCACGACCCCGACGCCTACGACCGGCCCGCGGCGCTCCGCGCTTTGGCGCTGGCTCGCGCGGCTGCTCGTGGTGATCGCCAGCGTCGCGGTCGCGCTGACCGTGGCCGAAGTCGGTCTGCGCGCCTTCCTCCCGATGACCGGGGCCTCGGCTCCAGACCCTCGCCGGCCCAGGCGCCACGCCGTCGACCCGGGCTGGCCCTACCTCTATGCCATGAACCCCGCGGCTAGAGGGCTCAGCAGCCAGGGCCTCCGCGACCGTGAGTTCGCGCTGCCCAAGCCCGACGGCGTCCTGCGCATCCTCGTTCTGGGCGACTCGATTCCCTACGGCCCGCGGGTCCCCGGGGAGAAGACCTTCCCCAAGGTCCTCGAGCGCGAGCTTCGCCGACAGCGGCCGACCGCCGAGGTCATCAATGCCGGCGTGAGGGGCTACACGACCTACAACGAGCTCCAGTACTACCTCCACCGCGGAAGGGAGTTCCAACCGGATCTCGTCGTCGTCACCCTGTGCCTGAACGACGTCAGCGACCCGCAGCTTCACTGGGACGCGCTCGGAAAGTCGATCCCGAGCGTTCCCGCGGAGGCCATCCCCAACCCGCGGTACCACCGCGAGCACATCCTCCCCGCCCTGCGCTTCTACCAGCTGCGGAACAGTCCGTCGCTGCTGGTGCGGTTCTTCTCGGCGCGCCTCTACCGGAGATGGAGCGCCTGGCGGCTCGAGCGGCAGGGCTACGAGGAGGCGGACGGCGGACGGCGCCCGATCTTCCTCTCGCGCGAAGACACCTTGAGCATCAAGGTGCTCCTCGACCCCGCTTCGCCGGAGGCGATGTGGCTGCGCAGGATGGTGGACCGGCTCGCGGCGGCCGTTGCGACAGACGGCGCCAGGCTCGTGGTGCTGGTCATGCCGCTCGCCTACCAGCTCGACGCGGGCTATCCCTACATGCCCCAGGAGGCGTGGATCGCCGGCTATTGCGCGGAGGCGAGGCTGGACTGCCTCGACGCGTTGAATGTCCTGAAGGAGCACCGCAAGGAGGAGATGTTCCTCCTGCACCAGGCCCGTGCCCTCGATATCTGGCACCTCACGGAGCGTGGCCACGAGGTCGTGGGCAACGAGCTCGCTCGCTGGCTCGGGTACCACGGCTATCTGTGATGCTGACCCGGGTGGATGCGACCCGGTCGAGCTCTTCGATATGCTGTGCGGCCATGCGTGGCGCTGCCCGCACCCCTTCGGCGCGCTGCCTCTCCGGCTGGCTCGCCCTCGGCGCGCTCGCATCGCTCGCCTGCTCTCCCGATCGCCGTCCCAACGTCCTGCTCGTCACCATCGACACGCTGCGCGCCGACTACCTCGGAAGCTACGGCTTCCCCCACCCGACCAGCCCGCGCATCGATGCTCTCGCGGCCAGCGGAGTGCTCTTCGAGCGCGCCATCGCAGCGTCTTCCACGACCTCGCCGTCCCACGCGTCGATCCTCACGTCGCTGCGGACGCGGGAGCACTCGGTGGGCTTCATGAGCGGAGTGACCCAGCTGCTCGAGCCGACCCTCGCGGAGCGCTTCCGCGAGGCGGGCTTCGCGACGGCCGCCTTCGTGGGCAACGTCAACCTCGGTCGGCGCCTGGGCTTCGCCCGGGGCTTCGACCACTACGACGACGACCTCGCAGGTGCCGTGCGCAATCGGCCCCTCCAGCGCGAGCGCATCGCCGAGCACACGAATGAACGCGCGCTCGCGTGGCTCGCGGCGCGGGCCGACGCTCCGCTCTTCCTCTGGGTCCACTACCAGGACCCGCACGGCCCCTACGAGGCACCGCCGGGCCTCGCGAGGCGCTTCCAGCTCGGCCCCATCGCCGGTGAGGCGCCGCTGCCCGTGCTGGATTCGAATTCGGGGCGCCGCGGCATCCCCCGCTACCAGGCGCTGCCGGGGCTATCGCTCCCGAGCCAGTACCGCGGCCGCTACGCCGACGAGATCCTCTACGCGGACCACTACGTCGGGGAGCTCGTCGCCGCCCTCGACGCCCACCCTTCGGGACGGGAGGCCGTCGTGCTCCTCACGGCCGACCACGGCGAGCTCATGGGCGAGGGGAACCGGTTCTTCTTCCACCCGCTGAACTCGACGCCGCCGCTGGCCCACGTTCCGTTCATCCTGCGCGCCCCGGGCCTGGCGCCGGGGCGCCGCCGCGACCTGGTGGGACACCTCGACGTCCTTCCCACCCTGCTCGAGCTCGCGGGCCTGCCCATCCCCGCCAGCGCGCGCGGCCTGGCGCTCGGCCCGGCGCTGCGCGAGGGCCGCGCCCTCCCAGACCGCCTGGTGCTGTGCGATGCCGGCAACGAGCTCAGCGCCTACCGGGACGGCTCCTTCGTGCGCGTGGTCGGCATCAAGCGCCCGTGGCTGCGCCGCGCGCCCGCGCGGGAGCCCGAATGGGGCGCCTATCGCTGGGACGCCGACGGTGTGTTCGCGCAGCTCGAAGATCCCGACGAGGAGCGTCGCCGGGTGGACCAGGACCACCGCGAGCTCGCCGCCTACTTTCGCAGCGCCGTCGACATGGAGAAGGCGCCTCCCGCCGACGCCGAGGACCTCGAGCGGCTGCGCGCGCTCGGATACCTCGACTGATCGCGGCGCGCGGTCGGGCGCTGCAGCGCTTTACGCCCCCGGGGTCCGGCGCTAGCGTTCCCGGGCCCATGTCACCGCGTCTGTTTCGCATCATCCTGCCCGTCACGGACCTGGATCGCGCCGCCGCCTTCTACGCCCGCGTGCTGGGGTTCCCGGGCGTGCGCGTCTCCGGCGGTCGCCACTACTTCGACTGCGGCGGCACGATCCTCGCCTGCTTCGATCCCCGCGCCGACGGCGACGATCTCGACCTGCCACCGCTCCCCGACCATCTCTACTTCTCGGCGGATGACCTCGAGGCGATCCGCGACGCCATCGAGCCCGCCGGCGGTCGGCTGGCGCAGGGCGAAGTACACGGAGGGCCCGCCTCCGGCATTGCGCGCCGTCCCTGGGGCGAGCGCTCCTTCTACGCCATCGACCCCTTCGGCAACAGGCTGTGCTTCGTGGAGAAGGGCACCGAGTTCACCGGCGCGCGCTGATTCCACCTTGGCGAAGTCCAGCGGAGTGGACGGCATGTCCCGGCTGTGACTTGCTCACCTTCGCCATGCGGGACGCCTATCCCGGGCGCGCGCCGCCCACGATTCCGAGCTCGCGGAGCTCGCCGACCTCGGCAGCCGAGACGCCGATCTCGCCCAGCACCTCGTCGGAGTGCTGGCCCAGCAGCGGCGCGGGGCGCAGGGGCGGCTGCGCGTCGCCGGCGAAGCGGGCGACCGGGCGCGGCATCCGGGCGCGGCCCGCCACGGGGTGCTCGATCTCCACGAGGGTGTCGTTCGCCACGATCTGCGGGTCCCGGTGCAGATCCTCCAGGGAGTTCGCGATGCCCCAGGGCACGTCCTCGGCGTCGAGCAACGCGGCCAGCTCCGCGCTGGTGTGGCCGGCCGTGAGCGACGCCAGGATCTCGCCCCAATGGTCGAGGTTCTCCATGCGGGCGCGGGGCTCCGCGAGCCGCGGATCCGTGAGCAGGTCCGGGCGGCCGAAGGCGCGGCAGGTGGCCTCGAACTCGACCTGGGTGAAGGCCGAGATCGCGATCCAGCCGTCCCGGGTCGGGCGCAGATCCAGAGCGCCCGAGCGGGTGGAGATCCGCTCGCCCTCCGCCAGCAGGTAGGTGTGGGACTGCATCCCGTCGGGCCAGAGGAAGGCGACCGACGCGTCGAGCATGTTGAGCCGCACGTGCTGCCCGCCTCCGCCGCGCTCCCGGGCGAACAGCGCCGCCGCGATGGCCTGGGCGGCCAGCAGCGCCGTGGCCTTGTCGCAGATCGTGGTCTGGATGAGGCGCGGGCGCCCGCTGCCCGCGTCGGCCTCGGAGGCGGCGACGCCCGAGACGGCCTGCATCACGCTGTCGATCACCTTGCGCCGGGCGTAGGGGCCCTCTTCGCCGAAGCCGCGGATGGAGACGGTGACGAGCTCGGGATGGGCGCGCCGCAGGCCTTCCGCGCCGATCCCCAGGCGCTCCAGGACCCCGGGCCGGTAGTTCTCCAGGAAGACGTCGGCCCCGGCCACCAGGCGCTCCAGCGCCTCGCGGCCCCGCGGCGCGCGGACATCGAGGGCGAGGGAGCGCTTGTTGCGGTTGATGGTGGCGAAGAGCGCCGGGATCCCGCCGCGCGCCGTGCCGATCTGGCGCAGCCGGTCGCCGCCGGGCGGCTCCACCTTGATGACGTCGGCGCCCTGGTCCGCCAGCAGGGCCGTGCACATGGGCCCCGCGATCATCGCCGCGAACTCGACCACCCGGACGCCTTGGAGGGGGAGGGACGTGGCGGCCTCACCTCAGCAGGGAGGAGGGGTAGTCGAGGATGCGCCGGGCGACGATCAGCTGGTTGATCTGCTGGGTGCCCTCGTAGATGTCGTTGATCTTGGCGTCGCGCATCCACTTCTCGACCAGGAGCTTCTTCGAATAGCCGGAAGGGCCGAGGAGCTCCACCGCCTTCTGGGTGATGCGCGTCACCGCGAGCCCCGCCTTGGCCTTGGCCATCGACGCTTCCAGGTTGTTGGGCCGGCCCGCGCTCATCATGTGGGCGGCGCGCCAGGTGAGGAGCCGCGCCGCCTGGAGCTCCGCCTCCATCTCCATGACGTCGCGCTCGAGGGCGGTGAGGGCGCGGGGCGGCGCGTCGTAGCGCAGCGCCACCCCCTCCCGCGCCAGCTCCTCGCGCACCAGGTCCAGCGACGCTCGCCCCACCCCGACGGCCATGGCGGCCACGATCGGGCGGCTCGCGTCGAAGGTGGCCATCGCGCCCTTGAAGCCCGCGCCGCTCTCGGGCCCCCGATCCCGCCGCTCGACCTCGGCGCTCCCCAGCAGGTTCTCCCGGGGCACGCGGCAGTTCTCGAAGACGAGCGTCGCCGTGTCCGAGGCGCGGATCCCGAGCTTCTTCTCCAGCCCTGCGACGCTCATGCCCGGCGTCCCGGCCGGCACCACGAAGGACTTGATGCCGGCCCGACCCGCGCTCTTGTCCACGGTGGCCCAGACCACCACGAAGCCGCCCGGGGCCGTCGCGGCGCCCTCTCCCGCGGTGCAGAAGATCTTCTGACCGTTCAGCACCCAGGCGTCGCCGTCCAGCACCGCGCGGGTCTGGATGGCGGCGGCGTCGGATCCCGCCTGGGGCTCGGTGATCGCCATGGCGCCCCAGATCGGGTGCCCCCCCTCGCGGAAGGGGGAGAGGAAGCGCCGCTTCTGCTCCGGCGTCCCCACCGCCGCCACCGCCGAGCCTCCCAGGGCCGGCGTCGGCGTGCGCAGGTAGAGCCCTGCATCGCCCCAGCAGAGCTCCTCGGCCTGGATGCAGACCTGGACGAAGGCGTCGCTCGGACCCTCCACGCGGGGCGCCCCGGCGCGGCCGTGCTCCCAGTACCAGTCCACCCACTCGCGCGGGAGCTCGTGTTCCTGGAGGTCGTACTTGCGCGAGAGCGGTCGCATCTGCTCCAGGGCGATGCGGTGGAAGTGCTCGCGCGCGAGCTGCGTGTTCTCGGTGAGCGCGAAGGAGATCGGCACGGGGCCTCCTCTAGACCAGGGCCAGGGCCTCGAAGACGGCCAGCCCGCGCGCATTTCGCAGCTGCATCTCGGGCAGGTGGTCGCGGATGTAGCCGTGGCCGCCCAGGACCTGCACGGCGCCGTCGGCCGCCTCGAGGGCCACGCGCCGCACCTGCTGGAGGGCCAGGCTGGCCTCGCGCAGGGCCGGCTCCCCCTGGTCGAGGCGCCAGGCCGCCTCCCAGGTGAGGAGCCGCGCACCGTCGATCTCGATGGCCAGGTCCGCGAGCTTGAAGGCGATGGCCTGGCGGGTGGCGATGGGCGCGCCGAAGGTCTGGCGCTCCTTCGCGTAGTCGCGGGCGATCTCGAAGGCGGCCCGCGCCACCCCGACGCCCAGGGCCGAGAGCGCCACGCGGCCCCGGGCCACGATCTGGCGCAGGTCCGAGCCGCGCTCGCCCCCCAGCCGCGCCCCCGCCGGCACCTCGACGCCCGCGAGCCGCAGCTCCACCGTCGGGAGGGCCTGGATCCCGAGCAGGCTCTCGCGGCGGGCCTCGAGGCCCCGGGCGTCGCGCGGCACCAGGAAGCCCTGGGGAGAGCCGCCCTCGTCGGCGAGGACCAGCACGGCGTCGTCGCCCTCGATCCAGGGGACCAGGCATTTCTCGCCGTCGAGCACGTAGCCCGCACCCGCGCGCCGGGCCCGGGTGGCGGGCCGGAAGGGATCGGCTCCGAAGCCCGGCTCCACGAGGGCCAGGGCGCCCGGGACGAAGGTCGGGCCGGCGTAGCGGGAGAGGCGCTCCTGCCGCTGGACCTCGCTTCCGAAGTCGGCGAGGGGGAGCGCCACCAGGGCCGGCGAGAGGATGGCCAGCGCCAGCGCGAGGTCGCCCCAGCCGAGCTCCTCGGCCACGAGGCAGCCGGTGACCGCGCTGCGGGCGCCGCCGCCCCCGCAGGCCTCCGGCAGCGCGCTCGTCACGAGCCCGAGCTCGTGGGCCCGGGCCAGGAGGCCCGCGTCGAGCTTGCCCGACTCGTCGCAGTCGCGGGCACGGGGCCGGATCTCCTGCGCGGAGAACTGCCGGACCGTGGCCTGGACGAGCTCCTGCTCCTCCGTCGGTTCGAATCCGATCATGACGCCCTCGCACTGCCGACGATAGCGGGGCTAGCCCAGCCAGTCGCGCGGGCGCAGGAACTCCTGGGTGAGGCGGGCCTCGGGGCTCCCGGGCTCGGGGCTCCAGCCGTAGCGCCAGCGCACCAGGGGCGGCAGCGAGGCCAGGATCGACTCGGCGCGTCCCCCCGCCTGTAGCCCGAAGTGCGTGCCGCGGTCGTAGATCAGGTTGAACTCGGCGTAGCGCCCGCGCCGGTAGAGCTGGAACTCCCGCTCGCGCTCGCCGAAGGGCGTCTCCTTGCGCCCGCGCAAGATCGGGAGATAGGCCTCCAGGTAGGCCTCGCCCAGGCGCCGATGCAGGGCGAAGCAGCGCTCGAATCCGCCCTCGTCGAAATCGTCGTAGAAGAGCCCGCCGATCCCGCGCGGCTCGCCCCGGTGCGGCAGGAAGAAGTACTCGTCGCAGGCCCGCTTGAAGCGCGGGTAGAGGTCGCTGCCGAAGGGGAGGAGGGCCTCGCGCGCCGTTCGATGCCAGTGGACGCAGTCCTCCTCGAAGCCGTAGCAGGGGGTCAGATCGAAGCCGCCGCCGAACCACCAGACGGGCTCGGGCGCCGCCTCCAGGGCGCCATCCGCCCCCGCCGCGAAGAAGCGGAAATTCGCGTGGCAGGTGGGCGCGTAGGGATTCCGCGGGTGGACGATCAGCGACACCGAGACCGCCTCGTAGGCGCGACCGGCGAGCTCCGGGCGGCGCGCCGTGGCAGCCGTCGGAAGCGCAGCGCCCCGCGTGTGGGAGAGGTTCACGGCGGCCTTCTCGAGCGCGAGGCCGCCCTCGAGCACGCGCGGGCGGGAGAGACCGCCTCCCTCCCGGTCGATCTCCTCGCGGCGGAAGCGCGCGCTCCCGTCCTCGCGCTCGAGGGCCTCGCAGACCTCGTCCTGGAGGGCCTCGAGCTGGGCCCGGACCGGCTCGATCTGCGCCTCCGACATGGCCCGCCCCCCCGCCTAGAGCGAGAGCATGCCGCCGTCCACCACCAGGGTCGCCCCGGTGACGTAGCTCGCGGCATCGCTGGCCAGGAAGACGGCGGCGCCCCGGATCTCGTCGGGGTCCCCGATGCGGCCCATGGGGATGCGCCCGACCAGCGCGGCGTGGACCTTCGGCCGGGCCTCGATGGGGTCGATCATGTCGGTGTGGAAGGCACCCGGGGAGATGGCGTTCACGCGGATGCGGTGGGGCGCCAGCTTCACCGCCATGTCCTTGGTGAGGCTCCGCACGGCGCCCTTGCTGGCGTTGTAGGCGATGATGTCCTGCCGCTCCTCGAAATCGCCCTGGTAGGCGTTGTCGGAGCTCAGGTGGATGATGGAGCCGCCGCCCCGCTCGGCCATGTGCCGCGCCACGCGCTGGGAGAGCTGCCAGAGTCCTCGCACGTTGACCTGGAAGACCTTGTCCCAGCCGGCCATGGGATAGTCGAGGGTGGGGGCGGACCAGACGATGGCGGCGTTGTTCACCAGCACGTGGAGACGCCCGGCCTCGCCGAGCACGCGCTCGGCCAGGGCCTCGATCGAGTCCGGACTCCCGAGGTCGGCCTCCACGGCCACGGCGCGCCGGCCCAGGGCCTCGATGGCCCGGGCCACGGCCTCGCAATTGGCCTTCTTGCGCGAGGCCACGAAGACGTCGGCACCGGCCTCGGCGAGGCCCAGGGCGATCGAGCGGCCGAGACCGCGGCCGCCGCCGGTCACGAGGGCGGTCCTGCCCGAGAGGTCGAAGAGCCTCGGCGCGCTCAGGGCGGGTCCTCCGGCGGAGCTCGGCTCCGATCCGTTCGCTCGCCGAACGGGTCGGCCCACCGTTGCGGGCCGGCCGGGCCGGCGGCCGCCCCGCTCGGTGCTATAGACTGGTTAGCTCGAAACGGCGGCGCGCGCCCGCCCGCGGAGGACCCATGGCGACGAGCTTCGCCCGCATGGACGGGTCGACCCGGGAGCAGTGGGAGAGGATCGCCCGGGAGACCCAGCGCAGCCAGGGGCGGGTGGCCGAGCGGGTGCTCACGCTGCTGCGCTCGCTGGCGGAGATCCGCGACGGCTTCGCGGTGGACCAGCTCACCCATTCGCTCCAGACGGCGACCCGGGCCGAGCGGGCCGGGGCCGACCCGGAGCTGGTGGTGGCCTCGCTCTGCCACGACATCGGAAAGGCCGTCTCCGTTCCGAACCACCCGGAGATCGCGGCCGCGATCCTGCGGCCCTACGTGCGCGACGAGGTGCACTGGGCGATCCAGGTCCACCAGGACTTCCAGGGGCGGCACTACTACCACCACTTCGGCATGGACGCGAACGCCCGCGATCAGCACCGCGGGCACCTGGCCTTTGCCCTGGCCGAGCGCTTCGCCGACGAGTGGGACCAGGCCGCCTTCGACCCGGCCTACGACACGCTGCCGCTGGAGCACTTCGAGCCCCTGGTGCGGAAGGTCTTCGCGACCCCGAGGGACACCCTCGCGAGCGCGCGCTAGGGCGCAGCCGTGAGCGCGCGCACGCCCGTGATCGCGGGCATCGGGCAGAGCGACTATCCCCGGGCCCCCCACCTGACCCCCCTCCAGCACCACGCGCTCGCGATGCAGCGCGCGCTGGCCGACGCGGGCCTCCCGAAGGGCCGGATCGACGGCTACGTGAACGCGGCAACGGGGGGCGACGGGAGCGACTTCACCCCGCAGATGGCCGAGTACCTGGGCATCGACTACCGCTGGGTGGACGGCACGATGGTGGGCGGCTCCTCCTTCGAGTACCACGTGCAGCACGCCGCCGCCGCGATTCGCGACGGGCTCTGCGACACGGTCCTCGTCACCTACGGCTCGGACCAGCTCAGCCGCATGGGCCGCACGCTCGGGACCGGCGGGATGCACCGCGGCCGGCAGCGGATCCCGGGCCCCATGCAGTTCGAGGCCCCCTACGGAAACTCGCTGGTGGGCGCCTACGCCCTGGTGGCGCAGCGCCACATGCACCAGTACGGGACGCGGCCCGAGCAGCTGGCCGAGATCGCCGTGGGGGTGCGGGAATTTGCCGGCCTCAACCCGGACGCCATGTACCGCGATCCGATCACCGTCGAGGACGTGCTGGACTCGCGCCTGGTGGCAGATCCCCTGCACAAGCTCGACTGCTGCGTCATCTCCGACGGCGGAGGGGCCCTCGTCCTCACCACCGAGGAGCGCGCTCGCGACCTGCGCCAGCCTGCGGTCTACGTGCTGGGCGCCGCCACCGCGCAGACCCACTGGAACATCGGCCAGATGCAGGACTACACCACCTCCGCCGGGGCCCGCTCGGGACCCGAGGTCTTCGCCCGGGCCGGCCTCTCCCCCGCCGACGTGGATACCCTCCAGATCTACGACAGCTTCACCATCACCGTGCTCGTTCTGCTCGAGGACCTGGGCTTCTGCAAGAAGGGCGAGGGCGGGAGCTTCGTCGCCGAGGGCCCCTTGCGCCGAGGTGGCCGTCTCCCGCTCAATACCGACGGCGGCGGCCTCTCCTCCAACCACCCGGGCATGCGCGGGATCTTCCTCCTGATCGAGGCGGCGCGGCAGCTGCGCGGCCAGGCCGGTCCCGCCCAGGTGCCCGACTGCCGGGTGGCGCTGGCGGCGGGCTCCGGGGGCTTCCTCTCCTGCATCGGGACCGTGCTGCTCGGGAGCGAGAGGCCCTGATGGAGCTGCTGCGCGACCGGCCCTACGCGGGCCCCCTCCCGGAGCTCGACGCGGTGACGCGCCCCTTCTGGGAGGCCGCGGCGCGGGGCCAGCTCCTCTACCAGCGCTGCGCCGCCTGCCACCACGCCCAGTTCTACCCTCGCGCCGCCTGCACCGCCTGCGGAGAGACCCCCGCCTGGGCCGAGGCCAGCGGGCGCGGCAGCGTCCACACCTTCACGGTGATCCGCCAGATCGGCGCGGCGCCTTTCCGCGAGCGACTGCCCTACGTGGTGGCCATGATCGAGCTGGAGGAGGGGGTGCGCATGATGGGCAACGTGACCGACTGCTCCATCGAGGAGGTGCACGTGGGAATGCCCGTCCGGGCCTACGCTGTGCCCGCGGAGGGCGGGATCGCCGTGCCCTTCTGGCGGCCGGCCCGGGAGCAGAGGAGATCCCACGACGAGACCTGACGCCAGCCGCACCCGCTGGGTCATCTGCGCGCTGCTCTTCTTCGCCTCGGCCATCAACTACGTCGACCGGCAGGTGATCGGCATCCTCAAGCCAACGCTGACGACCGAGTTCCAGTGGCAGGACGAGCGCGTATACGCGGCCATCGTGTTCAGCTTCCAGCTGGCCTACGCCATCGGACTCCTGCTGGCGGGCCGCGTGATGGACCGGGTCGGCACGCGGCGCGGCTTTGCGCTGGCCGTGCTCGTGTGGAGCGCCGCCGCGGTGGCCCACGCCGCGGCGGACTGGCTCCCCTGGCTGAGGCTCCCCACCCTGAACCTGGACGCCAGTACGGGCCTCTCGCTCGTGCTGCTCTCGGGCACGGCGGCGGGATTCGCGCTGGCACGCCTGGCGCTGGGCCTCGGCGAAGCGGGCAACTTCCCGGCGGCGATCAAGACCGTGGCCGAGTGGTTCCCCAGGAAGGAGCGCGCTCTCGCCACGGGTATCTTCAACTCCGGTACCAACGTCGGCGCCCTGGTCACGCCGCTGGTCGTTCCGTGGATCACCTTGCGTTGGGGCTGGCCGTGGGCCTTCGTCGCCACCGGCCTCACGGGCTTCGTCTGGGTGGCCTGGTGGCTGTGGCTCTATCGCGCTCCGGAGGAGCATCCGCGCGTCTCCGCAGCCGAGCTGGCGTACATCCGGAGCGACCGCGAGGAGCCCGGCGGGGCCATCGCGTGGAGCAGGCTCCTCCCCCACCGCCAGACCCTGGCCTTCGCCGTCGGGAAGTTCCTGACCGATCCGATCTGGTGGCTCTATCTGTTCTGGATCCCCGACTTCCTGCACCGCAATCACGGGCTGGACCTCCGGTCCATCGGGCTCCCGCTCGTGGTGATCTACCTCGTGGCCGACGTGGGCAGCATCGGCGGCGGCTGGATCTCCTCGGCGCTTCTCCAGCGCGGCTGGGGCGTGAACGCCGCGCGCAAGGCGGCGATGCTCCTCTGCGCCCTCGCCGTCGTGCCGGTGATGCTGGCGGCCCGAGCGGCCGACCTCTGGGTGGCCGTGGGCCTCGTGAGCCTCGCCGCCGCCGCGCACCAGGGGTGGTCGGCCAATCTCTTCACGCTCACCTCGGACATGTTCCCCCGGCGCGCGGTCGGGTCGGTGGTGGGGATCGGCGGGATGGCGGGCGCGATCGGCGGCATGCTCATCGCCCTGCTCGTGGGCGAGATCCTCCAGCGCACCGGCAGCTACGTCCCGGTCTTCGCGATCGCCGGCTCGGCGTACCTCGTGGCGCTGGTCCTGATCCACGCGCTGGCGCCGAAGCTCGAGGAGGTCCGGGTGTGAGCACGCGCGCGTGACGTGCGCCCCTCTCAGCGAGAGCCGCCGTCCTGCCCGAAGGACGCCACGTCGACCTGGGGCAGGTCGTCGAATCCGAGCGCGGCGTGCGCGAGGATCCCGGCCCCCGCGAGCACCTGCTGGCTCTCGAGGAAGCGCCCGCTGAGGCGGCTCGGGTCCTGGGCGGCGATCCAGACCACGGCGCGGCCCAGGTACTCCGGGGGCTCGCGGTTGGGGAGCTCGTGGCGCTCCTCCGACGCGACCTGCCAGCCCTCGGTGGGGACGAGCCCCGAGGGCGCGAGCGCATTCACGGCCACGCGCTGCGCGCGAAGCTCCAGCGCCGCGGCCTGGCTCAGCCGCAAGAGCGCCGCCTTCGTCGCCGTGTAGCCCGGAAAGCCCAGGGGGACCCGGTTCCCGCGGGCCTGGCAGCTCAGCGACACGACGTTGACCACGTGGCCGCCGCCGCCCCGGATCATGTGAGGCAGCGCCGCGCGCATCAGCACGAAGGGCGCGCGCACGTTCACGCGCCAGAGCAGATCGAGGCGCCGGGGCGACGTCTCGAGGAGGGACGTCAGCGAGATCACGCCGGCGTTGTTGACGAGCAGGTCGAGGCGTCCCCACTCCCGGACCGCGCGCTCCACGGCGTCCGCCGCCGCCTCGTCGTCGCAGACGTCGCAGGGGATGGCGAGGGCGCGCCGTCCGAGGGCTTCGACCTCCGCCGCGGTGCGCTCGAGGGACCCCGGGAGCTTCCCCCCCTCCCGCGCGGTGCGGGCCAGGAGCGTCACGTCGGCGCCCGCCCGCGCGCACTCGACGGCGACGTGGCGGCCGAGGCCGCGGCTCGCGCCCGTCACGAGGGCGACGCGCCCGGCCAGGGGCGCCGCCGGTGCGGTCATGGGAGCCCGGCCGCCGCGCTCACGGCGCGTACCAGATGGGCGAGGTCCAGGCCCTCTCCTGGGTGGTGCGGACGTGACTGGGCGAGCAGCAGGCCTCGAAGCCGGGGGACACGCCCTCGGAGCTGCCGCACTCCACGCCGGCCGCGCGGCACAGGTACTGGCTCCACCGGCAGCTCGGGTTCTCGAGCACGCGGGCGTAGTAGAAGGCGCGCTCGGCCGGATCGAACTCCGGATCGCTCCACACCCCGCACAGGCTCTCGGCGCCGTCGCCCCGCCGCTCGCAGCTCGCGAGGTCCACGCTGGCGCCGTTCGGTCCGCCGGCCACCTCGAACACCTTCTCGCGGGTCTCGCCGCCCTGCGTAAAGCCCTTCACGATCTGGATGCGCTGGAGGGGCGCGCCCGGGAGCGCCGCCGAGCCGGGGTCCATCAGGGCCGAGACGGCGAAGCGCGGCGCGCGAGCCCCTGCGGGCCGCGCCGGCAGGTCGCCGCCCATGGGGACGCCGCTGGCGTAGCCCCGCGCCGCAAAGTCGCGGCGCTGGCAGAGATCCTCGGGCGGGTCCCAGCCGCCGAAGAAGCGCACCACCAGCCGCGTGCCGCTGGTGCCGTAGGTCTCCTTGCGGAGCATGGCCGCGAAGATCGCGTCGCGGCTGTTCTCCTCGGCCCACACCACGGCGAGCCCGCCGGGATTGAACTCCAGCTTCTCCGGGAGCCCCCGAGGGGCCCCGGAGATGGCGGCGACCGCGCCGGCGCCGGCAACGCCGTCGCCCGGGTAGTCCCGCTCGGTCGTGAGACCCGCCGTGGCGACGTGCGTGTCGGTGCTGGCCACGAATCCGTACTTGAACGGGTTGGCGCCGAGCTGCGCCTCGTAGGCGAGCCCGCGCTTCAACGCCTCGCGCACCATGTCCGCCCGGCGTGGCGCGTGGTCGACGCCGGCCAGCGCGCTCTCGCCCGCAAAACTGTTGTAGGCGAGCTTCTCGAAGCCGCAGGCCTCGTCGGTGGTCTCGGCCCCGAGCAGGCACTCGGAGTCGCCCTTCTTCTGCATGATCTCCACCAGGGGCTCGAAGCGGGCGCGGGCGCGGGCCTCCTCGGCGGTCACGGGCTTCTCCCGGTCCGCCGCGGTCTCGATGGCGGCGCTCGCGAAGATGTGACCCGCGGAGAGATTCGGGTTGTGGGGGATGGTGAGGACCTCGCAGCCGGGCAGCCCCTCGGCGCACTGGCGATCCAGCCGCTTCCAGAGCTCGGCCGCCGACGGCGTCTCCACCCAGCTGATGGGGGTCTCGGGCACCCGCTCGTTGCGGAAGATCACGTTGCGGTGCAGGTTCACGCCGAAGCCGATCGTTCCGGTCCACTCGTAGCCCACGAAGCTCGTGAAGGAGCAGGCAGGGCTGCGGTCGTAGGCATCCTCGGCGGCGTCGCGAATCTCCCGCCAGACCCGGCGCGACGCGTCGAGGCAGAGCCTCGCGTCCTCTCCGCAGAAGGCCCAGCGCTTGCGGACGATGAGGTTGCGCATCCCCATGCTGGCGAAGCCCATCGGAGGGAGCGAGCGGTAGACCCAGCAGGCGTCGGCCTGGTAGGCCGGCGAGCCGGGCTCCATGCAGAGGCGCACCTCCCCCAGCATCTCCGAGTGATCCGTGACCACCGTCCAGTCCAGGGGGCGGTGGAGCTTCACGCTGCGCAGGGGCCGACCCTCGCGGTCGAAGGGCGGGAGCCCCAGGGGCTCTCCCCGGGCGAAGCGGTAGGCATCCCGGGGCGTGGCACGGGTGCCCTGCTGGGCGACCGAGTCGAAGGAGAAGGCGGTGTGGACGTGGGTGTCGCCGAAGAGAGGCTGGCGCAGCGGCTCGTGGCTCGCGCAGGCCGCGCGCTCCTCGGTCACCCGAAAGGGCGGCGAGGCCGGCCCCTCGGCCCCCGCCGCGCCGGCCGCGCCGAGCGTCGCCGAAAGCACCCCCGCGGCGACGAGCTCCCTCAGCCGAGGCCCAGGCGGCGCGCGATGATCACCTTCATGATCTCGTTGCTGCCGGCGTAGATCGGCTGCACCGCGGCGTCGGCGTAGTCCCCGGAGATCGGGTACTCGGTCATGAAGCCGTAGCCGCCGTGGAGCTGGAGGCACTGGGAGGTCAAGCGTTTCTGGAGGTCCGTGGTCCACCACTTGGCCATGCTGACCTCCATGACCAGCTCCTCGCCCCGCGTGTGGGCCACCAGCACGCGGTCCACGAGGGCCTGGCCCGCCTCCACCTCCGTCGCGAGCTCCGCCAGCCGGAACTGCGTGTTCTGGAAGCTCGCGATGGGCTGCCCGAAGGCGCGGCGCTCCTTCACGTAGGCGAGCGTATCTTCCAGCGAGCGGCGCATGGAGGCCACCGCCCCGATGGCGATGCAGAGGCGCTCCTGCTGAAGGTTGTCCATCAGCTGCTTGAAGCCCGCGCCCTCCACGCCGCCCAGCACGTTCCCGACCGGCACACGGCAGTTGCGGAAGAAGAGCTCGCTCGTGTCCTGCCCCTTGAGGCCGAGCTTGTCGAGCTTGCGGCCGCGCTCGAAGCCCGGCGCCCCGCGCTCCACCAGCAGGAGGGAGATCCCGCGGTGGGGCGGGTCCGCCGCCGGGTCGGTGCGGGCCACCACGACCACGAGGTCGCTGAGCTGGCCGTTGGAGATGAAGGTCTTCGAGCCGTCGATCACGTATTCGTCGCCGTCGCGGAGCGCCGTCGTCTGGATTGCCTGCAGGTCGGAGCCGGCGGCGGGCTCGCTCATGGCGATCGCGAGGATGATCTCGCCGGCGATGGCCCCGGGCAGGTACTTGCGCTTCTGGGCCTCGGTGCCGAAGCGCGTGAGGTACGGCATGCAGATGTCGCTGTGCAGGTAGGACTGCAGCGCGTGGGCCCGGGCGAAGGCCAGCTCCTCGATCACGATGGCGCTGTAGAGGAAGCTCTCGCCAGCGCCGCCGTACTCCTCCGGCGCGTTCACGCCCAGGAAGCCCGCCTCGCCCATGCGCCGCCAGGTCTCGCGATCGCAGATGCCGTTGGCGTTCCAGCCCGCGATGCGGGGCACCACCTCCGCCTCCACGAAGCGGCGCAGCTGGGCCCGGAAGAGCTCGTGCTCCTCCCCGAAGATGTCGCGCCTCACCGCTGCCTCCCGGGGGCGAGGATAGCGGCTCGGGAGGGCTAGGCGCGCGGTCCGCCCTCGCCCTCGGCGGCCCGCCCGGGAGAGGCCGGCCGATCGCCGTGGACGCGCTCGCCGGGCGCCGGGGGCAGCGCCCCGGCGGCGAAGCCCGACTCGAGGGCGGGCGCGTCGTCGGGGCAGAGCAGCGCCGCGCCCTGGGCCAGGTGGTCGTAGACGGCCCGGTACTGGAGCGTGAGCTCGCGCAGGAGCTCGGAGGTCCCGGCGAAATGGTCGCTCACCTCGTCGCGGTAGCGATCGAGCTCGCGCTCGGTGCGCTTGAGCTCGTCCTTGGCCGCTTCGAGCTCCGAGAGCGCACACTCGTGGTCCTTGCGCAGATCTTCCACCACGACCTCGAGCTCGCGCGCGCGCGCGCTCCCGGGGCTGGCGCGGCGCCCCGCGGCGAAAGCCCCGCCCAGGCAGATCAACGCGGCTGCGGAGTAGGCGAGGAGCTCGAAGCTCGTGACGCCGTCCATGACCCCCCTCCCTGGCACCGCTCGCGCGGCGGTGCGGCCGCTCCCGCGACGGCGCGCAGGCCCGACGGGAGTGGCGGCGATCGTAGCGCGGTCTCGCCCGACGCGCGCGCCGTGGTTCCCGCGCGCGCGCGATGGAAGGGAGCCCGGGCGACCGGGGCCCCGGGTCGGCCCCACCGGGGAGGATCTCCCCCCGAGGCTTGGAATCCCGGGGCGCCGGCTGGTAGGCTGGGCCCGCCCCCAGCAGGAGGATGCCATGGCGACCCGGTCTCATCGGCTCTACATCGACGGCAAGTGGGTGGAGGCGGCCTCGGGGGCCACCTACACACTGCCCAATCCCGCCACCGAGGAGACCGTCGCGCTGGCGGCCGACGCGGGTCGCGAGGACATGGAGCGCGCCATCGCAGCGGCCCGGCGCAGCTTCGATGCGGGGACCTGGCGGAGGAGCTCCCGGCGCGACCGGGCCCGCGTGCTCGAGCACCTGGCCGACGGCCTCGAGAAGCGCAAGGACGAGCTGCGCGAGATCCTGGTGCGCGCCCACGCCTGCGAGTACGTGACGCACCCGATCAACATCGATCGCCCCCTCGAGTTCCTGCGCCGCTATGCGGACCTCGCCCTCCGCTACGAGTTCGACCGGGTGCTCCCGACCCACGTCGAGCCTTCTCCCATGGGCGGACCCGCCCGGGTGGTGAGCTCCCTGGCACACCGCCAGCCCGTCGGCGTCTGCGGCCTGATCCCCACCTGGAACTTCCCGCTCTACGTGACGGTTCACAAGATCGGCCCCGCCCTGGCGACCGGCTGCTCGATGGTGGTCAAGCCCTCGCCCTGGGGACCGCTCCCCGACCTGCTCGTGGCCGAGATCCTCGAGGAGTGCGATCTCCCGCCCGGGGTCTTCAACGTGGTGACCGGGCAGGGCCCCGAGATCGGCGCGCTCCTGGCCGAGAGCCCCCAGGTGGACATGATCAGCTTCACCGGCTCCCACGTGGTCGGGAAGAAGATCATGCAGGCGGGCGGGGCGACCCTCAAGCGCCTGCACCTGGAGCTCGGCGGGAAGTCCGCCCTGATCTTCCTCGCGGACGCGAGCTTCGAGTCCGCCGGCCCCATGGCGGCGAGCGCCAGCTACTTCCACGCCGGCCAGGGCTGCGCGATCTTCAGCCGCGTGCTCGTGCCGCGCCCGCGCCACGACGAGCTCGTCGAGAAGATGAAGGGCTTCGTGGAGGGCGTCGTCAAGGTCGGCGACCCCGCGGACCCGAGCGTGCTGCTCGGCCCCGTGATCCGCTCCGAGCGCCGCACCGCGATCGAGGGCTATATCGAGTCGGGGCGCCGCGAGGGCGCCGACCTCGTGACGGGCGGCGGGCGGCCCGCCGGTCTCCCGAAGGGCTACTTCCTGAAGCCCACCATCTTCGCCAACGTCCGCAACGACACGCGCATCGCCCGGGAGGAGATCTTCGGGCCGGTGGTGTCGGTCCTCCCCTACGAGGACGAGGCGGACGCGATCCGCATCGCCAACGACTCCGAGCTCGGCCTCTCGGGCGGGATCGTGACGCGGGACACCGCGAAGGCCATCGCGATGGCGAAGCAGATCCGCACCGGCGGCGTCTCCGTGAACGGCGCCAACAATCCCTTCGCTCCCTTCGGGGGCTTCAAGGACTCGGGCCTCGGCCGGGAGGTCATGGAGTACGGGATGGAGACCTTCACGGAGATCCAGACCATCGCCTGGTAGCCCGGGGACGCCGATGCCCCTCGACCTCCGCCAGCTCGTCGACCCCGCGCACACCGCGCTCGTGACCCAGGAGTGCCAGGGCGGCGTGCTCGGCCCCGAGCCCGCCATGCCCGCGCTCCTCGAGGTCGCCCGCAAGGGCATGATCGCGAACGCGGCGCGACTGGTGCGCGCGGCGCGTGCCGCGGGCGTGCCCGTGGTCCACTGCGTGGCGGTTCGGCGACCCGATGGCCTCGGCGCGAGCCGCAACGCCCGCGTCTTCCTGGGGCGCCGCCGCAGCCCGGTCCAGCTCCAGGAGGGCACGCCCTCGGCACTCCCGATCCCGGAGCTCGGGCCGGAGCCCTCGGACCTCGTGCTCGGCCGGCTGCACGGGGTGGGCCCCATGGGCGGCACCGAGCTCGCGCCGGTGCTGCGCAATCTCGGCTCCACCACGATCGTGGGGGTCGGAGTGTCGCTCAACCTCGGCATGGTGAGCTTCGCCACCGACGCCGTGAACCACGGCTTCCAGTTCGTGATGCCGCGGGACGCGGTCTGCGGCGCGCCGGAGGAGTACGGCGAGGCGATGCTCGAGCACACCTACGCCCTGATCGCCACGCTTCCCACCACCGATCAGCTGATCGAGATCTGGAAGCGCTAGCAGCTCGAAGGACGCCACGGCCAGGCGGGAGCCCGATCTGGTAACCTTCCCCTCCCCAAGGGGAGGCGCTCCCGCAGATGTCAGAGCCCTCGGTACGCCCCTTCGAGGAGCGCGACTGGCCGGACATGGTCCGCTTCTACGAGGAGTTCTACAGGCCGGGCTACGTCTTCACCCGTCGCGCCTTCTTCGACTGGAACTTCTCCTCGCCGCTGCGCCCCGGCGCGGCCTCCGGGCAGCGGCTGGCGCTCGACGGGGACCGGATCATCGGCATCATGGGCTCCCTGCCCTGGCCCCTCCAGGTGGCCGGCCGCCAGGAGCTCGGGGAGTACAACATCAACCTGTTCGTGGACCCCGCCTATCGAGGCGCCCGGATCGGGCAGCGCCTGCTCGCCTCGGTCTCCTCCGGCTATTCCTACAGCCTCACGAACGGATACAACGCGCGCACCCTCTCCACGTACGAGCGCCTGGGGCGCGTCCACCACTGGGAGATGCGGCGCTTCGTGAAGTGCCTGGACGGGGACCGCACGCAGGAGCTCCTGGCCGATTCGCCGCGCTTCTCCCGGCTCGAGCCTCGCGACCGGGAGTCCACCCTCGCGAGGCTGCGCGAGAGCGGGGGAATCTCCCTGGGGGCTCCGGAGCTCCCGGTCGCGGAGGAACGCGCCTTCGACGCGGGCTGGGACCGCGCCTGGGAGGAGATCCGCAGGCACTACGGGTTCACCACCTGGCGCAGCAGCGCCTTCTTGAACTGGCGCTACGCCCGCTACCCCTCTCCCCTCTACCGGTGCTTCAGCGCGGGCTCCCCGCCCCGGGGGCTCTGCGTCCTGCGGGTGGAGACGCCGCCCTGCGGCACCATCGTGCGCATCGTCGACCTGGTGGGAGACCGCGCGCCCCGGCGCGCCCTGCTGGCCCACGCGGAGGAGATGGCCGCCGGGCGCGCGGCCCTCTTCATCGACTGCGTGTGCGCCGGGGAGACCGACGACGCGCTCCTCGCCGCGGCGGGGTACCGCGAGTTCCAGGCGCCGGACGGCGCGATGCTGCTCCCGATGGACTTCGCCCCGCCGCGCCACCGCGACCGCGTCCTCGCCCTGGCGACCTTTCTCGACGTCGACGACCCGGGCAACGACGAGTTCAAGGCCGGCCGTTTCTACGCGGTCAAGGGCGACGGAGACCTGGATCGCGCGAACCAGCCGGGGTAGGTGTCCGCGTGCTCACGATCGTGATGTACCACTACGTGCGGGATCTCCCCAACAGCGCCCATCCGCGCATCGCCGGTCTCCTCACCTCCCGGTTCGAGGGACAGCTCGACTACATCGAACGCCACTACCGGGTCGTGAGCGCGGAAGACATCGTCCGCGCCGTGCGTGGCGGGGCCGGTCTGCCCCCCCGGGCCTGCCACCTGAGCTTCGACGACGGATTCCTCGACCACTACGAGACCGTCCTGCCCCGCCTCGCGGCCCGTGGCCTCCCGGCGTCCTTCTACCCGCCGGCGGCCGCGCTGCTCGAGCACGAGGTTCTCGACGTCCACAAGATCCACTTCGTGCTCGCCTCCGGACCCGACATCGCGCCCATCAAGCAGGCCCTGCTCGAGGCCCTCGCGGGCCGGCGCCGGCGCTTCTCCCTGCCCTCGGACGAGGAGCTCCACCGCCTCTACGCCCGGCCCGGGCGCTTCGACGGCTCCGACGTCATCTTCGTGAAGCGCCTGCTCCAGGTGGGACTCCCCGAAGAGGTGCGCCGCGCCATCACGGACGAGCTCTTCTCGCGGTTCGTCAGCGACGACGAGGCCGGCTTCGCGCGGGGGCTCTACCTCAGCGTTCCACAGCTGCGCGAGATGCTGGACCAGGGGATGAGCGTGGGGGGGCATGGATACGCCCACGCCTGGCTGGGCGCCCTCCCGCGCCGCGAACAGGAGCTCGAGATCCGCCGGACCCGGGCCTTCCTGGAGGAGGTCCACGGCGCCCCGCTCCGCGATTGGGTGATGTGCTACCCGCACGGCAGCTACAACGCGGACACGCTCGAGATCCTCGCCCGAAGCGGCTGCGCGGTCGGGCTCACCACCCGCGTGGGACTGGCGGAGCTGAAGCGCCCACTCGAGCTCGATCGGCTCGACACGAACGATCTGCCCTGCGAGGGGTCCGAGCCGCGCAGCGAATGGACGCGCCGCGCGTGGCCCGAATAGCGGGGGCGGGACGCGCGGCGCTCGTCGCCATCCTGTCGCTGCTCGTGCTCGCGCCCCCCAGCGCCCCGCGCGAGCCCAATCTGGAGCTCTCGCACGGAATCGCGCTGGCGCATTTCCTGAAGACGGGTGCGCGCGCCGGGCACGACTACTGGTTCACCTATGGACCGCTCGGCTCGCTCTCGATGCCGATCTACTTCGAGGGCCTGTTCGCCTGGAAGCTCCTCTGGGAGCTCGGCGTGGCGCTCCTCGCCGCCTTCGTGCTGGTCCGCCTGCTGGGCCGGCTGCCCGGCTTCTGGACCCGCGCCGCCTTCGCCCTCACCCTGGCCTACGCGCTTCCCCGGACGCCGACGCTCTACCCGGTTCTCGTGGTCGGAGCCGGGCTCGACCTGCTGCACCGCGAGCGATGGTCGCGCTGGGACGTCGCGCGCTCGGCGCTCGCCTGGGCGCTGCTGGGTCTCGCGAAGTTCAGCTACCTCCTCCTGGGCGCGACGGCCCTCGCCTGCGCGATGCTGGGAGCGCCGCGGCCCCATCCCCTTCGCAGGGCGCTGGCGCTCCTCGCGGCCTGCGCGGGCGTTTTCGGGACGGCGTGGCTCGGCCTGGGGCAGTCCCCCGCCGACCTGGGCGCCTGGCTCCGGTCCTCCCTGGAGCTCTCGGCCGGCTACTCGGAGGCGATGGCCCTGCCGGGCCGTCCGGAAGAGCTCGCCCGGGCCCTGGGGGCGTGCGGACTGCTGCTCGCCGCACTCCTGACCCTGCCCTCCTCCCTCTGGAGGTCCCGGCGCGGCGTCGCGGCCGTGGCCCTGCTCGGCGCCAGCACCTTCCTCTCCTTCAAGGGTGGCTTCGTGCGGCACGATCCCATCCACGCGACGACCTTCTACGGCTTCGCCGCGCTCGCCGCGTTCTTCGCCGCGACGCTGCGGACCCTCGCCCCCGCGACCCGGGCGCAGGCGCTCGCCGCGGCGCTCGCGCTCGCCTTGCCGCTCCACGCGCTCTCGGAGTCGCGCGCCGAGCCGCTCCTCTCCCCCCGCTGGGTGCCGCGCCGCCTCGAGATCCTCGCGGAGAACCTGGGCCTGCTCCTCGGACCGCGCGCGACCCTCGAGCGGCTCCGAACGGGCGATCGGGAGGCCCGGAGGAGCCTCGCCCTCCCGCGGATCCGGGCGAGGGTCGGACACGAGTCCATCGACGTCGTGTCCCTCGACCAGATGACCCTGGTGCTGAACGACCTCGTCTACCGGCCGAGGCCCGTCCTCCAGGGCTACGCCGCCTACACGCCGGAGCTGGCCCGGGCCAACGGCGCGTTCTTCCGCGGCCCCGCCGCGCCGCGCTTCGTGATGACGCGCCTCGCCACCATCGACGATCGCTTCCTCCCCCACGACGACCCGGTGACCCTGCTCGAGCTCGTGCGCCGCTATCGACCGCTCTTCGCCGAGGGAGCCTTCCTGCTGCTGGAGCGGCGCCCGCCCCCGGAGGCGCGCCGCCGGGCGCGGGCGAACGTGATCCGGAGCGGCGCGCTGCGCTTCGGTGAGGCGCTTCGGCTGCCGGCCCGGGAGAGAATGGATGTGCTCCACACCCTGTCGGTCGATCTCTCCTATTCGCTTCCGGGCAGGCTGCGGCGATTCCTGCTGCGCTCCGAGCCCGTCACCCTGGAGATCCGGGAGTCGCAGGGCTGGCGCAGCCACCGCATCCTCCCGACGCTGGCGAGCGTCGAGTTCCTGATCGACCCCATCGTCGAGGGAAACGGGGATCTGATCGCCCTCTACGCCCACGCGGGCCAGCGGCGGGCCCACGAGATCCGGATCCGCACCACGAGCGCCGGCGAGTGGCAGCTCCAGCCCGAGATCCGCTTCACGCTGCGCCGCCACTTCCTGCCGCCCCCGGCGCTGCTGCCCCTCAGAACTTCTCCTTCCAGGGGCGCAGGTCGATCTCGAGGGTCCAGGCGCTGCGGTGCTGCAGGTGGAGGGCCCAGAAGGCGTCCGCAATGGCCTCGACCGCGAGCATGCCGTCCTCCCCCAGGCTCTCTTTCAGCTCCGGGAAGCGGCGGTTCAGCTGGTCGCCATCGATCATGCCATCGATGATCACGTGCGCGACGTGCAGCCCCTGCGGGCCGAACTCCCTCGCCATGCCGTGGGCCAGGGCGCGCAGGGCCGCCTTGGCCGACGCGAAGGCGGTGAAGGGCGGCCGGGCCCGCAGGCTGGCCGTCGCGCCGGTGAAGAGCAGCGTGCCGCCTCCCTGGGGCAGCATGCGGCGCGCGGCCTCTCGCCCGGTGAGAAATCCCCCGAAGCAGCAGAGCCGCCAGAGCTCCTCGAAGAACGCGTCGTCCATCTCGAGGAGCGGGCGGAGCCGGTTGTTCCCCGCGTTGTAGGCCACGAGCTGCGGAACGCCGCCCGCCGCCTCCGCGGCATCGAAGAGGCGCCCGACGTCGCCTGGCCGGGTCGCGTCGGCCACGCAGGGCGTCGCCTGCCCCCCGGAGGAGCGGATCTCGCCTGCCACGCCTTCGAGCTTGGCGAGCGTCCGACCGGCCACCAGGACGTGCAGACCTTCCCGCGCGAAGCGGCGGCACAGCGCCGCACCGAGCCCCGCGCCAGCCCCGACCCCGAGCACGATTGCCGTGCGCGCCACGCAGCCTCCTCCGGCTCAGCTGCGGGTGAAGCGGGGCTTGCGCTTCTCGGCGAAGGCGCGCGGCCCCTCGCGGGCATCGTTCGTGGCGAAGACCGCCTGGCCCACCTCGAAGTCGAAGGCCAGGGCCTCGGCCTCGGACATGCCATCGGTCTTGTGCAGCGTCTTCAGCACCGCCTCCACCGCCAGGGGTCCGTTCTCGCACAGCGCAGCCGCGATCTCGCGGGTGCGCGCCAGGGCCTGGCCGTCCGGCACCACGTGGCCGACGAGCCCGATCGCCAGGGCCTCCCGCGCGGAGAGGTGTCTTCCTGTGAGCAGGATCTCGGCGGCGTGGGTGTAGGGGATCTGGCGCCTCAGGCGCACCGCCGAGCCCGCCATGGGGTAGAGCGACCAGCGCACCTCGGAGACCCCGAAGCGGGCGCCCTCCCCGGCGACGCGGATCTCCGTGCCCTGCAGGATCTCCGTTCCCCCGGCGATGGCCACGCCCTCCACGGCGGCGAGGATGGGCTTGCTGGGGCGCCAGGTGCGGAGCAGCGCCCGGAAGGGGAGCTCCGGGTCCTCCCGGGTGCGCCGGCTCCACTCGTCCCGGGGCTCCCCGGTGCCCGCGCTCATGTCCTTGAGATCGGCGCCGGAGGAGAAGTTTCCGTCCGCCCCGGTGAGGATGAAGCAGCGCACGCCGGGGTCCGCGGAGCCCTCGCGCCAGGCGTCGTAGAGGCGCACGAGGAGCTCGGCGCTGAGCGCATTCAGGCGCGCGGGGCGGTTCATCGTGAGGATCATCACGGGTCCGTCCCGCTCGACGATCAGATCCGGCATCGCGGCGGCGCTCCCGGGCGGCGGAGGGCTGGAGGGTCGATCCCCGCTGCATTCTACTCGAGGATTGCGGCTATGCTGGGAGGTGCCCGCGCCGCGCCAGCCGCGCACCTGGAGGCCCGACGCCATGACCGCTCCCGCGAAGGAAACGCCCCGGGTCCCGAACGAGCTCGGGCTCCTCCCGCCCGCCGGCCGGCCCGCGATCCCGGGCGGCGGCCCCCAGAGCGTGGCCGAGATCCTGGATCCCACCCTGGCGGAGGACCCGGAACGCGAGGCCCTGGTCGGACGCCACGGGCGCCTCAGCTACGCCGAGCTCGACCGCGAGGCGAACCGCGCCGCCCACGCCCTGGCCTCGCTGGGGCTGGCCCCCGGCGATCGCGTCGCGGCCTGCCTTCCCAACGACGTGGAGATCGCGGTGGCCTTCCTGGCGAGCCAGCGACTCGGCGCGATCTGGGTGGGCGTGAACCGCGCCCTCGCGCCGCCCGAGAAGGCCTACATCCTGCGCGACAGCGGCGCCCGGGTCTATCTCTCGCCGCCGGACCTCGCCGCCGAGATCGAGGCGCGCCGGGAAGAGCTCGCGGAGCTCGCCCACGTGGTGCTCGTGGAGCCCGGCTCCCCGGACTGCGCCTGGGCGCGCCTGCGGCGCGAGGCCGGTCGCGAGGCGCGGCCCGCCGTCGCGATCGATCCCTTCGCGCCCGCCGCCATCGCCTACACGAGCGGGACCACGGGCTTCCCGAAGGGCGCCGTCCACAGCCAGCACAACCTGCTGATGCCCGGCGCCGTGGCGCACCTGGCCCGACGCTTCCCACCCGGCGCCCGGCAGGCCTCGGTCCTGCCCTTGACGATCCTGAACCTGATCGTGCTCGAGTTCCTGGTGGCCCTCTACGCCGGGCGCGCGATGGTCTGCATCGACCGCATCGACGCCGAGGGTCTCGCCGACTGGATCCGCCGCGAGCAGGTCGGAGTCTTCTCGGGGGTGCCCACGATCTTCCACGACCTGCTCACCCACCCGAACGTCAAGCCCGCCGACCTGGCCTCGCTGGTGGAGCCCATCATGGGGGGATCGGAAGTGCCGCCGGAGGTGGTGCGCCTCTTCCGCGAGCGCTTCCACAAAGAGGTCCGCATCGGCTACGGCATGACCGAGGCTCCCACCGCCGTCACCTGGAGCGACGGTCAGGTCCCGCCCCAGCCGGGACTGTGCGGACGGCCCGTCGAGCAGGTCGAGATCGAGATCCTGGACGACGAGGACCGCGCGCTCCCGCCCGGGGAGATCGGCGAGATCTGCGTGCGACCGGCCCGCACCGGCCCGCTCGCGGGTGTCTACACCCCGATGCTCGGCTACTGGAAGCGCCCGGAGGCCACCCTCGCCGCGCTCCGCGGCGGCGTCTACCACACGGGCGACCTCGGCAGCTTCGCTGAAGACGGCAATCTCTACATCCGCGGGCGGCGCAACGAGCTGATCTTGCGGGGCGGGGCCAACGTCTATCCGGCGGAGGTCGAGCGCGTGCTCCAGCAGGTCCCGGGCGTGGCGGCGGCCGCGGTGCTCGGCGTCCCCGATGCGCGGCTCGGCGAGCGGGTGGTGGCCGTGGTCCAGCCCGAGCCCGGCGCCGCCGTCTCCGAGGAGGCGCTGCGCGCCCACGTCCAGGCGGAGCTCGCCCGCTACAAGGTGCCCGACCGCATCCTCTTCGCGCCGGCCCTGCCGCGCAACGCCATGAACAAGGTCGTGAAGCGCGAGCTCAAGCCGCTCTTCGAGAAGACCTAGGGGGAGAGCCGCAGGCGGGCGGAGACCCAGGAGTCAGTCGCGGATGCCGAGGGGATTCATGCGCCCGGGCAGCAGCACGAGCTCCTCGAGGTCCTGCACCAGGCGGTCGCGGTAGTCGAACCAGGCCCGCAGTCCGGGATCGCTCTCGCGCGCCTCGAGCAGGCGTGCGAGATCCGCCCACTCCCGGAAGGCAAAGAGCACCACCGCCTGGCGCGGCCGCATCGCCACCCGCCAGGCGCCCACGAGCTGCCAGTGGAACCGGCGCGCCAGCGGCAGGAAACGCTCCTCGAGGGCGGCCAGGTAGCCGGGCACCGCCCCGAGCGGAAGCCACAGGATCTCGTGCAGGAAGACCCGGCCGCGCACGCCCGCCGCCGCCAGGCCCGCGGGGTCGCTCGAGGAGGCGCCGGGGACCAGGATGCGGTCGAAGCCGCCCCGCCGCAGATGGAGGCTGCGGTTCCACCAGTCCTCCATGTCCGTGTCGCGATCGGCGTCTCCGAACTGGCGCGCCAGGGCGGCGGCCAGGCTCTGCCAGCCGTAGTCCCAGAGGTTCACGACCGCCGGCCAGGGCCCCGAGGTCTCGGCGGTGCGGAACTGGCCGACGTGGCGGTGGTTGTAGCCGGTGGCATCGCGCCCGGGCCGCTGGCTCAACGAGAGCACGCTCGCCATGTAGAGCTCTTCCTGCCCGGGCACCGTGCGGATGATCTCGTGCAGGAGGATCATTTCGGCGTTCAGGTGCGGAGCCGCGCCCGGGGCGGTGCCGCCAGCAGGTGCGCGTCGAGGTCTTCCAGGAGCTCCGCGCAGCGCTCGAGCCAATGCAGCGCGCCGGCATCCGACCCCTCGCTCTCCATCAGCTCCCGCCAGTGCTCGAAGCCGCGCAGGGCCCAGAGGTTCAGCCCCTGGTTGGGGCGCAGGGCATGCCGCCAGGCGCCGAAGAGGCGCAGCCCGCGGGCCTCGGCCACCGGCAGGTAGTCCTTCCCCAGCGCGTCGTGGTAGGCGGCGAGGGCGCCGGGCTTCGATCGCACGCTCTCGCAGAGCAGCAGCTCCCCGCCCGGGTCGCGGGCCAGGGCCTCGCGCGGGCCCGGCGAGCAGGGCGCGGGGCAGAGCAGGGAGGCGTTGCCGCGCTGGCGGTAGGCCAGGGCCCGGTACCAGAGCTCGGTCCCGAAGGCGTCCTTGTCCTCCCGCGGGAACTGGCTCTGCTGGGCCTCGGCGAAGTGGTCCCAGTCCTCCATCTCCCAGAGCAGGTCCGCCTCGGGCCAGCGACCCGTGCTGCCCACGGTGGCCCAGACACCGGCCAGCCGCACGCCGAAGCGCTCCTCGGCGTGCCGGGCCCAGTCCCCGCGGATCATCTCGAGGAGCTTGCCGCGGCCGCCGCCCTCGATCTCGATGCGCTCGAAGATGTAGACCGCCACGGAGGATCTTCGCGCGCTAGGGGAGCCTGTAGAGGCGCTGGCAGTTCTCGCCAGTCACCTTGCGCACCGCGGCCTCTCCGAGCGCACCGAGGGCGTGGTCGATGGCGGCGCGCGAGTTGGGCCAGGTGCTGTCCGGGTGGGGGTAGTCGCAGGCCCACATGAAGTTGTCGGGGCCGAGCAGCGGGATCAGCGACGGCCCCAGGGGCTCCTCCTCGAAGGTGGCGTAGACCTGGCGGTGGAAGAGCTCGCTGGGCCGGGTCCGGATGCTGTACTCGGGATGCGGGGCGCAGTGCTTCTCGAAGGTGGCGTCCATGCGCGCCACCAGATACGGGAGCCAGCCCACTCCCGACTCGGCGAGCACGATGCGCAGCCCCGGATGCCGCTCGAGGGCGCCCGAGTAGATCATGGTCGCGAGCAGCTCGTCCATCTGCATGGGAGCGATGGCCGCGAATCCCGCGATCTGCCAGTCGCGCTGGCGCGGGTCGAGCCGGGTGCCCCCGCCGATGTGGAAGCTCAGCGGCAGCTCCGCCTCCGCCGCTGCCGCCCAGAGCCGGTCCCAGGCGCGATCGCGCAGGTCCGCCTCGAAGCCGTTCAGGCAGCCGCCCCGGTGCCCGAGCTTCGCCACCCGCTGGAGCTCCTCCACCGCCGCCTCCGGCGAGCTCGCCGGGAGCTCGGGGAGCGCATTCAGCCGATCCGGCAGGTAGCTGTTGAACTCCTCGGCCGCCCAGTCGTTCCAGGCCCGGATCGCCACCCGCTTGAGCTCGGGATCGCCGATCTCGTAGGAGAAGAGCGCCGTGGGCCCGTACACGATCGAGGCCCAGATTCCGTCGCGCTCCATGTCCTCCATGCGGAGCTTGGGACTGCTGGCCCGGAAGCCGTCGTCCTCGACCCCGGCGCGCTCGATGGCGGTCTGGATCACGCCGTAGGGGCCGCTCACCCCGGTGATGCGGTCGCCGGTCTTCCACAGCCGCATCCCGCCCTGCTCGACCACGTGGGGGACCGCCTCCCGATGGCGGGCCGCGACCCGCTTCACCCAGAGCTCCGGCGGGAGCGCGTTCATGTCCAGGTGGTCGTCGCAGGAGTAGATGCGGTGACCGCTCGTCGCGCCCATGGAACCTCCCCTCCTGGCGCGGCCCATCCGGGCGCAGGCTCCCGGTCCCCGCGCGCTTCGCGCGCCGCGCACGCGTCCGGGAGGGTATGCTCTGCCGGGCCTCGCGGCGAGCCCCGCGCGGCCGGCCGCCGGCCGCTGGCGGCGCCGCCGGCTCGAGGGCCGCTTCCGACGGCCGCGGGGAGGAGCATGGCCGGTCCGCCGGGCACCATCTTCGACAGGATCCTCTCCGGCGAGGTCCCGTCGCACTGCGTCTACCAGGACGAACACGTCTACTCCTTCCTCGACATCCAGCCGCTCTCGCGCGGGCATACGCTGCTGATCCCGCGCGAGCGCAGGGCCTTCCTGCACGAGCTCTCGGAGGACTCGGCGGCGGCCCTGGGCCGCGCGCTCCCCCGCCTGTGCCGCGCAGTGCTGTGGGCCAGCGGGGCGGAGCACTACAACGTGCTCCAGAACAACGGCGCCGCGGCGCACCAGGCGGTCTTCCACGTCCACTTCCACATCATCCCCCGCTTCGGCGAGGCCGGGCTCGGGATCGGCTGGAAGCCGCGCTCCCTCGACGCGAACGAGGCGCAGGAGCTGATCACCCGCATGCGCGCCGCCCTCGCCGCCGAGCGCTGACGGGAGGGGTACGTGGCGCCGGCATCCAGAGGCCCTCGGGCGGGCCTCCGGGCGGAGGGCGACGAGCTCGTCGCCGGGGGCGGGCCCGGCTGCCGGCATTTCGGCGTCTGCGGGGGGTGCGCGTCCCTCGCGGTCCCGCTGGCCCGCCAGCTCGCGGCCAAGGCCGAGCGCGCGCGGGCGCTCCTGGCTCCGTTCCTGGGGGAGGTGGATCTCGAGGCGCCGCCGCCGCGCGGGCCCGCGCGCTTCCAGCGCACCAGGCTCCTCTACCCCGTGCAGCCGGATCGCCGGGGCCGGCCCGCGCTCGGGATCTACCGGCGCGGGAGCCATCGGGTGGTGCGGATCCAGGAGTGCCAGATCCAGGACCGCGCCCTCACCGCTCTCGGCCGCCGCGCCGAGGCGGTCCTGGGCGCGCTCGGCCTCGTGCCCTGGGACGAGCGCGCGCTCACGGGCTTCCTGCGCGCCTTCCAGGCCCGCATCGCTCCGGGCACGGGCGAGCTCCTGATGGGCGTGGTCACGCGGGGCGGTCCCTTCCCGGAGGGGCGCGAGCTGGCGCGCCGCCTGCTCGCCGCCGCCCGGAGCCTCCCCCCCTCGGAGGGCCGCCCGCTGCGGCCCGTGGGCGTGGTGCGAAACGTGAACGACCGGCCGGGCAACGCCCTCCTGGGCCCCCAGAGCCTCGCCCTCGCCGGTCGCGACCACCTGCTCGACCGGCAGGACGGACTCTCGCTCCGGATCGGGTTCGCGAGCTTCGCCCAGTCCCACCGCGACGCGGCGCGCCTGCTCTACCGACCGGCCCTGGCCCTGGCGGGCGACGCGCGGGGCCAGCGCGCAGTCGATGGCTACGGCGGGGTCGGCGCCTTCGGCCTGCGCCTCGCGGCCGCCGGTGCCGCAGCGGTGGAGATCGTCGAGGCGAACCCCTCGGCCTGCCGCGATGCGCGCGAGAACGCGCGGCGGAACGGCCTCGGCCGGGTGCGCGTCGAGGAGGCCCCGTTCGCCCGCGCGGACTTCCGGGAGCGCCCGGATCTCCTGGTGGTGGACCCGCCCCGCGCGGGCCTCGGGCCCGAGGGCTGCGAGCGCGCGCTCGCCGCGGCGCCGGGCCGCATCCTCCACGTGGCCTGCTCCGTGCCGGCGCTGGCCCGCGACCTCGCTGCGCTCTGCGCCGGGGGCTACCGCGTGAGCGCCATGCACCTCGTCGACCTCTTTCCCTACACCGAGCACGTCGAGGTCCTGACGCGGCTCGAGCGCTAGCAGCCAGGCCGAAAGGCGCGGTGCCGATGGTCTCTCGATCTCCCAGGCCCCCGTTCTCGCGGCGCACCCGCTGGGAGACCGAGCCGAACGCGCTCACCCGCGCGGTCCGCGCGCACCGGGCCGCGGGAAGGACGCTCCTCGACCTCACGGTCTCGAACCCCACGGCGGTGGGCCTGCGCTACGCGCCGCCCTTCTACGCCGGGCTCGTCGATGCGCGCAGCGCGGACTACGAGCCCGAGCCCCTGGGCCTCGCGAGCGCGCGGCAGGCCGTGGCCGACCACTCCCGCGCCCGCGGCGGATCCGGCGATCCGGACTCCGTCTGGCTCTGCGCCAGCACGAGCGAGGCCTACGCCTGGCTCCTCGCCCTGCTCTGCGACCCCGGCGATGCCGTCCTGGTGCCGCGCCCCGGCTACCCGCTCCTCGACTGGATCGCCGACCTCTCCGGTGCGCGCCTCGTCCCCTATCCGCTCCTCTACGACGGGAGCTGGTGGCTCGACGTGGCGGCCCTGCGCGCCGCGCTCGCCCGGGAGGAGCGCGCCCGCGCCATCGTCTGCATCGCGCCGGGAAATCCCACGGGCCACTACCTCGCCGGCCCGGAGCTGCGGGCCCTCGAGGACCTCTGCCTCGAGCGGGGACTCGCCCTGGTGGTGGACGAGGTCTTCGCCGACTACCCGCTCCGCGAGGACCCGGACCGCGTCGCCCACGCGGCGGGCCCCCGCCGCTGCCTCACCTTCGTCCTCTCCGGGCTCTCGAAGGTCGCGGCGCTCCCGCAGTGGAAGCTCGCCTGGGGCCTCGCCTGCGGCCCGGGTGCCGACGCGGCCCTCGAGCGGATGGCCTTCGTGGCCGACACCTTCCTCAGCGCGGCGACCCCCGTGCAGCTCGCCCTGCCGGCGATCCTCGCCGCGGCCCCGGCCATGCAGGAGCGGATCCGGGCGCGCACCCGCGCGAACCTCGCGGCGCTGCGCCGCGAGCTCGCCGCCACGCCCCTCGCGCCGCTCGACGCCGAGGGCGGCTGGTCGGCCATCCTGCGCCTGCCGGCGCTCCCGGACTGGAGCGACGAGCGCGTGGCCCTTCGCCTGCTCGAGCGCGCCGGCGTCCTCGTTCAGCCCGGAGCGCTCTTCGACCTCGAGGGCTGCCACGCGGTGCTCTCGCTCCTCTGCGAGCCCGAGATCCTGGTCGGCGGCGTGCGCCGGATCACCCGCGAGGTCGAGGTCCTGCTCGCGTGACGCGCGCCATCGCCCTCGCGCTCACGGTTCTCACGGGCCTGTGCGGGCTCGTGTACGAGGTCACCTTCGAGAAGCTCCTGGCCACGCTGCTGGGCTCCCACGCGGAGGCCACCGCCGCCGTGCTCGGCCTCTTCCTCGGCGGGATGAGCCTCGGCTACTGGCTGTGGGGGGCCGTCACGAGGCGCCTGCTCGAGGCCCGGCGGCGCGGCGGCCGGGTGCCGCCCCTGCTCCTGGCCTACGGCCTCCTGGAGGCCGGGATCGGCCTCTTCGCCCTCGCCCTCCCGGCCCTCTTCCAGGCGGTCCGGGCCCTCTCCGCGGCGCTCCCGCACACCGGCGCAGGCCTCTCCTTCGCGATCGACGTCCTGCTCTCGGCCCTCCTGGTCGGCCCGCCCGCGGTCCTGATGGGCGGCACCATCCCGATGCTGACCCAGGCGCTCGCGCGGAGCCTCGCCGACGCCACCCGCGTCCACGCCCTGATCTACGGCTTCAACACCCTGGGCGCCTTCGCCGGAGCCCTGGCCGCCGGCTACTGGATCGTTCCCGCCCTCGGCCTCGCGGGCGCCCTGCGGGCGATGGCGGCCCTGAACCTCGCGGCGGGCGGGGCCTTCGCGCTCCTCTCCCGGCGCGCTCCGCCGGCGGCGCTCCTCGAGCCGCCGCCGGCCGGCGCGCGGCCCGCCGCGCGGCAGCGGCTGGGGCGGCTGGCTGCCGTGGCGCTCCTCGCGGGCTTCGCGATGATGACGCTCCAGACGGTGCTGGTGAGGCTCGGCGCGCTCTCCTTCGGCGCCTCCCAGTTCACGTTCTCGATGGTGGTGGCGGTCTTCGTGCTCTGCATCGCCCTCGGGAGCTTCGCCGTCTCTGCCCTTCCCCGCGTCCCCGATGGCCTCCTCGCCGGAACCCTGCTGGGTCTCCTGCTCCTCCTGGCGCTGCTCTACCCGCAGCTCCAGAACGGCCCCTACTGGGCCCACGCCCTGCGCGCGCTGTTCCGGGATCATGCGGCGAGCTTCTACCCGTTCCACCTGGCCGCCTGCCAGGCCCTGCTCCTGGCGGTCGGCCCGGCCGTCCTCCTCTCCGGCGCGGTCCTGCCCCTCGCCTTCCACGAGCTGCGGCGCGAGGTCGGCGGGCTCGGCGACGTGGCCGGGCGCCTCTACGCGTGGAACACCCTGGGCTCGCTGGCGGGAGCCCTGCTGGGCGGCTACGCGCTCCTCTTCTGGCTCGACCTCCACGCGGTCTACCGCGTGGCGCTGGCCGCCGTGGCGGCCGCTGCCGCACTCGCGCTTCCGCCGGATCTCCCGTCCCGGCGCGCGACGGGCGCGCTCCTGTTCGCCGGCGCCCTGGCGGGGCTCGCGCTCCTGCCCGCCTGGGATCCGGGCCACCTGACCTCCGGGCTCTTTCGCACCCGCCAGCCGGGTCCCGCCACCTTCGCCGGGCCGGAGGCCTTCTACGCCTACATGGTGGCGCCCCTGGTGCGGTCCTACTCGGACGGGCCCGTCGCCTCGGTCGCCGTGCTCGAGCAGATCAAGGGGGGGAAGCCGAGCCTTTCGCTCATCACCAACGGCAAGTCCGATGGGTCGACCGGGAACGACTATCCGACCATGGCGCTCGCGGGAATCCTGCCCGCCCTCTTCGCCGAGCGCCCCGAGCGGGCCTTCGTGATCGGCTATGGCCTCGGGATCACCGCGGGCGAACTCGCGTCGCTCTCCTCGGTGCGCGAGGTGGTGGTCGCGGAGATCTCGCCCGACGTGATCGAGGCGGCCCCGCTCTTCGACTCGGCCAACGGGGGCGCCTCCCTCCGGCCGGAGCTCCGGATCGTCCGGGGCGATGCCTACCGCACCCTCCTGCGGAGCGAAGGCGGCTACGACGTGATCTCCTCGGAGCCCAGCAACCCCTGGGTGCAGGGCGTCGAGATGCTCTACAGCCGGGAGTTCCTGGAGGCGGCCCGGGAGCGGCTCACCCCGGGCGGGGTCTACGCCCAGTGGGTGCACACCTACGAGATCGACGACGCGACTCTGGCCCTCGTGCTCCGCACCTATGCCTCGGTCTTCGAGCACGTCTCGGTCTGGTACGGCCGCGGCGTGGACCTGCTGCTGCTCGGGCTGCGGGACGCGAGCCGCGCCCTGGACGTCGAGCAGCTGGAGCGCCGGGCCGCGCAGCCGGATTTCCGGGCGGCGCTGGCCAGGAGCGGCGTCGCGAGCTGGCCGGAGCTCCTCGCCCACGAGCTGCTCCCGCTCGGCGTCCTCGGGGCGACGGGCCTCTCGGGAGAGATCCACACGCTGCTCCACCCGCGCCTCTCCTACCTGGCTGCGCGCGCCTTCCACGCCGGCGGTGCGGGGTCGCTCCCGGTCACCGCCGCAGCCCCGGCGGCGCAGATCGGGCGGAGCCACTCCCTGGTGCGTCGCTTCGCCGCGCTCCAGGGCGGGGAGCTCTCGCCCGCGGACCGCGAGGCGTTCGTGGCCAGGACCTGCGAGCTCCGCCCCCGCGAGTGCGCCACGCTCCTCGCCGAGTGGATCCACGCGCGGCCCGAGTCGACGGTAGGGCGGCGCCTGCTCGAGCGCCTGCGCGAGCAAGGGCGGGCGGGACTCAAGGATCCGCTGGCCGCGGTGGAGCGGCTCGCCCCCCTGTTCGGCGTCGACGGAGGGCCGGCCCCCGACGGCGACGCGAGCCTGGCGCGCGCAAACGAGGCGACGAGCGACTACGCGCTCTACTACCACCACGCGGCCCCCTTCGACCCGCGCTCCCTGCGCGCGCTCTGGGAGCGCTGCGCCGCGCAGGGGAACGCGAATCCGGCCTGCCGGGAGGGTCGCGCCCGGGCCGAGCAGCTGCTCGGCGGGCTCCCGGTCGTCGCTCCAGAGGATTGATCGCGAGGGAGCGCCCTTCGGATTCGGGCAGGAACGGCGCAGCCGAGGTTTCGCGCCGCCCCCTGGGGTAGGATTCCCTCCCGGAGGCGCCGGCATGTCCGAGGCCGAGCTCGAGGGAGGGGCTTGATGAGCGCCGGCGCGCCGACCCCCGAAGTGGAGGTCCGCTTCGACGGCGCGCTCCTGCGGCTGCGCCTGAACCGGCCCGAGAAGCGCAACGCGGTGACGGGTCCGATGCTGCAGGCGATGCAGGCGGCGCTGCTGGAGGCCGACGCCCGCAACGAGGTGAGGGCCGCCCTGCTCACCGCCGAGGGCGAGCACTTCTGCGGCGGCTGGGACTTCGTGGCGGCCAGCGAGGGAGCGGACGGGCGCGGCGCCGGCCGTCCCCGGGCGGGCCACATCCACCGCCATCTGCTGGCCGGGCCGGGCCCCTTCATCGAGACCCTGGCCGGCGTGCAGCTCCCCATCGTGGTGGCGGCGCGGGGCTCGGTGGCAGCCTTCGGGCTGAGCATCGCCCTGGCCTGCGACTTCGTGGTGGCGTCGGAGACGGCCCGCTTCTCGAGCCCCTTCGTGCGACGCGGGTTCACGCCGGACACGGCTCTCACCTTCCACCTGCCGCGCATCATCGGGCTGGCCCGGGCGCGCCGGCTCCTGCTGCTGGGCGAGGAGATCCCGGCGCAGACCGCCGAGGCCTGGGGCCTGGTGCACGCCTGCGTGCCCGACGCCGGGCTGGAGGCCGCCGCCGAGGAGCTGGCGGCCGAGCTGGCCGGGGGCGCCAGCGTGGCCATCGGCCTGGCCAAGTGGCTCGTGAACCGCAACCTGGACGCCGACCTGGGCGGCGCCCTGGCGGCCGAGGCCTTCGCCGAGGAGGTCTCCCTGCGCAGCCGCGACTTCCGGGAGGGGCTCGCGGCCTTCCGGGAGAAGCGCAAGCCCCGCTACAGCGGCTGGTGATCCGGGCCCGCGAAGAGGCCGCGCAGCTCGCGCTTCACGATCTTGTTCATGGCGTTGCGCGGGAAGGCCTCCACGAAGGCGATCCGCTCCGGAACCTTGTAGCGAGCCAGGCTCGCGAGGCAGCGCCGGCGCAGCCCGTCCTCGTCGGCCCGGGCCCCCGGCACGAGCTGCACCGCGGCCATCACCCGCTCGCCCAGGCGCCGGTCCGGGACTCCGACGACCGCACAGGCCGCCACCCGCGGGTCCTCGTGGAGCACGCGCTCCACCTCCGCGGAGTAGACGTTGGCGCCACCGCGCACGATCATGTCGGCCTTGCGGTCGTCGACGAAGAGATTCCCTTCCGCGTCCAGGTGGCCCAGGTCGCCGGTGTGGAGCCGGCCGCCGCGCAAGGCCTCCGCCGAGGCTTCCGGCCGGTTCCAGTAGCCGAGCATGGGGGTGTAGACGCCGGCCCAGGGGCCCGTCCGCGCGGGCCCCACGCAGATCTCGCCCACCGCGCCGGGCCCGAGGGTTCGGCCCGTCTCGTCCTCGATGGTGATCTCGAGGTGCGGGTGTGCGCGCCCGACGCTGCGCGGGATGCGCGGCCGGCGGGGGTCGGTGTGACAGACCGAGGTCGGGGCCTCGGTGAGCCCGTAGCCCTCGTGGACCTCCTGGCCGAAACGCGCCCGGAAGAGAGCCTTGAGCTCGTCGGGGCAGCTGGCACCTCCGACCCCCGGCTGGGTCAGCGTGGCCAGGTCCTCGGGCTTCACGTCCGGGTGGGTGAGCAGGTCGTGGAAGGTGGTGGGGACGCTGGAGAAGGAGACGATCCTCTCGTCGCGCACCCAGGCGGCGACAGCGGGGGCGTCCAGGCGGTCCATGAGCACGCACTTGGAGCCGGCCTGGGCGGAGAGGACGGGACCCAGGATCATCAGGTTGAGGAGCGTCAGGGGCAGGCAGACGCCCTGGGTCACCGGGGGGCCGCTGCGCTCCCGGAAGAAGGCGATGGCGCCGGGGAGCAGCAGGTTGTGCTGGCTGTGGACGGCGCCCTTGGGCAGACCCGTGGTGCCGCTGGTGTAGGCGATGGCGGCCGGGGCGAAGGGGTCGACCTCGGGGCGCAGGGGCAGCGCGCCTCCGGCGTCGGCCACGAGCGCGCGCCAGGGGCACGACGCGTTGCCGGGCCGCGCCTCGATCACGCGCTCCAGCGCGGGGAGCTCGGCGCGGCGCGCCTCCACCAGCGCGCAGGCCTCCGCATCGCCCAGGAAGAGCCGGGCCGCGGAATCGGCCAGCAGGAAGGCCTTCTCGCGGGGCGCCAGCGCCCGGCTCACCCCCACCCAGATGGCGCCGATGCGCATGGCCGCCAGGAACGCCACGACCAGCTCCGTGTGGTTGCCCAGGGAGGCGGCCACCCGGTCGCCGGGGCCGATCCCGCTGCCCGCGAGCGCCCGGGCTGCGCGATCCACCTCGCGGTCGAGCTCCGCATAGCTGTACCGGGCATGGCGCCCCACCAGGGCTTCGCGCTGCGGCGCCTCGCGCAGCGCGGGCTGGAGCAGCGCGGCCACGGATTGCGGCGAGCCCGGAATGGCGCGGCGCGTGGCCGGCGCGACGAGCCCGTGTGCGGCGAGGTCCAGGGCGGCCACTGGCCCCCTACTCCAGGTAGCCCAGGGCGCGCAGCTCGGCCTCGTGCTCGGGGCTGAGCTCGAGGGGCTTCCCCACGTCCCCGCGCTCGACGAGGCCCTCGCGCCAGCGCACCAGGGTCTGCAGCAGCGCCGCCCCCTGCTCCGGGTCTGCGCCCCTGAGATCGCGCTGCTCGCGGGCGTCGGCGGCGAGGTCGTAGAGCTCGTAGGGACGGCTCTCGCGGTGGATCAGCTTGAAGCGATCCGTCCGGACCGAGACCTCCCTCGGCCCCAGGAGCTCGCTGAAGGCAACCGGCGGCGGCAGCTGCGAGTCCAGCCCCGTGAGCAGCGGCGTCACGTCCTGGGCGGCGAACTCGGGGGCGCTCCCGCGCGAGCCGAATCCCGGCGGGCGCTCGATCCCGGCCAGCGAGAGCAGCGTCACGGCGACGTCCCCGAGCCGCACGGGCCGCTCCACCCGCGTACCGGCCGGCACGCGGGCCGGATAGCGGAGCACGAGGGGCACGAGCAGGCTCTCGTCGTAGAGGGTGCGCCGGTGGCCCTTGCCCGCGTGCTCGAAGAACTCGTCCCCGTGGTCCGAGGTCACCACGACGAGGGTCTCGTCCAGCACCCCGAGCGCCTCCAGCTTGCGGCGGATCTGGCCCAGGTGGTGATCCGTGAAGCGGATCTCGCCATCATAGAGGGCGATCACGTGCTCCAGGTCGCGGGGATCCATCTGCGCGTGGATCCGCTCGTCTCGCAGGAAGTTCCTGCCGTCGATCGCGCCCCGGTAGTCGGGATCGAAGAGCCGGTCGAAGGGAGGGGGGGGGACGTAGTCGAAGTGGACGTCGAAGAGGTGCAGGAAGAGGAAGAAGGGGCGCCCCGCCCCCTCGGCGCGCCAGCCCTCGAGCCAGCCCTCCGCCAGCTGCACCAGGCGCGGCGAGGTCACAGCCTGCGACTGCTCGTCCGTCTGGGAGGCCATGACGCTCTGGTCGTCGTAGTGGTCGAAGCCGCGCGCGAAGCCGTAGACCCCTCGCAGGAGGGGCCCGCTCACGAAGGCGCCGGTGGCGTAGCCCGCGTCTCGCAGCACCTCGGCCAGCACGATCACGCCGTCGCGGAGCTGGGTGGTCTCCTTCCGGACGCCGTGCTCCTCGGGCGCCAGCGAGGTGAAGAGCGTGAAGTGCGAGGGCAGGGTCCACGAGGTCGGGGCCACGACGGTGCGGAAGAGCGCCCCTTCCCGGGCCAGACGGTCGATCTCCGGGCTCGTCTCGCGCGGGTAGCCATAGCTCTCGAGGTGATCCGCGCGCAGCGAGTCGATCGAGACGAGCAGGATGTTGGGCGGCCGCGGGGCGCCGGCCGGCGTGCAGCTCGCGAGGCCGACCGCCAGGAGCGCTACGGCGAGGCCGAGCCACGGCCCCCTTCCCCATCGAGCGGATCCGCTCAAGGCCCTGCTCCTCCTCCGCCCGTGCGCGCCCCGCTGCGCCGATTCTAGCGACGCCGCGCCGCGCGGAGCGCATGGCGGCCGCCCGCCCGAGAGCCTATAAGATCCGAAGGAGGGCGCGGGATGCCGATCGACGTGACCAAGGTGGGACTCGCAGGGGAGCCCTTCGAGCGGGCCTGGACCGCCAGGGACTGCATGCTCTACGCGCTCGGCGTGGGCTGCGGCGTGGACGACCTGCGCTTCGCGACCGAGAAGGACCAGCAGGTGCTGCCCACCATGGCCGTCGTGCTCGGCGCCGGCGGCGCTCCCTACCAGCAGGCCGGCACCTGGAAGCGCGGAGCCATCGTGCACGGCGAGGAGGCGATCGAGGTGCCGGGGCCGATCCCGCCCGAGGGCCGGGTGCGCGTCTCCGGCCGGATCGCCGGGATCTACGACCGCGGCAAGGGAGCCCTCCTCGTGCTCGAGTCGACCTCCCGCGACGCCACCACCGACGAGCTGCGCTTCCGGGTCCGCAGGAGCCTCTTCGTGCGCGGAGAGGGAGGCTTCGGCGGGGAGCGCGGTCCCGCGCTCGAGGCCAATTCCGCACCGGACCGCAAGCCGGACCACGAGGTCTCCTATGCGACGCGCGAGGACCAGGCGCTCCTCTACCGCCTCTCGGGCGACATGAATCCCCTCCATGCAGACCCGGAGTTCGCGCGCCGCGCCGGCTTCGACCGGCCGATCCTGCACGGGCTCTGCACCTGGGGCTTCAGCGGGCGCGCGCTGCTGGCGACGATCTGCGGCGGCGACCCGGGGCGCTTCCGCGCCATGGAGGGGCGCTTCTCGAAGCCCGTCTTCCCCGGCGAGACCCTGCGCGTGGCGATCTGGGAGGCCGGGCCCGGCGAGGCCATCTTCCAGGCCCGCAGCGACGCCGGTCACGTGGTGCTGGACCAGGGGCGCTGCCGCTTCACGCCCCCGTCATGATCGTCGCCCCCTGACCTGGAAGCCCCCCCTTGAGACTCCCCTCTGCACCGCGGTACCGGGCCGTTCTCGCCAGCCTGGCCCTGATGGCTGGCGCTTGCGGCCCGGGCGCCGGATCCCCGCCCAACATCGTGGTGCTCCTGGTCGATGACCTGGGCTTCATGGACACGGGAAGCTACGGGAGCACCTTCTACGAGACACCGCACATCGACCGGCTCGCCGAGACTGGAATGCGCTTCACACAGGCCTACGCCGCGTCGCCGGTGTGCTCACCGACCCGGGCGGCGCTCCTGACGGGAAGGCACCCCGCGCGGCTCGGAGTCACCGACTGGCTCCCCGGCCCGGAGCAGACCCTCCCGCGGCGCTTGAGGGCCCCGGAGGCGCGCGGTCTCGGGCCCGGCGAGACCCTCGTCGCAGAGGTGTTGAAGGGCGCGGGCTACTCCACCGCCTTCATCGGGAAGTGGCACGTCGGCGGATCACCGGGTGAGCCCGAACGCCACGGCTTCGACACCAACCTGATGTTTCCCTACTCGTTTCCCGAGAGCGATTCCCCTCCCGAGGAGACTCCGACGTCCGCCGGCAGACGCTCCGCCAGATCCATCACGGATCGCCTGACGGACCAGGCCCTCGCCTTCCTCGAAGGCAATCGCGAGCGACCCTTCTTCCTGTACCTGTCTCACCAGGCCGTTCACACTCCGCCGGAAGGCCCCGAGAAGGTCGTCCGGCACTTCCGCCGCAAGGCCAGGGCCCTGCTGGACGCGCCGGGAAGGGTCCCCACCTTCGTCCTGGAGGAGAATCCGGACATCCCGCTCAGGGAGAGGCTGAGCTACGAGCAGCGGGTGGCGCTCGCGCCACAGGAGGGGGCAGGCGAGCAGGAGTATGCGCTCCACGTCGAGCCCCGCGCGGACGGCTCGCACCCGCGGGTCGTGCGGGTCCGGCAGGTCCAGAGCCATCCCGTGTACGCCGCGATGATCTCGGTCCTCGACGATTCGGTGGGCCGGATCCTGGCGAAGCTGGAGGCGCTGGGTCTCTCGGATCGCACGATCATCGTGTTCACCTCGGACAACGGGGGGAATGCTTCCCCTCTGGCCAACGGGACCGGGAACTGGCCCCTGCGCGGGGGAAAGGGCTGGCTCTACGAGGGTGGAATTCGCGTGCCCCTGATCATCCGCTGGCCGGGCTCCGTGCGACCGGGAAGCGTCTCCGCGGCCCTCGTCACGAGCTCGGACCTGTTCCCGACGCTGCTCCAGATGGCGGGCCTGGACCTGCGACCCGACCTGCACCGGGATGGCCTGAGCCTGCTGCCCGTCCTCCAGGAGACCGGGGATCTGCCCCGAGAGGCCCTGTTCTGGCACTGGCCCCACTACAGCAACAACGGGGAGCAGAGTCCCGCCGGTGCGATCCGCCTCGGGGATCACAAGCTGATCGAGTACTTCGAGGCCGGCCACGTCCAGCTCTTCGATCTGAGCAGCGACATCGGAGAGCAGAACGATCTCTCGGAGCGAATGCCCGGGCAAGCCGAGCAGCTGCGCGAACGACTCACCCGGTGGCGACGCGAGATCGGGGCGATTGTTCCAACGCCCGGGGCGGCGCCCGGGAGCTAGAAGCGGTATCCCGCCCCGAGACCGACGGCGCCGAAGTCGACTCCGTCGAGGTCGTCTCCCAGGAGCGCGTAGGTGCCCTCGAGGTTCAGGTACCAGTGCTCGGAGAGCGCGACATCGAGGCCCAGACCCACGTGAAACAGCTCCACGGCCAGATCGTCGTGCCAGCTTCCACCCGTCCTCGTGTTCTCCACCTCGAGGTCGGCGACGAAGCCCCCCATGCCGAGCGTGAAGTACGGCTGCAAGCGTCCCGTGAGCGCGTAGACCTTCGCGTGGGCGGCGACGCTCCAGCCCGAGAGGTCCGCCGAGACGCCCACGCCGGAGAGGTCGAAGTGGCTCAGGACCTCGCCCCGCAGCTCGCCGGCCAGGTGGGGATGGAAGCGGTAGCCCACGAGCCAGCGCCCGCCCCAGGCATCGTCGACGGCGAGGGGGGTTTCGAAGTCGGCGGCCGCGAAGAACGCGCTGCTGCCCAGGTACGCTCCCGGGCGCGCCCAGGGCGAATCCTCGGCGGGGACCGGCGCATCGGCCCCGCCCGGGTCGGGCGCGGCGTCGGGCTCGTGCCCGGCCGCCGGGCGCGCCCCGCCCAGAGCCGTCGCCCCCGCCAGGAGCAGCAGGGCGAGACGGAGGCCTCGCGCCATGGGACCGGGGCCTCCATGGGTCAACCGGCCGTGCGCTCGCGCAGGCGCACGAGGATCGCGCCCTCCGAGACCTGATCACCGAGCCCGGCGCCCAGCGACTCCACCGTGCCATCGCGGGGCGCCACGAGCGCGTGCTCCATCTTCATCGCCTCGAGCACGACGAGGACCTGGCCGCGGCGCACGTCCTCGCCGGGAGCCACGTCGACGCGGATCAGGCGGCCCGGCATGGGGGCCGCGATCCACTCGCCGCCGGCCTGCTCGGCCTGGGCCTCGGCCCGCGCGATGGGATCGGAGAGCCGCAGCCGCCAGCCATCCCCGCCGGCCACCACCCACAGCTGGTCGCCGCGCCGCGCGAGCGTCGCCGCCACACGCGCACCGTCGAGGGTCGCCCGGAGCTCCCCGCCGCGCCACTGCGCCCGGGCCAGGGCGACTCCGCCGGGGAGCTCGAGGCGGAAGTCCTCGCCGAGACACTCCACTCCCACCACCACTTCGCGCTTGCCGTCGAGGAATCGGAGCGCCTCGCGCTCGCGACCCCCGAGCCGGAAGCCGTCGGCCCGATCCCAGGGCGAGTGGGGATCCGCCGGGTCGCTCGGCCCCTGCGCGCTCCGCTCCAGCAGGACTCCCAGGGCCGCCAGGGCCAGCACCCGGTCCGGCGCGGGGCCCGGCGCGGGCAGCAGCTCCTCCCGGTGCCGCTCCAGGAAGCCGGTGTCGATCCCCCCGGCGGCGAAGACCGGGTGGGCGAAGACCCGGATCAGGAAGCCCAGGTTGGTGGAGAGGCCCGCCACGCGGGCGGCGCCGAGGGCCGCGCGCATGCGGCGCAGGGCCTCGGCCCGGTCGCGGCCGTGAGCCACGAGCTTGGCGAGCAGCGGGTCGTAATGCACCCCGACCGCGTCGCCCTCGCGCACGCCGCTGTCCACGCGCAGGCCCGGACCCTCCCCGGTCCGGAAGCGCAGCAGCACGCCCGTGGCGGGCAGGAAGCCCTTGGCGGGATCCTCGGCGTAGAGGCGCGCCTCCAGGGCGTGGCCGTCGAGGTGCAGCTCCTCCTGGCGCAGCGGCAACGGCTCGCCCGCCGCCACGCGCAGCTGCCACTCCACGAGGTCGACTCCCGCGACGCACTCGGTCACCGGATGCTCCACCTGGAGCCGCGTGTTCATCTCCATGAAGTAGAAGGGAGCGCCCTCGAGACCCCGGCTCGCGTCCAGGATGAACTCCACCGTGCCCGCGCCCTCGTAGCCGATGGCCTTGGCCGCCTGGACCGCCGCGGTCCCCATCCGGGCCCGCAGCGGCGGCGCGAGGCCCGGCGCCGGGGCCTCCTCCACCACCTTCTGGTGCCGGCGCTGGAGGGAGCAGTCGCGCTCGAAGAGGTGCACCACATTGCCGTGGGCGTCGGCGAAGACCTGGAGCTCGATGTGGCGCGGGCGCGCCAGCCAGCGCTCCACCAGCACGCGCGCGTCGCCGAAGGCGACCTCGGCCTCGCGCCGCGCCGAGACCAGCGCCGCCGCGAACCCCTCCGGCGCGTCCACGCGCCGCATGCCTCGGCCCCCGCCGCCGGACTCGGCCTTGATCAACACCGGATAGCCGATCTCCCGCGCGGCCCGCGCCAGCGCCGCGTCGCTCTGGTCCTCGCCGTGATAGCCGGGCACCACCGGCACGCCCGCCGCCAGCATGCGCTCCTTGGCGGCGCCCTTCTGGCCCATGGCCCGGATCGCCTCGGGCGGGGGACCCACGAACACGAGCCCCGCCCCGGCGCAGGCCTCGGCGAAGTCGGCGTTCTCCGAGAGGAAGCCGTAGCCCGGGTGGATGGCCTCGGCCCCGCTGCGGCGTGCGGCCTCGAGGATCCGCTCGGCGCAGAGATAGCTCTCCCGGGCCCGAGCCGGGCCGATGCAGAGGGCCTCGTCGGCGAGCTCCACGTGCAGCGCCTCCCGGTCGGCCTCGGAGTAGACGGCCACCGTGCGCACCCCGAGCATCCGGGCCGTCCGGATCACGCGGCAGGCGATCTCGCCGCGGTTCGCGATGAGGAGCGTCTCGAACACGCCTACATCCGGAACACGCCGAAGCGCGTGGGCTCGGGCGGAGCGTTGCGGGCTGCCGAGAGGGCCAGTGCCAGCACCCGGCGCGTGTCCGCGGGATCGAGGATCCCGTCGTCCCACAGGCGCGCCGTGGCGAAATAGGGATGGCCCTGCGTCTCGTACTGGGCGCGGATCGGAGCCTTGAAGGCCTCCTCCTCCTCGGCGCCGAAGGCCTCGCCCCGTCGCTCGAGGGCCTCGCGCCGCACGGTGGCGAGCACGTTCGCCGCCTGCTCGCCGCCCATGACGGAGATGCGCGCATTGGGCCAGGTCCAGAGCCAGCGCGGCCCGAAGGCCCGACCGCACATTCCGTAGTTCCCCGCGCCGAAGGAGCCCCCGAGGATCACGGTGAGCTTGGGCACCGACGCGCAGGCCACGGCGCCCACCATCTTGGCCCCGTCCTTGGCGATGCCGCCAGCCTCGTACTTCCGGCCCACCATGAAGCCGCTCACGTTCTGCAGGAAGAGGAGCGGGATGCCGCGCTGGCAGCAGAGCTCGATGAAGTGGGTACCCTTCAAGGCCGACTCCGAGAAGAGCACGCCATTGTTCGCGATGATCCCCACCGGGTAGCCGTGGAGGTGGGCGAATCCGGTGACCAGGGTCGTGCCGTAGAGCTTCTTGAACTCGTCGAGCTCGCTGGCGTCGACCAGGCGGGCGATCACCTCGCGCACGTCCCAGGGCGTGCGCGGATCCGCCGGGATCACGCCGTAGAGCTCCTGCGGATCGTACAACGGCTCGGCGGGCTCGCGCGGGATCGGCTGCGGGGGCTTGCTCCGGTTCAGGTTCGCCAGAGAGCGGCGCGCCAGGGCCAGGGCGTGCGCGTCATCCACGGCGTAGTGGTCCGCCACGCCGGAGACGCGCGCGTGCACGTCGGCGCCCCCGAGCTCCTCGGCGCTCACCACCTCGCCCGTGGCGGCCCGCACCAGGGGCGGGCCGCCCAGGAAGATCGTGCCCTGCCCCTTCACGATGATGGCCTCATCGGACATGGCGGGCACGTAGGCGCCCCCCGCCGTGCACGAGCCCATCACCACCGCGATCTGCGGGATCCCCGCGGCCGAGAGCGTGGCCTGGTTGTAGAAGATGCGGCCGAAGTGGTCGCGATCCGGGAAGACCTCGTGCTGATTGGGGAGGTTCGCCCCTCCCGAGTCCACCAGGTAGATGCAGGGGAGATGGTTCTCTCGCGCGATCTCCTGGGCGCGCAGGTGCTTCTTCACGGTGATCGGATAGTAGGTTCCGCCCTTCACGGTGGCGTCGTTGCACACGATCACGCACTCGCGCCCGGAGACCCGGCCGATGCCGGTGATGATCCCGGCGCAGGGAACCTCGTCCTCGTAGAGGCCCAGGGCCGCCAGCGGCGAGAGCTCGAGGAAGGGCGCCCCGGCGTCCAGGAGCACGCGCACGCGCTCCCGGGGCAGGAGCTTGCCGCGACCCAGGTGGCGCTCCCGGGCCTCGTCGCCTCCGCCGCGGGCTGCGCGCTCGAGACGGGCCCGCAAGTCGGCCACGAGCCCCTGCATGTGCTCGGCGTTCGCCCCGAAGGCGGCAGAGCGGGGGTCGAGGCTCGTCGCGAGGGACATCGGCGCGCGGATCCCGAGGCTTGGAAGGGGCGCGACGAAGGCTACCGGAGGCGACTCTCGCTGCCAACGACCGGCGGAGCCGGCGCGCCCGCCCCGGTCGGGGCCTCGGACGCGGGCTGGGCGTCGAGGGGCTGGAAGGCCCGCAGCAGGAGGCCCGCCAGCGCGAAGAGGCCGATCCCCGAGGCGGCGGCTGCCACCGCGGCCTGGAGGCCGAACGCGTCGCCCAGGCTCCCGAGCCCGAGCGCTCCCAGGGGAACCCCCGCGAAGATTCCCATCAGGTAGAGCGCCATCACGCGCCCGCGCAGCTCCTCGGACACCTGCATCTGCACGCTGGTATTGAGCGAGATCGTGACCAGCACGTGCGAGATTCCCATCAGCAGGAAGCCCACCAGGCCGAAGCCGAGCTGGCGGGTCGCCGCCACGAGTCCCAGCCCGCCGGAATAGCCCAGGAGGCCCACCTGGGTCATGCCCGAGCGGGTCCCCGCGTCGGGGAAGAACGCGATCGCGAGGGCGCCCAGCATGGCGCCGGTTCCGAACATCGAGGTCATGGCCCCGAGCCCGATCTCGCCCACGCCGTAGACCTCGGCCGCGATGCCCGCCGCGAGCTGCATCACCGACTGACCCAGGAGGGACACGGCGAAGGCCGTGAGCACCGCGATGCGCAGCGCCCCGCTCCCGAGCACGGCGCCCACCCCCGCGCGCAGCTGCTCGAGGGGCGAGGCGTCGCCGGTGACCGGCGCGGCGCGCGGCCGGCCCAGCGCCAGCGCCGCGATCACGAGGCCGAAGGAGAGCGCGTTCACGCCGAAGGCCACGGCGGCGCCCGCGGAGGCCAGCACCACGCCGCCCAGGGCCGGCCCCAGCGCCCGGGAGATGGTGAACTGGCTCGAGTTGAGGCGCACCGCGTCGGCGAGGCTCTCTCGGGGCACCAGGAGCGGCACGTAGGACTGCCACGAGGCCATCTGGACGGCATTGGCGATGCCACCCAGGAGCAGCAGCGCGACGATGCGGGGGGCCGTGGCCGCGCCGGAGGCCGCCAGGGAGCAGAGGCCCAGGGCCACGCTGGCGTGGACGCTCTGGGTGACCAGGAGGATGCGACGCCGCGGGTAGCGATCTGCCAGGATGCCGGCCAGCGGCCCGAGCAGGAGCCCCGGGAAGAGCCCGGTGAAGCCGGCGATCCCGAGCCAGGTGTTCGAGCGCGTGATCTCGTAGACGAGGAAGGGCGCCGCCAGGCTCTGGAACCAGCCCCCCGTGTTCGAGACCAGCGCCGCGCCGAAGAAGACCGCGAACTCGCGGTGACGTAGGGCGTCGAGAGCTCCCAGGCGCGGATGGCGGCGCGTGGAGACGCGGGCCTCGCCCTGCACTAGCGTTCCCCCTCGAGCGCGCACGGGAGCGCGGCCGGGGTCGGGGCTCCGGCGGAGCGCACTCGGGCGAGCGGAATCCGGTGGCTCGATTGTAGCGGCGCTCGCAATCGGCGCCGCCGAGGAGCGTCGATGGACTTCGCCTGCTCGCCGAGGGTCGAGGAGCTGCACGCGCGGCTCGAGAACTTCCTCCTGGAGCACGTCGTGCCGCGCGACGCCGACTGGCATCGGCAGGTGGAGGCCGGGGGCTATCCGCCGGACTTCACCGAGGCGCTCAAGGCGCGCGCCCGGACCGAGGGGCTCTGGAACCTCTTCCTGCCGGGGCTGCGCGACGACGAGCCCGGCACGCGCTGCAGCAACCTCGAGTACGCACCCCTGGCCGAGCTCATGGGGCGCATCCCCTGGTCGTCGGAGCTCTTCAACTGCAGCTCGCCGGACACGGGCAACATGGAGCTTCTGCACCTCGCCGCCAGCGAGTCCCAGCGCGATCGCTGGCTCTTCCCGCTGCTGCGCGGCGAGATCCGCTCGGCCTTCTGCATGAGCGAGCCGGAGGTCGCGAGCTCCGACGCCACCAACATCCGCACCTCGATCCGGCGCGAGGGGGACGAGTACCTGATCGATGGGCGCAAGTGGTTCATCAGCGGCGCGCTCCATCCGGCCTGTCGGCTGCTGGTCGTGATGGGCATCACGAACCCGGAGGCCGAGCCCCACCGCCGCCAGAGCCTGGTGCTCGTGCCGCGCGACGCACCGGGCGTCCGGATGGTGCGGAACATCCCGGTGCTCCAGCACCGCTCGCCCGAGGGCCACTGCGAGATCGCCTTCGAGGGCGTGCGCGTGCCCGTGCACCAGCGCCTCGGCGCGGAGGGCACCGGCTTCGCCCTGGCCCAGGCCCGCCTGGGCCCCGGCCGCGTCCATCACTGCATGCGCTCCATCGGGCAGTGCGAGGTGGCGCTCGAGCTCATGATCGAGCGCGCGCTGGCGCGGAGTGCCTTCGGGAGGCTGCTCGCCGATCACGGCAGCGTGCGCGAGCGCATCGCCCTCTCGCGCAACGAGATCGACCAGGCGCGGCTCCTGGTGCTGCACGCCGCCTGGCTGATGGACCAGCACGGGAACGAGGCCGCGCGCAGCGCGGTGGCCCAGATCAAGGTGGTGGTGGCCCGCCTGCACACGACGGTCCTCGACCGCGCCATCCAGCTCTTCGGCGCCATGGGGCTCGCCCCGGACACGCCGCTGGCCGCGCTCTTCACCTGGGGGCGCGCGCTGCGCTTCGCCGACGGCCCCGACGAGGTCCACCTGCGGAGCGTCGCGCGCGACGCGATCCGGCGGCAGCGCGCCCGGGGGCCGGGCCGGATCCTGCCCCACTGGTCGCGGATCAGCGCCGGATTGGACACCTAGGGGTGTTCCGGCTCGCGTACCTGCTCTTCTTCGCCTCGGGGGCGTGCGCGCTGGTCTACCAGGTGACCTGGAGCCGGATCCTGGCGCAGCTGTTCGGGACGACGACCCACGCGGTGACGACGGTG
>Ga0187892_10000679_pt1 | contig 85923 bp, 78 predicted proteins | sample MA1701073metaG_FD_139345 | JGI IMG/M metagenome (GOLD analysis project Ga0187892, IMG submission 139345) | Bio-ooze microbial communities from a basaltic lava cave in the Kipuka Kanohina Cave System on the Island of Hawaii, USA - MA170107-3 metaG ... | reverse complement strand
TCATCGAGCTTCTGGTCGCGGTCGCCGTCCTGGCGATCCTGCTCTACATCGCACTCCCGAATTTCGCGGTGTGGATGCAGAACACCCAGATCCGCACCGCCGGGGAAGCGATTCTCAACGGCATGCAGCTCGCGCGCGCCGAAGCGATACGCCGCAACGTCAATGTCGAGTTGCGGATGGACGCGTCCTCGGGCTGGACCGCCAGTGTGCCCAGCACGGCTGAAGTCATCCAGTCCCGGGTTGCCGGTGAAGGGTCGGCCACTTCCGCGGTCACCATCGCGCCGGTAGGTGCGACCACAATCACCTTCAACGGCTTCGGCAGCATCGCCGCGAACAACGACGCCACGCCGACGATCACCGAGATCAAGATCGACTCGCCGTCGATCGCCCCCGCGGACAGCCGGGAGCTGTGCGTGCTGGTGCGGGCGGGCGGCAACGTCCGGCTGTGCGATCCGCAGGTGCCTGCTACCGATACCCGCACCTGCATACCTCCACTTCCCGCCGCACAAGTCGTGCCGGCTGGCTGCACCTAACGGGGGAGCAGTCATTATGGAAAAGACCATATCCATAACCATGAAGTCGAACACCGGCGAGCGGGGCGCGACGCTGCTCGAGGCGTTGATCGGCATCCTCATCTTTTCGGTCGGGATATTGGCGCTCGTCGGCATGCAGGCGCTCGCGATCAAGCACATGTCGGACGCCAAGTACCGCAGCGACGCGGCGTTCTTCGCCAACGAGATCATCGGCCAGATGTGGGTGAACCGCGGCAGTCTCGGGTCCTACGCCTACGCCGGCTCCGGCACGCCGCCGGCGGCGATCGACAACTGGGTAACCAGCGTCCAGAACGCGCTGCCCGGCGTCACTGCCGCGGCAAACCGCCCGATCATCACGGTCGCGGGTACGACGGTGACGGTGACCGTGCGCTGGCAGCTGCCCGGAGGCTCTGACGTGCACCGTCACGTCACGATGGCCTACATCAACGGGTGAGTTATGCACAAGACTTCAGCCATCCGTAAAACACAGCGCGGCATGAGCCTGGTCGAGCTCCTGGTCGCCGCCGCGATCGGGATCATCGCTAGCCTGGCGATTTTCCAGGTGTTCGCGGTATTCGAGGGACAGAAGCGCACGACCACGTCCGGGGGCGAAGCGCAGACCAGCGGCACGCTCGCGCTATTCACGGTGGAGCGGGAGCTGCGGCAGGCCGGATACGGCATCAACAACGTCGACTTCTTCGGATGCACGGTCCAGGGCTATGACAGCCTGAGCGGCAGCGCCTTCACCCTTCAACTCGTCCCGGTAAGGATCATGCAGGGCGCAGCGGGTGCACCGGACACGATCACCGCGATGTACGGCAGCGGTGAGCTGCTGCCCAACCCGGCAACTTTCGAAACGGACATGCCGAGCGCATCCTCCGTCTTCAAAGTGACCAACCCTTACGGCTTTCAGGAAGGGGATCTCGTGATCGCCGCGGAAGCCGGCAAGGATTGCACGCTCGCTCAGGTGAGCAATCTGCCGGGGTCGCCTATCCCGAACGGCAACGTCGTCCACAACCCCGGAACCTACACCTACACCGACCCCGCGACCGGCACTACGTCGCAGAAGGACACCCGCTATAACCCGTCGGCTTTCCCACCCGGGAGCGGCATCACCTACACCACTAGCGCCAAGCTGTTCAACATCGGCGCTCTGCCCGCGAACAACATCTACTCGGTCCAGAACGGCCAGCTCATGCGGCAGCAAATGCTTTTTGGCACCGTTCCCCCCGGCGGAACCCCGCTCTACGACAACATCGTCCAGTTGCAGGCGCAGTACGGAAGGGATACCGACCTGGACGGCGACATAGATGTGTGGAGCGATGCGCTGCCGACCGTACCGCCCACTAACACCGAATGGCGGCAGGTGATTGCGATACGCTTGGCGGTCGTCGCGCGCAGCGGCCTGCGCGAAAAGCCCGACCCCGACGGCGTCTGCCGCATCACGACGGCCGCGCCAACGTGGATAGGCGGTGCAATCACCCTCGCCGCCGATCCTGACTGGCAGTGCTACCGCTACAAGGTGTTTCAGACGGCGGTGCCTCTGCGCAACCTGATCTGGAAGCCATAGCCATGTCAATCGCCACCCCCATCCTCCGGACACGCGCACCAGTCCCTTCGCGAGCGCGCGGCGCGGTGCTCTTCATCGCGTTGATCGTGCTGGTGGCGATGAGCCTCGCCGGAATCGCGATCATGCGCTCGGTGGACACCACCACGCTGATCGCGGGCAACCTCGCCTTCAAGCAGGGGACGATCCAGTCCTCCGACAACGGCATCGAAAGCGCCTTTCAATGGCTGATGGACAACCGCCCCGGTCTCTTTAACAACGACCTCGCCTGGGGCTATTACTCCGCCAAGCCGGCCGGCTCGCTCGACTGGAACAACCCCGCGACTTGGGCGAGCGCGGTCACGCTGGGCACCGACGCCGCCGGCAACACGATTTCGTACGTGATCCACCGCATGTGCACCCTCGGCGGCGCAGCCTATAACGCGGCCAATCAGCAGTGCGCGCTGGACACGCCGGCGATCGGCACCCCGCCGCCACCGGCACAGGGCGACAGCTTCGCCGTGGGCGCCCCGGGCTACCTGTCCGACCCCAGGCCCTATTACCGGATTACCGTGCGCTCGCAAGGCCCCCGCAATACGGTGAGCTTTGTGCAAGCGATGGTTGCAATTCCCCTTTGATGCACGCCGAAATCAGCAGGAGACCACGACCATGAAATCCCTAAACTCCGTCCGTTCCCTGGGAATCGCGGCCGCCTTTGCGGCGATCCTTGGTGCGGTGCCCGGGCTCACCGGCGCGGCGCAGACCGACCTCGCGCAGGCACCGTTGAGCACCTCGGCGAGCGCCACGGTGCTGCCGAACCTGATGTTCATCCTCGACAATTCGACGAGCATGCGCGCCGACAGAATGCCGGACGAGGTCAATGAAAACACCACCTGCAAGTCGTGCAGTTCCGGGAACTGTGACGTCGCGGGCACCTCCTGCGCCGCCGGGCATCCGCCCTACTACGCGGCTCCGTTCAACACCATTTACTACAACCCGCAGGTTACCTACGCGCCGGCTGTGGATTCCACCGGTGCCAGCCTGGGCAACTCGAATCCCACCGCCGCCAACGACGATCCGTACCTCGGCGGCAGCAATAAGAACCTGATTACGACCTACCGGGAAATTTACTGGTGCACGAAGAACAATCCCTCCGCGACGGAGCTGACCGACCCGGCCGTGTGCCGGCGCAACGGCGTCGATACACCCAATCCATTCATCTACAAAGCCCTGGACAACAAGGGAACGAATCCCGATGACATGTCGCAAGGTCTTCCGACCACGAAGTTCCGCCAGGCGGTCGCCAGGGACACCCACAACCCGCTCTACTACGAGATCACGCCGCGCGAGCACTGCACCAACATAGATATGACGGATTGCGTGCTTTCCACGGTGCCCACGACGGTGGCCGGCACAACCTACGCCGTGCCAGCGCCGGTGCGCTATTGCAAGAGCACGGCCTTCGCCGCGGATACGGCCGCGGTGAGCGGCGTCGGAGGCCCTCCCAACCCCACAACGACCGCAAAGTGCCGGTCGAAATTAGACAGCACCTACAAGTTCCCGCGGCTCGGGAATATCAAGCGCACCGACATCGTGCTCCCGGTCACAACGACCTATCCGCGGGCCGCCACGCGCAGCGACTGCACCGGGGCCGTCGGTCCAACGGGCTGCTCGTACCCAGAGGAATTGCAGAACTTCGCGAACTGGTACACCTACTACCGCATCCGCGCCTCGCTCATGAAGACCGTCACCGGCCGGTCGTTCCTGACGATCGACGATCGCTATCGAATCGGTTTTGTCACGATCAACATCGGCAGCCCGACCAGCAGCTATTACCTCAAGATCGACAAGTTCGATGCGACCCATCGGAACGCCTGGTACAACACGCTCTACAAGTCGCCGCATATCAGCGGCACGCCGCTGAAGGAGGCGCTCTCGCGCGTCGGGCGCCACTACGGGGGCAAGACCGACGGCATCAATTCCAACCTGCTCGACGATCCGATCCAGTTCTCGTGCCAGCAGAATTTCGCGCTCCTCACCACCGACGGTTACTATGACAACGACCCGGGCAAGAAGCTTGACGGGAGCAACATGGACAACCAGGACAACGTCGATGCCGGCTTCTCCAAGCGGCAGGATGGGCTGTACGGAGGCTACTACGACGGCAATCTCAAGGATTCGAAAGATACGCTCGCCGACGTGGCGATGTACTACTACAAGACCGACCTGCGGCCGACCGGGTCGGTATCGAAGGACAACGTGCCCACCACGGACAAGGACAAGGCTCCGCATCAGCACATGGTCACGTTCACCCTCGGGCTCGGGCTGGACGGCCTGATGACCTACCGCCCGGATTACGAAACCGCCTCGACCGGCGATTTCGCCAAGATCAAGGCCGGCGATCCCTCCGGCTGCAACTGGGCCAACCCCCCGAAATGCGAATGGCCGGAACCGAAATCGGGCCAGCCCTCGTCGCTCGACGACTTGTGGCACGCGGCGGTGAACGGGCGCGGCCTCTACTTCAGCGCCAAGAAAACAGAAGAGCTGCAGAGCGGGCTCACCACAGCGCTGGCATCGATCCAGATCACGACCGGCTCCGCGGCCGCCTCGGCCACCAGCACGCCGAACATCACCCCGACCGACAACTTCATCTTCTCCTCGACCTACCGAACCGTGAAGTGGGACGGCGAAGTCGTGGCGGAAAAGATCGACACCTCCACCGGGGCCGTGCTCCCGGGCATCGTGTGGGCGGCGGGTCCCCAGCTCAACGCGCGGGTCTCGACCACCAGCGACATGCGCACCATCTATACGTTCACGACCATCTTCACCGACAACCGCAAGGCATTCACCTACGCCAACATGAGCGCGACGCAGAGAGCACACTTCGACGGCAAATGCGCCTCCCTGCCGCAGTGCCCCACGCTGTCGTCCGGGCAACAGGCCTTTCTCAATGACGGCAACAACCTCATCAACTGGCTGCGCGGCCAGAGCAAGACGGAGAATGGCGCGATCTTCCGCGCGCGCGATCACGTGCTGGGCGATGTCGTGAACGCGAAGCCCGCCTTCGTCGCCGAACCCGTCCTGCAATACGGCGACGCGGTGACCCCCGACTACGGCTCGTTCAAGACGGCGAATGCTGGTCGCCAGGGGGTGCTCTACATCGCCGCCAACGACGGCATGCTGCACGCGTTCAACGCCGAGACTACCCCTAACGCTGGTTCTCCCGCCGCGCCGCCTGCCCCTGGCGGCTCCGAGTTGTGGGCCTGGGTGCCGCGCATGCTGTGGCCGGAGCTGTACAAGCTTGCGAGCACTACCTACGACAAGTCCCACCGCTACTACGTGGACGGCTCGCCGGTCGCGATGGACGTCTTCTTTGCTTCCAAGAAGGAGTGGAAGACGATACTGGTAGGCGGCCTCAATGCCGGCGGGCGCGGCTACTACGCGATCGATATCACCAATCCCAACAGCCCGAAAGGCCTGTGGGAGGTCTGCGCGGACCCGACGGGGAAGCTGGAGTGCACCGACAAGGACGACAACATCGGGTTCACCTATGGCCAGCCGATCATCACCAAGGACCCCAAGGACGGCAAGTGGGTGGTGATCGTCTCCTCCGGCTACAACAACGTCTCGCCCGGCGACGGCAAGGGCTATCTCTACATCATCGATGCCGAAACGGGGAAGATCCTCGACAAGAAGGACACCGGCGTGGGCGACACCACCACCCCGAGCGGATTCGCCAAGATCGCCGGCTTCGCCACCAACTTCGCGGTGAACAACACCACGACCTTCATTTACGGCGGGGACCTGCTCGGGAACATGTTCAGCTTCGACATGGCGAACCGCAAGTTCCAGGTGCTCGGCCAGGCCCGCGACGCGACCGGCAAGGTACAGTCAATCACGACGCGGCCGGATGTCACGCGCTTCACTGACCCCGCGCCCGCGTTCAACGCGGTGTACTTCGGCACCGGCCGTTTCCTCGGCGCGACCGACGTACCGGACCCGATGACGCTCGTGCCGCCGGCGACGAACCAGGCCTACCAGCAGTCGGTATACGGGATCAAGGACATCGGCGCGGACCTTGGGAACCTGCGCGCTGCCGGCGCGAAGCTGGTGCAGCAGACGCTGGCGGTCGTCGACCCGCTCACCCGCACGGTCACGAATAACGCGGTGGATTGGACCACGCAGAACGGCTGGTACGTGGACCTCAACCCGGCGAATGACTCGCCCGGCGAGCGCGTCAGCATCGATCCGCAGCTCGTGAAAGGCGTGCTGCTCGTGGTGACAAACGAGCCGAACATCGATGCCTGCTCGGCCGGAGGTGACGCCTTCCTCTACCAGTTCGATTACCAGACCGGCTCGTATGTCGCATCGGCGCCGAACCAGGTCGTCGGGGTGAAGCTCGGCTCGGCGCTTGCCGCCGGTTTCGTGGTCTACCGGCTGCCGACCGGCCAGTTGAAGCTCACAAACATCGACGTCACGGGCAAGAAAAAGACCGAAGGCGTCAACCCGGGCAGCGGCGGCGCTTTCGGCAGCCGCGTGTCCTGGCGTGAGCTTTACTAGCAACGTCCCCGCGCAAACTGCGGCGGCCGGCCTCCAGGAGGCCGGCCGCCGTGCCGCTTCAGCAACCGACGTGACACGCATGATTAGCAGCAAGACCGCAATGCTCGGTGCTATTGGACTCGCCACGATCGGGGTGGCAGCCGCCTCTGCGCAGTCGCAGCGCGCCGCCGACACGCCACAATCCGCTCGCCTTGCGCAGGCCGCGACCGGACAGAAGGAGGAAGCACCGACTCGCCCCGCCCGCCGAATGGAAGTGAAAGTACGCGTGCTGCTGCTGTCGGAGAAGCTGAAAGACAATCCCGATGAATACATCGAGGTCGGCGGCGCGCGCTACATCCACTTCAAGTCGCCGCGGCTAAAGGCGCCGGCGCGACCGCTCGGGGATCCCAAGCTGCGCTACCCGACCGGCCAGTTCGAGCAACGGAGCGGCGCCGTCATGCTGCAATTGCTGATCAACGAATTCGGGTGGCTGGTGCAGGCCGACGTGGTATGTGCGGCCCCGCCGTTCGAGAAGGCCGCTCTGGAGAGCGTGCAGGGACTGAAATTCCAGCCCGCCGTCGCCCGGGAGGGCCCGGTCAAGAGCTACATGCTGGTGGAGTTCAGCTACGGCAAGGGCTATCCGTGCGGCCGGATTCCGGACTGATTCCGCGTTAGCCCGGCGCATCGCCGGTCGGCAGAACACGGCCGCAAAACCGCCCCCGACCCGTCCCCGAGGGCGGTCGTCGGCTGGCGGCGCCAATTCCGTCACACGTCCTCGCTTGCGCTTTGATTGGCAAAGTTTTTCACACAAAAAAAGATGCCCCAATGTTGTGTAGTTCACATGTCCTATTCCTGCAATCTGTTAGATTGATTTCGCAACGGCTAAGAGCATGAAAACAAAAGTGCATTGGGCAGTTGCGGGGATCGGGATGTTTGTCCGGGGGGACAACCTTGGGACCTCAGCGACGCAGTACCTCGACAGCATTACGCTTCACGCGGAGACAGCGCGAACGCCATGAGGCGGCGCGTGCTCCGTCCGTTGTAGCCCCGCGTTCGTCTATCCCGGGTTTTCGCGAACGCGCATCCGCACGCACGTTCAGGACCGCGGCGGGCTTCACGATCATCGAGCTCATGATCGCCGCCGTGATCGTCGCGGTTCTCGGTGGAATGCCTGACTTCGCCCGCGCATCCGAAACCGATATTGCGCAGACGCCGCTCGGAACTGCATCGAACGCAACGGTGCTTCCCAACCTCATGTTCGTCCTCGACAACTCGGGAAGCATGGCGCGGGAGCACATGCCGGACGAAGTCGCCAACTCCACCTCCTGCAAGACGTGCTCCTCAGGCTCCTGCAACGTGGCGGGAAGGGAATGTGAACCCGGATATCCGCCGTACTACGCGACGCAGTTCAATACCGTCTACTACAACCCGAAGACCACCTATACGCCGGGCGTGGACTCTGTCGGTGCGAGCCTCGGCAACGCGAACCCCAGCGCCGCCAACAACGACCCGTACATCAGCGGCGCCGGCACCAGGAATCTGCAGTCGTCCTGGACGGATGTCGTGTGGTGCAACAAGAGCAGCCCGAGTTCCTCCGAGCGTAGCGACCCGAACGTTTGCAAGAAGAACGGCGTGCACACGACCAACCCGTTTACCTACGACACCACGAGCAACAGCTCGCCGTTCGCGGGCGGTCTACCGGTCGCCACCGGCAGCTCGAGCACCAGCTTCCGGTTCCCGACCACCGTCAGCGGCAGCCCGCATTACTACGACATCACGCCGCGCGAGCATTGCAGCGACCAAACCATGGTGAACTGCGTGCTCTCCGCAATCCCGGTGGCGGGATTCGCGTTCCCGGCACCAGTGCGCTGGTGCAGGCAATCCGGGACCACCAACGGTGCGGCAAGTACCGGGGCGGTCTCCGGCGGATCGCCGGCGTTCTGCCAGGCCAAGGTGAACGGGGCCTACCCGTTCCCGCGCCTCGGAACCATCCGGCGCACGGACATTGTCTCGAGCACGACGATCTACGGCAACCGGGCTAATCGCTTCGATTGCGCCGCCAGGCCCAATTGCACCTACGCGGAGGAACTGCAGAACTTCGCAAACTGGTATTCCTACTACCGCACCCGCATGCTGCTCATGAAGACCGCGGCCGGCCGCGCGTTTTCGATTCTCGATGACCGCTACCGCGTCGGCTTCGTCACGATCAATATCTCGGACAGCACGCGTTACCTCAAGATCGACAAGTTCACGCCCACGCACAAGAACGCGTGGTACGCCAAGTTCTACGCCATGAACCCGGGCGGCAGCACGCCGTTGCGAGAAGCGCTGTCGCGCGTGGGAAGACACTACGCCGGTGTCACGAACGGAATCAATTCCTTCATGACCGATGACCCGGTCCAGTACTCCTGCCAGCGGAACTATGCGCTACTCACCACCGACGGCTACTGGAACAGCAACCAGGGCGTGACGCTCGGCGGCACCGCTATCGGCAATCAGGACAACGTGAATTCTGGCTACTCCACGCGGGCGGCTGGCGCGTTCGACGGCAACCTCGGGGGTACAGCAGGCAGCAGTGCGGGCTCGGCGAACACGCTCGCCGACGTAGCGATGTATTACTACAAGACCGATTTGCGCCCGACGATGACGGACAACGTCCCGACTTCAACCAAGGACACGGCGCCACACCAGCACATGGTCACGTTCACCCTGGGGCTCGGGCTCGACGGCCTGATGACCTACCGCCCGGACTACGAGACCGCCAGCACCGGCGACTTCGCCAAAATCAAGGCCGGCAACCCCTCGGGCTGTTCCTGGACCACGGGCACATGCAACTGGCCGCAGGTGAGGGAGGACGATCCGTCTGCGCTCGACGACCTGTGGCACGCGGCGGTAAACGGGCGCGGCACGTATTTCAGCGCGAAGGATCCGAATTCGCTGCAGAGCGGACTCACTGCCGCGCTGTCATCGATCCAGATCGAGACCGGCGCGGCCGCTTCCTCCGCGACCAGCACGCCCAACATCACCCCGACCGACAACTTCATCTATAGCTCGACCTACCGCACGGTGAAGTGGGACGGGGAAGTAGTGGCGGAACGAATCGACTCCGGGACCGGCGATCTGATTCCGGGCGTGGTGTGGTCGGCGCAGGCCCAGCTCGATGCACGGGTCGCTCCGGCGAGCGATACGCGCACGATCCATACCTTCGACGCCTTGAGCTCGTCGAAGCTAAAGCCCTTTCTCTACGCCAGCCTCACGGCCGCGGAAAAGGCGTTCTTCGATGGCAAGTGCGTCGCGGCGGAGTGGCCGCAGTGCGGTCCGATGAGCGCTGCCGAGCTCGCCCAGGCCAACAACGGCGCGAACCTCGTCAACTGGCTGCGCGGGCAGACCGGGAACGAAGGCACGCTCTACCGTGATCGCGAGCACGTGCTCGGCGACATGGCGAATTCGAAGCCCGCCTTCGTCGGCAAGCCCAACCTGCAGTATGGCGACGCGGTTATTCCGGATTACGGCTCGTTCAAGACGGCGAACGCGAGCCGCCAGGGGGTGCTCTACATCGGAGCCAACGACGGCATGCTGCACGCCTTCAATGCCGACACCGGGCAGGAGATGTGGGCCTACGTGCCGCGTATCGTGATGCCGCAACTGCACAAGCTCGCTGCCGTCAATTATGACCTCAAGCACCGCTTCTTCGTGGACGGCTCGCCGGTTTCCATGGATGTCTTCATCAACGGCGCGTGGGCGACGATCCTCGTGGCAGGACTTCAAGCCGGCGGGCGCGGCTACTACGCGCTCGATGTCACCGATCCCGACAACCCAAAGGGCCTGTGGGAGTTCTGCCAGGACGGGAGCATCTGCGCCGGGAGCGACAACAGCATCGGATTCACCTTCGGTCAGCCCGTCATCACCAAGCGGCCGACCGATGGCAAATGGGTGGTAATCGTCACCTCGGGCTACAACAACGTAACCCCCGGCGACGGTATGGGCTACCTCTTCGTCCTCGATGCCGCGACCGGCGCCGTGCTCGACAAGGTGCCTACCGGCGTGGGCGACACCACGACGCCGAGCGGCTTCGCCAAGGTCTCCGCATTTGCCACGAATTTCGCGGTGAACAACACGGCAACATTCGTCTACGGTGGTGACCTGCACGGCAACATGTGGCGTTTTGACATGGCCACCGCACCACCCACGGTGCAGCGCATCGCCCGGTTCTTCGACGCGAGCAGCCCGCCCAGGCCACAGTCGGTCACGACGCGCCCCGAGATCACCCGTTTCGACGCTGGCTTCAACGTGATTTACGTCGGCACCGGCCGTCTCCTCGGCGGCACCGACCTGCAGGATCCGGCAACGCTCAGCCCGCCCGAGAACTTCGCCTACCAGCAGACGGTGTACGCGTTCGCGGACACCGACACGGATCTCGGGAACCTGCGCGCGCCTGCGGCGAATCTGGTGCAGCAAACGCTTTCCGTGATCGACGCCACGACCCGTACCGTCTCGAATAATCCGGTGGATTGGGCGACGCGGAACGGCTGGTACGTGGATCTCAATCCGACCGACGACTCGCCGGGTGAGCGGGTGAACATCGACATGCTGCTCGTGAGAGGCGCACTGCTCGTTGCGACCAACGAACCCAACTCGGACGCCTGCTCGGCCGGCGGCAACAGCTTCCTGTATCAATTCGGTTACAAGGACGGCAGCTATATCGCCTCGTCCCCGGGCGGTGTCGTCGGCTCCAGGCTCAGCAACGCGCTGCTCGCCGGCTTTGCGGCCTTCCGCCTGCCGAGCGGGCAACTGAAGTATGCCGGGGTCGATGTCACCGGCAGGAAACTGTCAGGCGGCATCTATCCGGGAGCCGGCGGCGGAATCGCAGTTCGCGCGTCCTGGCGCGAGCTCTACCGGTAGGCTCATGAGCGTCTTCGGGGTGGCTCGTGATGGGCACTTGGCTGGATTGCATCGGCACATCGGCCGGGACCCCCTCGGCAGCGGAGTAACCACCGCCTCCGCATTTCCCGAAATTCTGGGTGGAGGACGTCCGCGTGCTCGCAGCGTTAAATCCGTCACATACCAATGCCTGCACTTTGGTTCGTAACGTATTTCAGCGCCCGGGTTTTGCCTAGGGGTTGCGTAGTTCGCATGTCCTATGACGGAAAACTGCTAGATTGTTGTCGCAACGTTCAAGAGCATGAAAACACTAGTGCATGTCGTCTTTTGCGGAGACGGGATATTTGTCCGGGGGGACATACGTGAGTATGCGGCAACTCAGCACTTCGTATCGACTCCGCTCCCCATGCGGACGGCGTGAACGCGTTGAATTTTCGCGCGCCCCGTTCGCGAAGGCGCCGCTTCCAGTAACGCCATTCCCGGGCGAACGTGAATCCGGGTGCGCGCGCAGGGAGCACGCCGGCTTCACGATCATCGAGCTCATGATCGCCGTTGCCATCGTCGGAATACTTGTGACGATCGCATTCCCATCCTACCAGGAGCACATGCGCAAGACGCGCAGAAGCGCGGCGCAGAGCTTCATGATGGACGTCGCGAGCCGCCAGCAGCAGTACCTGATCGACGCGCGCAGTTACGCCGGGGGAGCGGGTGCGCTGGTTTCTCTCAACCTGGCAGTGCCGGGCGACGTCGCCAAGTACTACACCGTGACGGTCGATCCGGCGGCGCCGACGGTGCCGCCGTCATTCACCATCGCCGCGACTCCAATCGCCGGCTCGCCGCAGGCACCGGATGGCGTGCTCACGCTCGATCATCAGGGCAGCAAGACGCGGAACGGGCAACCAGGGTGGTAGCCATGACCTGCGATTCGAATCCGAAGCAGACGCATCCGGACCTCGCGACGGATGGCGCCCGTCGTTTGCGCGCTGTCCGCGGATTCACGATCACGGAAACGATGGTGACGTTGGCAGTGCTGGTGATCATCATCGGCCTCGCGACCCCGAGCTTCCGCGAGATCATCCTGGCGCAGGGCGTGAAGACCGCGAGCTTCGACGTGTTTGCCGGCCTGATACTCGCCCGCAGCGAGGCGGTTTCCCGCAACACCACGGTCACCATCACGCCCAGCGGAGGAAACTGGTCGGAGGGCTGGGTCATCGCCGACTCCGGCGGCGAAGTAGTGAGGCGCCAGGACCGGATGCCGCAGGTGATCATATCCGGACCGACCAGCGTCACCTACAACGGCGCCGGGCGCCTCACCACCGGCGGGACCTCGATCAGCCTGATGGCGAACGGCGGCCGGGTGCCGCATTCACGCTGCATCAGCATCGATCTGAGTGGCCGGCCGGTGCAGAAGCAGGAGAGCTGCCTCTGATGGGCGCGCGCTCGAAACATCGGGCCGCGGACGAGCGCGGCGTCACCATGATCGAGGTGCTGATCACGATCGTGATCCTCACTTTCGGACTCCTTGGCGTCGTGGGGTTCCAGGCGCGCATGCACCTCGCGCAGGCAGAGTCCTACCACAGGGCGCACGCCGTCCTGCTGATGCAGGACATCGTGGATCGCGTCAACGCCAATCGCAGCAACGCGCTCACCTACGTTACCGGCGCGCCGCTGGGCACCGGCAACCCGCTCCAGGATTGCACCGGCCTCACCGGCGCCGCCCGCGATCTATGCGAGTGGAACAACGCGCTGCTCGGCGCCTCCGAAAGCACTGCAGGCGGGCAGCACGCGGGCGGGATGATCGGCGCGCGCGGCTGCATCACCAACGTCGTCGCCACCATGCCGCGCGAGTTCGTGATCGCCGTGACGTGGCAGGGCCTGGTGCCCACGGTCGCGCCCGCCTCCACCACGTGCGGCCAGGGGCTGTACGGCGACGACCAGACGCGGCGCGCCCTGGTCACCCGCGTCATGATCGCCTGCCTGCAGAACGACCCGACCACCGGGCTGTGCGTGACGCCATGAGCTCCAGGGAGCAAATTCTTGCCAGGCGCGGGGCCGGGTTCTCGCTGGTCGAGCTCATGGTTTCGATGACCATCGGGCTCATCCTCCTGGCGACCCTCCTCGTCGTGTTCGCGAACGCAAGCACGGCGCGCGGCGAACTCGAGCGCAGCAGCCGCCAGATCGAGAACGGGCGCTATGCGGTGGAACTCCTCTCCGACGACCTGCGGATCGCGGGATACTTCGGCGAGATCAGTGTGGGCTCGCTCCCCGCGCCGGCATTGGTGCCCGACCCGTGCTCGACCGCGCCTGCGGACTGGGCGGCCGCGATGCCCATCCACGTCCAGGGCTATGACGCGGGCTTCGGTGCGCCTCCCTGCATACCGGCGGACCTCAAGCCGAATACCGACATCCTCGTCGTGCGCCGCGCGAAGACGTGCGTCGCCGGCGTGGCAGGCTGCCAGCCCGCGACCCCCGGCAAGCCCTATGTGCAGAGCACCCTGTGCAGCAACGAATTGCCCCCGTACACCGTGGGCACGTTCGGCGCCACGGCGTTCACTCTGAAGCGCAAAGACTGCACGACGACGGCGGCGCTGCGCGAATACATCGTCAATATCTATTTCATCAGCACCAACAATCGCCGGGGCCAGAACATCCCCACCCTCATGCGGCTGGAGTTGACCGGCGCGGCCCTGGCACCGATCCCGCTGGTTGAGGGAATCGAGGAATTCAACGTGGAATACGGCATCGACAACAATGGCGATGGCCAGCCCGACGCCTATGCCGGCGATCCGGCCAATTACACCTACGCAGGGTGCACCACGTGCACCGCGGTGAACAACTGGACCAACGTGGTGACCGCGCACCTGCACGTCCTGGCGCAGTCCCCGGAGCCCTCCCCCGGCTACGTCGACACCAAGACCTACTCGCTCGGGCGCGACGCCGCGGGGAACCCGATCAGCGTGGGGCCGAAGAATGACGCCTTTCGCCGGCACGTATACACCTCGATGGTGCGGATCGTGAATCCCGCTGGAAGGAGGGACCGGCCATGAGCGCAGGCATCCTCCGGCAACGGGGCACGACGCTCGTCATCGCGCTCATCATGATGGTGGTGATCACGCTGCTCGCGGTGAGCTCGCTCGGCACCACCAACATGAACCTAAAGGTGGTCGGGAACATGCAGTCGCGCGGCGAGGCGCTCAACGCAGCGCAGCAGGCGATCGAGACGGTCATCAGCACGCCGCTGTTCATCTCGAATCCCGCCAACGCCCTGCTCACTCCCTGCGGCACCGCCAACACCCTGTGCACCGATCTCAGCGGCGACGGCACGGCGGACTACACCACCCGCCTCAACCCCGCGCCCGCCTGCGTCTCGGTGAAGGCGATCAAGGTGAGCGAGCTCAATCTCTCCAACCCCGAGGATCTGGGGTGCGCAGCGGGCCAGGCGCAGCAGTTCGGCGTCACGGGCGTCTCCACCGGCGACTCGCTGTGCGCCAACACGGCCTGGGACATCACCGCCGAGACCACCTCGACCGTCTCCCGCACCAAGGTGACGGTCACGCAAGGCGTCGGAGTGCGCATCAACGCCGACGACATGACGACCTCGTGCCTGTAGGCGCGGGCCGGACCGAAGGGAAAACGCCATGCCCAACCTCAATAGCCGCCTGATCAGCACCGTGCTCGCGCTGGCGATGGGCGCCGCATCGTCGTCCGTCGTCCGCGCGGAGGACATCGATCTGTTCGTGAACACGAATCCCGCGGCTGCCGGAAGCCGTCCCAATATCCTGATCTTCATCGACAACAGTGCCAACTGGTCCGCGGCAAGCCAGCACTGGCCCGGCGGCGTCAAGCAGGGGCAGTCCGAGCTGCGCGCGCTGAGGACCGTGGTCAGCGAACTGACCGACACCGTCAACCTCGGACTCATGCTGTTCACGCCCGGGAGCGGCTCCAACAAGGACGGCTCCTACGTCCGCTTTCACATCCGCCAGATGCTCTCCGGAAACAAGGCGGCGCTGCAGGAGTTGATCGGCGACGGGAGCTGCGTCAATGGTGCGAACAGCCTCAACGGCACGCCCAACTGCCTGTTCAAGAACTTCGACACCCCGACCGAGAAAGTGGGCACGGCGAAGACCGACTACAGCGCGGGCCTGTTCGACGCCTTCAAGTACTTCGGCGGCTTCACCCACCCGGCGAACGCCCAGACCAACGTTGGGGGCACGCCGGTCGACTCAAGCCACTTCGGAGCCGATCGCTACGCAGGCGACCCCGACTCCAAGTCAGACCCCGACGCCTACCAGCTCGGCCTGAAGGATCCCCTCCGGCGCACCTACCGGTCGCCGATCGATGCGACCAACGGCTGCACGAAGAACTACATCATCTTCATCGGCAACGGCTTCCCCACCCAGGACTCGCCGTCGAGCCTGCTCTCCGGCGTCCAGGGCAGCACCGCGCAACTGCCCATGCCCCAATTGACGACGACGACCTCGACGCAGACCTCGCTCATCGGCCTGCAGTGCGGCACTGGCAGCAACTCGGGGCAGCGGAAAAGCAATTGCGAGGCCAACATCCCGCAGAGCCTGAAGGACGCGAATCCGGCGGACAGCTACATCTGCGTGAACGAGCGCGTCGATGCGGCCTGCCCTGGCGGCAACAATCGCCAGTTCGACGTCCAGGCAACCAAGACCGTAATTACGGTGACGCCCACCGGCACGAGCGCAGTGCCACCGAGCAATGAAGCGCGCTTTGCCGATGAATGGGCAAAGTACCTCTATACGACCGATGTCAACGCGGAAGGCGGCCAGCAGAACGTCGCGGTCTACACAATCGACGTGTTCAAGGACGCCCAGGATGCGCGCCAGACCGCGCTCCTCTTCAATATGGCGAAGCAGGGCGGCGGCCGCTATTTCCAGGCGACCAGCGAGCAGGCGATTTTGAACGCGCTGCGCGAGATCATGATCGAGATCCAGGCGGTGAACAGCGTGTTCGCCTCGGCGAGCCTCCCGATCAACGCCACCAACCGCGCCCAGAACGAGAACCAGGTGTTCATCGGCATGTTCCGCCCGGACGCGGACGGCAGGCCGCGGTGGTACGGCAACCTCAAGCGCTACCAGGTCGCGCTGTTCGGCGGGGAAGCCAAGCTCGCCGATATGAACGGCGCGGAAGCGGTCTCTGCAGCGACCGGCTTCGTGCAATCCTGCGCCGCCAGCTTCTGGACCCAGGACAGCGGAACATACTGGAACTTTTCCGCGACAAGCGCGGGTCAGTGCACGGCTGCCGTCAACAGCGCTTTCTCCGATTTACCCGACGGTCCGGTGGTCGAGAAAGGCGCGGCGGCGGAGGTCCTGCGAAGGGGCAACAACCCCGCCGCGCCTTCGAGCGCGGTCAACCGTACCGTCTACACCTGCCAGAGCACGGGAAGCTGCGCGAGCCTGGTTGCGTTCAACACCACCAACGTCAGCCAGGCGGCGGTCGGGGCGGCGAATGCCGCGGAGCACCAGAAGATCATCGACTTCACGCTCGGGAAGGACGTCAACGACGAGAACGCCAACGCCGATCTTGCGGAAGTGCGGGCCTCGATTCACGGCGATGTCGCGCACTCGCGCCCGCTGCCGATCAACTACGGCGGCGCGACCGGCGTCGTCGCCTTCTACGGCAGCAACGACGGCGCGTTTCGCGCGACTTCCGCGGCGGACGGGCGCGAGCTGTGGGCATTCGTCGCGCCCGAGCACCACGGCAGGCTGAAGCGGCTGACGGACAATGTCCCCCTCATCACCTATCCGAACACGCCGCCCACGGTTCCGTCGCAGAAGAAGGATTACTTCTTCGACGGGTCCATCGGGGTATTCCAGAACGCGGACAATACCCAGGTCTGGGTCTTCCCGACGATGCGCCGCGGCGGGCGCATGCTCTATGCCTTCGACGTGTCCGCACCGGCCGCGCCCGCCCTCATGTGGCGCGTGGGGTGCCCGAATCTCACCGACGACATCGGCTGCACCACGGACTATTCCGAAATCGGCCAGACGTGGTCGTTCCCGAACGTGGCGCGGATCAAGGGCGTGAACGGCGGCAATGACCCGGTGATCGTCATCGGCGGCGGCTACGATTCGTGCGAGGACGCCGATAACTCGGCGCCGTCCTGCGGCAGCGCCAAGGGCAGGAAGGTCTACGTGATCGACGCCGCCACCGGCGCCCGGCTCGCGAGCTTCGATACCCTCCGGAGCGTCGCCGCCGACGTGACGCTGATCGACCGCGACTTCGACGGCCTGGTCGACCACGCCGTCGTGGCGGACACGGGAGGCAACCTCTACCGCATCGACTTCGTGGATCCCCTGACCCTGGCACCGCTTGCCGCGGGTGGCTGGGCGATCCGCCACATAGCCCGGACCAACAACCCCGTCGCCGCCGGGCGTAAGTTCCAGTTCGCCCCCGCCGTCCTCGCCGCGGCACAGCCCGACCGGATATTCATCGCGCTCGGATCCGGCGACCGGGAGCGACCGCTCGAGGGCAACTACCCGTTCGCCGAGAACATCCTGAATCGCTTCTACATGTTCGTGAACGTCCTGTCCGCCTCCGCTGCGCCGGTGGACCTGGACGGCGCCACAATGGCCGACTTCACGAACAACACGACGTGCGCGACGACGCTGGGCACCAGCCTGAACGGCTGGTTCATGGACCTCAACACCGGACGCGGCGAGCAGACCGTGACCTCGGCGACGATTTTCGGCGGCCTGATCTTCTTCAGCACCAACCGGCCGGTGTCACCCGTGCCCGGGCAATGCGGAAACAATCTCGGGGAGGCGCGCGGCTACGCGGTGAACCTGCTCAATGCCTCGGGTGCCGTCAACACCGAAGCGATATGTGGCGGCGAGCGTTCCGGCGTGTTCCTCGGCGGCGGCCTGCCGCCCTCACCTGTCGTCGGCAGAGTGCCCATCGATGGCAGGCCGGTGACGGTCATGATCGGCGGCATCCAGCGCTCGGGCGGCGCCAGCTCGACGATCGGCGCGCAACGGGTCCGTCCGGTGATCACGCAGAAGCGGCTGCGCACCTACTGGCATACGCACGGCGATCGCTAACTCCCGGCGCGGGGCCTTAAGGGCAGCCCCCTTCGGCAGGCTCAGGACAGGCCTTTCGGCAGGGGGAATACCACCTTCTCGGCGATACCCACCGACTCGGCGGCCGGCCCGCCGCCGAGCTTGCGCAGCTTCTCCACCACCTGCTTCACCAGCACGTCGGGCGCCGAGGCCCCCGCGGTGACGCCGACGACGCGCTTTCCCGCCACCCATTTGGGCTTGAGCTCCGAAGCGTTGTCCACCATGTAGGCCGCAACACCCTGCTGCTCGGTGACCTCGCGCAGCCGGTTGGAGTTCGAGCTGTTGGGCGAGCCCACGACGATCACCACCTCGCATTGCCGCGCCAGCGTCTTGACCGCATCCTGGCGGTTCTGCGTCGCGTAGCAGATATCGTCCTTCTTCGGCCCGACGATACCGGGGAAGCGGGCCCGGAGCGCGTTGATCGTCTGCTGCGCGTCGTCGACCGACAGCGTGGTCTGGGTCACGAACGCAAGATTCTTCTCGTCTTTCACCTTGAGCCGCGCCACATCGGCCGGCTTCTCGACCAGGTACATGCCGCCCGCGCTCTGGCCCATGGTGCCCTCGACCTCGGGATGGCCGCGGTGCCCGATCATGACGATCTCGCGCCCGTGCGCGCGCATCTTCGCCACCTCGACATGCACCTTGGTCACGAGCGGGCAGGTCGCATCGAACACCCTGAGCTTCCTCGCGTCGGCCTCGCGCCGCACCGCCTGGGACACGCCGTGAGCGCTGAAGATCACCGTTGCGCCTTCGGGAACCTCCGAAAGGTCCTCGACGAACACCGCGCCCTTCTGCCGCAGGTCCTCCACCACGAACTTGTTGTGCACCACCTCGTGGCGCACGTAGATCGGCGCGCCGTGAAGGCGCAGCGCGCGCTCGACGATCTCGATGGCGCGGTCGACGCCGGCGCAGAAGCCGCGGGGATTGGCGAGCAGAACCTGCATGGCTGGATTATAAGCCCGACGCAAAGGCGCCAAGGCGCAAAGAAGATCTAACGATCACACTCCAAACTTTGGGGTCATTGCATCTTTGCGTCCAGATTTTCGCCCTTTCCTGGACGGAGGGCGTCAACGATGAGCAGGACCGCGCCGCAGGTGATCGCGCTGTCCGCGACGTTGAATGCCGGCCAGTGATAGCCGTAGGCATGGAAATCGAGGAAGTCGATGACCGCCCCGATCACGATCCGGTCGATGAGGTTGCCAACCGCGCCGGCGAGCACCAGCGAGAGCGCCAGCGCGAACAGGCGCTGATGGGGGTACTTGCGCAGCAGAAACACGATCCAGACCGAAGCGACGACCGCGATCGTGATGAAGAGCCCCCGCTGCCAGCCCGCCTCATCTGACAGGATGCTGAAGGCGGCGCCGCTGTTATAGACCAGGACCAGGTTGAAGAACGGCGTCACCGCGACCGCCTTGTTGACCGCAAGGTAGTGGACGGCGGCGAGCTTGGCGAGCTGATCCGCCGCCACGAGCAACGCCGCCAGCACGAGCCATTTCCCCATGTCAAGCGTGCACGCGCGGCTCGCCGGCGCCGAACAGGTTCGCGACGCAGCGCCCGCACAGCCCGGGATGCGCCGCGTCCCTTCCCACGTCCGCCCGGTAGTGCCAGCAGCGCTCGCACTTAGCGTGCGGGCTTGGCGCAACCTTGAGGCTCACCCCGGGCAGCGCCGTGGCGACGGCAGCGGGGTCGGTACCGTCCCGCACCCGCGCCTGCGACGTGATGAACACGAACCGCAGGTCATCCGCGAACGAGCGCAGGAAATCGGTGCTCTCCCCGTTGGCAAAGAGCTCCACCTCGCCCTGCAGCGAGGAGCCGACCTTGCCCTCCGCGCGCAGCGCCTCGAGCTGCTTGAGCACATCCGAACGCAGCTCGCGCAGCTTCCTCCAGCGCAATCGCAGCTCATCCGGCCTGCGGGGGAGCTGGAAGTCGTACCAGGTCTGCTCGAATACGCTCGCCTCGCCTCCCGCCAGCACCTCCCACACTTCCTGCGCGGTGAACGAGAGGACGGGCGCGAGCAGCCGCGTGAGCGAGTGCGTGATGTGGAAGAGCGCGTTCTGCGCCGAGCGCCGCGCGCGCGAGCCGGCGGGAGTCGTGTAGAGACGGTCCTTGAGAATGTCGAGATAGAAGCCGCCGAGATCCTCGGAGCAGAAGGTCTGCAGGCACTGCACGACTAGGTGGAACTCGTATCTTCCGTAGCATCCGGGGAAAGGGAAATCCCGATTTGCCTCGTAATTCCCTGACGGCGCGAGCATTCTCTGCAGGTCGTGCGTCATCACCCATGCATAGCGGTCGATCTCGAGCCAGTCGTCCACCGGCAGCGCGTCGCGCGCCGAATCAAAATCCGCCAGGTTGGCGAGGAGGAAGCGCAGCGTATTGCGGATGCGGCGGTAGGACTCGACCACGCGCTTGAGGATCTCGTTCGAGAGATTCAGCTCGCCCGAATAGTCCGTGCTCGCGACCCACAGGCGGAGGATATCCGCGCCCAACGTGCCGATGATCTCCTGCGGCGACATGCCGGTGCCGCGCGATTTCGACATCTTGCGGCCTTCCATGTCGATGACGAAGCCGTGGGTCAGCAGCGCCCGGTACGGCGGCACGCCGTCCATCATGGAGGCGACGAGGAGCGAGGAATGGAACCAGCCGCGGTGCTGGTCCGAGCCCTCGAGATAGAGATCGGCCGGAAACGCGGTCTCCGCCTTGTGCGAGCCGCGCATCACGGTGAAATGCGTCGAGCCGGAATCGAACCAGACGTCCAGCGTGTCCTTCACCTTTTCGTAATGCGCGGCGTCCGCGCCGATCAGCTCCTTTGCCTCCAGCGACTGCCAGGCCTCGATACCGCCACGCTCTACGCGCTGCGCGACCTGCTCGAGGAGCTCGAGCGCCCGCGGATGGAGCGCGCCGGTCTCCTTGTGGATGAAGAACGGCATCGGCACGCCCCACTGGCGCTGTCGCGACAGCGTCCAGTCGGGACGGTTGGCGATCATCCCGTGCAGCCGCGCCTGGCCCCACTGGGGAAAAAAACGCGTCGCCTCGATGCCGCGCAGTGCGGTCGCGCGCAGCGTCTCCTTCGGTTTCACGCCGTCGAAGCCGGGCACCTCGTCCATGCCGGCGAACCACTGCACGGTGGCGCGCAGGATCACCGGGGTCTTGTGGCGCCAGCAGTGCATGTAGCTGTGCACGTGCTTGTTGTCGCGCGCAAAGAGCGCGCCGCGCTCCTCCAGCGCGGTTACGATCTTCGAATTCGCCTTCCAGATGGACAGGCCGCCGAAGTACGGGAGCGCCGCGGCGAATCGGCCGTCGCCCATCACCGGTGTCAGCATCTCCTCGTCCTTCATGCCGTAGCGGCGGCACGAGTCGAAGTCTTCCACGCCGTAGGCGGGCGCCGAGTGCACGACGCCGGTGCCGGTCTCGAGCGTAACGTACTCGCCGAGGTAGACGGGGGCGCGGCGCTCGTAGAAGGGGTGCTTGAACTCGATGCGCTCGAGCGCCCTGCCCTTGCATTCGCCGAGGACGTCCCGCCGCTTCAGGCCGTAGCGATCGAGGCAGGCCTCGCGCAGATCGGCGGCGAGGATCAGCAGCCCGCGCTCGGTCTGCACCAGGTTGTAGAGATGCCCGGGGTGGACGTTCAGGGCCTGGTTGCCGGGCAGCGTCCAGGGCGTAGTGGTCCAGATTACCGCGTAGCCGGGCCCGTCAGGCAGCTTCGCGAGCCCAAACGCCTTCGCCACATTGCCCGGCTCGGCAAACGGAAAACCAACATCGACGGCGATGTCGGTGCGGTCCTCGTACTCGACCTCGGCTTCGGCCAGCGCCGAGCCGCAGTCGAAACACCAGTTGACGGGCCTCAATCCCCGATAGATATAGCCTTTTTTCAGCAGGACCCCGAGCGCGCGGATCTCATCGGCCTCGTTCCGGTAGTCCATCGTGCGGTACGGCCGGTCCCAGTCGCCCAGCACCCCGAGCCGGATGAAATCCTTCTTCTGCCGCTCGATCTGCTCGGCCGCGTAGGCGCGGCACAGGCGCTGGGTCTCCGCGGTCGGCAGGTTCTTGCCGTGACTCTTCTCGATCTGCACCTCGATCGGCATGCCGTGGCAGTCCCAGCCCGGCACGTAGGGCGCGTCGAATCCGGACAGCGTCTTCAGCTTGACGATGATGTCCTTCAGGATCTTGTTGACGGCGTGCCCGATGTGGATGTCGCCGTTGGCGTAGGGCGGGCCGTCGTGCAGCACGAAGCGCGGCGCCCCGCGGCGCGCGGCACGGATCCTCTCGTAGAACCCGCGCTCTCCCCAGCTCTTCAGCATCAGCGGCTCGCGCTTCGCGAGATCGCCGCGCATCGGGAACCCGGTGTCGGGCAGGTTGAGCGTCGTCTTGTAATCAGCCATCGGAATGCGAGCGGTCAGCCGTCAGCTATCAGCCAGCGACCCATCATGATCCGGCTTTTCTTTGCGCCGTTGCCTCTTCGCGCCTGAAGTAGCTCCTGGTGTTCTCGACGTCGAGGGCGATCCTGCGCGTCAGCGCGGCGAGGTCGGCGTACTTCTCCTCGTCGCGGAACTTGTGCAAAAACTCGACGCGCACATGGCGCCGATAGAGATCGGCCTCGAAATCCAGCGCGTGCACCTCGAGCACCGGAGCCCCCTGGGTCTTCACCGTCGGGCGCACCCCGAGGCTCGCCACGCCCGGCACCGGCCCTGCCGCCGCGCCATGCAGCCGCACGGCGAAGATGCCGGTCAACGGCGGTCGATTGTGCTTCATCTGCACGTTGGCGGTTGGAAATCCGAGCTTGCGCCCGAGCCCGTCGCCGCGCACCACGCGCCCGCTGATCGAGTAGGCACGCCCCAGCAGGCGCCCCGCGCGCGCGAGCTCCCCCGCGGCGAGCGCCTTGCGCACCGCGGTGCTCGACACCCGTTCCCCCTCCAGCATGACGCTCGCCAGCGCGACGACTTCCATTCCGAAGCGCGGCCCGTTGCGCTTCAGCAGGACGAGGTCGCCGGCGCGCCGCGCCCCGAACCGGAAGTCATCGCCTGCGAGGAGCCAGCGCGCGCCGAGCCCACCCGCGATCACGCGCTCGAGGAAGTCCTCAGCGGTGATCTGCGCAAACCGGTAGTCGAAGCGGCACAGGTGGACGCGCTCGATGCCGCACTCCGCCAGCAATTCGAGCTTCTCGCGCAGCGAGGTGAGGCGCGTCGGCGCCTTGTCGGGTGCGAAAAACTCGCGGGGATGCGGCTCGAACGTGAGCACGCAGGCGGGCACGCCGAGACGGCCCGCGGCGCGCTTCAGCTCGGCGAGCATGGCCTGGTGGCCAAGATGCACGCCGTCGAAGTTGCCTATGGTGAGCGCGGTCGGGCCCGCGGCCGCGGCAGTTATGGCGCGCGTGAGTCGCATACAACCAAGCCGGAATCGTTACTAAAAGCTTGAATTGTAGCGTGTTTTAAAAGAAACGGTCCAGCCGCCGGAGCGCGCCCGGTCAGGACTGCGCGTATTTTCGCAGAGCCTTCTCCTCGGACGCAGCGAGCGCCGCGGCAAATGCGCGGCCCACCATGATGAGCGTCGGGCCGCTGATGCCATAGTCCGCGATGCGCGGCAGCTCTTCAAGCGTCAGCGCGATGCGGCGGGCCTGCGGCCACGTTGCGTTTTCCGCGACCAGCACCGGTGTGCCGCGCGGCGCGCCGGCCGCGATCAGCCCCGCCGCGACTTGTTCCGCCTGCCCGGCGCCCATGTAGATGACGGCCGTGTCCGCGGACGCAGCGCTGCTCGCCCAATTGCTGGGCGCTTGCCCCTCGCCGACACGCGGCGTGACAAACGCGACCGTGCGCGCGACCCCGCGCTGGGTGAGGGAGAAGCCCGCTTCGGCCGCCGCCGCGAGAGCCGAGGTGACCCCCGGCACGACTTCATACGGCACGCCGGCGGCCTCCAGTGCCGCGATTTCCTCCTGCGCGCGCCCGAACAGCATCGGGTCGCCGCCCTTCAGGCGCACGACCACGCGATGCTTGCGCGCCGCGTCCACCAGGCGCTTGTTGATGAACTGCTGGGCGGTCGTGAACTTCCCGCAGCGCTTGCCTACCGCGACTTTCCTGGCGCGGACGGCCCGGGCCAGCACATCCGGATGAACCAGGGCGTCGTGGAACACGATGTCCGCCCGGCCGAGAACCTCCGCGCCGCGCAGCGTGAGAAGGTCCGGGGCGCCGGGACCCGCGCCCACGAGGTAGACCTTGCCGTGCTGCTTCATGCCCCTATCCCTCACCCCCGCCCCTCCATCCCCTCACGCCTTCCCTCTCTCCCGAGTGGAGAGAGGAAGGGTCGAGCCTCCCTTCTCCCTTCCCTCATCCCATGCCCTTCTCCCAAGTGGAGAAGGGAATCTCGAGCCTCCCCTCTCCGCTCGGGAGAGGGGCGGGGGTGAGGGATTGAAGGGCGGGGGATGAGGGTTGGCGCCGGCGAAAGAGCGGCAGCGGCTGCCTGACGGAGCCCTGGTAGGTCTCGCTGAATTCACCGAAAGCGGCGAGCGCCTCGTGCGGGTCCTCGCCCTCGCGCAGCGCGAATGCATCGAATCCGCAGCTTGCGAGAAAGAACAGATGGTCGCGCCAGACGTCGCCGAACGCCCGCAGCTCGCCCCTCCAGCCGTAGCGCGTCCGCAGCAGGGTCGCGATGGAATAGCCGCGCCCGTCGATCGCTTTCGGAAACTTCACGGCCACCACGCCGAGGAGCCGCAGATCCTCCGCGATCGCCGCCGGCTCGTCATTGCCATCGAGCCACATGCCGAGCCGGCCGGGACGGGCGAGCAGCTGCTCGCGCTGCTTCTGCCACATCGCGAGCGGCACGATGACATCGCCCGTCGCCGGCACCGGCGGCGGGCTTCCGTCGCTACCCGCTTCAAGCCGCTGCCAGGGATCGTTGACGACGCTCATCCCCTTGATGATGACCGCCATAGACTCGCTCCTTGAACGGCTCTATGCCAACTCGCCACACGACGTCGATGAAGCGCTCCTCTTCCACTTCGCGTTGCTCGAGATAGACCCCGATCAGCCGCTCGATCACGTCCGGAATCTCGGCGCGCGCGAAGGACGGGCCGATCACCTTGCCCAGAGCCGCCGGCGCCCCGGGGCGGGTGAGCCCCTGGTTGCCGCCGATGGAAATCTGGTACCACTCCTCGCCGTTCTTGTCGACGCCGAGGATGCCGATGTGCCCGACGTGATGATGGCCGCAGGAGTTCATGCAGCCGGAGATATTGAGGTCGAGCTCGCCGATGTCGTGGACGTAGTCGAGCTCGTCGAAACGTTCCTGGATCGCCTGCGCGACCGGGATCGACTTGGCATTGGCGAGCGAGCAGAAGTCGCCCCCCGGGCAGGCGATGATGTTGGTTAGGAGCCCGATGTTGGGGGTCGCGAGTCCCAGAGCCTTCGCTTCGCTCCATAGCGCATGCAGCTGGGACTGGCGCACGTCGGCGAGGATCAGGTTCTGCTCGTGCGAGATGCGCAGCTCGCCCTGGCTGTAGCGGTCGGCAAGATCCGCCACGGCGTCCATCTGATCGGCGGTGGCGTCTCCCGGCGGCACGCCGGTTTTCTTGAGTGACAGCGTCACCGCGGCGTAGCCCGGCGCCTTGTGGGGATGGACATTGCGCATCGTCCAGGCGGCAAATGCGGGTTCGGCGACAAGCCGCGCCGCATGGCCGGCATCATTACCGGAAAGCGGCTCGTAAGCCGGCCGCGTGAAGCGCTCCTCCACCCGCCGTACCTCTTCCTGCGTCAGCGTCGAAGGCCCGTCCTTCAGGTGTGCCCATTCGGCATCGACTTCCTCGCGGAAGCGCTCGGGCGTGCGCGCCTTCACCAGGATCTTGATGCGCGCCTTGTTGAGATTGTCGCGCCGGCCGTAGCGGTTATAGACGCGCATGATCGCCTCGACGTAGGTGAGGAGGTGTGGCCACGGCAGAAACTCCCGGATTACATGGCCGACGATGGGGGTGCGCCCCATGCCGCCGCCGACGATCACGCGGAAGCCCACCGCGCCCCAGTCATCGCGCACGGCCTGCAACCCGATATCGTGAAGAAATACCGCGGCGCGATCCGCTTCAGCGCCGGTCACCGCGATCTTGAATTTGCGCGGAAGGTAAGAGAATTCGGGGTGAAAGGTGGACCACTGACGCAACAGCTCGCACCATACGAAAGAATCCACGATCTCGTCGCGCGCGATGCCGGCGAAATGATCGGTGGTGATGTTGCGCACGGAATTGCCGCTGGTCTGGATCGCATGCATCTGCACCTTGGCGAGCTCGGCCAGGATGTCGGGCACGTCCTCGAGCTTGGGCCAGTTGAACTGGATGTTCTGGCGTGTGCTGAAGTGGCCGTAACCCCGGTCCCAGGTGCGGGCGATGTGCGCGAGGGTTCGCAGCTGGCGCGACGTCAGCAGCCCATACGGAATGGCGACGCGCAGCATCGGCGCGTAGCGCTGGATGTAGAGGCCGTTACGCAGCCTCAGGGGCCGGAAATCGTCTTCCGACAGCTTGCCGGCCAGGAAGCGCCGCGTCTGGTCGCGAAACTGGGCGACCCGCTCGTCCACGAGCCGCTGGTCGATCTCGTCGTAGCGATACACCGGGTTTTTCCTGTGGAATCCGGAGGGTTCGCATCCTAGCAATCGCCTCTTATACTACAAACGAATATTATGTTAGACTCTAATAACACGAATGAATTTACCGTAACGTCATGAAATTACAGCAGTTACGCTACCTCCAAGAGGTCGCAAAGCGCGGCCTCAACCTGTCGGGTGCGGCCGAGGCGCTCCATACCTCGCAGCCGGGCATCAGCAAGCAGATCCGCCAGCTGGAGGACGAGCTGGGCGTGGATATCCTGGTGCGCAACGGCAAGCGCGTCGTGGACGTGACGGAGCCCGGCCGCGTCATTCTCGGCATCGCCGAGCGCATCCTGCAGGATTCCGAGAACCTGCAGCAGGTCGCCCGCGAGTTCCGGGATCAAGCCGCGGGCACGCTGACCATCGCCACCACGCACACCCAGGCGCGTTACTCGCTGCCGCGGGTGGTGAGCGCCTTCAAGCAGCGCTACCCGAAGGTGCGCCTGACACTCAAGCAGGGCAATCCGCCGCAGCTCGCGGAGATGGTGCTCGCGGGGGAGGCCGATATCGCGATCGCAACCGAGGCGCTCGACCAGTATCCCAAGCTGCTCGCGCTGGCCGCCTACCAGTGGCGGCATTGCGTGGTCGCGCCGGCGAAGCACCCCCTCCTGAAGGAAAAGCGCATCACGCTCGAGATGCTCGCGCAATACCCGATCATCACCTACGATCCCGCCTTCGCCGGGCGCAGCCATATCGATGAGGCGTTCCGGGCGCAGGGGATCGTGCCCGAAATCGTGCTATCCGCGGTCGACTCCGACGTGATCAAGACCTACGTGGAGCTGGGGCTCGGGATCGGCATCATCGCCGCGGTGGCGTTCGACGAAAAACGCGACTCCCCCTTGCGCGCGGCCGACGTCGGACACCTGTTCGGCACCATGACCACGCGCATCGCCGTGCGGCGCGGCAGCGCGCTGCGCGGGTTCGCCTACGACTTCATGGAATTGTTCTCGCCGCGGCTGACGCGTGCGGTGGTGGACGCCACGCTCAAAGGCGAGGGGTCGAGCTACGAGCTCTGAGCAGCCGTTGCCTACCCAGCCAGCCTCTTTCTGAGCCAGGCGCTTGCCCCGTCGACAATCACGACCAGGATCAGCATCGCGATGATCACCGTCATGGCCTGCGGCTGCTGAAACAGGGACAGGCTGAAATACAGCATCTGGCCGAGCCCGCCGGCGCCGACCACTCCGAGTATGGCAGCCATGCGGATGTTGATCTCCCAGCGATAGAGCGTGTAGGCGATAAGCTGCGGCACGACGTTGGGCATCGTGCCGTAGAGGAAGGCGAGCGAGGCGGGGCTTCCCGCGAGCCGCAGCGCACTCGCGGGCTCGGACGGCGTGTTTTCCAGCGTTTCCGCGAACAGCCGCCCGGTCACCCCGGTGGTGTGCCAGGCCAGCGCGAGCGTGCCGGCGAACGGGCCGAGGCCGGCCGCAATCACCATCAAGGCCGCCCACACGAGCTCGGGTATGGACCGCAGGAAATTCAGGACAAGTCGTGCTATCGCACGCGGCACGGCGCCAAAACGTCCCGCCGCGGGCAGCGCGAGCAGCAGCCCGAGCACCGCTGCGAGCGCGGTCCCGACCGCGGAGATGGCGATCGTCTCGAGCGTGCCCTGGCCGACCCGCCTCAGGTAGTCGGCGGAAACGTCCGGCGGGAAGAAGGACACCACGTATTTCCACATCTGCACCTGCGCTTCGGGCGAGAGCAGCTGAACGAGATCGAGCGCAAGGTAGGCGAAGCTCGCCCAGACCGCCGCGATCAGGCCGGCGATGACCCCCCAGTGGGCCGCCCTCATGAGGTGACCTTGCGCAGCAACGCGCTTACCGCATCCGCCATCACCACCAGCAGCAGGAAGGTGAGGAGGATCGTGCTCACCTCGCCCCCGTTCAGCATGCGCATGGAAAGCTCCATCTGCTGCCCGAGTCCGCCCGCGCCGACGAAGCCCATGATGACGGAGGCGCGCACCGCGCACTCCCAGCGGTAGACGGAGTACGAGACGAGCTCGGGCAGCGCGACCGGCCACATGCCGTAGCAGAAGGCGGCGATCCGCCCTCCTCCCGTTTCGAGCAGCGCCGTTACCGGCCGCGTGTCGTTCGATTCCAGGATTTCGGAATAGACCTTGCCCAGCATCCCGCCATAGGTGACGCCGATCGCCAGCACGCCGGCCGCAGGCCCCAGACCCACGGCGCGCACGAAGAGGAGCGCCCACACGACTTCCGGAATGCTTCGGAAGAACATGAGCGCAAACCGCGCAGGCACGCGGACCGAGTGACCGGCGACCCGTCCGGGCCCCGGACCGATGCGGGATATCGAGAGGCTGCGCGTGACGACCAGCGCGAGCGGCCACCCGATGAGTATCGCGAAGGCCATGCCCGCGGTCGCGATGGCGAGCGTCTCGAACGTGGACTTGAGTACGAGCCCGAGAAACTCCCGGGAAGTCTCGAGCGGGAAGAACGTGCCCACGAACTTGACGATGGTCGCGCGGCTGCGCTCCTCGAAGAGAGACGCCGGGTCGAATTCGGTCAGGCTGAATCCCGGCCACAGCAGGACGATGACGCAGACGGTGAGCAGCAGCCGCGGCGCGGCGGCGGGGTCACGCAGGCGCAGCGCCGGATTCATGACCGGCCGTGTCGGAGGCGGGGCGGCATGCGCGTGGAATTCCTCCCTCGTGTCCCCGCATCCCGCTCAGGGAAACATGTTCCGCCGGCGCACGCCCGCCGGGAGCGTCTCGAGCGGCTGGTTGTCCTGCGTCGGAACCGTCCGCGATTCCGAGGCGTAGAGGTCCGCCAGCATGCCGTCGCTCACCCGCACGGGCGGCAGATCGAACTGGATCTCACCCGCGCGCAGCCCGATGATCCGCGGAAAGCGGTGCAGCGCGAGGTCCACGGCGTGCAGGCTCGCGACCAGCGTCACGCCGCGCTCGATTGCCTCGCGGTTGAGCTCTCCGATCACCCGGTCGGACAGGGCCGGGTCCACCGCCGACACCGGCTCGTCGGTGAGGATCAGATCGGGCCGCTGGTACAGCACGCGGGCCACCCCCACGCGTTGCAGCTGCCCTCCCGAAAGCTGGTCGCAGCGCTGAAACAGCTTGTCCGCGATTTCCATGCGCTCCAGCATCCGTTCGGCGCCGAGTATGTCCAGTGGATAGAGGAGCGAGGCCAGACTCTTCCATGCCGGCCACTGGCCGAGGCGCCCTGCAAGGACCGCTGTGACGACGCGCTGCCGCGGCGGCAGGGGCGGCGCCTGGTGCACCATCCCGATTCGGCTCCGCAGCCGCCGCAGCCGGCCGCGGTCGAGGCGCCACGGGTTCGTATCGAGCACGCTGATCGTGCCCGAGGACGGGCGAAGCGCCGTCGCCAGCATCCGCAGGAGCGAGGTCTTGCCGGCGCCCGACGGACCGATGATCGCGACCCGCTCGCCGGCGCGGATTTCGCAGTCGATCCGGTGGACGGCGCGAACCCCGTTTGCGTACTCGAGGCTGACCTTGCGAAAGCTGAGGCTCATTCCCCGCGCCTCGACCCGGGAGCTATTTGATGAGCCCGGCCGCGCGGGCCGCCGCCTCGATTCCCTTGTAGTTCTCTGGTCGCGTGGCGATGAACCGGCTCGCCCGCTGCAGGTCGAGCAGCTCCTTGTGCTCGGGATTTTTCGGGTCGAGCTTGAGAAAGGCCTCGGTCAGCCTCTTGGTGAGCTTCGGATCGAGATCCCCGCGGACCGTCCAGTTGTAGTCGTAGTACGGCGGCGTGGTCCAGATCACCTTGACCTTGCGCGTATCGACCTTCTTCTCCTCGACGAGCTTCTCCCAAACGGAGGCGTTCAGCACGCCCGCCTCGACCTTCCCCGACTCGACCTGGAGCGCGGTCGCGTCGTGCGCCCCGGAGAACGCGACGCGCTTGAAGTCCTTTTCCGGGTTGAGCTTGTTCTGGAGCAGGAAATAGCGCGGCATCAGGTGGCCCGACGTGGACGACACCGAGCCGAAGGTGAAATTCTTGCCCTTCAGGTCGGCGAGGCTGTTGATGCCGCTTCCCGAGCTGGCGATGAACTTGCTGGTGAACTTCTCGTCCTCGGCGCGCTGCGCGATGGGTATGGCATTGCCGGTGCGAAGGCGCGTCTGCACGAAGGTGAATCCGCCGAGCCAGGCGAGATCGACCTTCTTTGCCGCGAGCCCCTCGACCACCGCCGCATAGTCGGTCACCGGCGTGTACTCGACCTTCACGCTGGTCTCCTTCGCGAGGTAGGCAGCGACCTTGGAGAATTTCCGCTGCAGCTCGGTCGGGTTCTCGTCGGGTATCGCGGAGATGCGCAGGACGCTCTGCGCGTAAACGGCCGAGGAAGAAAGCAGTCCGCACAGAACGATCAGGAAATGCTTGCGCATGGCGGGTCCCTTTCTTGGACTATTAGGATGAAAAAAGCGAAACAAAACGCCCTCCCCCGCATGGATGCTGCGGAAAAAATCAGGAAACCGGAAATGAGGACAGAACGACGGGATTGCGGGCGGGAATGGGCCGACGACAATCGTCATCAGGCCCGCGCGAGCGCATCGCCGCTCGCCGCCCCCCTCCCGCGCGGGCGTAGCCGATGCTCTCCGACAGCGCGACCGAACCGCGTGACGTCAGGCGCTCGACAATGAACATGACCGCAATCTACCCCTTACTCGAATCACAAACAAGGTGTGCCGCGCCCCGGGTCATGAATTCGACTGAAATGGGCTATTCCGCGGCGCGCTGGGAGAAGTCTTTCAAGCGGAATCCCAGCAGCCAGAGCGCCGCAAAATAGGTCGCGGCCCCCAGCGCGACGATCCAGGCAAGATTCGCGGCGCGGGCGGCGGCGCCCATGGCGAGCCAGCTCGCGTCGCTCGGGGCGGCGAGCCACAGCACGGCGCACATGGCATAGACCGCGACCGCGAGCTTGAGCAGGAACCCCGCCCAGCCGGGCTGCGGCGCGTAAATGGCGCGGCGCCGCAGGCCCCGCAGCAGCAATGCCGCGTTGATGCATGCGCCGAGCCCGATCGCCAATGCCAATCCCGCGTGCTGCAGTGGCAGGATGAACGCGAAGTTCATGAGCTGGGTCAGTCCGAGCGTGAGAAGCGCGATCCTGACCGGCGTCCTGATGTCCTGCCTCGCGTAGAAGCCGGGTGCAAGCACCTTCACCATGACGAGCCCGATCAACCCGACGCTGTAGGCCACCACCGCGCGCCGCGTCGCGAAGACGTCCTCCGGGCCGAACGCTCCATAGTTGAAGAGCGTCGTGACGAGCGGCACGGCCAGCAGCGCCAGCGCGGCCGCGGCCGGCGCCGCGAGCAGGAACGTCAACCGCAGGCCCCAGTCGAGCAGCTCGGAATAGGCCTGCGCCGAGCGCTCGGCGTTGAGCTTCGACAGGCTCGGCAGGAGAATCGTGCCGAGCGCGGCGCCGAGCAGGCCCATGGGGAACTCCATCAGGCGGTCGGCGTAGTAGAGCCAGGACACGCTCCCGGTCACCAGAAAGGAGGCGAAGATCGCGTTGATGACGAGGCTCACCTGGCTGATCGACACGCCGAAGACGGCCGGCCCCATCTGCCGCAGAATGCGCCACAGGGCTGCGTCCTTCAGGTTGAGCTTGAAGCGCGGCAGCAGTCCGACGCGGGCAAGAAACGGTACCTGCAGCGCAAGCTGCGCGACGCCGCCGGCGAACACCGCCCAGGCGAGCGCGGTAACCGGTGGATCGAAATAGGGCGCGCCCCACAGCGCGAAGCCGATGAACGACAGGTTGAGCAGCGTCGGCGTGACCGCGGGCACCGCGAAGCGGCTGTAGGTGTTGAGGATGCCGCCCGCGAGCGCCGTGAGCGAGATGAAGAATATGTAGGGGAAGGTGACCCGCAGCAGGTCCACGGTGAGCTCGAACTTGCCCGGCGTCGCGGTGAAGCCCGGCGCGGTCACGAGAATGATGAGCGGCGCGGCCACCACGCCGATCAGCGTCACGATGAAGAGCGCGGCCGCCAGCGCCCCCGCGACGTGATCCACCAGCAGGCGCGTCTCCGCTGCCCCGCGCTGATTCTTGTACTCGGCGAGGATCGGAACGAAGGCCTGCGAGAACGCGCCTTCCGCGAAGAGGCGGCGCAGGAGATTCGGCAGCTTGAAAGCGACGAAGAAGGCGTCGGTCGCGAGCCCTGCGCCGAACACCCGCGCGATGACGAGATCGCGGACGTACCCGAGGACGCGCGACAGGAGCGTCATGCCGCTCACCGTCGCGAGCGCCTTCAACAGGCTCATCGGGGCGCCTGCAGGTTGCCAATTCCCTTCATTATCCGTATCATAGCGCCCCTTTGACGGACCGGGACACATGGCCAACATCGCATCAGCCAGAAAGCGCGCGCGGCAGGCCGAGAAGCGCCGCCAGCACAACGCCGCCATGCGCTCGGAGCTGCGCAGCGCCATCCGCAACATCAGGAAGGCGATCGCGGCGGGCGACAAGAAGGGTGCCGGGGCGGTGTTTCAGCGCGAAGCGGCCGTGATCGACACCATCGCCGACAAGAACATCATTCACAAGAACGCGGCGGCGCGTCACAAGAGCCGCCTCGCTGCGCGCATCAAGGCGATGGCATAGAGCTCCGCCGCGTCCGGGCCCGATTAATTTCTTGCGCACCACCGGTTAATCGGTTCACAATACTGAACGCTCCGCACGGCGGCTCCGGCCGCCGTGCGTGCTTTTGGGATACGCCATGTCACACGTGATGAACACCTATGCCCGGCTGCCCGTCGCCTTCGAGCGCGGTGCCGGCTCCTGGCTGTGGGATGGGAGCGGCAAGCGCTACCTCGACGCGGTGGCGGGCATCGCAGTGTGCGGCCTCGGCCACAGCCACCCGAAGTACGTGGCCGCCCTGCGCGAGCAGGTGGGCCGGCTCGTGCATACGTCCAACTTGTACGAGATCACGCTGCAGGAGAAGCTTGCGGACCGGCTCGCCGCCATCTCGGGCATGGACAGCGTGTTCTTCTGCAACTCCGGCTGCGAGGCGAACGAGGCTGCGATCAAGCTTGCGCGCCTCTACGGCCACAGGAAAAACATCGAGTCGCCCGCGATCGTGGTGCTGGAGAAGGCGTTCCACGGCCGCACCCTCGCCACGCTTTCCGCCACCGGCAGCCGCAAGGTGCAGGCGGGCTTCGAGCCGCTCGTTGCCGGCTTCGTGCGCGTGCCTTTCGACGACCTCGATGCGGTGAGGCGCGTCGCCGAAGCAAACCGCAGCGTGGTGGCGGTGCTGGTGGAGCTGCTGCAGGGCGAGGGCGGGGTCAACATCTGCCACGACGATTACCTCACCGGCCTGCGCGAGATCTGCCGGGAGCACGGCTGGCTCCTCATGCTCGACGAAGTGCAGAGCGGGATGGGGCGGACCGGCAAGTGGTTTGCGTTCCAGCATTCGGGCGTCAAGCCGGACGTGATGCCGCTCGCCAAGGGCCTTGGCAACGGCGTGCCGATCGGCGCCTGCCTTGCGGCCGGTCCCGCGGCCGAGCTGTTCAAGCCCGGGAACCACGGCTCGACCTTCGGCGGCAATCCCCTCGCGTGCGCCGCCGCGCTCGCGACTCTCACCATCATCGAGGAAGAGCGCCTGATGGAAAACGCCGTCGCGATCGGCGACTTCATCCGCGCCGAGCTCGCCCGGAAGCTCGGCGGGCTGAAGGGCGTCAAGGAGATCCGCGGCAAGGGCCTCATGATCGGCATCGAGCTCGAGTACGCCTGCGGCGACCTGGTGCAACAGGCGCTCGAGCGCGGCGTGCTCATCAACGTCACTGTGGACAACGTGATCCGGCTGCTGCCTCCGCTCGTGTTCGGGCGCGAGGAGGCGGAGCTCCTGCTCGCCACGCTCGTGCCCCTCATCGCCGGATTCCTCGACCGCCAGAGCGCGCCGCAGCCCGCCGCCCAGTCGGCCTGAGCGGCGCCCGCGCATCCGGAGCATAGTCCGTGGCCGTCAGGCATTTTCTTCAATTCCGGGACTTCTCGCGCGAGGAGTACGAGTACCTGTTCGAGCGCACGCGCTGGATCAAGGATATGTTCAAGCGCTACGTGCCCTACCAGCCGCTGCGCGACCGCACGCTCGCCATGGTCTTCGAGAAGCAGTCGACGCGCACCCGGGTTTCCTTCGAGGCCGGCATGCACCAGCTCGGCGGCACGGTGATCACCCTCATGACGCAGGACACCCAGATGGGCCGCGGCGAGCCCATCGAGGACGTGGCGCGCGTCATCACCCGCATGGTGGACATCGTCATGATCCGCACCTTCGAGCAGGCGCTGATCGAGCGCTTCGCGGAGCACTCGCGGGTGCCGGTGGTGAACGGCCTCACCAACGAGCACCACCCGTGCCAGATCCTGGGCGACATCTACACCTACCTCGAGCATCGCGGCTCGATCCGCGGGAAGAGCGTCGCCTGGATCGGGGATTCGAACAACGTCTGCAACACGTGGCTGCAGGCGGCGGAGGTGTTCGACTTCAAGGTTCGGGTTTCCACGCCGCCCGGCTACAAGGTCGAGCCCGCGCGTGCCGGGCTGCGCGGCACCGGCCATTACGAGGAGTTCGAGGACCCGATGCAGGCGGCGAAGGGCGCAGACCTCATCACCACGGACGTCTGGACCAGCATGGGGAGCGAAGCGGAGGGCGCCAGGCGCAAGCGCGACTTCGCGGCGTGGCGGGTGGACCGGGAAATGATGAAGGCGGCGGCCAAGGACGCGCTCTTCATGCACTGCCTGCCGGCGCACCGCGGCGAGGAAGTCGCGGCGGCCGTGATCGACGGACCGCAGAGCGTCGTGTGGGACGAGGCGGAGAACCGGCTGCACAGCCAGAAGTCGCTGCTGGAATACCTGCTCCTCGGGCGGATCAAGACCCAGGGTGACCTATGGTCGACGTGAAGAAGGTGGTGCTCGCCTACTCCGGCGGGCTCGATACCTCGGTCATCCTGAAATGGCTGCAGGACACCTACCGCTGCGAGGTGGTGACCTTCACCGCCGACATCGGGCAGGGCGAGGAGCTCGGCCCCGCCCGCCGCAAGGCGCGGCAGCTCGGCGTCCGGCGGATCTTCGTCGACGACCTGCGCGAGGAGTTCGTGCGCGACTTCGTCTATCCCATGTTCCGGGCCAATGCCCAGTACGAGGGCGAGTACCTCCTGGGCACCTCGATCGCGCGGCCCCTGATCGCCAAGCGCCAGATCGAGATCGCGCACCGGGTCGGCGCGGACGCGGTCGCGCACGGCGCCACCGGCAAGGGCAACGACCAGGTGCGCTTCGAGCTCGGCTATTACGCCCTCGACCCCGGCATCCGCGTGATCGCGCCGTGGCGGGAGTGGGACCTCACCTCGCGCGCGAAGCTCCTGGAATACGCGAGGGAACATGGCATCCCGATCGATGGGGGAAGGAAGAAGGGCGCGGCCCCGTACTCGATGGACGCCAACCTGCTGCACATTTCGTACGAGGGCGGCGTCCTGGAGCACCCCGAATTCGAGCCCGAAGCCTCCATGTGGCGGATCACGGTCTCACCCGAGAAGGCGCCCCGCAGGCCGCAGACGGTCGAGCTCGCCTACCGGCGCGGCGACATCGTAGCGGTGAACGGCCGCAAGCTCTCGCCCGCAAGAGTGCTCGCCACGTTGAACGCTCTGGGCGGCCGGCATGGCATCGGCCGGCTCGACATCGTGGAAAACCGCTACGTCGGCATGAAGTCACGCGGCTGCTACGAGACGCCGGGCGGCACCATCATGCTGAAGGCGCACCGCGCCATCGAATCGATCACGCTCGACCGCGAGGTGCTGGCGTTGAAGGACGATCTCATGCCGCGCTATGCGCGGCTGATCTACAACGGCTACTGGTTCAGCCCGGAGCGGCGCGCGCTGCAGGCGCTGATCGACCACACTCAGGCACATGTCAACGGCACGGTGCGGGTAAAGCTTTACCAGGGCACGGTGCTGGTGACGGGCCGGGCGTCGCCGCGCGATTCGCTGTTCGATCCAGCGATCTCCACGTTCGAGGACGACCGCGGCGCCTACAACCAGGCCGATGCCGAGGGCTTCATACGGCTGAACGCCCTGCGCATGCGCATTGCCGCCAAGCTGAAACGCAGGAATTGAACCGCCAAGGCGCCAAAGAGCTGGAAACCGCTGCAAATGGAGAACCCTTCCCGGCGTCAATGCCATACCCGAGAGTGAATTTGAATGCATTTTGGCGTCTTGGCGGTTGATTCGGGGTATTTCGCATGACCACCATCGCCGTCGTCCGGAAGAACGGCTACGCGGCCATCGCCGCCGACACGCTCACCAAGTGGGGCAGTGGCAAGGAGTCGGCCGTCTATGTCGCCAACAACACCAAGATCGTCCGGGTCGGGGACACCTACCTCGCGGGCTCCGGAACGTCCACGTTCAAGCTGATCCTGCGCGACTATTTCGCCCAGCGCGGGGTGCCGGCGCGGTTCGACAGCACGATCAACCTCTTCAAGACCTGGCAGGCGTTCCATTCCGCGTTGAAGGAGCGCTACTACCTGGTCAGCGTGGGCGACAAGGACGACACGATCGAGTCGAGCAAGTTCGACGTCCTGATCGCCAACCCGCACGGCATCTTCGGCGTGGGCGCACACCGCACCGTGCAGGAGTACCGCAGGTTCTACGCCATCGGCACCGGCACCGACCTCGCGCTCGGCGCGATGTACGGCGTCTACGGGAACCCCCGCCTCTCCGCCGAGCAGGTGGCGCGCCTCGCCATCGAGGCGGCCGCCGAGTTCGATGACGGGACCGGCCTACCGGTCGTTTCCCACTCCGTCAAACTGAAAACCAAGAAATAGCCGCCACGGCGCCAAAAAAATCCAACCATTAATTGAACCGCCAAGCGCGCCAAGAGAAGCGAGAGAGTTTGTCACGGGCAGAATACGCCACTAACAGGGCAGGCCCACCAAAAGGCAAAGACAAGACCTGACCCCACACCGTGATGCGTGACAACTTCTCCCGGTAACGGATTGACCTGCTTGAGGGATGACAACGTCACGCGCATACTGCCGGTTCGCAAACCGACTTTAGTCCAACTACTTCACGTTAGACGGCGCAACCGGGACGCGGCGGGCTCAGGGTGAATCGTGCTGGAACTGATTCTCGTGGTGGTCGTGCTCCTGATCGGCGCCACCCTAGCGTCGATAATGCAGGAGAACGTCTCGGGGAATACCCACTTCTCCCTCTCGATGTCCGGTCCCTTGCTCGTGGTGATCTTGGGTGGAGGGCTCCACTTGCTGTGGGGCTGGAAGGCGAGCCTGAGCGCCCTCGCGGCATACTGGGCGTGGTGTTTGTTCGCTGGCCTTGTCAACCGGGCCCAAGCGCGTGCCGTGGACAAGGCCGGCCCGCCGAGGGAACGGGTCTGCCCTCAGTGCGGCGGCGCGGTCCGGAGCCGCGTATCGGGCGGATCGGTGGCGACCGAGTGCGTGAGCGCGTGCGGCTGGGGTTTTGCTTTCACAAACCCGCACCAGCCAGAGTTCGATTCCCAGCTCTATGACGTATTCGCTCTTATCCCAGTGGAAGATAAGAAGCGCGTCGTGGCGTGGCTCGCGCTTGCTCTGGGCATATCAGCGCGTGACGTTGCTTACATGGTCGAACGAAACGAGCCTATTGCAAAGGGTGTGCAGGCTCTCGAAGTCCAGAGGATCGCCCGGCTCTTGGGGTCGAAGGGCATTGCGGTGGCTGTCCACCCGGACTTCCCGTGGCCGCTAATGGAGGACGCTTGAGAGACCTCCTCTACGCTCTTAGAGACTCGCGCGCGTCAATGGCACATTGTCGGGCGGAGCTCCAAAGTGCAGCGTGAAGTCCAGGCGCTGCAGCCGATGAGGCACGCACGCTAATGCTGCCTCGGGTAAGGGCCGTTGGGAATTAGTACGGCGATTGTTGTACGAGCCTTGGTGGATCTCGGTGTTTATCGCTTTTAAGGTGTACTCATACTCTTCGGGCTGCTCGTAGTTGGGTTTACTCGAGGAAGACCGCGGCGCCTACAACCAGGCCGACGCGGAGGGCTTCGTACGGCTCAATGCGCTGCGCATGCGGATCGCCGCGAAGCTGAAGGGCCGCAGGCGGTAAGCGCCAGGACCGCCATCGCCTTTTTGAAAGGTGCGGATGACAAACGGCCAAGTATTGATGTTTAATTACCCCGCTTGCCGCAACTTTACGGTGAAACACAAAAAAATCAGTTTGTAACGAGCCAACGCTGCGATCCAGCCGGACTCTCGATGAGCAGCACTACGGGCGTTACCATCGCCGATCCTATAATCGCACTGCTCTCCGCGGCAGCCATACGCGTCCAAGAAGGATACGAACACGCCGCGGAATTGCGCGCGATGCACGAAGCGTCCCAGCGAGAGCACGGCGCCGCGCAAGCCGCGGCCCGCGAGCAGGGCATGCAGGCGCTGGAAAATGAGGTGTCTGCCGCAGAGGCCAGGATCGATCAACTCATAGCGCTCTCCCGGAAACTGGGTGCAGCCGAGCAAGTAGTCGCCACCCGTCCGGTGCGGCCGGCGGCCGGAGATCCGATGTCGCTTGCCGCATACGCTCGCGGCCTCCAGGTTTTCGCCGGTGCGCTTCAGGAGATTCTCCTCACCGAGGCTGCCAGGCGCAGAGAGGATGTTGAAACGGAGGGCCTCGAGCTGGCCGTTCCCGAGGCGGCGATACCTTCACCCACATCCCGAGGTGCGTCGCAGCGGCTGCTCGCCCGCATCGCTCACCTGGGGCCACCGCCAGAGGATATCGAGAAACTCGCCCGGGAACTTGACGGCACCCCGCCCGGCGGACGCGCGGAGCTGCTGGCCACTGAACTGCGCGGCCGGATTCAAGCCCACGTCGAAAAAACCCATCGGCGGCTTGTGGAGGAAGCGACCGCCACCGTCATCAGGCGGTCGCTCGAGGATCTCGGCTATCAGGTCGAGGGCGTTCCAGAGACCCTCTTCGTCGAGGGCGGCGTGGCGCATTTCCGGCGGCGGGACTGGGGCGACTACATGGTTCGCATGCGGGTGGATGCCGGGACGAGCGGAGCCAATTTCAACGTCGTCCGGGCGGTGGATGCCAGCAACAACGAGCCGAGCGTGCTGGATCGCATCGCCGAAGACCGCTGGTGCGCGGAGTTCCCGGCGCTCGCCAAGGCGCTCGAGGCCCGCGGCGTGCGCTTCGATGTCACTCGGCGCCTTTCGGCCGGGGAGGTGCCCGTGCAGCTCGTCGAGCGCGGCAAGCTGCCCAAGTTCACGCAGGAGGAATCCCACGCGCCGCGTGCCAAGCCTCGCGCCCGGACCCTCAAATGAGCCATCCCGCACCGCGCTGGCTGTCGGACCTGGAACGCCTGCTCCCGATCCGCTCGCAGTTCGCGGTGTCCGGCAACATCCGCGACACTTTTCTCGTTCAGGTTGCGAACGGCCCGGCGCTGGTGCCGCTGCTGCGCGCCCTGTGGGAGTCGCTGAAGAGCCGCGGTTACCGCTGCCTGCTGGTGTACGACCCGCCCGACGGCGTGCGCGTGTATCCGAACGAGCCGGAGCCGCGGGCACTCGCCGAGCGGCTCTTCGAGCTGAAGCTCGCGAGCGGCCCCCAGATGATCAGCCTGGAGACGCTCGCCAATCTGATGAAGAGTCTTTCGGCGCAGCGCGAAGCCCGCTGCGCGCTGGTGCTCGATTTCGCGTCGCGGCTCACCCGCCATACCGAACACCTTTCCGAAGGCGAGCACCGTTTTTTTGTGGCCGCGGAGAAACTCTCGCTGAACGCCGCCGCCATCGTCCCGCGTGAAGGCGGAGGACCGCCGCTGTTCAACCCGATACTCTGGCTCCTCAATCGGGCGCAGGATTTGCCCTCGTGGTTCACGCTGGACAGCGAACGGGTGGCGAGCCTCGTTATCGCCAAGCCCGACTATGAAACGCGCGAGGCCGCGGCCCGTCAGCTCGCCCCCTTGTTTGCCGGCTTCGCCGAGTCGCCCGAAGCCGGACGCAACGAGTTCGTGAAGAAATTCACCGAGGGTACGGAGGGCATGTCGCTTATCGCGCTTTCCGATATCACGCAGCTGGCCGAGCGCCAAGGGTTGGGCGTCGCCTCCATCGACGATGCCGTACGCTGCTACAAGATCGGCGCGCTCGACAATCCGTGGAAGAAGGACTACCTGCGTGACAAGGTCCGCGACGCACAGGCCTTCATCGAGGACCGCGTCAAGGGCCAGCATCCCGCGGTCGTCAAGACACTGGATATTCTCAAGCGCTCGGTCATGGGCCTTACGGGCGCGCAGGCGCGCTCGCGGGGCAGCCGTCCGCGCGGCGTGCTGTTCTTCGCCGGTCCTACCGGAGTCGGTAAGACGGAACTGGCGAAGACGCTCACCCAGCTCATTTTCGGAGACGAGCGGGCCTACCTGCGCTTCGACATGAGCGAATTCGCGGAGGAGCACACCGGCGCCCGCCTGCTCGGGGCTCCGCCGGGATACATCGGCTTCGACGCCGGCGGCGAGCTCACCAACGCCGTGCGGGAGAAGCCCTTCTCGGTCGTGCTGTTTGACGAGATTGAGAAGGCTCATCCGCGCATACTGGACAAGTTCCTGCAGATCCTCGAAGACGGCCGGCTCACCGACGGCCGGGGCGACACCGCCTATTTCTCGGAAACCGTGCTGGTGTTCACCTCCAACCTCGGCATCTACGTCGAGGATGCACAGGGCAACCGGGTACAGAACGTGCGCCCGGGAGATCCGTACGAGAAAGTCGAGTCCAGGGTGCGTGAGGCGATCGGCGATTACTTCAAGTACCGGCTGTCGCGTCCCGAGATCCTCAACCGCATCGGCGACAACATCGTGGTCTTCAACTTCATCACCCCCGAGGTGGCCGAGCAGATCTTCGACGGCATGCTGAAGAACGTGACGCGGCGGCTGTTCGACGAATTCAAGCTGCGCCTTTCGGTGCCGGCGGACATTCGCGCGACCCTCCTTGCCCGTTGCACGCGCGACCTCTCCAACGGCGGCCGCGGCATCGGCAATCAGTTGGAGTCCGCTTTCATCAATCCGCTCGCGCGCGCGCTCTTCGAGCACGAGCTCGAAGGCAAGGAGCGCATCACGGTCTCCGCGATCCGCGAAGCGGACCAGGTCGTCACGCTTGCCCTGCAGGTCGCATGAAAATCTCGGTCAACAAGGCTCATTTTCCGGTGACGGTGCTCGGACCCGGACGGCGCATCGGCATCTGGCTGCAGGGCTGCAGCATCCACTGCAAGGGTTGCGTCTCGCAGGACACCTGGAAGCGCGACCCGGGCCGGGACCTGCCGCTCGCGCACCTCATCGCATGGTGCCGGAATGCGACGGGCGGGAGCTTCGACGGCGTCACCATCTCCGGAGGAGAGCCCTTCGACCAGCCGGAAGCGCTCCTCGCGTTGCTGGAGGCCCTGATCCAGTGGCGGGACGGCGACGGCCCCGACTTCGACATCCTGTGTTACAGCGGCTATCCACTGGCCAGGCTGAGAAGCCGTCACGACCGGATACTCCTGAAGCTCGATGCGATCATTCCGGAGCCTTACGTGGATACATTGCCGCTCACTCATCTGTGGCGCGGTTCCGCCAACCAGCCGCTCGTGATGCTGTCCGATCGCGGGCGGGAGCGCTATCGCCCGTATGTCGACGCGCCCGCCGATAGCGTCGGCAAGCGCGTTCAGGCCACGGTGAGCGGCAACCGGGTTTTCTATATCGGGATACCGGCCCGCGGCGACATGTCGGCCCTCGAACAGGCCTGCGCCGAGCGCGGCGTGAGGTTCGACGATGTCTCATGGAGACAGTGAGTGGAGCCGGATTACGTCCGCATGTGCCCGACCTGCGGTTCGAAGCACGCGCCCGACGTCATACGCTGTACCTGCGGCGCCATGCTGTTCGGGCTGGACCTGGTGCGCGCCGGAGCAGCGGCCGAAGGCGCTCCACCCGGCGATTCCCGGGCGCCCGCCACGGCGGCAGCACCGGCCGTCATCTGCCCCTACGACGATTGCGGCCAAGCCAACCCACCTGGCAATGACAGGTGCGTCTACTGCAACCGCCCGTTTGCAATCGGCGCGGCGCTGACTCCGTCGAAAGAGTCCCAGACCCTGGTAAGCCTGCCCGCCGCTCTGGCGGAGCGCTACCGCATCGTGCGGCAGTTCCCCGCCGGGGGCGCGGAGGCGGATTTGCTGCTCGTGGAGCCGCTCGCCGGAGGGCAGGCGCTCGTTGCCAAGATCTATCGGCGGGGCATACAGCCCAAGAGCGCGGTGCAGGAGCGGATTTCCCGCATCGATCCCCGTCACCGGGTTCACACCGTCGAATCCGGCAAGTCGGGAGGCCACGCGTTCGAGGTGATCGAGTACTGCGCGTACGGCTCCTTGCGCGATCGCTTGAGACGCGGCGCGATCGCGGGAGAGTCGCTTACTTCCATCGTGCGCGAGCTCGCGGCAGCCATCGCCGGCGTTCATGCAGTGGGCCTCGTGCACCGCGATCTCAAACCGGAAAACGTGCTGATTCGCCTCGAGCAGCCGCTTCAACTCGTGCTGATCGACTTCGGAATCGCCTCGGTGCTGGACGCGACGCAGCGCTTCACCGGGGCCGCCCGCACGCTGCCCTATGCTTCGCCGGAGAGCCTGTCGGGGGTGATCGACGGCAAGGCGGACTACTGGGCCATGGGCATGATCCTGCTCGAGGCAACGCTCGGCAAGCATCCCTTTGCCGGGCTGTCCGAAGCCGTCATCCTTCATCATCTGACGACGCGCAGCATCGACGTCTCCGCCGTTCGGGACGGCAACCTGCGCAAGCTCCTGAAGGGCCTGCTGCTGCGCGATCCGAGGACGCGCTGGGGCCGGGACGAGATCGCGCGCTGGCTTGCCAGTGACGCAAGCCTCGCCGAGCCCGCCAAGGAAGGGCCTGAAGCGGGCTTCAAGGAACCCTACCACCTCGCCAACGAGATCTGCGGGACCCGGGAACAACTGGCCATCGCGCTCTCGCGGAACTGGACGGCCGGGATCGCGGACCTGACGAACGCACAGCTGCTGAAGTGGTTCCGCGACGTGCAGAAGGATCAGAACACCGTGCGCCTGCTGATCGAGGTGCAGCACGAGCGGCAGATGCATGTCGATGTGCGCCTGCTGAAATTGCTGCTCCATCTCGCGCCGGGCATCCCGCCGGTGTGGCGCGGCGAAAGCATCGAGCTGCCTGCCATCCTTGCCCGCGCCAATCTTGCACTGAAGGGCGACGCCGAAGCGGCGCGCTGGCTGCATGCGCTCTACAGTCACCGCGTCCTGGAAGCTTACGCGCAAGCCGGTAACCTCGACGCGGCCGAAATCGTGCGGCGCTGGAATGCCGCGATCGACCGGTTCGCCGATGCGTGGAAAACCCGGCTGGCCTTTCTCAAGGAGAAGGGGCCGCGACGGGATCCGGACGAGATCGCATTGTTCGACGACCTGCTCTACGGAAAGGCCGAACCGGATCGCCCGCCCCTGCTTTCGCTTCACCCGCGCCTCCTGGCGCTCGCGTACGACGCTGGCTGGTCGGAACGGCTGCGCAGGCGAATCGTGGCCGATTTTGCCCCGCTGCTCGTCCACTGTCCCTGGCTTTCCGAAGCCGGCGACCCGTTGACGATGGATGCCGCCTCTCTGCTCGTCATGGAGTCGCTGCTGCCGGAAGCGCGGAAGGCGGCAGATCGCCAGGTCAAGGCCAACGCCCGAAGGCGCCAGGCCGAGGTCGACGAGCTGCGCGCAATGGAGGTTGAGGCGGCGACGCTGGTCGAAAACTTGCGGACCAACGCGCTGGAAAAAATGCTCACCCCTGGAGTGTGCGAAGAAATGCTCAGGGACCTCGAGCGTTTGTTCAGCCTTCTGGCGCAGGTCCAGGGCACTGGACGAGCCGACGAGGCCTTCCTGGAGCTGAAACGGTCATTGAAACGCGTAGAGCCCTCCGCAAATCACATGATGATGCTGCTCCAGACTCTTGCTGAACGGCGAGCCGCCAATTCCGGCTGGCTGAGCGGGAACACGCTGGCTGTCGCCGGACTCGCACTGGTGTTTGCGTCGGCTTATTTCGGCGCTCGCGCATTCTACGCGATGGCCGTGGTGATCGTGACCGTGCTTGCCTGGAGAGTGGCGCCGAACTACTTCACTGCGCAGTCTATCCGGAGGCTGGCGGAGACACTCTGATGCGACTGCGGGTCATCGGTCGTTGACGTTTTGCGTTGGACGGCAATCGGTGCTCAATTCTCGGCCGAAGGGGACGGAGCAAGGGGGGTCCGTCCCCGAGGTTCGATACCCGGCCTGCGAGATGGCATGCGGTGGCCTCCCACAGGCGCCGCCTTACGGGGCGATTTGCGACGCGCGACTGCGTGCGAGCGAACCGTGAATCCATGACGCAGAGCCACATCGTCGGTTGCCTGCTCGGGACGGCGGTCGGCGATGCCCTCGGCTTGCCGTACGAAGGCTTGCCGCCGCGCCGGGCGCGGCGGCTCTTCGGGCCGCCGGACCGCTATCGCCTCCTCCCCGGGCGCGGGATGGTCTCCGACGACACCGAGCACACCTGCATGGTCGCGCAGTCGCTTGTCGCTTCGGCCGGCGATCCCGAGGCGTTTGCGCGGTCGCTGTCCCGGCGGCTGCGGTTCTGGCTGCTCGGACTTCCCGCCGGAACCGGCTGGGCGACGTTACGCTCGATCCTCCGGTTGTGGGCGGGGTTTGGTCCCGACAGGAGCGGTGTCCGCTCCGCAGGAAATGGTCCCGCCATGCGCGCCGCGATTCTCGGGGCGGCACTCGACGATCCCGAACGGCTGCGCGCGCTGGTCCGGATCTCCTCGCGCATCACCCATACCGATCCGAGGGCCGAGCGCGGCGCGTGCGCGATCGCCCTCGCCGCGCACCTGGTTTCCCGGAACCATGCCGTTTCGGGCGGCGAATTCCTACGAGCGCTGCAGGATTCGCTTCCCGGGGAAGAAGACGAGCTCGTGCCGATCCTGCGGAATGTCGTCCGCAGCGTCGAGCAGGGACAATCGCCGGCCGCGTTTGCCGAAACGCTCGGTCTTGCCGGCGGCGTTTCGGGCTACGTCTACCACTCGGTGCCGGTGGCCCTTCACGCATGGCTTGCCAACCCGCGCGACTTTCGCGCCGCGGTCACCGCCGTGATCCGATGCGGGGGCGATACCGACTCGACCGGCGCGATCGTTGGCGGCATCGTGGGCACCGCTGTCGGCAAGGACGGGATTCCGGCGGAATGGCTTGGGAGTCTCTTGGAATGGCCACGTTCGGTCGCGTGGATGGAACGGCTCGCGGCCCAACTGCAATCGAGCATGCAGTCCGATTCAAGGGAACGACCAATCGAATTGCCGGCTTACGGCGTAGTACCCCGCAACCTGTTCTTTCTCTTCGTCTTGCTGCTACACGGATTGCGCAGGTTGCTTCCGCCGTATTGATCGCGAACCGTCAATGTGGCGGGCCGCGGGAGGACCGCCCGCCCCGGGAAGCACCGTGAGCCAGCCCAATGCATGTTCGGGGCGCGGTCTGACGCAGCAGTAACCGGGGAGACAAGCCATTTTTTGGCCGAAGGGGACGGAGAAAGCGTGGTCTGGTCCCTGAGGTTCGTCCGTGAGTAGCGAGTGGTGAGTGGACTCGAGTTCGATTGCGCCCTCCGTGTCCTTTGTGGTTCAGCTTTCATCTCCGGATTTCCTATGCGACCTCAGCCTGCTCCGCGGTTAGCGGTTTGATGCGGTAAAATTGCGGCGGCGATGACAGGGGAGACATCATGCCGTCATTTGACATCGTGTCTGAAGTGAATCACGTCGAGATCCGCAACGCGGTCGAGCAGTGCAACAAGGAGATCGCCAACCGCTTCGACTTCAAGGGCTCCGACGCGCGCGTCGAGGTGAACGACAGGGAAAAGACGCTGACCGCGTTCGCCGACGACGAATTCAAGCTGCGTCAGCTGCGCGACGTCCTGACCCAGAGGCTCGCCAAGCGCGGCGTGGACATCCGGGCGCTTGAGCCCGGCACGATCGAGCCGGTGAGCGGAAACAAGCTGAAGGAGACGATCAGGATCCGCGAGGGCATCGAACTCGATCGCGGGAAGGGCATCGTCAGGCTCATCAAGGAAAGCAAGCTGAAGGTCCAGGCGAGCATCCAGGGCGACGCGCTGCGCGTCACCGCCCCCAAGAAGGACACGCTGCAGGAAACGATCGCGCTGGTGCGGAAGTCCGTGACCGACGTGCCACTGCAGTTCAAGAACTTCCGCGATTGAGGCCGGCGGCCCAGCGGTCGTAGAGCCGGTCCGCGATCGCGTTGAGGGCCCGGGTCTTCTCCGCGAGCGATTCCGTCATCTGGGACGGAGTCTGCACCGAGGCGGCGCGCCGGGCGAGCGACTCCACCTCCTTGCCCCAGTCCTCGCACCACGCGCGCACCAGCTCGGGCGTCATCTCGACGTGGCACTGCATGCCGAGATGCGGGCCGAGCACGAACGCCTGATTCGGGCAATACCGGCTCGACAGGATGCAGGTCGCGCCCGGCGGAATCGAGAACGTCTCCCCGTGCCAGTGAAACGCGTCGAACGACAGGAGCCCGTTCCCGAACCACGCTGCGGCCGCATCGTTCGGCGCAATATCCACCTTGCCCCAGCCGATCTCCTTCACCGGGTTGCGGACCACCTTGCCGCCCAGCGCTTTCGCCATGAGCTGCCCGCCGAGGCAGTGCCCGAGCACCGGAATTTCCCGTTCGGCCGCGCCGCGGATCAGCCGCAACACCGGCACGATCCAGGGCAGATCATCGTTGACGCTCATCGGGCCGCCCATGAAGGCGAGCCCGCTGAAACGCGCGGCATCGCCCGGGACGGGCTCGCCCTCGTCGATCTTGACCACTTCCCACGGTATTCCGTGGTGGTCGAGGTACATGGCAAAATAGCCTGGACCTTCGGTGGCGGCGTGCCGGAAAATGGCGACGGGGTTCACGGCTTGGCAAGACAGGGGACGGGATCGACCATGCGCAATCTTAGGGCAGTTTTCCTGCTGGTCCTACTGGGCCCCGGCGCCGCGGCTGCGGTCGACATCAACGTCGTCGGCCTGACCGCCGACAAGGCGGTGGTGTCGATCAACGGCAGCAGGCCGCGCACGCTGACGGCAGGCCAGGTCACCCCGGAAGGCGTGAAGCTCGTATCCGCGACCAGCGTGTCCGCCGTGTTCGAGGTGAACGGCCAGCGCCGGACGCTGGCGGTCGGAGAGGGCGCCGCGGTGGCGAGCGTGTCGGCGGCGCGCGGCGGTGACACGGTCACGCTGACCGCCGATTCCCGCGGCCACTTCGTCACCATCGGCGTCGTCAACGGCGTCAGCCTGAGGTTCCTGGTTGATACCGGCGCGAGCTCGGTCGTGCTCTCCAGCACCGACGCCCGGAGCGCCGGCATCAACTACCTTGCGGGCACGCGCGGCCTGACCCAGACCGCCAACGGCGTGGTCCCGGTCTATGCCGTCAAGCTCGATACCCTGCGGATCGGCGACATCACGGTGAACAACGTGGACGCGACCGTGATCGAGGGCGACAAGCTTCCCATCGCGCTGCTCGGCATGAGCTTCCTCAACCGGATGGAGATGCGGCGCGAAGGCAGCACTCTCACGCTCATCCGCCGCTACTGAGAGCGGCCCCCGAGCTCACCTGCGCCGTTTCCCCGGATCCGGGATCCTGGATCCTGAATCCCGCTTTTCCGCGACGAGCGACAGCATGTGGCCGAACTTGGCCTGCTTGGTCCGCAGGTAGTCGCGGTTCGACTTGCGCGGAGGCACCTCGACCGGGACCCGCTCGGCGACGGTCAGGCCGTAGGCCTCGAGCTGGCGCACCTTGTCCGGGTTGTTGGTCATCAAGCGCACCTTGCGCACGCCCAGGTCGAACAGGACGTGCGCCCCCGCCTTGTAGTCGCGCATGTCGGCGGCAAAACCGAGCGCGTGGTTCGCTTCCACCGTGTCGCGGCCCTGGTCCTGCAGCTCGTAGGCGCGGATCTTGTTGAGAAGGCCGATGCCGCGGCCCTCGTCGAACATGTAGACCAGGACGCCCGCGCCCGCCTTGTCGATCATCGAGAGCGCCGCGTCGAGCTGCTCGCCGCAATCGCAGCGCTCGGAGCCGAAGACATCGCCCGTCAAGCACTGGGAATGCAGGCGGACTAGGACCGGCCGGTCGGGCTTGATCTCCCCCTTCACCAGCGCGACAAACGCCTGCGTCTCCAGGTTGTCGCTGTAAACCACGCAGCGGAATTCTCCGGCTCCGCGCGTGGGCAACCGGGTCTCCGCGCGGCGGCGGATCTCGCGTTCGCTCTGGCGATAGGCAATGAGATCGGCGATCGCCAGGATCCGGATGTCGTGCGCCCGCGCGAAGCGCTCGAGGTCCGGCATGCGCGCCATGGTGCCATCCTCCTTCATGATCTCGCAGATCACGCCGGCGGGCTTCAATCCGGCGAGCCGCGCGAGATCCACCGCGGCCTCGGTATGACCGCGGCGCGCAAGCACGCCGCCGTCCAGCGCGCGCAGGGTCTGCAGGCGGCCCGGGCGGATCAGGTCGGAAGGCTTTGCGCCGTCCGCAATCGCAACCGCGATGGTGCGCGCCCGGTCGTGCGCCGACATCCCGGAACCCACGCCTTCGCGCGCGTCGATCGGCGTCGCGAACGCGGTGCCGAACTTGGTCTGGTTGCCGGTGTCATCGGTGATGAGCGCAAGGCCGAGGGCGCGCATGCGCTCTTCCGTCAGCGCGAGCGAGACCAGCCCGCGTCCGTGCGCCGCCATGAAGTTGATCGCCTCGGGCGTGGCCTTCTCCGCCGCGACGAACAGATCCCCCTCGTTCTCGCGGTCCGCGTCGTCGACGAGGATCACCATCCTGCCCCTGCGCACGTCCGGCAGGATGCTCTCGACGATATATTCGCTGGTTTTCAACGTTTTCAACGGCGGTGATCAGCCGACGGGATTGCCCCGGGCGATCAGCCGCATGAATTCCGCCCGCGTCTTGTCGGCGTTGAACTCGCCGGTGAACGCGGACGTGGTGGCAATCGAATGCTGCTTCTGGATGCCGCGCATCACCATGCACATGTGTTGCGCCTCAATGACCACCGCAACGCCCACCGGCTTCAGCGTTTCCTGGATGCAGTTGCGGATCTCGACCGTGAGGCGCTCCTGCACCTGCAACCGGCGCGCGAACGCATCCACCACGCGCGGAATCTTGGAAAGCCCGACGATGTAGCCGTTGGGAATGTAGGCGACGTGGCACTTGCCGAAGAAGGGCAGGACGTGGTGCTCGCACAGCGAATAAAGCTCGATGTCCTTCACGATCACCATCTGCTGGTATTCCTCGCGGAACATCGCGTCGCGCATGATCTGCGCGGGATCGAGCTCGTAGCCGTGGGTGAGGAACTGCAGCGCCTTCGCCACGCGCTCGGGCGTCTTCTTCAGCCCTTCGCGCTCGGGGTCCTCGCCGATTTCCTTCAAGATGGCGCGATACTGCTCCGCGATGCGCCGGACGACGGCCGGATTGTACTGGTCGTTCCGGGCGTAGCCGTTCATCTCGTTTTCTTGGAGCATCTGCCTGGTCAGCGCCATGCCGGATCCTTTCCTATCACCCGTCACCCGGGATCTTACCCCGCAAGCCGCTCGCGGACGGCCTTGAGGATGCCATCCTTGTTGAGGCCGACGTGCGCGAGCTGAATTGCCGGGTCGCCCTGGTCGATAAAGCGGTCGGGCAGCCCCAGCTGCAACACGGGCACGCTCTTTTTTGCCCGCTGCAGCGCTTCGAGGACGGCGCTGCCGGCGCCGCCCATGACGACGTTCTCCTCGATCGTCACCAGCAGGCCGTGGGAATCCGCCAGCTCGAGCGTCAACGCCTCGTCGAGCGGCTTCACGAAGCGCATGTTGGCGACGGTGGCATCGATCTCTGCGGCCGCTTCGAGCGCGGCCTTCAACACGGAGCCGAAAGCAAGGATCGCGACCGCGTTCCCCCGGCGGCGGATCTCGCCTCTGCCGACGGGCAGGGCCGTCATCTCCTTCCGCAGCTCCACGCCGGGGCCGGTTCCACGCGGATAGCGCACGGCGGCGGGCGCCGACATCTGGAAGCCGGTGTAGAGCATCTGGCGGCATTCGTTCTCGTCCGCGGGCGTCATCACCGTCATGTTCGGCAGGCAGCGCAGGTAGGTGAGATCGAAGCTGCCGTTGTGGGTCGCGCCATCGCCGCCCACCAGCCCGGCGCGATCGATCGCGAACAGGATCGGGAGATTCTGGATCTGGACATCGTGGATCAGCTGGTCGTAGGCGCGCTGCAGGAACGTCGAGTAGATCGCCACCACCGGCTTGTAGCCCTCGCACGCGAGTCCGGCCGCGAACGTCACCGAATGCTGCTCCGCGATGCCGGTATCGAAATAGCGCTCGGGATAGAGCTGCGCGAACTTCACCAGCCCGGAGCCCTCGCGCATCGCGGGCGTGATGCCGATCAGGCGCGGGTCCTTGGCCGCCATGTCGCACAACCATTCGCCGAACACCTGCGTATAGGTGAGCTTGCCGCCGGACTTGCCGCCGACGATGCCGTTCACGGCGTCGAACTTGGAAACCCCGTGGTAGAGCACCGGGTCGGCTTCCGCGAGCTTGTAGCCCTGCCCTTTCTTGGTGACGACGTGCAGGAACTGCGGGCCTTTCAGCTCCTTCATGTTGTGCAGCGTCGGGATCAGCGCGTCGAGATCGTGCCCGTCGATCGGACCGATGTAGTTGAACCCCATCTCCTCGAACAGGGTGCCCGGGGTCACCATGCCCTTCACGTGCTCCTCGGCGCGCTTGGCGAGCTCGCCGAGCACCTTCTCGCCCAGCCCCCGCGCGGCGGTATAGAAGCGCCCCGACATCAGCTTGGCGAAGTACTTGTTGAGCGCGCCCACCGGCGGCGAGATCGACATCTCGTTGTCGTTGAGGATCACCAGCAGGTCCAGGTCGGATGCGCCGGCGTTGTTGAGCGCCTCGAACGCCATGCCGGCGGTCATGGCGCCGTCTCCGATCACCGCCACCACGTGGCGCTTCACGCCCGCCAGCCGGGACGCGATCGCCATGCCGAACGCGGAGCTGATCGAGGTGCTCGAATGCGCGGTGCCGAATGTGTCGTACTCGCTTTCTTCGCGGCGCGGAAATCCTGACAGGCCGCCCCACATGCGCATCCGGTCCATGCCCTCGCGCCGCCCCGTCAGCACCTTGTGGCCGTAGGTCTGGTGCCCGACGTCCCACACGATGCGGTCGTGCGGCGTGTCGAGGATGTAGTGCAGCGCGATGGTCAGCTCGACCGTGCCGAGATTGGAGGAGAGATGCCCCCCGGTCTGGCTCACCGACTCGAGCAGGAACGCGCGCAGCTCGTCTGCGAGCTGACGGAGCTGCCGCATGTCCAGGCGGCGCAGCTCGTGGGGGTAGTTGACGCTCTTGAGCAGCTCATACTTCGACGTGCCCGCGGCCTGCCGGGCCCGCAACCCCGAATTCATGACGTTTTCCGACATCAGGCCACCCATCTTGCCATACCGGTTTCGACAGTTCCCGCGCGATCAAAATTTCCGCAGCACGATGAAATCCGCCAGCTGGCGCAGCCGCAGCGCCCGCTCGCCGAAACCCGTAAGCGCGCCAAGGGCATTTTGCCGCAGCTCCCCGGCGAGCTCCCGCGCCTGGACGATCCCCATCGCGCTGACATAGGTCGGCTTGTTGTTCTGCGCATCCTTGCCCGCGGTCTTGCCGAGCGTCGCGGTGGAGGACTCGGCATCGAGCGTGTCGTCGACCACCTGGAACGCGAGCCCGATCAGCTTGGCGAACTGGTCGAGCTGGCCGAATTCCTTCTCTCCCAGCCCGTTGCCGCAGCGCGCGCCCAGGAGGGCCGAGGCGCGGATCAGGGCCCCGGTCTTGTGGATGTGCATGTATTCCAGTTCGGGCACGGTGAGGGCCTTGCCCACGGACTCGAGGTCGATCGCCTGTCCACCCGCCATGCCGCGCGAGCCCGCGGCGGTGGCGAGCAGTTGCACCATCTCGAGCTGCGTCTTCACGCTGTCGGCGAGCGGGTACTCGGACAGCAGCTGGAACGCAAGGCTTTGCAGCGCGTCGCCCGCCAGCAGCGCGGTCGCCTCATCGTACTCGACGTGACAGGTCGGCTTGCCGCGCCGCAGCACGTCGTCGTCCATGCACGGCAGATCGTCATGCACCAGGGAATAGGCGTGGATCAGTTCGACGGCCGCCGCCGCGATCCGGACGCGCTCGGGATCGGCGCCGGCGAGCTCCCCCGCGGCAAAGGCAAGCAGCGGTCGCACGCGCTTGCCCCGGCCGAGCACGGCGTAGCGCATCGCCTGGTGCAGGCGCCGCGGCGCGATCTCGGGCGCCGGGAGCACGCGCTGCAGCGTCGCCTCGACGCGCTCCAGGTGGTCCTGCGACCACACCGGGAAATCAACGCTCGTCGTCGTTGCCGTCACTCTTGAAGTCCCGCAGGACGCCGTTCTCCAGCACCTTGACCTGCTGCTGCGCATCCTGCAGGGCGGCCTGGCAGTACTTCAGCAGCTCCGCGCCGCGCTTGTAGGCCGCGAGCGAGCGCTCGAGCGGCAGCTCGCCCTCCTCCATGCTGGAGACGATCTTCTCCAGTTCGGCAAGCGCGGCCTCCAGCGATTGCGGGGGTTGGGATTTCGCAGCTTTGGACATGGGCGGGCTCGCCCGCGCGGAGCGAGCCGAAAGAGTAGCCCAATCAGACGGTTGCGGTCAACGCGCCGTGCCCGCACCCGCCTGCCCTCAGCGGCGGTGCTTGCCGATGTTCCAGCCGCGGGGCGCGAGAAATTTCTCGCCGACCTCGATCGGCTCCTCCTCGAGCGGCGTCGCCATGGTGTCGTTGAAGCGGTTCAACCAGCCGAACATCGCCACGACCGCGGTGATTTCGACGATCTGGTTCTCCGTCCAGTGCTGCTTCATCCGCGCGAACAGCTCGTCGGTGACGGCGTTCGGCTGGGAAGCCGCGGCGAGCGCGAAATCGAGCGCCACGCGCTCGGCTTCCGTGTAGAGCGGACTCGTGCGGTATTCCCAGATCGCGGCGACCTTCTCGGCGCTCACGCCGAGCCGGAGCGACGCCCCGGCGGTGTGAGCCATTCAGTAACGGCAGCCGTGGGCCCGGCTGGCGACATGCGCCACCAGCCGGCGGAAGCCGAGCGGAACCTCGCCTTCGGGATCCCACACCGCGGCGTTGAGCTGGGCGAAGGCCTTCACCAGCTTGGGCTTGCGCTGCAGGATGAGCGTGCTGTTCGGAACGAACCCGAGATTCCGGATGTTGGTCTGGAACGCCTCCTTCAGCTCGGGATGGGTATCCACGGGCAGCGGCGCGAGCCGCGGGTCCGGTTTCTGGCCAGATTTCATGCAAGCCTCCTGTTAGGGACGCAGGCTACAGCTTCTTGCTCTCCAGAAGCTTCGCAAGCTCAACGAAGTCCTTGACCTGCCAATCGGGAGTGTAGCCAAAGGGCTCGAGCGTTTCGCCCCATCGGTCAACCCACGCCGTGCGGAAACCGACTCCCTTCGCGCCGAATACATCGAACTGGTTCGTGGTCACGTAGATGATCTCCGAGCGGTCGAGGCCCATCTTTTCGATCGCCCTGAGGTATATGCTGCGATGAGGCTTGTACAGGCCGAAACTCTCGGACGTGAAATACGCATCCCATTTGAACCGGCCCAACAGAGCCTTCTTGAGGACCCCGATGCTCAACTGCGTGTGGGGAACCAGCTTGTAGCCGAGCTCCCTCATCCTCTGCAGCCCCGGCATGACGTCCGCATAGACGTCAAGCTCGCCCAGCAGGGGCAGCACCCCGGCCGCATCCGGCCGCTTGAGGTCGATCTTCATGGCTGCGGTGAGCGCGAGGGTCGACCGGGTAGACAGCTCCTCGAGCGGAACGAACCCGCTGCCGATCATGCTGTTGTACATCATGTAGAAGAACAGCTTCGTGCGCCACGGTACCCAGAAGGTCTTGCCATCGATCTTCACTCCCCGGTCCGCAAAGTACTTCGTCATCTTGGCGGGCATGACCGACCAGTCGAGCATCGTCCCGCCCACGTCGAAGAACAGGGCCTTCGCCTTGGCGTTCGCTGCGTGGGCGCGGCCCGGGTAGATGGCGTGCGTCCCCAGCGCAGCCGCCAGCGCCCCGACGCCGGTAGCCTTGACCAGTTCCCTTCGCGAAATCCGCGGCCTTTCATCGTGTTCCATGGTCCCCTCCTTTTCCGTTTCGGTACATTGCAACATGGCAACAAGGTTCAGCGGTCGAGGCAGCGCAGCATGGTCGCCTTGATGTCCTCGAGCGCCGCGCGGTCGGGGTTTGCCTTTCCTACCAGGCGCAGCCCCTGGATGCCGGCGACCAGAAAGCGCGCAAGAACCTCAACGTCGGACGAGCCGGCGATCTCGCCCAGCTTCTGCGCGCGAATGAGCGCGTCGCGAAAGACCGCCTCCACGTGCTCGAGGCTGCGCCGCACCCGGTCCGCCGTCGCACGGTCCTGGCGCGCCAGCTCGGCCGCGCAGTTCCCGATGAAGCAGCCGCGCCGTCCCGGTCCCGCGACGATGCCGGAAATCAGGTCGCCGACGAAGTCCGCGATCGCCTGGCGCACGGGCACCGGCCGCGCCAGCGCAGCGGCGATGCGGGCGACGCCCTGCTCCTCGTAGCGCTCGAGTGACCGGTGCAGCAGTGCGCGCTTTCCCCCGAAGGCCGCGTACAAGCTCGAGCGGCTAAGACCGGTCGCGGCGCACAGGTCATCCAGCGAGGTCGCCTTGAATCCTTTCGCCCAGAACGCCTGCATCGCGCGCTCGAGCGCGGCGTCGGCATCGAATTCCCGGGGACGGGCCATGCGATCTATTATAGAATGGTCAGTCCACAAAACAATGTGCGGAGCCGTCCATGGCGGTCCAGCTGCTGGTCGCGGCGTTTCTCGCCGCCGCTGCGTTGATGCCCGCACGGCCCTTCGCCGCCGATCCCGAAAGGCGCAGCGCCCCCGTCACCACGGGAGATATCGCGCCTGACTTCACGCTCGCCGATCAGGATGGGCGCAGCCGCACCCTTTCCGCCGAGCGCGGCAGGCGGGGAGTGGTCTGGTGTTCTACCGCGGCTACTGGTGACCGTACTGCACTCGGCAGTTCGCCGAGCTGAGATCGCTGGTCAGGCCCGGCGAGCCGGTCGCGCTCTGGGGCATCAGCGTGGACACCGCTGAGCAAAGCAGGAAGTTCATCGAGAACATTGCCGCCGACGGGCGCGGGGCGATCGCGTTCCCGCTGCTCTCGGACCCGCAGCACCGGGTGATAGACGCCTACGGGCTGGCGGACCCGCGCTACCTGAAGCAGGCGCGGCAAGGCATACCCTACCCGGCCGTTTACGTCGTAGACAGGTCGGGAAGAGTCGCGTGGTCGCGGATTGACACCGATTTCCGGGAGCGCCCTCCGACCCGGGAGATTCGCTCCGTGCTCGATGCCTTGAGGTAATCCGACTCGACAGCAGCGCGGCGGCTGCCGCCGGCGTCGCTCATTTCACGAGCCGCGTGTCCGGGTAGGCGGCGTACCAGCCGAACCAGAACGCGCGGTGCGCCGGCAACCGCTTGAGTGCCTCCCCGCGCGGGCCGGTGAGCTGCGATTCGCCGACTTTCCACTCGCGACCCGTGCGGTCCCGCGCCGTGTCCTCGCCGTTCCAGCTCGCGAAGCTCATGTCGCGCGCCTCGTAAACCCGGTTGGCGCCGCTCGCGTCGGTCAGCACGACAAACCCCAGCCGCCCGAGGCGATCGTGATAGACCGGATTCGCCGCAAGAAAACGGGCGGCGATGGCGAGCTGCTCTCCCGGCGCGTCCGCGAATCGCAGCGCCAGCACTTCGGCCTTGTTCGGCAGCCTCAGGTCGAGCTTCGGCACGTTGAACATGAGCCGGTCGGTGGCGAAGTATTCCCGGTAGGCGACGCCCTCGCCGTAGTCGCGGTCGTAGCCGGTCTCGAGCGAGAGCACGAGCGTTCCCGGATGGCGCTTCCTCCACTCCTTCCAGGTCGTCGTGACGACGTAGAGGGTCTTCAGCTCGATTCCCTTCCCCGCGAGCGGTCCCACCACCGGCGTACCGGTGAGCGTGGACCACAGTGACTTGGTGGCGTGGTCGTACATCAGCTTGTTGGAGCGATAGAGGAAGCCGCTGGTGCCGAGCTCGTGGTGTACGCCATTGACGGTGACGTCGTAGAGAAACATCGCGCCGCACAGCGTGCAGTACACGCCGTTCAGCTCGCGACCGCCGATCCGGTCCTTCACCATCTCGTGCCACGCGAGGATCCGCATCGGATAGGCGCGCACGTCGCCGTCGATGGCGACGCCGAAGATGATGTTGTCGTCCTGAAGGTACTTCGCGTCGCGCGCCCTGATCATCCGGGGATTCTTCAGCGGCGGAATGCCGTCGCGCCGCACTCCGCCCCAGCGGATTTCATCGAGGCGGATCAGTGTCCGCGGCCGGTCCCGGAAATGCTCGCGGAACCGTGGATCGATGGACTCGTAGAGCGCCGCCTTGAATTCGGCATAATCGGGATGCTCTCCCGGCTGGATCGACCAGAGCCATTCGTAGAGGGCGTTGATGTCTCCCCGAGAAGACCGCCCGGACGCTTTCTCGAGCAACCCGATCACGTCGCGCTGGGTCGCGTAGCTCGGAACGAACCCAACCAGCTCCAGGAGCATTGCCGCGTAGGCGTTCTGCCAGCGCTCGCCGATGCGCTTGAGCGCGACCTGTGCCCGGGACGCGTCGAAATCGAGCACGGCGTAGAACGTCGCCAGGGGAAGTGCCGGCTGGCGCGGCGCAACCGGTTCCTGGGCCCCACCTTCGGACTTGCGCACGCCTTGGGCAGACGCCCCGAAGCTGACAAGCACGGCAACGGCCAGCGCAACCAGCGTCAACTTCCGGGCACCCGTGTCGGCGACACGCATATCTCCCTATACGAACGATTCGAGCCGGCGGACGCCTGCCCGTTCCGGCGCGGGCACGGATGGACGCCGGAACATCCGCCGGTCGGCCGCTCCCGCATTAACGCGCGGGAACGCGCTCAGCCTGATCCCTCTGTAGCCCGTCGCCCCACGATGCTCGGGGCGAATGCTATTCTCTTATTGCCCACTGGAAGCAGCGCCTGACGCCGGCAAGAGACGGCCGCCTTGTCAAAATGGGGCTGCAAGGACTGGTCCCGCGAGCGGGAAACAGGGCATCCAAGACCGGACGGTCTCCGTAAGGCCTTGGTATTACTTGCGACTTACGGTAATTGCCGGACGGGCGGATCCCTCCGGCGGGCTCTAGCCGAGACGACGCGACGCTACTTGCGGAGAAAGCTGGATGCGCGCCACCCTGCCTCTACTTGAAGTTACTGATTTTCCTGCGATTCGTCGCAAGAAACTCGATACGCTGCAGGTCAATCTCGGTTACAAGTGCAACCAGACCTGCGTGCACTGCCACGTCAACGCCGGTCCGACCCGTACCGAAATGATGGACCGCGAGACGCTCTCCGAGGTGATCGCGTTCATCCGGGCCTCCGGCGTCCGGACCGTGGACATTACCGGGGGCGCGCCGGAGCTGAGCCCCCACTTCCGGGCTCTGGTGATCGCCGCTTGCAACCTCGGCGCGCACGTGATCGACCGCTGCAATCTCACCGTGCTCGAGCAGCCCGGGCAGGAGGACACCGCGCAGTTCCTCGCCGTGAACGCGGTGGAGATCATCGCGTCGCTGCCGTGCTATCTCGAGGAGAACGTGGACGCCCAGCGCGGCAAGGGCGTCTTCGAGGCCAGCATCCGCTCGCTCAGGAAGCTGAACGCGCTCGGATACGGCCACGCGGACTCCGGGCTTGCGTTGAATCTCGTCTATAACCCGCAGGGCCCCACCCTGCCGCCCGCGCAGGACCGGCTCGAGGCCGATTATCACCGCCATCTCGCCGAGCGCTTCGGGGTCGAGTTCAACCATCTTTACGTGCTGACCAACATGCCGATCCAGCGCTTCGGCAGCACGCTCGTGTCCAAGGGCCAGTTCGAGCACTACATGGCGCTGCTCAAGAACGCCTACCAGCCGCAGAACCTAGAATCCGTGATGTGCCGGAGCCTGGTGAGCGTCGACTGGCGCGGCTACCTGTATGACTGCGATTTCAACCAGATGCTGGGGCTCCCGCTGCAGCTGAACGGCGCGCCGCGCGTGCATCTGCGCCAGCTCGCGGGCAGGGATCTCGACGACAACCCGATCGTCGTCAAGGACCACTGCTACGGCTGTACCGCCGGCCAGGGTTCGAGCTGCGGCGGCGCACTGGCCTGATCCCCGAGGCTGCGCATGTCATTCGACCCGATGATGGGGGCGTATTTCTGGGGCTTCCTCGTGCTCTACGGCGGGGTGATGTACGCGATGTCGCCCACCGCGACCACGGTCAGCAGCTTCTTCCGCGGCACCGACAACGCCGGCACGCCGGCGCGGGAGTGGGCGCTGATGATGAGCATATTCATCAGCTGGATCTTCGCCAAGTCGGTCACCAACGCGGCCAATCTCGGCGCGGCGCACGGCGTCGTTGGCGGGCTCGCCTATGCCACATACTGGCTCTCCATACCGGTTGCCGGCATCGTCATCTACTGGCTGCGCACGCGCCACGGCGCGCGGGGCCTGGTGCCATTCCTGATCCAGCGCTACGGCCCCGCTGCCGCGCTTGCGTTCGCGCTGGCGATCTTCATCCGCCTCTACAACGAGGTGTGGAGCAACACCGCCGTGGTCGGCGCCTACTACGGCAGGTCGGGCGAGTGGCCGTTCATCGGCGCCGCACTGCTCTTCACCGTCGCCACGCTCTTCTACAGCGTCAAGGGCGGGCTGCGCAGCTCCATCGTCACCGATATCGTCCAGGGCCTGCTTTTCGTCGTGGTTCTCGGGGTCGTGCTGTTGCTCGTCATCCCGCAGCACGGCGCGGGCACTCTCCTCGCGGCGGGCGAGTTCCGGCTCGATGCGGGAGTCGATCTCGTCCTGGTGGCGGCATTGCAGGTGCTCTCCTACCCGTTCCACGATCCCGTGCTGACCGACCGCGGCTTCATCACCAAGGAAAAAACCATGCTGCGCGCGATGATCGTCGCGGGGGTGCTCGGGTTCATCTGCATCTTTGCCTTCAGCCTCGTCGGCGTGCACGCGAAGCTCGAGGGGCTGCCGTCCGGCGACAACATGCCGGGCGCGGTCGCGGGCGCGTTCGGCGCGGCGCCCTATTTCCTGATGACGATGGTCATGATCGTCGCCGCCGGGTCCACGCTCGACTCCACGTTCGCCTCGGTGTCCAAGCTGGTCGGGCAGGAGGTGCCGCTCCTCGCCGGGCGCGAGCCGGGCTCGAACGCGCTGAAGATCGGGGTATGGACGATGGTGGCCATCGCGCTTCTCGGAAATATCCCGATGATTGCGGGCACCGACATCCTCAAGGCGACGACGATCAGCGGCACCATGGTCATGGGCCTGGCGCCGGTCTTCCTGCTGGCGCCCCTCGTGAAATACTCGCCGTGGAGCTTCCATCTCGCGTTCTGGCCGGGCGTCGCGCTCGGCGTCTTGCTCACGCTGAATGCCATACCCGCGTCGTGGGCGATCGGCACCGGCAAATACGCGCTGCTCCTTGGGACGAACTTCTACGGCCTCGCGATCTGCTTCGCCGGTTTCCTGCTGCCCGTCGCCTGGCAGCGCCTGCGGAGCCGCCGCGAGTAACGGCTCATGCAGGACCCCCGCCCCGGCCGCGGCTGCCCGCTTTCCTACCGCTACGCGCCGGCTGACCTGGCGCGTGCCGCCGAGCTCGAAGCCGACACGCTCTACGTGATCGGCGGCCTCTACGGCAACGGGCCGGCGCTCGCGGAGATCCGCGCGCGGGCCGGCCGCGAGCGCGGCGCCGTCACGCTGGTATTCAACGGCGATTTCAACTGGTTCAACGTGGATCCCGAGGGCTTTGCTTCGGTCAACGAGGAAGTGCTGCGGCATGTCGCGCTTCGCGGCAACGTCGAGACCGAGATCGCCGGGGACGATGCCGCGGCGGGATGCGGGTGCGGCTACCCTGATTTCGTGGGCGACGCCGAGGTGGAGCGCTCGAACCGCATCATCGAGCGGCTGCGCGAAACGGCGCGCGCGTTCCTGGAGCTGCGTTCCCGCCTCGGCGCGCTGCCCGCCCGGCTCGTCGCGCGCGTGTCCGGAGTGCGTATCGGCGTCGTGCATGGGGACCCCGAGTCGCTCGCGGGCTGGGGATTCTCGCAGGAGCTTCTGCGCGAGCCGGCGCGGCGCGAATCGGCGGCGGCATGGTTTGCCGCCGCGGACGTGCGCGTTTTCGCCTCGAGCCACTCCTGCCTGCCGGTCATGCAGGCGTTCGACACGCCGCGCGGCCGCCGCGTCCTGGCCAACAACGGCGCCGCCGGCATGCCCAACTTCAGCGGCTCCCGGCATGGACTCATCACCCGGATCTCGGCTGGCGCCGCGCCCGACGCGCTCTATGGCGCGACGGTCGATGGCATCCGCGTCGAGGCGCTGCCCGTCGCCTACGACCACGCGGCATTTGAACGCGCGTTCCTCGCGATTTGGCCCGCGGGCAGCCCGGCGCACGCCTCCTATTACCGGCGCATCGTGGCCGGGCCCCGCTATCGGACCGGGGACGCGCTTCGACTCGGAACGCCCATCACGGCGTAAACTCCGTCCAACGTTCGTGCTGGACAACAGGTCATGAAGAAGGGCCGGCTGCTCCTCCTGCTGCTGATCGCCGCGCTGGTCGCGGCGTTTTTCGCTTTCGACCTCGATCGCTACTTCACGGTCGAATTCTTCAAGAATCGGCAGCTCGAGATCGAGTCCTACACCCGCGCCTACCCGCTGCGGGTGGCCGCCGCGTACTTCGCCGTCTATGTCCTGGTGACCGGGTTGTCGCTGCCCGGCGCGGCGGTCATGACGCTCGCCGGCGGCGCGGTATTCGGGCTCCTGTGGGGAACGGTGATCGTCTCCTTCGCGTCCTCGATCGGGGCGACGCTCGCGTTTCTCGCCTCGCGCTTCCTGCTGCGGGACTGGGTGCAGGGACGCTTCGGCGACCGCCTGAAGGCGATCAACCGCGGCATCGAGAAGGAGGGCGCGTTCTATCTCTTCGCGCTGCGGCTGGTGCCGGCATTCCCGTTCTTCCTGATCAACCTCGCGATGGCTCTCACGCCGATCCGGACCTGGACCTTCTACTGGGTGAGCCAGCTCGGCATGCTCGCCGGCACCATCGTCTACGTCTACGCCGGAACCACGCTCGGCGAGTTCAGGATTTCCCTCGAGCTCGTGCTTGCGTTCACGCTGCTCGGCGTCTTTCCGCTCATCGCGAAGAAGGCGCTCGACGCGGTCAAGGCGCGCAGGGTCTACGCGAGGTGGCCGCGTCCCGCGCGCTTCGACCGCAATCTCGTCGTGATCGGCGCCGGCTCGGCGGGACTCGTGGCCGCCTACATCGCGGCCGCGGTGAAGGCGAAGGTCACCCTCGTCGAGAAGCATCGCATGGGGGGGGATTGCCTCAACACCGGCTGCGTGCCGTCGAAGGCCCTCATCAAGTCCGCCCGGCTGCTGGCGCAGATACGGCGCGCAAAGGAGTTTGGGATCCGCTCCGCCGGCGCGGAGTTCGATTTCGCGGACGTGATGGAGCGCGTGCAGCGGGTGGTGAAGACGGTCGAGCCGCACGATTCGGTGCAACGCTATACAGGGCTCGGCGTGGAGTGCATCGAGGGCGAGGCGAGGATCACCTCGCCGTGGACGGTAGACGTCAAAACGGCCGCCGGAACCCGCACCCTCACCACGCGCGCCATCGTCATCGCCGCAGGTGCCCGCCCGTTCGTGCCGCCGATTCCCGGAATCGAGCAGGTAGGCTATGTGACTTCCGATACGGTCTGGGCGCTGCGGCAGCTTCCGAGGCGCCTGGTGGCGCTGGGCGGCGGCCCGATCGGCTGCGAGCTCACGCAATGTTTCGCGCGTTTCGGCGCGCAGGTGACGCAGGTCGAGATGCTGCCGCGCATCATGATCCGCGAGGATCCCGAAATATCGGACCTGGTGCTGCAACAGTTCCGCAAGGAAGGCATCAACGTGCTGGTCGGCCACAAGGCAAAGGCGTTTCGGATCGAGAACGGCGAGAAGATCCTGGTCGCCGAATGCGGCGGCAAGGACGTTCGGATTCCTTTCGACCAGCTGCTCTGCGCAGTCGGCAGGATCGCGAATACCAGCGGCTACGGCCTCGAGGAGCTCGGCATCCCGTTGAGCGGCACCCGCACCGTGGAGAGCAACGAGTACCTGCAGACGATTTATCCCAATATCTACACGTGCGGCGACGTCGCGGGACCCTACCAGTTCACGCATACTGCCGCGCATCAGGCGTGGTACGCGGCGGTAAATGCCCTCTTCGGCCGCTTCAGGAAGTTCAAGGCCGACTATTCGGTAATCCCGTGGGCGACATTCACCGATCCCGAGGTTGCGCGGGTGGGGCTGAACGAAACTGAGGCTAAGGAAAAGAACATCGCCTACGAGGTCACGCGCTACGGCATCGACGATCTCGACCGGGCGATCGCCGACGGGGAGGCGCACGGCGTGGTGAAGGTGCTGACCGCGCCGGGAAAGGACCGGATACTCGGCGCGACCATCGCCAGCGAACACGCCGGCGAGCTGATTGTCGAATTCATTGCCGCCATGAAGCACGGCATCGGACTGAACAAGGTGCTGGGCACGATCCACATCTACCCGACGCTCGCGGAGGCCAACAAGTACGCGGCGGGAGCGTGGAAGAAGGCGCATGCCCCGGAACGCCTGCTGCGCGGAGTGGAACGCTTCCACGCATGGATGCGGGACTGAAATTTTCACGCTTGGTTGGCGCGCTTCGTGCCGGCGAAGAGCTTGCCGCGCGCGTGGCACTGGGCCAGTCCCGACTGGCCCCCGAACCCTGGATGCGGCGCGCGCTGCAGGCCCAGGCGCGGCAGGAACAGCGCCACGCCTTTTTCGCGGCCACGGTCGAAACAATGGTGGGCGCCGCACCTCGTAACCCACCGGTCCTCGGACCGCTCGGCGACCGACTGGAGACAGATCTGAAGGCAGGGAACTTCGCCGCCTCCGTGCTCGGCCTTCAGGGCGTCCTCGAGCATCTGGGCGAGGCATTGCTTGAGCGCCTCGGCCGTCATCCTCATCCGGCCGGTACGCTGCTGCACGAGTTGCGCGAGCGCGTCCTCGCACAGGAGCGTGGTCACACGCGTCTCGGCGGCAGGTGCCTCGCGGCGATCGGCACAGGCAACCAGAAACAGACGATCGCCGACTACGAGGGTCTCGGCCTCGAGACAGCGCGCGCCGTCGCAGGGCTGCTCGACGATGCGCGAATTGACCCCGAAGCTTTCTGGCGCAGCGTGGGAGCGCAGCTTGCCAGCTGGCGTCGCGCAGCCGGCCTCCTCGAATGATCTCGATCGTGATACCGGCGCTCGACGAGGAGAAGGCGCTTCCCGCCACGCTCCGGGCGGTGCGCGCACAGCGCGGCTACTATGAAGTCATTGTCGCCGACGGCGGCAGCGGCGACGGCACCCGCTCCCTGGCCGCTGCCTCGGGTGCCCGAATCGTGCAGTCTTCACGCGGCCGCGCCCCCCAGATGAACGCGGGTGCGCGGCAGGCGCGCGGCGAGTGGTTACTGTTCCTGCACGCCGACACCCTGCTGCCGGAGGGAGCGCTCGAGGCGATCGCGGCCCTGCCGCCCGCTACCGAGGCAGGATGTTTCCGGCACTCGTTCAACCACCCCCACATCCTGCTTTCGGTCATTTCCCGGCTGCACAACTGGCGCTGCAGAGCGACGGCAATCATGTACGGCGACCAGGCAATGTTTGTCCGGCGCAGCGTATTCGAGCAGGTAGGGGGCTTTCCCGAGACCCACATCGAGGACGTATTGCTCTCCGAACGGCTGCGGGAGCGCGCCGTCCCCGCGCGGCTGTCCGCGACCGTTGTCACCGATGCTCGCAGGTTCCTCGCCCACGGCATCATCCGCAGCTTCGCGCGGGTCGTATTGATCCTCGTGTGTCACCGGCTGCGGCTGCCGATCGCGGGGCGACGTTTCTTCGAGCCGGTTCGCTGAGCACGGAGGAGCACGGATGAAGCGACTGATTCTCGCCGTCATGGTGGCCCTCGGATTTCCGGGGTTTACAGCAGCGCAGGCCTTCGACCACGAGCACGCGGCCTGGACCGCGCTCTTGAAGAAGCACGTGGTACTGCTCGAGGGCGGCAAGGCTTCCCAGGCGCGCTATGCCGGGTTCCAGCAGGACCGCGGCGCGCTCAAGAGCTATCTCGAGACGCTGTCGAGCGTGACGCCGCGGGAGTTCGACGGCTGGAGCAAGGCGCAGAGAATGGCGTTCCTGATCAACGCCTACAACGCCTTCACCGTCGAGAAGATACTCACCCGCTACCCTGACATCAAGTCCATCTGGGACTTCGGCAAGATCTTCGGAAATCCTTTCCGGGATCGTTTCTTCACGCTCCTCGGGCGGGAATCGTTTCTCGACCGGATCGAGCACGAGACGCTGCGCAAGCCCGGCGCCTACGACGAGCCGCGCGTGCACTTCGCGGTGAATTGCGCCTCGATCGGCTGCCCCATGCTGCGCGAGGAAGCCTATGTCGCCGGACGGCTCGACGCCCAGCTGGAGGAGCAGACGCGGCGCTTTCTCTCCGACCGCTCGCGCAACCGCTAGAACCCGGAGAGCGGGCTGCTCGATGTCTCGAAAATCTTTGACTGGTACGAAGTCGACTGGACGAGCGGCTACCGGGGCTTCGAGGGGGAGAGCGAGCCGATCCGCTCGCGCGAGCAGTACTTCGCCCGTTACGCCGAGCTCCTCGCCGACCGCCCCGAGCACCGCAGCCGCATCCAGGACGCCAAGGCCGGGCTGCGCTTTCTGGAATATGATTGGGCACTCAATGATGCCAGGTAGCCCCGAGCCGCCAGCTGTCGGCGATCAGCCGGGGATGTTTACCCGCAGGCCCGCTCCCCGCTGATGGCTGAACGCCGGTTGCCCAATGCTTTCGATCATCGTCCCCTGCCTCAACGAGGGGGAAAGCATCGGCCAGGCGCTTGCCGCGCTGGCGCCGCTGCGCGCGCGCGGAGCGGAGGTAATCGTCGTGGACGGCGGCAGCAGCGACGGCACCGTGGAACGCGCGGCCCCGCTCGCGGACCGCGTGATCAGCGCCGCGCGCGGACGCGCCTCGCAGATGAACGCCGGGGCGGCCCGCGCTCGCGGCGAAATCATGCTGTTCCTGCATGCCGACACCCTGCTCCCGGAGTCCGCCGACGCGCTCGTCGTGGAGGGCCTCAAGCGCTCGCGCCGCGGCTGGGGCCGCTTCGACGTCGTCATTTCGGGCGGCAACCCGCTGCTGCGGGTCGTGGCGTGGCTGATGAACGTCCGCTCGCGGCTGACGGGAATTGCCACCGGCGACCAGGCGATCTTCGTCATGCGATCCCTCTTTACGGCGGCCGGGGGCTATCCGGAGATCGCGCTGATGGAGGACATCGCGCTCAGCAAGCGGTTGAAACGCTTCGGGCGGCCGCTGTGCCTGCGGCATCGCCTGGTCGCATCGGGGCGCCGCTGGGAGAAGCACGGCGTCGTGCGCACCATCCTGCTGATGTGGCGCCTGCGGCTCGCCTTCTGGCTTGGCGCCGACCCCGGCAAGCTGGCCGTGCGCTATGACCGCGGCTGACGCCGGCACGGCGGTCATCGTTTTCGCGAGGGCCCCGACCCCCGGCGCGGTCAAGACCCGTCTCATCCCTTTGCTCGGGGCGGAAGGAGCCGCCGAGCTTCATGCCCGGCTCATCAAGCGGACGCTCGCGACGGCGCGCACCGCCGACTTTCGCCGGGTCGAGCTTCACGGCACACCCGGAATCGACGACCCCGTTTTCCGCTTCTGTGCCGAGCACTTTGCCGTGGAGCTGCGAGCGCAGGCCGACGGCGACCTCGGCGCGCGCATGCTGGCGGCCTTCCAATCCACGCTCGTCGCCTGCCCGCGCGCCTTGCTCGTGGGGAGCGACTGCCCTGCCCTTTCCGCGCTCCACCTGCGCCAGGCCGACAGCGCGCTGCGCGACGCTGCGGACGCGGTATTCGTTCCATGCGAGGACGGCGGCTACGCGCTGATCGGATTGACGCGCGCCGACGCGAGACTCTTCGACGGCATCGCGTGGGGCAGCGAGACCGTCATGGCGGAGTCGCGTGCGCGGCTCTCGGCGCTCGGCTGGCGCTGGCGCGAGCTGGAAACGCTGTGGGACGTCGACCGCCCCGAGGATTACGATCGCCTGGTGAAATCGGGATTGCTCGACGACCGCCGTGCTGTCGTCTGATCGCCCATCACTCAGTGAATACCCTGCTCGCCGACCTCATCCTGATCGTTCACTTCGCGTTCGTGTCGTTCGTGGTCGGGGGCCTCGCGCTCACCTGGATCGGGGCGGCCGCCGGCTGGCGGTGGGTGCGCAACTTCTGGTTCCGCGCCGCGCATCTTGCCGCGATCGTGTTCGTCGCGGGGGAGGCGCTGCTGGGCATCTGGTGCCCGCTCACGATCTGGGAGGACGCCCTGCGCGGCGTGCACGGGGAAAAGAGCTTTGTCGCGCGCTGGATCCACCGGGTGATGTTCTACGATTTTCCGGGATGGATGTTTACCGTTGCCTACGTGCTGTTCGCCCTCGTCGTCGCGGCGACCTGGTGGTGGATACGCCCGACAAAAAGGGGCGCCTGAAGCGCCCCTTTCCGATGTAGCAGTCGAAATTCGTCGGTCAGGCGAGGGCATCGGCCCAGATATTGCGCGCCCAGCCCCACGCGTAGCCACCCTCGATCTCGCTCGATGCCGTGGATACTCCCCCGGCGCCTTTCACCGGCACCAGCGCCTTCTGCGCCTTGTCGTACTGGTGGATCGAGGTGACGTGCATCGCGGAGCGGCCGTCCACGAAGCTGTAGCAGGTGTTCATGATCACCGGCTCCTGGTGCACCCCCTCGCCCTTCAGCAGCGCGATCACCGCCGCCGCGCAGATCTTGCCGTGCTGGTTGGCCATGCTGGCTGACTTGGGCATGGCCGGCGCAGACAGCGTCGCGTCGCCCAGGACGTGCACGCCCTTGACCGAGACCGACTCCATCGTGAGCCAGTCGACGCCGCACCAGCGCTGGTTGGCGGTGATGAGCCCGGCCTGCCGCGCGATGGTCCCGGCGCCGTGGGGCGGCACGACATTCAGCACATCGCCCTTGACGCTGTCGAATGTGAGCTTCACCGCCATGCCCTTGACGTCCACGTCCTGGAGCTCGCTGTTGGGACGATAGTCGATCATTCCCTTGTACATCCCGTTCCACGCGGCGAGGAAGAGGCCCTTCTTCGACACGATGTCGGGGTTGGCGTCGAGCACGATGATCTTGGACTTCGGCTTGGACTTCCTGAAATAGTCCGCGACCTGGCACACGCGCTCGTACGGCCCGGGCGGGCAGCGGTACGGCGACATCGGGAACTGGAAAACAAACACTCCGCCGTCGCGGATCGCCTCGAGCTGTTTTCTCAGCGCCGCCGTCTGGGGCCCCGCTTTCCAGGCGTGCAGCACCCGGTTCTGCGCATCCATGCTTTTCAGTCCCGGTATCGAGTCGTAGTTGAAGTCGATTCCGGGCGAGACGATCAGCCGGTCGTAGGAAAGAGTCTTGCCGCTCGCGAGCCGCACCTGGCGCGCGCCCGCGTCCACCGCCACCGCGTCGTCGCGCACGAGGTTCACGCCGCGGCTGCCCAGTCCCTCGTAGCCCATCGTGATGTTGCTCATCTGGGTATTTCCGCCCAGCACGAGATTGCTCATCGGGCAGGATACGAAGACGTCGTTGCGCTCGACCACGGTGACGTCGATGTCGGGCGCCCACAGCTTGATGTAGCGTGCCGCGGTCGCTCCGCCATAGCCGCCGCCGATCACCACCACGCGCCCGGCGGACGGGCCGCGCATTCCCGCGCAACCCGCGACTGCCGCGGCTCCGGTCGAGGCCGCCATCCACTTCACGAACTCGCGTCTGTTAATTCTCATGGGCCCTCCCTAGAAGTTGGCCCGCCCCGCCGGTGCGGCGGCGGCTGGTCCCTTTGTCTGGCCGGCGAAATAGCCTGCGATCGCTTCGAGCTGCTGGTCGGTATAGCCCTTGGCCTGCTGGTGCATGAGCGTCGCGGGGCGCGTGCCCGTCTTGAATCCCTTCAACATGTCGAGCAGCTCGCCTCTGTTCCGCCCGGCCAGCGAGGGCGGCACGTCGCCCACGCTCCTCCCGTCGGTCCCGTGGCAGGTGAAGCACGCGGCAGAAAGGTTGCGCGCGTAGGCCGGGTCCTGTGCCGCTGCGACGCCGGCGTATCCCGCGGCAAGCAGCGCCGCAGCGCAGCCGACGCGGATGAGCATGGGTTTCATGGCTTTCCTCCTGTTGGACGAAGTAGCTGTCGCGGCGCCGGATGCCGCCGCCGGGACCGGATTATTGTCTCGCCGTAAGTTTGTGACGGGGCCCCGCCTCCGTCAAGCGCGGCGCGGGGGGGGGGCTGTGCACACGCGCGATCCCGACCCGGAAAAACAAAACGCCCCGGTACTTGCGGTCACCGGGGCGCGGCCAGTCAGGGGGGCAGGGTCAGGCGATGCTCGCGGGCTCCTCGGCGAACGCGAGCCTGATCTTTTCGTCGGGACCGATGTCCACCGTGACCTTGCCGCCGTGCGCAAGCCGCCCGAACAGCAGCTCGTCGGCGAGCGCCGCGCGGATCGTGTCCTGGATGAGGCGCGCCATCGGGCGCGCGCCCATCTGGGGATCGAAGCCCTTGGTCGCCAGGTACTCCCGCAGCGCCGGGGTGAAGGTGGGATCCACCTTCTTCTCGGCAAGCTGCTCCTCGAGCTGCATCAGGAACTTGTCCACCACGCGCAGGATGACGTTGCGGTCGAGCGCGTTGAACGAGATGATGGCATCCAGGCGGTTCCTGAACTCCGGGGTGAACATCCGCCGGATCTCGGCGATCTCGTCGCCCGCCTGCTGGCTCGGCGTAAAGCCCATCCCGGATTTCGACAGCTCCTGCGCCCCGGCGTTGGTGGTCATCACGATCACCACGTGGCGGAAGTCGGCCTTGCGGCCGTTGTTGTCGGTCAACGTCCCGTGGTCCATCACCTGCAGCATGATGTTAAAGACGTCCGGGTGCGCTTTCTCGATCTCGTCAAGCAGCAGCACGGCATACGGATGCTTGGTGATCGCCTCGGTGAGGAGCCCGCCCTGGTCGAAGCCGATGTATCCCGGCGGTGCGCCGATCAGGCGCGAGACCGCGTGCCGCTCCATGTACTCCGACATGTCGAAGCGCACGAGCTCCACCCCCATGATGTAGGCGAGCTGGCGCGCGACTTCGGTCTTGCCCACGCCGGTCGGCCCCGAAAAGAGGAAGTTGCCGATCGGCTTCTGGGGATTGCCGAGGCCGCTCCTCGCCATCTTGATCGCCGCCGACAGCGCGTCGATCGCCTTGTCCTGGCCGAATACCACGGCCTTGAGATCGCGGTCGAGGTTCTTCAGCGCGCTGCGGTCGTCCACCGACACCGCCTGCACCGGCACGCGCGAGATCTTCGCGATGATCTCCTCGATCTCGTGCTTGCCGATGACGCGCTTCTGCCTTGTCTTCGGAAGGATCTTCTGCGCCGCGCCCGCCTCGTCGATCACGTCGATCGCCTTGTCCGGGAGGTGGCGGTCGTTGATGTAGCGCGCGGAGAGCTCCGCCGCCGCGGTCAGCGCCGAAGGCATGTACTTCACGCCGTGGTGCGCCTCGAAGCGCGACTTCAGCCCCTTCAGGATGGCGATCGTCTCCGCGACCGAGGGCTCGACCACGTCGATCTTCTGGAAGCGGCGCGAGAGCGCGTGGTCCTTCTCGAATACGCCGCGGTATTCCTGGTAGGTCGTGGCGCCGATGCATTTTAGCGTCCCGGCCTGCAGCGCGGGCTTGAGCAGGTTGGAGGCGTCGAGCGTCCCGCCGGAAGCGGCGCCCGCACCGATCAGCGTGTGGATCTCGTCGATGAAGAGAATCGCGTTGGGGTTGTCGACCAGCTGCTTCAGCACCGCCTTCAGCCGCTGCTCGAAATCGCCGCGGTACTTGGTGCCGGCGAGGAGCGCTCCCATGTCGAGCGCGTAAACGTGGCAGCGCTTGAGCACTTCGGGCACATCGCTCTCCACGATGCGGCGCGCGAGCCCCTCCGCGATCGCGGTCTTGCCCACGCCCGCCTCGCCCACCAGCAGCGGATTGTTCTTGCGCCGGCGGCACAGCGTCTGGATCACGCGCTCGATCTCCCTCTCGCGCCCTATCAGGGGATCGATCTTGCCCGAGAGCGCCATCGAATTGAGGTTGAGCGTGTAATTCTCGAGCGCGCCGCCCGGCGAGGCCTCCTGCTCGGTCTCGGTCTCGTGATCGCCCTTCGACTGGGCGGCCTGCGGCACCTTGGTGATGCCGTGCGAGATGAAGTTCACGACATCGAGCCGCGTGACGCCTTTCTGATGCAGGAAATAGACCGCGTGGGAGTCCTTCTCGCCGAATATGGCGACCAGCACGTTGGCGCCGGTCACCTCCTTCTTGCCGGAGGACTGCACGTGCAGGATCGCGCGCTGGATGACGCGCTGGAAGCCGAGCGTGGGCTGGGTGTCCGCCTCTTCGCCCGACAGGACCGGCGTGTGCTCGGTGACGAACTCCGCCAGCTGCTTCCTCAGGTCCTCGATGTCGGCCGCGCAGGCGCGCAACACCTCGGAGGCCGAGGGGTTGTCGAGGAGCGCGAGCAGAAGGTGCTCCACGGTGATGAACTCGTGGCGCTTCTGCCGGGCCTCCATGAAGGCCATGTGGAGGCTCACTTCCAGTTCCTGGGCGATCATCTCACATCTCTTCCATTACGCACTGTAACGGATGCTGGTGCTGCTTGGAGTACGATTTTACCTGTTCCACCTTCGTCGCGGCGACGTCCCGCGGATAGACGCCGCACACCCCGATGCCTTCCCGGTGCACCTTGAGCATGACCTGCGTCGCCTTCTCGCGGGTCAGCGCGAAAAATTTCTGCAGCACGACCACGACGAAATCCATCGGCGTGTAATCGTCGTTCAGCAGCAGCACCTTGAACATCGGCGGTGCCTTGACCTTGACCTTCTTGGCCTCGAGGACGGTGTCTTCGCGCTGCCGATTCGCCATGTCGGATACCGTCGATAATTGCGCGCTCCGATTGGTATTTTCACCATAATACGGAAATTATCAAGTGCCGTTTTACCTGCGGAAAAGCCGCTATACTTGACTTCCCCGGGCAAATGCCCTAGAAAGCGTATGGGTGTTTGGCTTCAAGCTTGTTCGCTGTACCGGTCCGGTCCGTACGCGATCTTGAAACTCAAACAGCGTGCGGGCGCCCCACCCGCGTTTTCCCAGCAGAGGTGGCTGTATGGCAACCGGTACGGTGAAGTGGTTCAATGACGCCAAGGGCTACGGGTTCATCACGCCGGACGACGGAAGCGAGGACCTGTTCGCGCACTTCTCGGCGATCCAGATGAGCGGCTTCAAGACCCTCAAGGAAGGGCAGAAGGTGTCGTTCGAGGTGACGCAGGGGCCCAAGGGCAAGCAGGCTTCCAACATCCAGGCCGTATCCTGAATGCCATGCCGGCCCTGCGGCCGGCGAAAACCGGTAACAACAAAAAGCCCACGCGACCGCAAGGTGGCGTGGGCTTTCTCTATGGGGCGTTGCGCGCGCGGACTGGAGCTGCGACGGCCGCTGCGCCTACTTGCCCCAGGGCTTGATCGCTTCCTTCAGCTTGTTGTAGCCCTCGATGTAGCGGGGGCGCTTGGCCCCGTAGATGCTGTCGAAGGTCTCGAGCTGCGCGTCGAGCCAGGTCGCGAGCCGCTCGTTGCCCGGATTCGCCGCCTTGTAGGCCTCGTTGATCAGCACGAAGTGGATCCTCGGGTCATAGGGCTGCTTCGTGCCGCCGGTCGTCTCGTCCCCCGCCAATAAGCGCAGCAGCATCGCGTCGGCGGATCCGAGCGTCTGCTCGAAGATCGGCTCGCCTTCCATGCGGTACATGACGCTCGTCATGTCCTTGCCGTTCGTCATGGTGAAGCCCATCTCCTTCCACACCTTGTTCATGTCCTTGCCGGTCTTCGCATGGTCGAGAATCCGCTGCCCCCAGCCCCGCAGCACATCGGGCGCGTCGGCCATCAGGTCGGTCAGCCGGTCGCCGTCGAGGTCGGTTGAATACACGACCACGTTGCGCTGCTGATACATGTCGTGCAGCAGGATGCCGAAATTGGTGTCCGAGATATGCTCGTGGACCTCGCCGCCCCACTTCTCCATGCCGGCCTTGAAATCCTTGGGGAGCAGCGCGACGATCGCATCGACGTTCGCCTTGTGCTCGGCGTAGGCATCGACGGCGTATTTGCGCTTCAGCTCGAACTTCGTTCCCTGCAGCAGCCAGCGCAGGATTCCCGCGTTGACGGCATCCTCCTGGGCCTGCGTCGGCTTGGTCGCGACGCGTCCGATTTGACCCGTTTCATGAACCATCTTCAGGAACAGGCGCACCGCGTAGGCCATCCGCACCCCCGGCGTGTTCATCTCGGAGTGAATGTTGCCGGTGTCCCGGTCCACCCGGAACTTCTTGCCGTCCTGCGAGTACGGCAGTCCCGGCATGAAGCGTACGTTGGTGATGGTGCCGTAGGGGCGCACGTTGCAGTAGACGGCGGCTGCCGTGCGCAGCGGCGCGTTGGCCGACTTGCCCATCACGACCACTTTCTTGCCGTTCTCGTTGACCAGTGCGTCACCGGCGGTGGACCACTTGATGCAGGTGGCATCGAGCTTGCCGAACCACTCCAGGCACTTGAGCTTGGTGTCGTGCCGGTACTGCGCCATCATCGGCACGCCGAGAAACGGCAGCCCGAGGACGTCGAGCGCCATCAGCGTGCCGTTGAGGGCAAACATGTCCGTCAGCGCGTGTGCGACCGGCTTCACGTTGCCGTGGGGATTGCCGCCTTCCCAGATGACGGCGTCGGAAATGCCTCGCGGCTGAACCTTGGACCGCTTGTAGATGCCGTCGAGGTACTTGAACAGATCGCCGCTCTGCTCTTCGCGCGCGATCTTCAGCAGGTCGAGTCGTTCATTCATGGTGCTGCGTCTCCGTTCGGATGGGGTTGCTCTGGGGCAGTTGCGAGAGGGAGATGCTGCGCCCGCGGTGCCACGCGCGGCTCGGATGAAAAGGAGCGCGAATTATAACAAATGGTCGGCAACGCCCTTCGCGCGCCGGACTCGCCGGCCGCGCACTCGTCCGCGCTTGCGCGCGCTGCAATCCTGGGCAACGGCTGGAATCACGATAACGCCCCGCATTGCGCGCGCACCCCAGCAGCCGCTGCCTTTCGCTAGTCGCGTCACGAGGGCCCACGAGCTGCTGTAAGTGGGTGCTTATTAAGGCAAAGCCGGGAAACAGCGAATTTTGGTATGTGCAAATGCACCAGTCTAAAACTCCTTTATAGACTGGCACTTGGAAGTATGAATCAAACATGTATAATGCACTGCAGCACCCGTTGCGCAACGTTTTCCTGCATCGTGGGATTCAAGGTGCGGTGCAGCGACGCCATTCAAACAACTACGAGGAGAATGAGCATGAGACTCTCCACGCCGCTTCCCGCGGGCGTTGAAATCCGCGGCCCGCTCTCGCCGGCTTTCGCGGAGATCCTGGAGCCCCGGGCGCTCGCCTTCGTCGCCAAGCTCGCCCGCAAGTTCGAAGGGCGCCGTCGCGAGTTGATGGCGGCGCGCGCGCGGCGCCAGGCGGAGTTCGACGCCAGCCGGGTGCCCGATTTCCTGCCGCACACGAAGCCCATTCGCGACGCCGCATGGACGGTGGCGCCGATCCCGCGCAATCTGCAGGACCGCCGCGTCGAGATCACCGGCCCGACCGACCGCAAGATGGTGATCAACGCGCTCAACTGCGGGGCGAATGTGTTCATGGCCGACTTCGAGGACTCCAACACGCCGACGTGGGCGAACATGATCGAAGGCCAGATCAATTTGCGTGACGCGGTGCGCCGCACCATCGATTTTCTGAGCCCTGAGGGCAAGCGCTACCAGCTGAACGAGACCACCGCCACCCTGATGGTGCGTCCGCGTGGCTGGCATCTGCTGGAAAACCACCTGCTCATCGACGGCGAGCCGGTGTCCGCGGCGATCTTCGACTTCGCGCTCTACTTCTTCCACAACGCAAAGGCGCTGCTTGCAAGCGACGCCGGGCCCTATTTCTATCTGCCCAAGCTGGAGAGCCACCTCGAGGCGCGGCTGTGGAACGAGATCTTCGTCATGGCGCAGCGCGAACTCGGGGTACCGCAGGGCACGATCAAGACAACGGCGCTGATCGAGACGGTGCTCGCGGCGTTCGAGATGGACGAGATCCTCTACGAGCTGCGCGAGCATTGCGCCGGGCTCAACATCGGGCGCTGGGACTACATCTTCAGCTGCATCAAGAAATTCCGCTCCCACCGGGAGTTCTGCCTGGCCGATCGCGCGCAAGTGACGATGACCGCGCCCTACATGCGCGCCTACGCGCTGCTCCTCGTCAAGACCTGCCACCGCCGCAATGCATACGCCATGGGCGGCATGGCAGCCCAGATCCCGATCAAGAATGATCCGGCGGCGAACGAGGTCGCGCTGGAAAAGGTGCGCGCCGACAAGATGCGCGAAGCGACCGACGGCTGCGACGGCACCTGGGTCGCGCACCCGGGCCTGGTCGCGGTCGCGAAGGCAGTGTTCGACCAGCACATGCCGGGCGTGAACCAGGTCCACCGAAAGCGCGATGACGTGATGGTCACGGCCAGTGCCCTGCTCGACTTCCAGCCCGACAAGCCGATCACCGAGGCGGGGCTGCGCAACAACATCAGCGTCGGCATCCAGTACATCGGCGCCTGGCTCGCCGGCAACGGCTGCGTGCCGGTGTTCAACCTGATGGAGGACGCGGCGACCGCCGAGATTTCGCGCTCCCAGATCTGGCAATGGATCCGCAGCCCGAAGGGCGTCCTCGAGGACGGCCGCAAGGTGACCAAGGAACTCGTCCGCAAGCTGCTGCCGGAGGAGCTTGCCCGGGTGAGGGCGCTGCTCGGCGCGGACGGGTGGGCCGCGGGTCGCTATGACGACGCCGCGAAACTCTTCGACCGGCTCATTACCAGCGACGAATACGTCGAGTTCCTGACCCTCCCCGGCTACGAACTCCTGACGCAGGGGCTGCGCGAGCCGGTGGCGGCATAGGCCTCGAAGCAGGCCAGGGCGGCCTGCGGGCGGGAACGCAAGCGCGCATACCGTCCCGAGAGCTAACCTATCCCATTGATTTAATGGCTTGTTTTTTGATGCTTCGGCGGACGGCCGACGAGCTTACAACTCCTGTCAACCAAGTGTGACTTTCGCCCGTTATGGGCGTTGACCGAAAACTCGGTCGTTTGCTGCGAACAACCAACGTTCCTTAACCTAGAGGACTACTCATGAGCAAGCTGATTGGTGTTGTGCTGGCCGCCGCCTTCGCACTGGTGACCGTTTCCCAGGTCGCTTTCGCGCAGGAGAAGAAGGCTGACCCCGTCGCCGCTGCCTGCAAGGGCAAGAAGGCCGGTGACATGGTCAAGGTCGACGGCAAGGACGTGAAGTGCCCGGCGCCGAAGGCCGCGAAGTAATTCCTACTGCATCGTGCTGTGAAAAGGCAGGGCTCCGGCCCTGCCTTTTTTATTCCTGCGCCGCTTGCCGGCAACGCGTCCATGACGTTGCCATAGAGGGGCTTTTGGGCTAGGCTAGCTGCGCTCGATTGAGCTTCCGGCCGCAAGGGAAGCCGGATTTCACCAATATTCAGCAGGGAGGGAAGGCATGAAGAAGCTGCTCGCCGCAATCGTCGCCGGAATGTTCGCGGTCGCCGCGACCGCACCGGTGGCCGCACAGGAGATGAAGAAGGACGAAAAGAAGACCCAGAAGAAGGCCGACACAAAGAAAGCCGACGCCATGAAGGCCGATCCCAAGAAGGAAAAGGCCAAGACCGATCCCAAGAAGGAAAAGACCAAGACCGATCCCAAGAAAGAAAAGACCAAGACCGATCCCAAGAAGGAAAAGACCAAGAAGAAGGGCGACGAGATGAAGAAGTAGCTGGATCCAGCATCAGGAAAGGGCAGGGTCGCCACCCTGCCCTTTTTTGTTTGTACGGTCGCCGGGCTGCGGGTGCGACGCGGAGGTAAAATCCAGGCTCCATGATCTGGAAACCCAGCGTCACCGTGGCGGCAATCGTCGAGCGCGACGGCCGTTTCCTGCTGGTGGAGGAGAATACCGACCGCGGACGGCTCTTCAACCAGCCCGCCGGTCACCTCGACCCGGGCGAGTCCCTCATTGACGCAGTCAAGCGCGAGGCGCTGGAAGAAACCGCCTGCTCGTTTGAACCGACCGGCTTGCTGGGGGTCTACCAATATCGCTCCGTCGCCGACGACGTGACCTACATCCGTTTCGCATTCACCGGCGCGATCACCGGGCCCGAGCCGGGTCGGGCGCTCGATGCCGACATCATCCGCCCGGTCTGGCTCGCTCCCGAGGAGATCCGGCGCGAGGCGGCGCGCCATCGCTCGCCGCTGGTGATGCGCTGCATCGACGATTATTTGTCCGGTCGCGGCTTCCCGCTCGACGTGCTCTACCACCACGCGTGATGGCGAACACTATTAGAAATCCCGGCCACGGTTGCCCCCTCACCCCTTCCCCCTCTCCCGAATGGAGAGGGGAAATGGACGGCGGCAAATGGCCTGTGAGCCATTGACCGGAGGCCTAGATTGGCTGGCAAACGCGTCATCGTCGGCATGTCGGGCGGAGTGGACTCCTCCGTCGCCGCGCTGCTGCTCAAGGAGCAGGGCTACGAAGTGTCGGGACTGTTCATGAAGAACTGGGAGGACGACGACACCGGCGAATATTGCGCCTCGCGCGAGGATCTGGTGGACGCGGTGGCGGTAGCCGAAAAGATCGGCATCGAGATCGAGGTTGTCAATTTCTCGGTCGAATACAAGAACAAGGTGTTCAGCCGCTTTCTGCGCGAGTACCAGGCCGGACGCACGCCCAACCCCGATGTCCTGTGCAACGCCGAGATCAAGTTCCGGGCGTTTCTCGATCACGCCGTCGGCCTCGGCGCCGATAGGATCGCCACCGGCCACTACGCGCAGGTGCGGGAAAGCGAGGGGCGCTACCAGCTGCTCCAGGCGGAGGACGGCACCAAGGACCAGAGCTACTTCCTCTACCGCCTCGACCAGGCGCAACTCGCGCGGACGCTGTTTCCGCTCGCCAGGCTCTACAAGCGCGACGTGCGCGAGATCGCCCGCCGCGCGGGCCTTGCCGTCCACGACAAGAAGGACTCGACCGGCATCTGCTTCATCGGGGAGCGACCGTTCCGCGAGTTCCTCAACCGCTACCTGCCGGATAGCCCGGGGGAAATCCGCACCCCGGAAGGCCGGATCGTCGGCCGCCACCACGGGTTGATGTTCTACACCATCGGCCAGCGCCAGGGGCTCGGCATCGGCGGCCAGCGCGAGGGCGCGGGCGACCCGTGGTACGTTGCCGCAAAGGACCTGCGCAACAACCGGCTGATCGCGGTGCAGGGCCACGACCACGCTGCTTTGCTCGCCGACCGGCTGACGGTGCTCGACCTCAACTGGATCAGCGGCTCGCCCCCCCATTGCAACTGGGTGTACAGCGCCAAGACCCGCTACCGGCAGAAGGACGCGGCGTGCACGCTTGTCGCCAGCGGAGCCGAGCGCTGCGTGATCGAGTTCGGCGAGCCGCAATGGGCGGTCACGCCCGGCCAGTCGGCCGTGCTCTACGAGAGTCGGGTGTGCCTGGGCGGCGGCGTCATCGAGTCCGCGGAGCGCGTGCGCGACTACGCCGACGCGGTCCAGGAATGTCCGCCCGGAGCGGACGCGGCTTGACGTCCCCGGATCGCGGGGATTAGGCTCCGCGCGTTGACCTTGCAAGGATCCTCCATGGGCGCCGTCGAGAGAATCACTCTGTTCCTCCAGCCTGGGTGAAGCAGCTGTCTCCGGGCGAAAGAGTTTCTTTCGCGGAGGAAGATCGACCACATCGTCATCGACGTGGCGAACGATCCGGGCGGGCGGGAGAAGCTGCTCGCGCTGGGCGTGCGCAACGTGCCGGTGGTCGCGAAGGGCCAGAACTACGTCTTCGGCCAGAACCTGGAGGACGTCGCCGAGTTCATCGGGCTGCAGGGCACCGGGCACACGCCGCTGCCGCCCGATCAGCTCATCAAGAAATGGATCATGGTGCTGCGCGCGGTGCAGCGCTACCTGCGGCAGATGCCGATCGAGCGCATCGACGAGAACGTCATCGACAACCGCCAGCGCTCGATCCGGCTGCTGGGCCACCACGTCTTCCGCATCGGCGAGGCCTATCTCGAATCCGTCATCGACGGCGTGGAGTACGCGGTCCAGCATGCCAACGTGCCTCCCAAGGACGGCACCTACCTGACCGGGGCAGAAATCGCGGGCTACGGCGAGAAAGTGATTTCGCGGCTCCAGAAGTGGTGGGACGGGCTCGAAGACAAATCGCTCTCCCGGAAAATCAAGACCTACTACGGCATGCAGCCGATCGCCATGGTCTTCGAGCGCTCGACCTGGCACTCCGCGCAGCACGCGCGGCAGCTGATCCACGTGCTCGAGCGCTTCGGCATCGAGCCCGACGGCCGGCTTACCGCCGGGGATCTGGCGGGCCTGCCGTTGCCCGAGCGCCTGTTCGAGTAGGTAATCCCCCCCGCCATCCCCTCATCCCATGCCCTTCTCCCAAGGGGAGAAGGGGATCTCGAGCCTCCCCTCTCCGCTCGGGAGAGGGGCGGGGGTGAGGATGGCCGGGGGCGATTTCGCCAAGCGAAACGCCGAGCCCCCCATTTCCGGCGGATCGGTCAAGCAATCCGGCGGCGCGGTCATCGGCGCGGCGCTCCTCCTCGTATAAAGTCCCGTCCGCATTGCGGCACCCGCGGCCGTCCTGCGGCAGGCGCGGTGCCTGGGTCAACAATTCGACGAAACGTTGGAGAGATTGGAATGAAAGATTCTGCTGGATACGAAGTGAGCGGGGCGGGCGCACGCAGCCTGGCCGCGCTCGAGCAGGGGCTGCACGAAATGCGCTGCTACATCGGCGACCCGGTCGCCACGGTCGAGCGCGCGCTGGCCGACAGCCCGGAGCTGGTGATGGGCCATGTGCTGAAGGCCTACCTGCACCTCCTGGGTACCGAGCCCGGCGCCCTGCCGGTAGCGCACGAAGCCCACGCGACGGCAGCGGCGCTTCCCGCGAACGACCGCGAGCGCGGGCATCTGCAGGCCATCGGGCACCTCAACGAGGGGCGCTGGCGCGCCGCAGGCCGCGCGCTCGAGGATCTGAGCGTGGATTATCCGCGCGATGCGCTGGCGCTTCAGGCCGGGCACCAGATCGACTTTTTCACCGGGGACTCGCGCATGCTGCGCGACCGCATCGCCCGGGCGCTGCCCGCCTGGAACAACGGCACGGCCGGCTATCACGCGGTGCTGGGAATGCACGCGTTCGGGCTGGAGGAGACCGGCGACTATCTGCGCGCCGAGGCGCAGGCCCGGCAGAGCGTGGAGCTCGAGCCGCGCGATACCTGGGGCCAGCACGCCGTGGCACACGTGATGGAAATGCAGGGGCGCCGCCGCGACGGCATCGCCTGGATGCGCGCGAATCCCGACAACTGGTCGCGCGACAGCTTCTTCTCCGTGCACAACTGGTGGCACGTGGCGCTGTTCCACCTCGGTCTCGACGAAATCGACGAGGTGCTGGCGCTGTACGATGGCCCGATCAACGGCAAGAATTCGAACGTGATACTCGAGATGATCGATGCCTCGGCGCTGCTGTGGCGGCTGCATTTGCGCGGCGTCAACGTCGGCAATCGCTGGGACGCCGTCGCCCGGAACTGGGAGCCTGTCGCAGCCGCCGGAAACTACGCCTTCAACGACATGCACGCCATGATGGCATTCGTCGGTGCCGGCCGCGGCAAGGCCGCGGATGCGGTGCTGGAAGCGCAGGTGGCCGCGATGGATGCGCCAGGCGACAACGCGCAGTTCACCCGCGAGGTGGGCCACGCCGCGACGCGGGCGATCAAGGCGTTCGGCGACGGCGATTACGCCGAGACCGTGCAGCTGTTGCGGCCCATCCGGAGCTACGCGCACCGTTTCGGCGGCAGTCACGCCCAGCGCAACCTGCTCGATCTCACGCTGATCGAAGCGGCGACCCGCGCCGGCCAGGACCGGCTGGCGGCGGCGCTCCGGGCTGAACGGGCAAACGCCCGGCGCAAGGTGGTTCCGGCGAAGCTGAAGAACGTGCGCGCCAACCGGCCGGCCGCGGTCGCCTGACTCTACTTGGCGGGCGCACCGCGACGCCGTCACAACGATAGAAAATTCAATCCGGCCGAGGACGAGATGCGCGCGAAGCTCGCGCTCGCCGTCAGCGCGGCGCGGTCGATTTGGGAGTGACGGCTTTGTCCGGTCCGGGGCACGCGATCGTGCGGACGCGCGCGGTGACGCTCCCCCAATCGGCGTAGAAGACGAGAAAGGCGCTGACCTGGTCGTATTTCCCCTTGCGGCCGTCGCCCCACCCGAGCGACACGACCTCCGTGTCGGTGACCGTCTTGTACCTTTCCCGGTCGTTGCGCGAGGCGTTGCAGTCGTCCCGCTGAAACGCCTCGATCCGGTTCCACGTCACCTCCCTGCCGGTGCGTCTGTCGAACACGAACACGGTGCTGAGGAAGTCGGTGTCACAGGTGTCGAGGAAGTCGCAGCGCCATTCGTGCTTCCACGATTTCGCATTGAGCTGGAGATCGGACGGTGTCGGGGGCGCCACCTTGGAGGCAGTGTTCGGCTGGAGGTCGGAAAATCCGTACCGGAAAGTCTCGCCGGTCGTGACCGTCTTGCAGCCGAAGGCGAGGACCGCGACTCCGGACAGGCACGCGATGAGAGAGACGGCGCGGAAGGTAGTCATGCGGGCTCCTTTCTGTCTCGTGGCGGTGGCGCCGTAGAGCGGACGGCGAGGGCAGGTGTCGGGCGCCGGCGACAACCGGTCCGGGTTCATCCATGTTGGACCGCCGGCGACCGTGAGAATTCGGCGCCGCGCCTCTGCGTCTTCCGCGGTACGAGGTTAAGGATTCCTACTGCACTTGGATCTTCGCCGCCTTGACAAGCTTCGCGTATTTCGCGAGATCGCTCCTGATGACCTGCGCGAATTCCTCCGGCGTGTTGCCGACCAGCTGGTTGCCGCCCTGCGTCGCCAGCCGCTCGACCACGTCCGGCATCTTAAGCGCCCGCGCCACCTCGCGATAGAGCAGGTCCACCACCGGCTTCGGCGTGCCGGCGGGTGCGACCACGGCCTGCCACTGGGTGAGCTCGAAGCCCTTCAGTCCCAGCTCCTCGAGCGTCGGCACCTCGGGCAGGGCGGAGGCGCGCCTCAACGCGGTCACTCCGATGCCGCGCAGCCGCCCGGCGCGCAGGTGCGGCACCGCCGTGATCACGGTGTCGAACATGTAGCTCAGTTGCCCTCCCAGCAGCGCCGCGAGCGCCGCGGCGCTGCCCGTGTAGGGCACGTGGACGGACTGGGTGCCCGTCATGAGGTTGAACAGCTCGCCCGCCAGGTGATTGCCGCCTCCGACGCCAGTCGAGCCGTAGGTCATCTGCCCCGGCTTCGCCTTCAGCAGCGCGGTGAAATCGTCGAGGCTCACGACCGGCAGCGCTGCGGGCACCACCAGCACGTACATGTAGGAAGTGCCCTGAGTAACCGGCGCGAAATCCTTCACCGGGTCGTACGGCACCTTCTTGTACAGCACCGGGTTGATCGTCAGCGGACCGCTGTTGCCCATCAGCAGCGTGTGGCCGTCGGGCGGCGCCTTTGCGACGAGGTCCGTGCCGATGCCTCCGTTCGCGCCCGGCCGGTTGTCCACGACAAAGGACTGTCCCAGGGCCTGCGTCAGCTTCTGGGCGATGGTGCGGGTAAAAATGTCGCCGGCGCCGCCCGCGACGTAGGGACAGATGAAGCGGACCGGCCGCGCCGGATAGACCGGCTCGGAGTCGGGTTTCTGGGCCGGCGCGCTGCCGGTCCAGATCGCCGCCGCCAGGGCAACGGCAGCATGAACCGCCATTCTCATCGCCCCTCCTCCGTCGAATTCGTGGCGCGACGATAGCACAACCGCCCGACTTGGGCTAAACTTCCAGCCCCATTCTCGCGCTTCCCCGCAGTGGCGTCTCGCGCAGCATGATCGCAGCGATTTTTCCGCGTTTTTCGTCGGGACGGTGCCCGCCATGCTGAATCCGGCGGCCGCCGCGCGTCGCGCGATCCCTTCCCTCGACCGGCTGCTTCAGCTCGACGTCATCGCGGAACTCACCGCCCGCTACGGCCGGCCCCTGGTGACGGAGGCGGCGCGCGCCGAGCTCGCCGCCCTGCGCACAGCCCTCGGCCGCCGCCCCGGCGACCCGCAAGCCGGTTTCGACGAGGCGCGCTTCGTCGGCGCGTGCGCCAAGCGGCTCGCGCGCGAGACGCGGCCCTCGCTCCGGCCCGTCTTCAATCTCACGGGCACGGTCCTGCATACCAACCTCGGGCGCGCGCTCATGCCGCAGGAGGCCGCGGACGCGGTCGCACGCGCGATGACGCGCCCCGTCAACCTCGAGTACGAGCTCGACGACGCCGAGCGCGGCGAGCGCGACCGCCACGTCGAGCGCTGGCTCACGCGCTTGACCGGCGCCGAGGCGGGGCTCGTCGTCAACAACAACGCCGCAGCGGTCTATCTCGTCCTCAACACTCTCGCGCTCAGGAAGGAAGTGCCGGTGTCGCGAGGCGAGCTGATCGAGATCGGCGGCGCCTTCCGCATCCCCGACATCATGGCGCGCGCCGGCGTCCGGATGATCGAGGTCGGCACCACCAATCGCACTCACCTCAAGGACTATGCCGGGGCGATCTCCCCGCGCACGGCGGCACTGATGAAGGTGCACACGAGCAACTACGCCATCCAGGGATTCACGGCGGCAGTACCCGAAGACCGGCTCGCCGCCCTCGCGCACCGGCACAAGCTGCCGCTGATCACCGATCTCGGCAGCGGCATGCTGGTGAACCTCGAAGACTACGGACTGCCGCACGAGCCCACGCCACGCGAGGCGCTCGCAGCCGGCGCCGATATCGTTACCTTCAGCGGCGACAAGCTGCTGGGCGGTCCGCAGGCGGGGCTCATCGTCGGGCGCTCGAAGTGGGTGGAGCGCATCCGGACGAACCCGATGAAGCGCGCGCTGCGCGTGGACAAGATGACGCTCGCGGCGCTCGAAGCGGTGTTGCGGCTCTACGCCGATCCCGGGCGGCTGAAGGCCGCGCTGCCGACGTTGAAATTCCTTACCCGCCCGCCTGCGGAGATCGAAGCGCAGGCGCGGCGGCTGCTCCCCGCGGTCGAGTCGGTGCTGCGGGGCAGAGCCGGCGCCGAGGTCATCCCGGTACGGAGCCAGATCGGCAGCGGCTCGCTGCCGGTGGATCTCGTCGCAAGCCACGCGATCGCCGTTGCCGCCGCCGGCAAGCGGCGCAACGCGCTGGCCGCGGCAATCGCCGCGGCGTTCCGCGCCCTCCCGGTCCCGGTGATCGGGAGAGTCAGCGACGGCGTGTTCATCATGGATCTCCGCTGCCTCGAGCACGAGGACGAGTTCGTGGAGCAGCTGAAGCATCTGGACCTGAAATGATCGTAGCGACCGCCGGACACATCGACCACGGCAAGACGCTGCTGGTGAAAACGCTCACCGGCGTGGACACCGATCGCCTGCCGGAGGAGAAGGCGCGCGGCATCTCGATCGACCTCGGCTTCGCCTACTGGCCGCTCGCGAGCGGGACCGTGATCGGCTTCGTGGACGTGCCCGGCCACGAGCGCTTCATCCGCAACATGCTCGCCGGCGTGTGCGGCATCGATTTCGCGCTGCTCGTGGTCGCCGCCGACGACGGCGTGATGCCGCAGACCGTCGAGCACCTGCACATACTCGATCTCCTCGGCATCCGCCGCGGCATCGCCGTCATCACCAAGATCGACCGCGTTCCGCCCGAGCGGGTCGATGCGGTCCGCGCCGAGGTCGCCGCGCTGCTCGCCCCGACCCGGCTCGCCGGGATCGCCATCCTCCCGGTCTCGGCCGTGAGCGGCGCCGGCATCGAGGAATTGAAACAGCAACTGGCCGCTGCCGCCGGCGCCTTTGCCGCGCGCATGACCGAAGGGCAGCACTGCCGCCTCGCGATCGACCGCGCGTTCACTATCGCCGGCAGCGGCACCGTGGTCACGGGCACTGTTTTCAACGGCGCGGTCGCGGTCGGCGACCGGCTGGTCGTCTCGCCCCGGGGGACTCCCGTGCGCGTGCGCGCGATCCAGATGCGCGGGACGCCGGCGGAGCGCGCGCAGGCCGGCCAGCGCTGCGCGTTGAACCTCACCGGCGCTGACCTCGAAACCGTCGCCCGCGGCGACTGGGTGCTCGCGGAGGCGATCCATGCACCGACACAGCGCATGGATGCGCGCGTCACTCTTCTCGCTTCCGAACCACAACCCCTCAAGCACTGGACGCCCCTGCACCTGCATCTGGCAACGGCTGACGTCACCGCCCGCATCTCGCTCCCCGGCGGAGCCGCGATCACTCCCGGCGGCTCCGCCATCGCGCAGCTTGCGCTCGCCAAGCCGGTCGGCGCGCTGAATGGCGATCGCTTCATACTGCGCGACCAGTCCGCGCGCCGCACGCTGGGCGGCG
>Ga0187892_10000678_pt1 | contig 85929 bp, 115 predicted proteins | sample MA1701073metaG_FD_139345 | JGI IMG/M metagenome (GOLD analysis project Ga0187892, IMG submission 139345) | Bio-ooze microbial communities from a basaltic lava cave in the Kipuka Kanohina Cave System on the Island of Hawaii, USA - MA170107-3 metaG ... | reverse complement strand
TCAAGCGAAAGTCGTGGCATAGTTCTCTATCCCCCGTTAGCCCATGTAGCTGCTGGGCGGCGATTCCGGTAGCGGAAGGTACCCCTCGAGCGCCGTTGGCATCTCCGGGAACGACTCGCGGCCCCGTTCAGCGATGTAGGCGGCGTCGGATGGCGTTTCGCTCCTCCCGTCTGTCTCCGGGAAACGCTGCGGGGCCGAGTCCTGCACGTGATCGAAGCAGCGGGCGATCATTGGCGCGGCGTCTCCTCGGGTGGTTTCTGGATCCGATCCTCCACGAGTCCGGTGCCGCGGCAGAGGCGGCAGCGATCCCCGGTTCGCGTAACGCCGTCGCCCTGGCATCCGGGACAGGTCCTCACGCTTCTGCCTTGGCCTGGATGGTCTCCAGGCCCAGAGCACGAGCCACAGCAGGGTGAACGTCCACTCGGCGAGCGGCGACCACCAGACGTGGTACTCGTCCAGTGTCATGGGCGATCACTCCGGCGCGTCTCCGATCATGTGGTTTCTCCCGTGATGGCGGGGGCCCACCGGCAGGCTCCGTCTGGTGCCGCCCGGACCGTTCCGTCTTGGTGTACCCGCTGGAGATTGAGGAGGACCGGCACGGCCTCATTCTGCGGCTCGAGGTCTACCGCGCTGAGATAGTTACCGATCCACGTCGCGATGACTTCGCGGCCATCGGACTCGAAGAACACCATGACAACAGATACCTGAACCCCAGATTCTGTCTGCGAAGTAAGGCCTTGGCGGATGTCCTTGACAGGCCATTCCCAGACAGTCTCCGGCAGCCCTGGCGGGGTGCAGTCGACGCCAGCGGGGATGCGTGACGCCTTGGGGGTAGTCGCGCATCCGGCCAGGACCAGCAAGAATAGGAGCCAGGCGGCCCGACGGCGCACAGCCTGATCGGCGAACAGGACCCCGGCACAGGCCATGAATGCGAGCAGTAGGAGTACTGGGACCATTAGACGCTCTCCACGCCCTCCCTAAAGACTATCTAAATAGCTGACATGCCTCATCAGACTGCCCGCTCGCAATGCAGGCGGCCTTGAGTTCCAGGACTATAGCTTCGTAGTCCTCCTTAATCAGCGCGATGCAGACCCTATCCCCACACTCAAACACCCTTGGTTGGGCCTGTAGCGTCGGGATTCTCACCTGGTAGACGGATTGGCCGAGCCCCGTCACGCACGCGGACGTAAGCACCGCCGTCAGGGCGAGACACAGCATCAGCTTTCCACTCCAGTGCCTTCCTGGCATACGTCTCCGCAGCCTGTCGAACCTCATTCCGTGCGTTCTCCTTTAAATCCTCGCGCTCAGCCAGCCAACGGAGCAAGGCAATAACGAGCGCCGCCACTAGCTGGCTGAGGATCGCCACCGTTAGGCCTTCTTGTCGGACGCGAAGTAACCGAGCAGCGCGAGCGCGAGACCGGCTACGGCGTCAGCGATCGCCGAAAACTCCGGCCACATACTCTTGCTAGCTACCGCGAGCGCCGCCACGAGACCGGCGAGAGAAGTCTTCCAGTTGGCCATTTATGCCTCCTTGGGCAGTTCGACGTGAGACCCTCTTTTAACCCGCCCCCAAGGCTTATAGCGGGGTCGTGTACCATAAGCCCGAAGGAACCCGGCGAGCCACGCCAGATCGACCTGCTCCACGGGAACACTACGCCGGCTGCTTGCGGAGGGCGCGCAGCTGGTTGAAAAACCCACCCAGCCCGAGCACCAGGGCGAGGACCATCGCTGGCACGGACGGCATCTCGACGGCCCTACCTGTCCCGGCGAAGTAGCCCGCTAGGGTAGTCATGGTAGTGAACGCGCCATCAACGGCCGCGTCGATCACGTCGCTGAGTGTCATAGGTGTCTCCATGTTTGCCTATTGAGGACGACTTGGGCTGCGGAGTCCCCCGAACCCAGGCAACGACCACGGCCGTATAGAAGAGGGCAACCGCTAGGGCCGCGATGGCCTTGGTGGTGGTCTCGGCAACCGTGAGGATCGTGTTGCCAAGCATCAGGAATCCTTGTCGAACGCGCTGAGCGCCCCCATGTCGCGCTTCTTCTTGGCTGGCATGGGCTTCTTGCCTTTCATTGGGGGCGCAGGCTTCTTGCCCTTGTCCATAGCCTTGAGCGCCGCCAGCAGGCCTTTTCTATGCAACATTAGTCGCTCCCCTCTCTTGTGTGCGTGGGGGGTGACGGAGGTAGGGCCTCGGCCACCCCCCACGCGGTGCCCAGTACCATAGACGCGGTTCTGCTAGCGTCTCTACACTACCGAATGTGGTGGGGGAGAATGCAAGAGCGAAAATGTAACGCGGCAGTGGGCTGCAATTTACGCGAGCCCCATCTGCTGGCAGACGAGGCCCAGGCTACTCAGGCATGGCTGAGATCGACGCCTATCCAGCCAGCCATCGGATCACTGCGGCGCCGAGCTCAAAGAGCTTCCAGACCGCTAGGAACGCGCCCACGATGACCACGCGGCCCATCCAGCGGTCGACCTCACCGTCCGGATCATAGTCGGGGTAGTCGTGGTTCTCCCGGATGCGGGCGCTGTCCCACCAGTGGCGGAGGTCGTCGTCGTCTCTCATGCGGCCTTCCAGGACATCGTGCAGCGCCGAGCGATAGAAGTGCTGGAGTCTATCCGGTACTGCTTGACCGGATGGCCCCAGAACTTCTGCGGGGTGTAGGTGGTCAGGCGTATCCGACGGCCACAGGCCGGGCATATCCTATGTTCTGGTTTGACCTTCACTGATGCTGCTGCTCTGGGTGATCGCGAATTGGATGGCAATGTGCCCGGACTGGGTAGACCTTGAAGCGGATCACGGGGTGGTCGGCCATGTCCGCCCGCAGGCCTCGCAGACATGCTCTGCACCCCCGTGCCCGACCGGCTTCTTGCAGTGGTGGGTGACCACGGCGGTCCGGTGGCCGTGAAAGAAGTTGCCCGCCGGGCAAATGATCGGCTCCTGCCAGGCGCTTGAGCAGGCCACTACACGGTCCGGTGGGACTTGGGCGTCGAAGGCAGCGGCGAGGGTATCGCGGTCCAAAACCTGGCTAGGGATTCTCACTGGGCATCAAGTCTTCTTTGCCCGCCCGGTGAGCTTCTTTGGCTTGCCCTTCGGCTGGTACTCTGTCTTGCCGCCCTCGGCCGCGCGCTTCTCGGAAAAGTAGATGGCGACGGCCTGCTTCGGGTCGGTGACGACCTTGCCCTTCTTGGAGCCGCTGTGCAGGGTACCAGCCTTGAACTTTGAGAAGACCCGCTCGTAAGGCATGTGCGTCAGCCTCCGTGCGTGCCGTCGGCTTGCCCGCCGGTGCGGCACTGTCCGGCGCCGTGGATGGCCCGGGCGGCGGCCAGGCCGATCCTCACTCGCCCCCGCTCTCCAGCCGGATGTCCCCGATCGACACGAGGTCGGCGAAGACATAGTTGCCAAGCTGGCAGCGGAGGTAGTCTGCATCGTACTTACCAGGCCAGAAGCCCACGATCTGGGCCTTGGGACCGCGCATCACGGAGACCTCGCGGTTCAGCACCGCGACCGCCGGGGCGCCCGGCCCCTCGCCTGCCGCGTATCCTCCACTCATGGCACTATGGTAGTGGAACGGATGACGGAGTGTCAACCGGTTGCAGCCTCGGTCATCTCCTGGCACCAGGCGAGGGATCTGCTGGGCATGCTCTACGGGGGGCTCATCGGAGGGTCTCAAGCCGAATGCGCGCGGCCCGGGCCTTGGCCTTCGACCGCTGGCCGGCCAGCCGGCGCTTGCGCTGGAGCTCGCTGATCCGCTGCTGGAACCGCTTGCCGGCCACGCTTTCAAGGGCCCGGCGGCGGAAGGTGGCGGCTGGCACGGTCTCCTTGAGCCGGAGTTCGCCGGTAGTGGGATCCATCCGGTAGATCTTCACAGGCGGGGTTTGCTTGCCCACCTCCACGGCGGCGGTCATCGCGTACTCGCTGATGATCTGGGAATGCAGCACGTTGGCCCGGAGCTCCTGGTTGGTGGCATAGCGCCTCATCCCTGACCTCCTCTAGGGTTGCGCGGTACACGCGCCTTGGCAACGCTGTTCGCCTACCGGGGGCTCGGGAGTCATACTAGCGGCCCTTTGAGTGTCTCAAGGACAATCCACGCGATAGGTTTGTACCACTCTGGCGGCGTCCTTAACCCGCTCGTAGACTACTGGCGTCTGGCGTCACACCTGTCATCACGATACTACAGGGTGAGACGCCTAGCCATCACGTCCCTTCCTGGCGCGGGCGGTGTGAGGGCGGCGCGAATCGCCTCCTTCGCCCGCTCCACATGCCCGATAGATGGGTGTTTTATACAGCCAAGCGCATCGGCCGCGTCCATCAATGCATCTCGCAGCCGCGCGACCTCGGCCTGAAGGGACCGGATTATCCTCGCCGCTTCAGCCGCGATGGATTCCGCAACGTGCTCGCCGATACAGACGCCGTCAGCTTCCGTAGCGCCCGGGAAATTCTCCTGGTCATCTTTGTACCAGGGATAGCACCCAAGGGCTTGGGCAAGTGTCTGCTCGATCTTGTTGTTCGAGCGACTCCCCGCTTCCCGCAGTTTCCGAGCCTTATCTTCGGAGTCTCGTGCAGCGCCTACGAGACTCGCCAGGATCGATTGAAGACTCTCAATTTCCTTGACGAGGTCGGCGGGCCCACCGTCGTTATCCATCCCGTGCGCGCGCAAGAGCGCAAGACACTGATCGACGACGTCCTTCCACGTGTCCCGCCGCCTGGCTATTCCTTCCAGCTCACCGGCCATCGGGCGTCTTCTCCTGCGCGGGAGGGGCGAGAGCGGCGCGGACCTGGAGACACGCTCCGCAAGCACATGATGCTAACGGCCTTTGCCAGGTACGTGTTGCGGCTCTGGACTCATTTACAGGATCCTCGACAAAGACTTCCAGCGCCTCCCGTAGCCGCGCAACCTCGGCCCGCGCGGCGTCACGCTCGGCCTTGCGCCGAACGCACAGCCCGGTCTGCGACTCGGCTATCCCCTCCCACATGTCCCGCTCCGCCTTGACCGCCCGAAGACGATCCTCTAGACGGTCTATCACAACGGACAGTGCGGGAATATCGGTCGAGTCTAACTTGTCCTCGTTCCGCTGTTCGTGAGCCGGGTCAGTCATTGGATATCTCTTGGCGGCTATTCCATCACAGCGGTTGACGGGATGTCAATCTGTTCCACCGTGGGTCCGGGTCCGGGGCAGCTGGGGGTGTCCGTAGTGGCGCACCGAGCGGAAGGAGATCCTAAGTCGGCTAGCCTCTCTGGCTACCACAGCCCACCCTACCCCGAGGAACTGGGCCGCCCGCGCGCGACTCATCCCCTGCCGGGCCAAGTGGGCCAGCGCGTCGGGCTCGAGGGTCCGGATCCTGCCACGGCCGGCCCCATCGCGGGCGCCGCCCCACCCTGCTTGACTGAGGCTCATCCATCTCCTCCCTCGTCCGATGGCTGGATGCGCAGGAGGTCAGATTGCGATCGCTCGGCCCGCTCAAGATTCTTCTTGGCGGCCGCCCAATATTCCAATTTCAATTCGATCCCGACGAATCGCCGGTTGAGACGAATGGCCTCGTACCCTTCGCTGCCAATCCCAGCGAATGGCGACAAGATCATGTCGCCCGGATTCGACCAGAGGCGGATGCACCGCTCAATCGTGCCCAGTTGGAGGGGGCACACGTGCCGATCGTCGTCATTGGCGCGCCCTTCCCTGACATTCAGCGTGTCCGATTCCCGAATCCCGTACCAGATCGGACGGGCCCATTCGATCCAATCCTCGTTACTGATATCAGGATGAATTGGCGCGATAGGATCACCAGGCTTGCGGAAGACGAGAATGTAATCGGCGAGGGCTGGCCGGAGCCATGAGGCATCCTTCCGGAGCTGAGCAAAGAGGAGGGCTTTACTGTGCGTCCGAATGGCCTGCGCCTGCGGATCCTTGTCGATCACGACGTCGCCGTGATAGACCCAACCCGTCTCCTGATGTAGAGCAATAACGGGGCCGCGCAAGTCCGACAACCCGATTACCCCATGCGTGGCCTTCGTGGTCGCGGGTTGGGCCACATGCACCGCGCTCAGCCGCCCAGGTTTCGTGACCCGCAGCATCTCGCGCACCACATACCGATAGTGGGAGAGAAACTCTTCGCGGGAGGTACAGTTGCCGAGGTCTCGTTCGGTATTCGTGTAGGTGTAGAGCGCGAGAAACGGGGGACTGTAGACCGAGAAGTCCACGCTGGCCGCCTCGAGGGTGCCGAGCCGCTCGACGCAATCGCCTTCATGGAGCGTCCAGCCTTCCCCCGTCGCCGTCCGGTGTCCCACTGATGCGCGCTCTTGTCGGGTCACGCCGAGCTCCTCCTGTTCTTGCGTTCGCACGGCCTCAAGTAATCCAGCCGCCACGTGCGCCGCCTCCTGTTCTTTGCGCTGCACATTGCGGAGAATCTCCGTCTCAGCCGGAGAGAGCACGATATGGACCGCGACTGAGGACCGTTGGCCAAACCGATAGCATCGTCGGATGGCCTGATAGTAGATCTCGTAGGAATCCCCGAGCCCCACGAACGCCATCTGGGCGCAGTGCTGGAGGTTGAGCCCGAAGCCAGCGATCTCAGGCTTGGTGACGAGGACACGGACGGATCCATCGCAGAATGCCTGCAAGCGATCGCGCTTCGTCGATTCCGAATCCTTGCCCTGGACCGATACGCAGTCACTCGCGAGGCCGGTCGCCACCCCGTCCTGCTCCGCGTTGAGTCCACACCAGACAATCCACGGCCCCGCAGTGGATTTCACGAGCTCGATGGTCGCCTCGATGCGATCCCCGAGACTCCGCTGCCTGGCGAGGCGCCGACCGCTCAATCCACCAAGGCCCATCCCCGGAAAGAGATACTCGCCATGCGGCCCGGCCGCGCCGACTGTCAGCGCGGTGATCGTCAGTGGCGGGAGCCGATAGCCATCGTCGGCGAAGCCCAGATCGGAAGGCGTGCGGAGAAACATGCCCCATGAGGCCAACCAGCGATAGAACGCGGCGTGGGCGTGCCCCTTGAGGCGCCATCCGTTCTCGTCATGCACGAAGAACGTGGCCAGCATCTCGGCCCGTGTCATGATGCCGAAAAACTCGCAGTGATTAGCCAGTTCGGCGATATCATTCGGGGCGGGGGTGGCTGTGCAGCAGAGCCGCCACGTGGTGTCTCGAAACGCGGTGATTAATGCCGTCCTCGTCTTGCCGTCATACGCCTTGAGTATGCTCGACTCATCAAGCACAACAGCGGCATAATCGGATGGCCGTACCTGATGCAGCCGTTCGTAATTGGTAATCTCGATGATTGCCCCGCTCCCGAGCTCGCCGACAGATACACCGATCCGGGCGCCTTCCCGCTGGGTTTGATCGCCGACACAGAGCGGGGCCACGATGAGCGTGCGACCGGGAACCTGCGAGGCCCACGCCAATTGCATCCGGGTCTTTCCGAGCCCTGTGTCAGCAAAGAGCGCGGCCCGCCCCTTGCGGAGCGCCCATACGGTCAAGGCGAGTTGAAATGGATATAGGTACGATGGGGCGAACGTGCCGTCGACCGGAATGGGGACGCCGCTCCACTGACGGCGCTTGCCCTCAAGAAATGCCGCGTAATTCATTCGCTCATTATTCCCATCCACACCCGTCAGGCCCGGCCCGGCCTACCCTGTGACATCATGAAATGATTCTAAAACATGGTTGGCAACGCGTCAACCGAATGCGGGACGTGAACTGTGCCCGAGGATCGAGGGTGCCCGGTTAGTCTACGCCCATCCCACTGGCGATGCTCTCGATCAACCCGGGCAGGATAATCTGGGGCGGCCCCTCCTTGTCGAAGAAGGTGCAGAACTCTGCGAAGCGCTGGCGGGTCCAGAGCGGGAAACTTGAGTCGAGCGAGTCGGCCTTCACCGCGAGGGCGTGCTCGACACGCGCGAGGGTACCGGCCCGCGCGCGGCGTTGGTTAGATCGCACTGAAGCCCCGTCCATGCCGTCGCGGCCACGTCTGGTACGACCGCGTTGCCAAGGGCTTTAAGTCGTCGGTGTGTCCGATGGGGAACCCCATAAGCCATTCGACGAAGAGAGGGTTGAGTCGCAGGGGCCAACTCGGGCCATCTGGCGAGGACGGTAGTCCACCGATTCCGCTCCCCGGGGCCTGGCGGCCAAACAGGCCATTCGTCAGAGCCTTCTCGCTCAGGGTCCAGCGTGCTACCGCATTGCGCAGACCCACCTGCCGCTTCTTCCCGTCGGGTGTCAAGCCGGTTGGTGACATTCCACCTTTCGGCTGACGGCCCCCACCCGGAACATCCGGCGTCGGCCACGCCGTTCCCTTCGCATCGTTGGGCGAGAATGTAAAGCCGCTGTCTCCGGTGCGGCGCGCCGGCTTCAGCCGCCGTAAAGAGTCCTGCCGACACGCGGTAACCCAAGCCTTCCAAGTCTCGGGCGACCTCTCGAAATCCGAGGCTGAGATGGCCGCTGACGTTCTCAAAGAAGCCGTACGTCGGCCGGCACTCGGCCATGACGCGGGCCACATGAGGCCACAGGTGCCGGGAGTCAGCGGCTCCGGCACGCTTGCCGGCGACGCTGAACGGTTGGCACGGATACCCGCCATGTACGATGTCAACGAGCACACTCCAAGGTCGGGCGTCAAAGGTTGCGATGTCGCCCCAGATAGGAGCCCGGTCAAGGACTCCATCCGCCATCCGAGCGAGGAGGACGTCTTGGCAGAACGGTTCTTTTTCGACGTAGCAGACGGTCCGGTATCCGGGGACGACGAGATGGAGCCCGAGATCGAGCCCACCGATTCCGGCGCATAGTGAGAGGCCATTCACGACGGCCTGGTCGCCGGGCGGCATCAGTCCCCGCTCTTCTTCTCGCGCCTGTACTGCGTACGGTCGAGGTCCTCGGCCTCGCCGAGATGGCGGCACTTCTGGCGGTGGGTGTAGCCAGCACATGGGCAGCTGGTGGCCTTGCCGTCCTCTACCTCCACGGCGTAGTAGGTCACCCCATCGCTTGATTTGACCTGGACGGTGCGCTTCATGGGGTCATCCTCCTTGTCATCTGTCATCTGGGGTTTGGTCACGGATCGCCTGGATGATCTAGTAGCCGGTCATTTCGCCCCGTGCTCCTTGGCCCAGCGCAGCAGGTTGCGGATGATCGGCCTGGCCTGCTCAGCCTCATCGACGAGGGACTGGATGGCCTTGCGGTTCAGGGTAACCGTGATCCCGTCAAGCTCGAACAGGCCGTCGAAGACATCGCTGTGGTCGGGGTCGGTGGGGTCGAGCGCCCATTCATTCAACCCGAGCGCGCGAGCCTCAGCGTCGACCATGTCCAAGAACGCAATCTTCCGGATCCGACAGGCCATCAGCGGGCCCTCCTCATGTTGTCTACCGCCAGCATGGCGTGCAGCAGCGAGAGCCCTTCACTGAGCAGCCAGTCTTGGCTCGGATTGTGGCTCTTGGCGGCGGCGGTGGCGGCGAAGGCGGCGGTGGCGGCGGCGGAGGCGAAGTCGCCGGTGGCGGCGAAGGCGGAGGAGGCGGCGGCGAAGCCGGCGGCGGTGGCGCCGGAGGCGGCGGTGGCGGCGTGAGCTTCTTTCCGAGCCACTTCCGCGGTCGCCTGGTCCACCACTGGACGTAGGACCCTGAGCCGGTCAGCGTGCACGCAGAACCTGTACATGTCCAGTGCATACGGCGCGAAGCTCCGCACCGCGAAGTCCGCCGCCAGATACGCGCGCTTGGCCTCGATCTCGCGCATACTCCGAGAGATCGCCAAGGCAGGAATCAGCGGCTTGAGTTCCTGCCGGTGCAAGTCATCGAGAGAGTCGTTCAGCCGACGCGCGAAGTTGCTGAGGACCGGACAGGCGCAGACTGGTGAGTCGCCGTGTGACTCCCCGGCGAAGAAGGCGACCGCCTCCATGAGGCACAGGCCATCGTCACGGGTCGCGTGCTTGCCCTTCAGGAGATTGATCTGATCCATGGTCTTACAGTTCCTTTCGTGGGGAAGTCGCGGGGTTTCGGCCGGGTTCTGGCCTTCTCTAGTGTTTGAGGCCGAGAGGGCGGCTGAGGTGAGGCGGCGGAGCATGTCGGTCTGGGGGACGGTCTCGCCGTTCTCGTAGACCCGGAGCCCGGCCTTGGGGCAGACGGTGTCCACGATCCGGTTGAAGTCTGAGCGCGTGATCGTCGGCCCTGGTGTCGGCTCATGTTATGGCTCCTACTGCTGGGTTAGGCCTTCCATTCCATGATGGTGAACCGGCCCCAGCCCATCTTGCGACAGGCACCGATCCCGATCTCCCGACCCCCGAAGGCGACGAACTCGCGGGCCTGTTTGACCAGGTCGTCGTTCACGAGACGAACCTGGCCAGTCGCCGTGAAATCGGCAATATATTCGTCCGTCTGCAACCGCCGCTGATTCGTCAGCGGGTTGCGGATGAACCGCTCGAAGACGCCGTCGGCCTTCGTCTTTCCCGTGACAAAATCTCCGCACTCGAGGACCGTCCGAATCTGCTCTGGCTTAGCCAGGCGCATGGCGGACGGTACGACGGCGGCCGTGGCGGCGATGAAGCCGTGCAGGTGGTGGGCGGGGATCAGGATCTCGCCTGTGGGGGACGTATGGAACGGGCGTGCCGCGTCGCGCGCGAGCATGGCGAAGTCATCCATGGTCATACCGCTCTTATCGAGCCAGGCTTTCAGTGCCTGCTGCCGCTTGGTCTCTGACCGGGCGCGATCCACTCCCGATTGCTTCTTGAGCGTGATGAGCCTCTCCAGGGCGGGCCAGTATGGGTTGGCGATGTAGCCCTTCTCGAATCTGATCGTTACCGTAATGTGCATGGGTTGAAGCTCCTTTGTTGTAAGGCGTTGACGTTGGCGGCGGCGAAGGCGTTGGCGATGGCGGAGGCGTCGGCGTCGGCGTTGGCGACGGAGTTGGCGAAGGCGGTGACCCTGGCGGTGGCGGCGGAGGCGGCGGTGGCGGAGGCGAAGGCGGAGGCGTAGACCGGGATATCTTGAAGATTGCCGTCCTTGTCCTTCATGAGATTTGCCCGCCGGGCAACCCGACGTAGCCCCAGTTCCGGCCACTCTTCACGTGATAAATGGCGGTCCGGCTGACACCGTGGGCGGTGGCCAGACTCCGGATGGACTGCTGGCCGAGCGCAGCCCGGATCTTGAGCACGGCTGCCGGGGTCAGCTTCGCGGCCCCGTTGGCCAGTCCGAGGCGCACCATGTGGGTCCAGGGCCTCATGCCATGGCCATGAAGGTGCGGCGGATGTCGGCCTGCTCCTGCTGGCGCTGGGCCTCGGCCTCGGCTCCTTGTATCCGGTAGTGGCGGCGCTTCCAGTAGGGGCGGTTGGCCCAACCGGACTGATCGGATGTGGAGAAGAGGCCGTCGGGCTTGACGGAACTGGTCGGATAAGGCAAGCGGCGATGCCACGTCGGCATGGTCAGCGGTCTCCTGTTGGTCGATGGGTTGATCCTGGCGGACCTGCTCACCACAGCGCTCTCGCCTCTGCCAGCGTGAGATGGTGGGTCGCTATCATGTGGACGTGCATGGCCTCTTCGGTGTGGGTCTGGTACCCGCACGGCACGGCATCCCCGTTGAATGAGGCGTAGGGGCCGGCCCACGTCCACCGTCGACCCCCGTCCTTGGACATCCCCGGGGCGAGCAGGTAGGGGGCAACTGGGAGGGTGCAGGTGTGCTGCGGGGTCGGCACCGTGACCCGCTCGGCGCGTGGCATCTTCCTCACCGGCCCGCTTCGGGTCGCTTGAGACCCATCTGCCGCATGAGGGCCCACAGATAGGTCCGCTCGAGCCCGATCGCCCTGGCGGTTTCGCTCACGTTCCAGCCGTGCGCGTCGAGGTGGTGGAGCAGGAAGGTCCGACGAGCCGTGGTAACGAACGTATGGTAATCCATCACTTGCCAGTTCCGGGTTGCCCGGCGGGCAAATTTCGACGACTCCCTGGATGGCTGACGGCCTTTTCTCCCAAGCATTCTGCGACATCCAAAATCTTCACTGCCGGGTCCCCGATCTCCATGGTGGGGCAGCCAACGGCGGCGGCGGCCGCGTTCAGCCGATCTAGATTGCGGATCACTGCTCCGGGCGGCATCGGGGGTTCGGTCGGCTCTCGGTCTTGCTCTTGGGTCCAGAGGCGAGGGGTTGGGCGTTCGACTTGGGTTGTCGGAACCTTCATCGCCCGGTCTTGCCGGGCCAGCCAGAATGCCCCGGCCACGCCGACCAGCAGGAGCAGGATGGGGATGAGGTGCTTCTGGAACTGGAACCGTGTCATGTCTGCCCTCCGAAGTAGGCCATGTCCCACCGCAGGCCGCATCGCAGGCAGCGCAACGGAAGGATGAGGCCGCGATGGGTGCGCGCGGGGTCGCCATCGCGGACCGTGTCGGCAGCATGGAAGAACCAGCAGCGGAGCCGAGCCAAGATCATCGGTCTATCCACGACGAAGGAGACTGGAGTTCGGGCACCCGGGGGGCATTCTCCCGGAGCCGCGCCCGGAGCCATTCGTCAGCCGGATACTTCAGGGCAAGGAGGTATCCGAGCGCATCGAGGATTTGAAACCACTGCCCGCTGTTCTTCTTCAGGGCCTCGACGGTCTCGACGATCCGCCCCGTCTTCTGGTCCTTCGGGAAGTGGGCCCGCCCCTCGAGCGAGAGGATGAGCTCCTCGTTCTCGTCGGGGTCGATCAGGATGAACATACGTTTGCCGGTCCCGCTCTTCCGCCAGAACGCGGTGCGGATCGCCTCACGCCGGGCGGCCCAGTCCTGTGGCCCCGGCTGGAGGAACGTGCCGAGGTGCGCTTCGATCACGCGCGCCGCCGACTCCTCGCTGTTGGACTGACTCCCGTGGAAGCACGCCGGATCCCCGATGTCCTCGAAGGTGAACCCGCCCCGTGACCCGGTCCCGAACGCGCTGGCCCGCTTCGGCTGGGTAAGCTCGTACTTTTTCTGGAAGGGGATGACGTGGTCCATGATGAGCTGGTTCATGCCCCCATGCTGATGGCGGCGGGACCCGAGTATGTTGATCCAGTCTTCTCCGCACTGGGCCCAGACGACGCTCGGTGTCAACCCCGCATCCCACGCTCGCACGATGGAGTGCCCGGCGAGGATCTGGAGCGGCTGCTTCGGGACATGGTCCCGCCGGCTGAAGCTCTTGACGAGGGCCTCGCCCTCCTGCACGTGGCCGCGCTCGCCGCCGACTAGCCGGGTCACCAGGTCCTCTCGGCCCACCGCCCGCAGGAAGATGGCGTTCCGCTGGCGGTAGGCGTCGAAGACATCAGCGGCCTCCGTCCAGGCCTTGCGTTCGGCCTCGGTCGTCGCCTCGGCGGCCAGCTGCCGGAAATGGGCGCTCTTCTCCCCAGGTTCGATCTTGAACCGGGCGATCTTGATGTTGGCCGTCATGCCGACGGCCTCGAGTGTCTCCTCGATCTTGGTCACCCAGTGGTCCGGCGGCGGCGGGTTGAATGTGAGTAGGATCCGCCCTGGGATGCCCTCCTGCCGGACCGAGGTTACCCCGAGGCCGAGAGCCTCGGCCGGGATGCCCGCCGACATGGTGGCCGCCGGGGCAATCTCCTCGAGCCAGAGGACGGCGCACTGGAAGCCCTGAAGGTTGTCGGCTTGGTCCGGACGGTCCAGCCCGAAGAAGTAGAAGTGCACCAATGGGAGCCCGCCGGCCCCGAACATGATGGCCTCGTGCTCTTGGTCGGCGAACTCGAGCGGCGCGCCCTTGGCCCGAGTCTGATGGAAGGCGTTGATGGTTGTGCGTTTGATGTTGACCCAGGTGTCTCTGATGACCGCGACCTGCACTGGCAGCGCCTTGGCCTGGCCGTCGGCGATCACGCGCTCGGCCAGCGCCACGCAGGCCCAGATGGCGGCGGTGGTGTTGTGCGTAACGATAAACTGTTCGGTCGCCACATAGAGATGCGATGGGTGTGCGATGAGGATGCAGACGCCGCCATCGAACCCGGCTGGCTCCACGCCCACAATGAAGCGCCGAGGTGAGTTGCGGGGCCCCTTGGGGGAAACGAGATTGGCCTTTCGTGTCACTCGGAATGGGGCAAGGCTGTTGGGGAGCCGAATCGAGATGTGGTATGACTCGCGCCCTGTCTTCCGCTCCCCCTTGTACCAATAGTGTGTCTGCCGCATCCGACGGACGGCAAGCCCGCCCAGCGATCTAACTAGGAACTCGACGCCCTCGGCAAGCCGCTCTGACGTGGTACTGTAGGAGACGCTGTTGGAATGTTTTAAGATGGTGCCGTCGGTGTCCAGGAGCCCCTGAAGTACCGCGAGCCGCACGTCAGGATCGTTCCACAGGTACCGGTCCGGGACGAACCTCTCCCACGCGCGATTCCCGGCAAGCCCAAGGGCCACGATGGCCTTCCAGACACCGTCGACCCACCACGTATACCGGTCTTTATGCCTGATAACGGCTGTTGGTAAGGCCACCGTGATTTCCGAGATAAGTTCGATATCCGCTGAGGTCACCAAGACACAGTCCGGGAAGTCGCCGGCACCTAACAACACGCCCAGCACATACGGGTCGAGCGGCACCGGACAACTCGGAATCAGCACGGGACCTACCAGCGGGATTGACCATCGACCGCCAGACTTCCATGCACCACCCTGGATCAGCTCTCGGATCACCTGTGTCGATACCACCTTCAGGCGTCTTCGAGGCGCGCGCGGTGTCGTCTGTTTCGCTGGGTTTACCTGAGCGCGCGATGGCCGCACCTTGATGTGCCCATCACGATCCCATTTTGTCTCAACGGACCAGAGATGGTCGTCGCTCGTAACGATCTCGGCGCCGTCTGAAAACTTCAACTTCCAGAGTTGTTGGGCTGGTTGCGGGAAGACCCCAAGCACTTCAGTTTTGGAGCCGTCTCCTGCGATCACCATGTCGCCTGGCCGCACATCTCCGACCCTGATCCAGCCTGTGGGCGTGAGCAACAAGTCATGAAGAAGATTAAACTTGCCCTCCCCCCTCGAGCCCTCCAGTTCAATCAGCCGGAGCTCGGTCCGCGGTCCAGCCGCGAAGGCTCGGATGGCGGTCTCGATCGTGGGCGACGGGGCGTAGGTCGGTGCCAACGCCGGAACTTCCGGCTCCTCGAGCGGCGCGTCGATGTCGATGAGATCGTCGGTCATCGGGCGTAGCACTCCGAGGGCGTGGCCTGGTAGCCGAAGCCGCCGCCCTGGCTTTGATGGACGCCGTCCGCGTTCCGCTGGCAGGTCTCGAGGCTCCGGTACGGCCCGTATGTGGTCCAGCTTGAGGCGCTGTCGCCGAAGACGGCGATGAAGAAAAACGAAAGCGCGGTTGCGGTAGCCATTGGGAACTTCCCTCCATCAGTCTTTTGAACTTTCGCCCAGAAACGCCCAGCGACATCACGACGGCTCCAATGGCCACCAAGAAACGGCATCGGCTGGCCCTTGACATGTCCACGGCATCGGTTATTCCACTTGGCGATCGGTGCTGACTGGCCACAGCCGCAAGCACATGTGGCCTGCATGTCAGTTATCCTACCCATCACGCAGCTTCCCCGAATCGTTCCCGGGCCCGGTTGATGAGTACCCGGTTCTGGGACATCCACGCCCGCCCACAGGTCCGGCACTGGGCCCTGGCCTGATCTACCCACTTGATCGTCCGGACCGGGCCGAGCGGCACGACCGCCTCCCCCTTACATCCTGGGCAGATGATCCGCACGCGCTCGTTCCGGCGGGCGTCGGTGCGGGGCATCAGGCTCGATCCTCGAGGGAGGCGTCCACGAGATAGTCCGTCCAGTCGGGAGCTCGGTACGGCGGTACGGGGCTTCGGCGCGGAGTACTAACACTACGCCTCTTTCCAAGTGCCGTCAATCAAGAATCTCCTCGCCGGGCTTCAGCGGGGGCCCGGATCCCTTCGGCTTCTTCGGGCGGCTCGGCGGGACGATCGATACCGGTTGCCAGGCGGGCAACGGCAGGGACTCGATGACCTTCCCCTCGACCGGCTTCGCCTCGGCCAACGGATCCTCGGTGATGGGTATCCGCGTCAGGAAATTCAGCAGTCCGACGGCCCCGTCCCAGTCCACCATGTTCTTATGGGTCCACCGCGCCATGTCAAGGAAGACTTTCTCGATCATCGGATTGAGCGTGCCATCCTCGAGTCCCTTCGATATCCGCTCGCGGTACTTCGGACTGAACAGGGTTGAGTTCTGCGAGAATTTGCGGGCGAAGAGTTGGGCCTGCCGCAGAGTCATGGGCCGGTTGACATCCTCGATCCGGTGCTTCTTGCTGCGCCGCTTGTTCGAGGGGCCGTCCACGGGAGCACCCATACCTCGGGAGTCTAGCGCTGTGGTTGTCATGTCGTCAACGGGATTTTTCAGGACCCAAACCAGGCCCGCCCCAGCAGCCACCAGAACCAGGAGGCGGCCAGCATGCCAAGGATCACGACACAGACGATGAACTCGATCACGCGGAGTATGGACAGGGGTGGCTCGGACTCGCTCATAGATCGTATCTCTCGATGCCGCGGGCGGACTTCCGCTCGGCCGTCGGGTCGGGGATAGAAGTCCACGTGATGGGCTTGAGTCCAGCCGCCAGCATCCTGGCGAACGACTGCTGAAGCTGCTGGTTGCGCGGCATGACAATCTGGAAACGCCGACACTGGCACCCCCGCTTCACGCAGGGTGCCTCCGGCTCGTTCCACTCGTGCCACAGCTCTTCGTGGCCACATCGAAGGTCATGGCAGACGTCACGCAAGGCCGCACGCCTTGAGGATCCGCTGGCGGAGGACCTGGTCGTGGCCGGGTTTGCCGTCGACAGACTGGATGATGCGCGCGGCGAGCTCCGGCTGGATGCCGAGCGCGAAGGCGCCGCTCCGGTAGTCGAGCGCCAACCGGGAGCCGACGAGGTCGTTCGCGACGGCGCAGATGGGGCAGACCTCGGTGAGCCATCCCGTGATGGGGCGAGCCCACCGTCGGATTCCGCCGTTATTCAGGTGCCACTCGTCACGCCTCGTGAGACGGCGGAGCTCAGCGAAGAACTCCTCCTCCAGCATGGTGGCGCCGATCTTCATGGGCTACTTGAGCGGGGCCCTCACGCAGAGAGCCCCGCTCGCTCCTTTTTTTACCGCTGACCGAAGTTGGTCAACTCGTCGCGACCGGCGCTCGACAGCACGTAACCCTTGCCCTTCATGCACTGCACGTAGTCGGGAAGCTGGAACTCTAGCCCGCTGTAGGTGAAGGAGCCGTCCTCTTTGCTCCGCACCGTGATGTCCCCGAAGGGGTCGCAGGCGCGGGAGTCCGCATGCACCTGCTCTCGGTCACGGCCGACGCCGTTCTCCACCGTCCAGGTGTACGCGCTGGAATCCGACACCGATGCGCCCATCGCTGCGGGAGCGCTCACGCTCACGCCGCCGCCGTGCCCGCCGTGCCCGCCGTGGCCGCCGTGCCCGCCGTGCCCGCCGTGGCCGCCGTGGCCGCCGTGCCCGCCGTGCCCGCCGTGGCCGCCGTGGCCGCCGTGGCCGCCGCCGTGGCCACCGTGGCCGCCTTCACCCCTCGCCTCGGCGAGCCCGGTGCCCAGCATCGCGAGTGCCATAAACACCGCTACCACCATCGCTACCACCTGCTTCGCCTTCCGCATTGCTTGTCGCCCTCCCCTTGTGTGGTTGAAAGTCCGGCGGCCAACGGCCGCTCGGTTGGGCGGGGAGTGAGCCCCGCCGCAGTCGCTAAGTATTCAGCGATCCCTGCGGCGACGCTGCCGGTTGGGTTTTCCGCTGCTTCTTGAGTTCTTGGATCTGCTCGACCTGGACACGCGCGAAGCCGGCCGTGGCCCCGAGCTTCATCCAGTCTAGCGGCGTGAGCGTCTTGCCCTGCGAGACAGCCGACAGCATAAGGATCACCTCGTCGAGGGCCTTGAGGGCCTCCTGCTTGTGATTGATCTGGGCCGGACCTCGCTTCATGGCTTATCCACCCCGAGCAACCGCGCCACTTGCTCAAGGATTTCACGGTTGGCCTCCGGCTTGAGCGGAGCTAAGTCGGCGGCGATTTGCTGGGCGTGCTTGGCCACGGCCATCCGACGCTGCACATCGTCCGGTATCTGAACGAAGAACCGGTCCCACCAGGTGCGGTCGCCCGCCTGCTTGTAGGTCAGAATCGTTTCGGTGCGCTCCATCATGCTGGTCTCCTTTCACGCTGGTCAAACTCGCTGCGCCCTTCGTCGATGCAGTCCCCGCAGAATCGGCCACGGTGCCTGCCGCGGCGTCGCTTAGGCGGGATAGGGTTGACCCCGCACCGCCGGCATATGCCGGCCGGCGCAGGCGGGTCTGGCACTTCGGCTTCGGGCGGCATGTTCAGTACCCCGCCGTGCCCGACCGGACAGGACCAGGTGCCTGGCTCCTGTCGGTCCAGTGAGAAGTGGGTGGTGACAGGTTGGCCGCACCGCTCGCGCGGGCACCGCTCTGGCACCACCGGCGTCCCAACGAAGCGGACGTTAGCGAACCCCATCGGCCACCCCCCGGCAGACGAGACGGGTCCGGGTCCAGCGACCTTCATCGGCGATCGTGAGCCAGCCCACATGCGGCAGGGCCAGCGCCGCGATCGCCTCGCCCATGACGGACCGCTCGGCCACAGCTCGGGTGGCCATCGCCCGCGCGAACCGTCGGCATTCCACCTGGCCGGCGAACCGGCTGAGGAAGAAGGCGTGCTCAATAAACTGCGGATCCGGCACGGTGCTGCCGTCCCGACCCCAGTCCACCACGTGGTAGAGACCCCACGGGTACGGCTTGGTCGCGAGGGTATCTTCGGTGCCCGGCGCCGCCCAGACTATCGAGGCGGTCAGCCAGATCAGGAATGCGAGCCAAGCGGCGGCGCCGACCAGCGCTCTCATTTGATCCGGCAGACCATCTGCCCGTTTACCACCGCGCCCCCGCTCCGAAGAGCAGGGCGTACCAGCCCGCTGCGAGACCGAACATCGTCTTGGTCAGGACCCACGCCCAGTCGGCCGAGAGTACCCCGACCCAGAAGAGCGCGATGAAGATGGCGTCCCACATGAGGGTCCCGAGGAAGACGCCGGTGGCCATTCCTCCCACCCCATGGCGGTCATCTGCCTCTACCGTGGTAGAGGGACGCTTACACATGGCTGCGAACTCCGGCCGCCCGGGTCGGGATGAAGAGACATCCGGCTTGCCTGGCGGCGTGTGTCACGGCAGCGTAGACGCCGCTCGAGCGCGCGATCTCACCGGCTTTGACCCTAGCCCAGACATCGGCCTTGAGTACCTCGGCCGTGACCGGGCGCGGGCAGCTCATACCGCCGTTCTCCAGCGCCATCAGTACCCCGGCGAAGAGTCCCTCATGGAACTCTCGCGGCATTTGGGCGAGCTCGGCCAGGGTGGTGCTGCCGATGGACTGCGCGGTAACGGGAGCGACCACCACGAGGATTAGGAGCGCAGCGACCAGGGGCTTCATGACGCGCCCCAGCTTTCCTCGATGGGCACCGCCTCGCCTTTGCACGTCCGGAACGTCGTATCGCCGCACCAGAATTCCTCCCGGAAGGCCCGGATCTCTGCCACGGGGTCATGCCCGGGAAGACCAACGTGCCGGCTGAGGTACACACCGAGCAGGGCGCGGTAGGCCTCCTCCACGGCGTCGGCGTGCGGAACCCCCCAGCCGAGCTCGAGGATCCGAACGGATTCGGTGTTGGCCGCGATCTCGCAGGCGAGGCGCTGCTGATAGCAGAAGCTCCCAGTCCTGTTGAAGCCCTGGGGCGGGAGGATCAAGTGGCCGAGCACCCAGTGGCCGAACTCGTGAGCGAGGAGCCACCGCCGGGCCCAGTGGTCCGTGTCCAGCAACCCCGGGCTGAGCCGGAACAGATTCGCCCAGCCGCTATAACTCGCCCCGCCCCCCTCACTGGACTCCTCGACGACGATGCGCGGCAGGATCGGTCGGCACCGGCCACCCCAGATGCAGAAGCGGCCATACCGCTCGGCTGCGGCTACCCGCTCCATGGCCGGGCGCAGGTCCTCCGCCAGCACCAGGAGCCGAGGGTCGTTGGCGTACTCGTTCGGGATCACCGTGCCGGGCCGGAAGACGCTCCCGGCGCACCCGCTGAAGGTAAGGACGAGGAGCGCAGCGACCAGGGCCTTCATCCTTCGAGTGTCCTGTCCATCCGGTCTTTCAACAGGTCGGCCGCCAACTGCACGTCGAAGTACGAGTCGATGGGGTCCTTCTCGATGGCAGCCCGGAGGATGTCCTTGGTCAGGTTGTGGATGGTCGGATCGGTGAGGGCGTCTTGGATTCCGTTGTTCATCGCTCGGCTCCTTTGCGTGAGAGGCGGGCGCTCGCCGGCGGGCTTCAGCATCGCGGGCATCCGGCGATATCCAGCCCGAGGGCGTACATTCCCACCAGCACCGCGCCGCCGATCAGCAGCGCCTTCACGGTTTCGACTATCTGCCACCGCATCTCGGCGCTCATCACTTCCCTCCGCCGACCAGCGCACTCGGCACACTTCATTGAGGGCATGACCTAGAACCCGCAGATCACGAATCCTGCTCTCAGGAAAAGAGTCAGGACGGTCAGCCACCCGATGAGGTACGTCATGCGACAGAACCAATCCCACACCTCCGCTAGGCGTGTCATCATGGTTACTCTGACTCCTCTGACTCCTCTCCACCCGTGCAAACGACCCTAGTCACGTAGCCCACGTGAGCCGGGATATACTCCTCCCTGCGCTCGATGCGGCACGCGGCCGGGAGATACCCGTTCACCGAGAGATGGAGAGACTCTCCGAAGAGATCCAACACCCTCACGTCGACCCACGAGGGCACGAAAATCGCCCTTGTCCTTGATTGAACGTGGCACTCCTCCCCAGTCAGGAGGCCCGGACTACTCGTCAACCGACTATTACTCATATATGGGTGACGAGTAGAAGGCTAACGCGAGCAGCGCGATGAGAGCCAGGACGTTAAGCCAATACTCTAGGCGCGAATTGCGTCTCATCCATTGTCCTCCACGTCGACCGGCGATTGAGCGATCTCGAGCCTTTTTGGTGATCTTTGACATTCGGCCGCGCATCCGTACCGCCGGCAGTAGACACAAATTTCGCTCCCGTTCTCTAGGTCATGCTTCCACGTGTTGCTTGATGCCTTCCGTTTGCAACATGGACATGTGATCCAGAACATCACTTGGCCTCCATTCCGCCGTGGTTGATGCCCAGGACGGCGATTATCTTCATGGTGGCCTCCTTGCCGGGGATCGGTGTGGTGTGTCTCATCACATTGTCAGTATGCCAACCGGGTTGACATTCTGTCAACGATTATTTTAGGGGCCGGCGGGGGGCTGTTTGGCGAGGGCTTTGGCGATCCGGCGGAGGTAGCGGATCGATAGTGTCTTGAACGGGTCCTTGCGGTAGGCCATGGCGTAATCCTGCTCCTGCCCGCCGTGGTCGTACAGGAACCTGGCGATCAGGAACCCGGCGGCCTCGACCACGACCGGGCCGATCGCGGCGGTGGCGACTGACACCCACTTCGGCAGGCCGAGGTATATGGCATAGGCGCCGATGGCGGCGGCCGGCATGATCCATGTCCGGACGAGCTCGACCCAGAAGGCCCCTTTGCTGCGGAGGTGCTGGAACCGGCCGGCGGCGGTGGCGAGGCGGTGGAGCCGGCTCACGCGCGAATGACCTCCATGAGCCGGTGCCCGAGATAGGCCACCACGGGGACCGTGACGGCATTCCCCAAGGCCTGATACCGCTGGCTATCGTGGCACGTGCAGGCCAGCGCGGCGGCGTCCGGGTCAGCGGCGTAGGCATCGAGCGGCTGGCAGAGACACGTCCAGCCATCCGTGAATCCCTGGAGTCTTTCCGCCTCCACGGGGGTCAGCCGACGGACTGTCGCCGTTTTCGTTCTGCCCAGGTCTCGCGGAGATGACAACCGCGACAGAGCCGCGCCAAGTTCTCCGGCGAGTTGTCCCGCCAATTGCCATTCTTGTGATGCACGTCGGAGGCATTCGGTTTTCCACATTCGGAGCAGGGCCCGGGCGGGATGATCTTCCTCGCGTGGTAATGTGCCGTCATCCAGCCATGATCGGATTTGACTGGCCGTGCATCGAAGTTTTTCGCCATGCAAGAACGATTGCAGAACCGCCTCCGCCTCCGGTTGAAGTGAATCAAGGACTCTCGCTCCCCATTCCTCAAAGGCTTCCGCTCCAACCGCGTTCCGCACTCGATGCAGTACCGTTCGGGCGTAGGCTTCAAATGTGCTGGCATCGTCTCCTCTGAACGCGATGGCCGGCGGGTGAGCCCCCGCAGCGAGCGGATGACACGGATCGCCCGGCTTCGGGTTGTTCCGGTTCAGCTGAGACGTGATCTGCGTGGTGTCGAACGCGATCAGTGGTATCCCACGCCCCGTGCCGTCCTCGCTGGCGTCGTGGCCCTCGCCGGTCAGGGCGTGGGTGACGTGATGACCGCCCTGAGCCTCGTTGTCGTCAGGGCCACCTAAGTCGTCCTGTCCGGAGGGGATAGAGCTGGTGATTGCGCGATCGAGGTCAACGCCGACGCGAGCTGCTCGGGCAATACCCGCCCCCGCTTCGCCGCCCGCCTCAGAATTCCCGCCGCCGCCCTCGAAGAGAGCGAGTACCGCTGAGACACCTGCTTCTGTAGGACGTGCGAAAGCGCGACACGTTGCGGCTTCGGCCGCATCGAGAAGAACCCCAGCGCGGTCGCGCCAAGTCGCCTCGACAAAGAGATCATCAGTCAACCGATCCAGCGAGTCGATACACGCCAAGAGCGCGGTCAAACTCAACGACGCCGCGTTCCAGCAGTGCGGGCACGAGCCGCTCAAGGCTTCGATGAGCGCGAAGGTGGTCAGCGTTGCCTCGGCACAGATACAGATTGTCTCGGCGGTTGTCGTGCTTGACCAGGTTGATATGGTGGACGCGCTCGGCGCCGTCCAGAGATCGCCCCAGAGCCTCTGCCATGACCTCTCGGTGCTGATACCGTCGTCCGCTGCGCCCTCCACCACCCTTGATGACGTGCCCTTTCCCCCACTTCGGGATAGCCCAAGCTGATGGGATTCTGATGGACACGCCCAGCTTTCCGGCTCTGACTTTGACTGCATTCTGCGTTCGGCCAATAGATCGAGCAACTGCGGCCACATCGATGGTGCCTGCGAGGCGGCGTAGGTGCGCATCCTCCGAAGGAGACCAGTGACGGCGGGTAAACTGCCCCCGCTTCCAGAGTCCAGAGGTGCGGTTCCTGAGGGCGGCCCTAGTAACTCCCAGGCATCTAGCAAGCTCTGCGCTACCACAGCAGCGAGCGTGACGCTGGAGAAATGCGTCGGCTTCTGGAGTCCAGAGGCGGCGTCCACGCCGATGAAGAATAGGCGCCGCCTCCGCTGCGGTACACCGAAATGCTGAGAGTCGCACTCTTCTACCTCCGTGAGGTATCCCGCTTCGTGAAGCGCGTCCAGAATGAGGTCAATGTCGGCCCCTCCGTTGGAGGACAAAAGTCCCGGCACGTTCTCCAGGAGCAGAAAGGGCGGTCGCACGTCTTTGGCGATGCGGACGATCTCCCAGAAGAGGCCGCTCCGTTCACCGCCGAGTCCGGCGCGCTTCCCGGCGACAGAGAGGTCTTGGCACGCTTCACGGGAAGCCCCCAACGATCATGTCGATCTTGGGAGCTTCCTGTGGCACCTCCTTCCGCACGGCCTGATGGCCTTGGTGCATCGCCTCACCGTCCAAGGTTGTGACATCGTCCCATCGCTCGACGCCGGGCCATCGGGCGGCGAGGACGCGCTGGCAGAAGGGGTTGATCTCGACTTGCCCGACGGGCAAAAACCCGGCTCGCTCGAGCCCGAGATCGAATCCCCCGATTCCGGCAAAGAGGGAGAGGAACCGGGGGCTATTCACACCAGAGCAACACAGAGCCACAAGCCGTATACCCCTGGGTACGACATTCCTTCATCGGGTGATAACAGAGCCGCGAGACGGATATGTGAACTCCCACTCAAGATCTGCCTCAAGGTTCTCCAGGGAACCCGGCTCAGGATGGTAGATCGTCTTGTAGATTGGGAGGGCCGCCAAGATCAACTCGCTGCCATCGGCCCATTCTAGGATTTGCTCTTCTCCGCCGCGCCGGGTTGCGTTCTCGGCAAACCTGAGCCCCTTGATGATCTGCCCTTCGAGACAACGCTGAAGGGCGTCAGGTGGCCCGAGGGTCTCATCTGCTGATCTGCCTGATGCGAAGTGGCGACGGCGGCTCGGCGTCCATATCTTGGGTTTCTGAATCATCCGCCACATCAGAACTGCACGGTATTTCTTGCTGTCTTTACTCCGAGCACCGAACACCATCCAGCGTTCTCCGTCAGTCAACTCAAACCCGAATCCCCTGGACCCGGTCGGCCCCGTTGGGAGATAGTGGAGCACGGCTAGCTGTTTGCCCTCGAGGGCCTGGACGAGGACCTTAAGTTTTTCGGGGCGCTCGGCTGGGCGGAAGTCTCCACCGCTGCCCGGAAGGAGTGTGGCGTCACTCATAGAGCACACGGCTCACGCGCAGGCCGTTCAGCCCTAGCTGTCTAGTCAACCTGTTGCCCTCGCGGGTTCCGTGTTGGCTTCGCCGGTTCCCGCAAGCCCCGGACTTGAGTCCGGGGTGGTTGACAGATCCGTTCCGACATTGACAAGGATCCGGACCCCCTCGTTCTGTCGGTCGATCTGCTGGCCCTTCAGGATCAGGTGACCGGAGTGGCTGAAGGGCTTATCGGAATGGATGATCCCGGAACTCACCAGCGCGTCGACATGCGGCTTCAGGGCTGCGCCCAGCCCATCCTCGTCGAAGAGATTGAAGGTATTGGCAATCATTCTAATGGTCTTGGGGGTTATCGGGTCGATCTTGTTGTAGCGGTAGCCGCTGGAAAGAACGAACGCTTCGACGCGCTGACGCCAGGCCTTGCGATATCCAGCCCTCTTTCGCCAGCTGCCCTGGGACCCGTTGTCCTGGCGGCGCACCTTGCCGGGGACGAAAACGGTGAGGATGCGCGCGCCTTCAGGCATCTTTCAGCGCGGCGAGCGGCACGTAGAGTCGTGCCCCTGCCCGGATGTGGGCCAAGGTCCCGCGCTGGATCTTGACCCAGACGGCTTGTCTGGAGACGCCCTGGAGTCGGGCGACCTCGCTGACGGTGACGTAGTCCTTTCCGTCGATCTTGTGGATCATGGCCGGCCAGTTCTTCTTCGTGGGCATCGGGTCAACGGTAGCCGCATGTTGTCAAGATGTCAACCGGTCTGGGTCTCCCCCGGTCAAGAGTGAAAATGCGCGCGATTTTTCCGAATACGGCACTCATCGCCCGACCGGAACCCCGCCTGTGGTGGTGGGTCGGCGGCGTCTCACTTACAACCGAGGTAGCATCCGTATCTAGTCTTTGGTGTGGCAGGAAACGGCGTGCTCATTGCCGCACGGGCTAGGCTTGCGGTAGGGAAAACCCTGCCCATCAGAACGTCGTCTCGTGGGTGGCTTCACCCTCTGGCGACAGATGGATGAAGCCTGACCTATCGCCCTGTCGGACGTAGAATCCGCAGGGCAAGGGCGGATCGCTGGACACCGGAACCAAGTGGATCTTGTCCAGCCCGTCTGGCGCGTTGTCGGCAAGGTCGTGGCACCGGCGACAGAGCGGAAGGAGACCGCCAGGATCACCTTTCGACGGATCTCCGATTGAATCCCGCCCCCCCTGACTTCTTTTCGGGCAGTGTTGGGCATCGAGGATACCAGCACGGCGGCACCATGGAATCGCACAGCGATGCTCGTGGCGTGCGAAGAGCTTCACCTTGAGTGCCCGCCATTCGGCTGGACCCACGCTGGGCCTACCGGCCACGGTGCCTTGGTGTCCAGTGCGGCGTGAACGGAGGCGACCAGTCCGGCGGAGCGTGGTCCGGCGCATCGGTCGGGAGCGCCTCACGCCTTCTTCTCCTTCTCGCGGTACACCCCGACGGCGGCTAGCTCCTGCTCGCCGAGGTTCACCAGGACCAAGAAGATTGACACGGCATTCACGCTCCCGGCGATCTTGGATAGCTCACGGAACACCCACTCGGTCCGGTCGTGTTCCTCCGGTGGCACCTGGTTGAGGATCTGCCGGAGAAACCTGGAGCCCGGATGCTCCTGTGCCGGCAGCCCCCGGTGCGGGGCCCCCAGCCGTTCGGAGACCATGCTCTGGACGGCATCCTCGGTGGCGGTCTTGGCGAACTCGGCCGCCTTCCGCCATTCCCCAGGAGCCTCCTCAAGGATCGGGGCCAAGGCCGCCGCCTTGTGCGAGCCGAGCTCTACCATGGCAGCGCGGGCCTCGGCCTGCTCTGCGGCTGGGAGCTTCTCGATCGCCTCGAGGATGGTGAACCGGCGGCGAAGGGTCCGGTAGGACAAGCCGATCCGCTGCTCGAAGTAGTCTCTCGCATCGACGAAGCCGAAGCGGGTGTGCCACTGCTCCTGCATGGCGGTCTTCGCGAGCTCGCAGAAATCTAGATAGTCGGTCTCGATCCGCTTGGCCAGTTGCTGGAGCTTCAGGTCGCCCTCGATCCATGGGTCGAGGGCCGGTAGGGCATCGTTCCTCGTGGCCTCGATGGAGGTTAACGCATCGGGCGCCTGCTGCGATGCGAGCGAGCCGTAGTTCTTGGCCTTCCGGTTACGCGCCATCAGTCACCAGCCCCGAATCTCCCGGGCGACGGTGCCCATGCTGCGCCGGGTGTTCATCGCGGTTGTCTGGATGTAGCGGTGGGCCTCCTGCTCCGTGAACCCGAGCTCGGCCTGCATCTTCCCCTTTGCCCGGCCAATGTCCTTCGCGTCCTGGAGTTGGCTGCGGAGGCTCATAGTCTGGTCGGCGGCGAAGGTCTCGAGCGAGTCGGCGATATGCTCGCACGTCTCGCAGGACTCCATCGGATGGTGTAGCCGGTCCTGGCCTGGCGTCTCAAGCTGCACGTCCTTGGCGACCTGGAACGGGCACGCCTCGCCAGCCTTCCGGAGGGCGGCTATCCGGGCGGCCGTGATCGACTTGCTCACTTTCGCACCCCTGTCCCCTTGATGACCTTGATACCTGGGATATTCGCGTGATCCTTCAGGGCCTTGACCACCCCGCCGATCTTCTTCAGGTCTGGGATCAGGTACTCGCGCGGGATCTTCCCCTCGTCCTCGATCTCAAAGTCGTAGGTCGTGGTGAAGGCCGACCCTTGCACCTTCGGGGCTGGCGGCGGCGGCGGCGTGAATACCACCACAGCAGGCGGGGTGACTGGCGCGACTACGACCGGAGTCTCCGCGATCACCTTGGCTTGGATCGTGTTGCCTGCGGCGCGGGCGGCCTCTGCCGCAGCAGCCCGCTTGGTCTCTGCTTCGACTCGGAGTCGGGTCTCCTCCTCGGCAGCTAGGCGTCGCGCCTCGGCCTCGGCGGCACGCTGGGCGGCCGCTGCGGCGGCGTGGGCCTCATCAATCTTCCGCTGCTGCTCGTTCGCGTAGTACGCCATGCTCCCGGCCTTCGGTGCACTCCGCGTCCCGCCCTCGCCGTACTTGAGGATCTGCTCGGCCTCCTCGGCCTTGGTGGTCAGGAGTTTCTTCTGCCCGACAGCAGTCTTGTGGGCCTGGTAGGCGGCAGACACGATCGGGTCCATGATCTTATCCACCTCGCCGAGATACCCCTTGATGGCCTGAAGGAGTGCATTGGCCGCCTCGAGGGTTGTCTGGTCGATGACCTGGAGGTCTTCGGCGCGGGCGACAAGGGCGAGCCCCTGTTCTTCGGTGTCGCTGAGCTCTGCCTGCATATAATCTTCCTCCTTCCTAGTATTGGCGTCTACGGCTGTTCACGATCAAATTGATCTCTTTGCCTTGGCCCTGAAGACAACGAGGGCGGCCAAAAAGAGCTGATCGGTGGCGGCGTCAGGGGTGAGGCTATACAGCCGGTATGTCCCGTCCTTTCGGAGGTGTACCCCGAAACACTCATTGACCGGCGTCTCTGGATGGCGAGCATTCCACGCGAGCTTGTATCCGGCCAGCTGAAGCCGGACGTACTCGTCGTCGAAGCCACTGGTCGCCTTCCAATCCAGGAGCGCCAGCCCGGCAACCCCTCGGATCCGGCCGATCCTGTCAGGATGCCCCACATACTTCCACACCGGGTGAACCACCTCGATCTCAGAGTGCACCGGCTCATGCTCAGACTCCTTCAGGAATCTGAGATAGGCATGGAACCCACCGAGCCATTCTGGGTGCAAGCTGTCCTGGTCGAGCGTCCCCTTGTGGAAGTAGTGGATGGCGGCATGTAGCGCGGTCCCGCGCATGCGGGCCCATTCGAGCACGTCGGGCTTGACACGGCTCAGGTCCGGGCCGAGACCGACCCCAGCGAGGATCTCGGTCACACGCTCCATCACTCGATCCCGGCCATCTCCAACATGCGAATGGTATACCGCTCAGCCTGCTCCTCGGTGAGGTCGGCCCGGTGCTCGACCCCGAATTCCTTGACGAGAACCTCGCGCAGCTTGGCGGCTCCGTACTTCTTCCCTACCTTGTGGCAGATGTCGAAGAGGTAGACCATCTGCTTTCGGGTGATCCCGGCCGTCTCGAATTGCTGCTTGCCGATGGAGAACTTCACGGTGCGGGCGGGGACGGGTTGCCCGGCGGGCAAGTCGGGCAAGTCCGGCTGTTCGGCTTTGTCATCCTGTTCACGAGCCGTGAACATGGCCTGTTCCTGAACTGGTTGCCCGGCGGGCAAACTCCATTGGCCTGGCTGCTCCCCATCGTTCCCTGGAACAATTTGGCCGCCCGCCGCCGCCTCACTCCCGGACTCCCCCGACGACGTCGGAGACGCTGGCGTGCTGTCCTGCGACGGGGGCGCATCGGCGGTGACCGGCGCGTGCTCTGCCGGACCGGCCGGGGTATCATCGGCTGACGGCTGCTTCTCCCGCGGCATCATCTCGGCGATCCGATCCTCGATGGTCTGGCTGCCGACCGGCTTTGGCTCCGCAGATGCGATGTCTCGCACCTCCTCCTCTGAGTACACCATCTGACCGAATACGTCCGGGCAGTAGCGACGTTGCCCGCGGGTCATGGCGCGGGCGAAGAGCAGGTCGGATGGATAGGTTTGCCAGGCGCTCCTCTCTTTGATTAGCCCGGCCCGCCTGGCTTCCTCGATCGTGAAACTCGCTCGGCCCTCGGTTCGCCATTCGTTATTCGGCTTGATGAAGCGGAGGAACTCAATTTCACATTTACTATCCGAACTCTCCATGATCTTGTAGTCGTAGATGCCGGACCGGCGGATCTGGGTGGCGATCAGCGTCGCCTGGAGCCCGATGTGCCCGTTATGCACGTAGATGTGGCGCATCGACGCGATGGTCGGGAAGCCGAGTTCGCGGCCAGCGAGGATCTTCACTACCCCTTGGGCCACGCTCTCGGTGTTCGGGAAGAAGCCGCTTTGGACCATCACAGTCGAAAGGGTCATCAAATCGAGCCCGGTACTCGCATCGATCGACTGGGCCAACGCCGCCCTGGCTTCGGATGCTGCCTTGGATACTGGATCCGTCATGGCCGTGTCTCCTGAACTTTGCTGTCATTCCTGGCATGTTCGTGATCGGAATAGCGGCCACTCCGCATCGGGCACCTCTGGCCCTGGCCCCTCTTGAACCAGCGGCAGATGATGCCTCGGCAATGCTCGGCGGCGTGGGCGCTGTGCCACTCTGAGTGGCCATATGGCCGGTCTTTCCGCTTGCATTTGATCCGGCCCTTCATCCGGCGAGCCTCGCCTGGTGCTGGATCTGTGCCTGTGCCTTGTGCTCGGCGCATATGCCGTGGCTGATGCTCGTGGCGTCGTTGGCCTCGAGCGCGAGCAGCGCGAGCTCGGCCGGTGTCCCGTCGAGGATGGTCAGCGTAGGCGGCTGGTCGCCGAGACACCAGGCGCAGATGCTGGGAACGTGGCTCACGCCAGCCTCCATTCGACCATACCCAGTTCCGGATTCATGTAACCCCCATAGCCCTTTGCATGGAGTATCAAGTCGGTGAGGTCTCTGGCGGCCCCCTGTCCGCCGCTCTTGAGGCTCACCCAGTCCGATGCTGCGAGGATCTCCGGCCTAGCGTTCGCTGGTGCCGCCGCCACGGCCGCCAGCTGCATGCACGGCAGGTCGATTAGGTCATCCCCCATAAAAACGATCTTGTCCCACGGAATCCCGGTCTGTTCGACGGCGGCCTTCTTGGTCGGCCGACCATCCTGGCCATCGCAGTTCTGCATGAGGAAGGTGACCTTGAGGGCCCGGGCCTCGTCGCGGATACTCATGGTTCTGTTCATGGTGCACCATGCGACCATCACTGCCCCGGTCTCGATCAGGGTCCGGATCCCATGGCCGTCGTGGGTGTGAAAGAACAGGACCCGCTCGGCGCCGACGTATCCTATCCGACCATCTGTCAGCACTCCATCGACATCAAACACCACGAGGCTAACGGTAGCTAAGCAGCGATCGAGTTCCTGCGGGCTGAGCCGACTTCTAGTGCAGTATGTAGCCTGTGGTTCGCTCATTGTGCCATGCTCCGGCACATACTTCGCCGCGAACCTCTCTGCAGGGTCACTACGCCATCCCTTGGCTGGCATTGTCTTGAGTGGCGTAGAGACTCTTCGCCCACGCCTGCTCTCGCAGGGTGACGAAGAGGGACTGCAAGACATCCGGACTCGGGATCTCGTAGGTGACTTCGCGGGTATTACCGTTAGAGGCGGTAGCGACAATCCGGATGGTGTTCATTGGCCATCCTCCGGAATCCATCCCTCTACATCCCGGTGGACAATCCCGACGAATTCCCGGAGCCCCGCTAGCCTCCGAGCCTCAGCCAGCTCTACGGCGTCTGCTAGTGTGTCAGCGGCGGCGACCGTCCTAGTGTAGCCAGTAGGACCGACTGAGACGACTTCGTATTGGACAGGCATTATTACATCCCCCTCTTATCCCCCTTGGCCGCGAGGATGGCGGCGCGGGCTTGCTCCTGTTCTTTCCAGTCCTGTGCCTGATCGCTACCAAAGTGGTCATCAAGGCGCGCTACTAACCCCTCCAATGCCTCTAGCAATGCAGGCGCGGCAGTAATCAGGTACACATCGGGGCGCCAAGAGATAGCTCCCGGCTGGACGACCGTCCCCTTTTCCGTGTCAATCTGCACCGTGCGCTCCCGCTTGTTCTCAACCGCTTTCCAGGGTCCCGGGGTGTGTTGGCTCATGACCTTCCTGGGCGGGAGCGGGGCCAGCAGCCGATCCTTCAAGTCCTTGTCTGTCGTCATGTCGTCGGCCTCCTTGCCGGTGGAATTCATCGCACCTTCAGGCTATTCGATGGTTGACGCGTTGTCAAACGTCTTTCTTCTGGCGCCTGGCCCGGTCCCGCAGTTTCTTGATGGCGGTCTCGGCCCGCTTGCGCTTGGACTCCCACCGCTTCAGGGCGGCGAGCGTGGTGGCCAGTCGGTCGGTCGGGCCGGGCCGGCGCGGCGCCGAGACCTTCGGGCGCAGCGTCCCGCTCAGCCACCCCTTCTTCACCACGTAGGCGACCATCTCGGCCTCGAGTTCGGCGTGCCACGTCCCGTGGTTCTTCGCGTTGGGAGCCATCGCGGACCAGACATCGTGTGAGATGTCGTGGACCATCCGGCGCCACCCCCGGTTGAGCGAGTCGCGGAACCTCGACGTGGGGGTCGTGACCCAGGCGCGGCTGACCCGGATCGCGTGGCGGGGACCCTTGAAGTGATTCACCAGCTTGCGGGCGGCCCGCTCGGCTTCGGCCCGCGTCAGGACTCCGGGGGTCGTCGCTGGCCATGCGTTGTTGACGTTCTCGTAGGGAGTCATGCGGCCGCCTTTTTCTTGGCCATCGTTGAGCCTCCTTGCTCTGGGGAGTTTACGCTTTCACCTTACCCGACGGTTGACGCCGTGTCAACCCCTACCCCCCCCTCTCTCTCTACCTTGAGGGTCTCCGGGAGGTCGGCGAGCTTGCCCACCCAGGAGCCGTTGCTCCACCAGAACCAGGCGGCCTTCAGGCTGTCCAGGGTCGCCCGGTCCGGCTTCTCGGCGAAGGTCACCACCGCGTAGTCGCTGCCGTTGGCCGTCTTCACGTCTACCCCGCCGGCCGCCTCGGCCCGAGCGGCGTTGGCCTCCCTGGCCTCTATGCTCTTGATCCGCTCCTTGAGCCGGCTGATGTTGCCGTTCAGGTTGGTGAAGAAGTACCCAGGGAAGACCGGCAACCCGGTCTTCTTGTCGCAGTGGTAGGGGCTGTATTTCAGGGTCTTGAGTAGCTCGGCCTTGTCGTCGTCCGTGAGCTGGATCCCGGCCGCCGTCAGCCTGGCCTCGAACACGGGCCCCTTCCGGATCTCCTTGTTGATCGCCTTCCGCCGGTCCCGCTCGGCCTCGAGCCCGGCGATCTTGGCCGTGATGGCCTCGACTGCGTCGGGGTCGTCGCTGAAGATCGATCGCTCGATGGCGTGGGCCAGGCCGTCGGCCTTGGCCTCGTGGTGGGTGGCCATCTCCCGGTGTCCGAACGCCTTCTCGGTCCTGGCGATCACCCGAGCCCGCTCCGGGATGTGGCCGGGTTGCGTGTTGAAGGCGATGTCGCCTTCGAATGGCTTGTTTCGGGCGTCGAGTCCGGCCGCCTTCGATCGCCGCCCGGCCGCCCACTCCAGCCGCTTCGCTACCTTGTTCTCCAGTCGCTCTCGCCGCGTCATTGTGGCCTCCTTACTCGTCGTAGGCAATGTGCCCCATGCCGTGGTTATAGGTCCCGGGCCCCCAGGTCTCCAGGGTTCCGACCGCTCCCTTGCCCCAATGAGCCGGCGCCCCAGGAGCGTAGTCGCCACCGATGGGGGTCAGGCCGGCTGCCCGGATCAGGGCTTCGGCTTCGGCCTTCGTCTTCACCCGGGCCGGGAACTTCGGGGCCGGGAGCTTGCCGCTTCGGATTAGATCGGCCGCGGCCGCGGTTGACTTCATTGTCCGGGGCCCTCCTTGGCCCACCTTCAGCTTACTCGATGATTGACACTTTGTCAACACACCCGGCGCAGATTTCGCGACCCGCGGCTAGAAGTACGCCGGTCCGCTCAGGTTGCTCAGCATGATCGGCTCGTCTCGATCGACTCTCATCAGTAGAGCGCGGCCGCGGATGTCCAGGTCAGGGGGTGCGGCCCCGTCCACCTCTGGCGCCTTCCAGGCAATGTCACCTGTGCCGAGGATTTGCCCGGCGGGCAACCAGCGGGCGGCGACCGCCGACTTCCGGAGCTTTTTCTTCGAGGCCATCTCACAGGGTAGCGGCTGTTCGAGGAGGCGACTACCTAATGCTGCTTCCACTTTTCTTATGTCCCGGACCAGCCGACGCAGGCCCTCCGGCTCGAGGCTCGCGGCGTGATCGGGTCCGGGCATCGTCCGGTCGAGCGTGAAGTGGCGCTCCACGATGCAGGCGCCCAGGGCCACCGCCGCGACGGAAATCACCAACCCCTTCTCATGTCCGGAAAATCCAACGGGTACACCGTAGTTCTGAAGCCACGTGATCCGTCGGAGATTGGTGTCCTGATTGTCGACAGGGTAGCCGCTGACGCAGTGGAGCAGCGCCAGGTCCCTGGTCGCCCGTCGGGCAGCCAGGGTATCCACGGCTCGATCGATCTCGTGCTCGGTCGCCATGCCGGTCGAGAGGATGATCGGAAGGCCACACTCTCGCGCTACGCCCAGAAGGTGCTGGTGGTTCAGGTCGCAGGACGGAATCTTGATCGCGTCGATCCCGACGGACTCGACCAGCCAGATCAGGCTGGGCACGTCGAAGGCGCTGGCGAAGAACTTGACCTTCAAGTCCTTGGCTATCTTCCGGAGGTGCCCCCACTCAGGCCCACCTAATTCCAGCTTAGCCCGGTGCTCCCCGTAGGTCCGGCCGAAGCTGTTCCGGTGCTCGTAGGGCGCGGCCAGTGCGGCTGCGGTCAGGCCGTGCTTGGGGCTTCTTTTCTGTAGCTTTACTGCATCGACTCCGCATGCCACCGCCTTCCGGATCAACTTCTCTCCGATCTCCACGTCGCCTTGATGGTTGAGCCCGATCTCAGCCACGATGAAGCACGGGTCGAGTGGACCGATGCTGCGGTCTCCAATCTTCATGCGATCCTCCCGGGCCCCCAGTGGTGGGCCAGCGCCAGCCGCTCTGCCTCTGCCCAGTCCTCCTCGGTGTCAAGATCGACCGATCGACTGGCCGGGCTAATCCACGGCTTTATTACTGCCCCCTCCATGCTACCGGCCTTGATGGCCCGGTACCTGACCGCATCTATGAATCCAGTTGGGTAACATACTGGATCTAAGTCCTGCCCGGGATGATTCGCCCGATGATCGCTGGTGTACGGTATCAACATGTGGGAAGACCATAGATACATTTTCTGCGGCGAGGACTGGATGCGCCTGACCGAGCGGACCGAGTCGGCGGTCGGCTGCGCCTGGAGCGCCTGCACGACCGCGTCGATCTCCTCCGGCTGCCGGAATGGGGCGGTGGGCCGGAGCATGACGAGGATGTCCTCGTCCTTGAGCCAGAGGTCTGGCATACGACTGAGTGCGTCGACCACAACCGGATGGTCCGGCACATGGTCCCCGGCGAGATCGGCGTCCCGCCACGACTTCCTGACCTTGGTATACAGGGTGGCGAGCTCAAAGAGTTCCGGGTCATCGCTGGAGACGATGATGGCATCGAGCAGGGTCGCAGAGGCCGCAGCCTCGAGGGTCCAGATGATGAGCGGGGAGCCGGCGAGGCGCTTCATATTTTTCCGTGGTATTCGCTTGCTCCCCTTGCGCGCCGGAACGAATCCAACGATCATGCCAGACTCCGGAGCCAGTCGATGGTGCGTGAGATCCCATCAGTGAAGGCCGTGCGCGGCCACCATCCGATCCGCTTCTTGAGCTCGCTCGGGTCGAGCCGCTCGTAGTATCCGGGTTGCTCCCCTTGCCCGGCGGGCAAACAGATCGGGGGCTGCGGCTTCAACCCATGCTCCTCGGCCACCTCGTTGATGGCCAGCACCCACTCAAGGACGCTCGGGCTCTCGCCCCCCTCCGAGGCGTTGAAGGCTCGACCGATCACGGCCTTGTCGTCGGCGTGCTTGGCAAGCAGCAGGTACGCGTCGGCCACGTCGCCGGCGTAGAGGTATCCCTTCCGTGCCGTCCCGTCCCCTCGGAGCCGGAGTGGCTCGCCTTTGATGGCGGCCAGGATGGCTTCGTTGGTGATATGGCTCTCGTGAGGGTTGTACGGGCCGAAGGCATTCACGTGCCGGAGGGCCACCGTCGGGATGTTCAGGGCCAACCCGAGCGACCGTGCCATCACGTCCTGGCAGTGCTTCGATGCTCCGTAGCAGTCCAGTTGGTGAAGCGGGGCGTCCTCGGTCCGCGGCGACATCCAGGGGTGACTGCCGTAGACGTGGTTGCTGGAGGCCACCACCACATGGGGCGGGTAGAGCAGATTGAGATTGGCGAGCGCCCGCATGAGGTTGTGTGTGCCGCCGACATTCAGTTCGAAGGCCACCATTGGCAGGCCCTGGGCGGCATTGATATGACTCAGGCCGGCTAAGTGGATGACGATGTGCGGCTGGTGCCGCATGACCGCGTCCTGTGTCGAATCGAAATTGAGTACATCGAGGAACTCGTAGGTGTACCCCTGGTCGTAGGGTTGAACCACGTCAGTCCCGATGAAGATCGCCGCCGGATCCAGTCGCTCTCGGATCCACCGCCCGAGGAACCCGGCCGCTCCCGTCACCAGCACCCTCCTGCCGCCCCACCAGCTATCGTCCCTCATCCGGCCCCCTTCATCCAGGCTATCAGGTTGTCCCGCGGGTCGGTGGATACGGCGGCGATTTTGAGGGCCCACTGCCGAATCGGATCCGGTTGGATTTGCTGCGACCCAGCGCAGCACTTGACGATCAGGTCGATCAACCGCTCCATCGTATCGGCAAGCCAGATCCCCCGCTTCCCGATCATCGCTTCCATGTGGTCGTACTGAGCATGATCGAGTGCCTTGCCGATACCGTGGGCGGAGTCGCCGAAGCCGACGAGGATGGACGGCTTGCCGCAGAGCGCGGCCTCAAGGACCACAGTGGAGAAGGCACTCACCGTACACAGCGCCCTCTGGCAGATTGTTTTGATCCAGGCGAGGGTCTCGGGTTTCAGGTCCCATCCGCCAGACCAGTTGATGTCGACAATCACCCGAGGGGCCGTCTTCAGGGCGGCGATCCGGTCGGCCTGCTGGCGTGGGTGCGGGCGGTAGAACACCACCACGTCCCGCGTGGCCAGGGTGCCCGCGAGGCGCCGCCCGAGCTCAGTCACGACATGGACCTCGTCGGCTGCATAGTTGATCGTGGTCCCGGCAAAGACGATGTGGCGGGTGAATGGCAGCTGGAGCCACGGGGCCCGGTAGCCATCTTGGTAGGGATAGAAGTGCGGGGGCCCGGTGATGGCGATCTGGTCCAGACGGAACCCGTGATCCCGGTAGGCGTGAACGGCGCTCTCCGGCCCCCAGACCGCGATCCTGTCCGGCTGGTCGAGGAACCGCCCCTTGGTCATGAGGCTGTCCCAGCTGGCCGGAACCGCAAGCACTGGCGCACCTGCCCGTCTAGCAGCCTTCACCAGGCCCGCCTGGGCCTCGTCCTCGTGGATCAGCGTCGGCAGGATCAGATGGGTATACCCATGCGGGAACGCCGCCCTGGGGGCCGGCAGGGCCCGCTCGATGGCCCGGATCAGGTAGAGCGGCTCTACCACAGTAGAGAGGGCCCGCCACCCCAGCATTTGCCCGGTGGGCACCGGTCGGCGCTTGGCCCGGACCTTCATCTGGTAGTTCTTCCCCCCACGCTGCGCCCCCTCCACCAGCATCCCCAGTCGGAGGGCTTCCCGCACCCGGGCCTGGGCGCGCGTGCTCCACCAGGGCTCAAGCGGGAGCAGGTCCCACCCGGCCGGAATCATCGCCCGGCAGTGGACGGCCAGCGCCGTCGGCATGGCGACAGCCCCGGTGATCCCGGACCGGCCCAACTTGTCGAGCATCCCGGAGGTGAGCCAGTTCCTACAATGCAATTTGTGCGACAAGCAGATGAGCGGCCTCATCGCCCCGCCACCTCCCGCAGGAGGTCCCGCTCTCGCCGCAGGAGCTCGGCCTTGCCCCACAACTGGAGCGCGGTCTTCCGGGCCCCCCACCCGAGCTTCGCCGCGAAGTCCCGATCAATGACCAGGACCTCGAGAGCGAGAGCGATGCTCGTCGGATCGCCGTCGACCTGGAGGCAGTTGACCCCGGGTTCCATCCCCTCGGTCACCTCCTTGGATACCACGCACGTCATGCCGGCGGCCATCGCCTCGGCCAACGCCTTGCAGTGCCCCTCGGTCTTCGACACCATCGCGAAGATGGCGTGGCGCGGGTACCATTCCGGCAGCGCCCCCCACGGCACCGCCCCAGGGAGCCGGATCTTGGCCTTCGTGATGGCGGCGAATCCAGCCAACTGTCCACTGACCGGCCCCTCACCGATGCAAGTCAGTGCGAAATTGGTGGTGGCGCAGGCGGTGGCCAGCGCCATCAGATTCTTCTCCTCCACTAACCGGCCGACGTAGAGCACAGTGTGTCCGGCCTCTCGGTACTCCGGTTTGAATCGGTTGGTATCGACCCAGTTGGGCAGGTGTACCACGCGCGCGGCCGGGTACGTGGTCTGGATCTTCGCCCGCATGGCCTCATTCTGGACGATCACGGCCGAGGCCAGCCGCATCGCCACGCCCTGGAGGAACCGCCACTTCCGCAGGTGCAGCCGGCTCCGCCCGTGGATCCCGGCGATGGCCAGGTAGTCGGCCCCATAGGTGAACACGAAGGGCAGTCGGTGGATGGCCCGCGCGACGATGGCTGGTACCGCCCCGAGCAGGCTCGTGCACCGCAGTACATCGCACTCCCGGAACATTTGGGCCTCGAGCAGTGGGCGCTTGAGCGCGTAACGGAGCGGCCGCCGCATTGGGCGCATCGGGCCGACTAGATCGCCGAGCTCGTCCCGCCAGAGGTCACACTCGCTCAGGAATTCCTGGTAAGTAAAGTAGGTGCAATCGCCTTGGTAGCCCTCGAGGTGCGCGAAGAGCCGCGGCAGTTGTCCGGTCGCTTGGAAGTGGCGCAGCCCGTTGCCGACAGCCGGCAGAACCCCGACCCTCACGCCGAGGCCCCGTAGCGTGGTCGACCTGCCAAGCGGATCTCCCCGAGCTTCCTACGGCTGGCCCGATCTCGTCTCCACCAGTTTCGACATGTCCGGCATACACGCTGTGGATGCCTGCGGCCCTGCCTAATGGTGTTCTCGGGAGAATAGCGATGTCCATGTGGACAATGGGTGCGATATTGTGCCCCCGATCTAGTAGCCCGCCACTTCGTCAACGCCTCTACGATCTGCCCACGACGACGCGGACTCATCATGGCGTACATGGCCATCATCAGACCGGCGGCCCGGGCGCCAACTAATCGCCAGTCGTGGATACCGTTTCGGTGGGTTGCGCGATTCCTCCAGCGAACCCTCCCACCACATAATCTCTGCATTCGCTCTAACGGTTCGAGTTGGACATGGCTGACTGATACATATGGGGCACCATCCCATGTAAAAGAGCCTTCGCCCTCTAGGAATCCAGCGATCCAGCCGAGTTCTCTTGCCGTTACCCCGACCCTCATAGGCCGCAGGCTGCGAGTACGCGATCGGCGGCGCCCCGATACCCGATGGTTCTCGCTTCGGTCTCGTCAGCGGCTGGCGGATGGTAATGCATCGTCGGCCCGAAGGTCTCCATGTAGTCAACGAAGTCCGCCCACTGCCCCGGCTGGTCGACGCGCCAGAGGCGCCCGATCCCTGGGCATGTCCAGATCCCATTGACCCAGAGATCCTCACGCAGCGCCCGAAAACCCGGTGCGTCGAGAAGGATCGGACTGTAGTAGGCCCAGTTGAGCGTTGGGACTCGAGCAACCATCGCCTCGACGGCAAGCCCGGAGATGCCGCCAGCGTAGGCCGATGCCCCGCGCATGAGTCGGAAGGCCCGGTGCGGGTCGAGTGGGTCATCGGTAAAGTAGTGGTCGAAGAGCCCGTGGGCGGGGTGGTCCTCGTGCTTCCACCTCGACTTCCCGACCATCGCCATCCCGGTCGCTAGGCAGTAGTCCTTGAGGACCCGGAGGATCGTGCCGTAGCTTGGACCCCTGTAATCGCTGATGAGCTTGTAGAAGCCCGGGAACCGGCAGAAGTACGCCTGCCATAGCGACGACTGGATCCCCGATGCCCGGACTGCGGTGCCGACCAGCATGTACCTGGCCGGCAGACCATAGGTTGCCCGGTCCTCTTCGACTCTATTCCAGGGGCCGTCAAGCGCGGTGTAGCCGGTCGGCAGCGCCTTGTTGTCGAGGAAGGCGAACTTCTTCTCGGTTCCAGATATGCAGACCTTGTGGAACGGATCCCAGAAGTGCTCGTGGCCGGTCAGGTACCACCACATGTTCTCGTGGAGATGGTCGACAGCCACCCAGGGGATTCCGGATTTCCTGATGAGATCAGCGTCGTGGACTACCCCGTGCGCGATCATCGCGTCCACCGACAACCAGGAGCCGGGTCCCTGTTTCAGGATCGACCACTCGGCCCATGGCCAGCGCCGCCGGAGCGCCGGGACGATGTTGGCGGCGAGGAGCTCCGGCTTGCCGGACCCGGTCAGCGGCGGGAACGGGCAGAACACCGAGGCGTGGATCCCGCGCGCGTGTGCCGCGTGCATGACCGGAAGAAGGGTCTTTAGATTGTTCCAGCGCGCTAGAAATACGCCCAGCCGCTTCATTTCTCAATCCGGTAGATGCCGGCCCATTCCTCGCTGGGGCCAGCCACGGTGTGCTGCTGACACAAGAGCTGGGCCCCAGGTATCCACCACACAAGATTCTTCGGGTGGCCGTGGTCGTGGCGATCGTGCCAGTTGGTCTTGAACGCCGTCGGCCACGCTGCGAAGAGGTAGCCGCCTGGCTTGATGACTCTGGAGATTTCCTGGCCTACCTCTACCGGATCGAGGGCATGCTCGAGCACGTGTGAGGCCCAGATCATCCCGAAGTAATTGTCGGTAAACGGCATGTCGTGCATGTCGCCGACGAAACATCCATTCACCGGGAGCAGGTCGAGCCCAGTCACTTCGACGCACCCGGCTTCACGTAGGCGCATCAACTCAATCTCATTCCGCGGTCCCAAACAGAGGATCGGTTCCTTCCATGGTTTCCCCAGCCGAGCCTCGACAAACCGGATGTGAGGATATGTTCTGAAGCTCGGATCCTTCAGAACCTTGGCCCTGGACTGCCTCCGTTGTACCCATCGGTAGAGCCATCGCGGAATCATTGTGAGAGACCCAAACAGGTTGACACCCTTACGACTAGAATACTGATTCCGAGATGAACCCAAGCCGACGGAGCCGCTTTGGCATGACTCCGTCGAGCGCAGCCTCGACACAGTCGGCAATGTACGCCATGTCTGCCTTGGTGGCCGGTGGCCTGACCTGTGAGAGCAGGCAGAGCGTCCGGTATGAGAGCTTCTCCACGTTAGTCATGGGTACCCTGGCGGCCGGTAGCGCTACGTATTGGTGCAGCGGCGGGGTGATGTAGCCGCCCCCGACCTCCACCCCCATCCGCTTCATCCGCTCGATGAAGAGCGCCCGGTCGATCCCATGCACCTCGAAGGGATAGACATAGAGGGCATGGTCCGCGATCTCCCCGGGGTTGGGCACATCGAGGTCCCGCCGGTGCTTCAGCCGCTGGTAGAGCTCGTCGGCGAGGGCGCGGCGCCGCTGGTTGTTGGCCGCGACCTCCTGCATCCCGAAGTAGGCCACGCAGGCGGTGAGTTCGTTCAGTCGGCCGTTGATCCCGATGAGGGCGCGCCGGCCGTGCGGGTTTTGCGCCACCAGGCGGGTGCAGTGTTCCGAAGAGTTGTCGAGGAAGTTCTCCCCGTGCGAGATGAACTCTCGCATCCGGTTGGCGAATACCACATCGTTGGTCAGCGCCATGCCAGCCTCACCAGCTGGGACGTTCTTGGCCCCGTTGAACGACCAGGCGGCGATCTCCCCATGGAGCCACTGCTTAGTGGCCCCCACCGCCTGGCAGGCATCCTGGATAATCGGAAACTCGAACGTCTTGAGGGCGGAGTAGTCAGCCAGCCCGCCGAAGAGATCCACCGGCATGATGGCCACGGTCTTCGAGGTGATGCAGGCGTGGACGCTCTCCGGATCGATGGTGTAGCCATCCGGCGTCAGATCGGCGAAGACCGGGGTGTACCCCATGAAAATCGCCGCGGCGGCGGTGGCCGAGAAGGTGAACGGTGAGGTGATGATCTCCTGGCCCCTTGGGAGATACAGCGCCTCGATGGCGGCCATGATGGCCATGGTTCCGCTGTTCACCGCGACGGCGTGCTTGACCTTGAACTTCTGCTCGGCCAGCCGCTCGAGCTTCCAGGCCCAGCTGCCCTCGCGCGGACCTACTGGAGAGGTGGGATTCGACCGATAAGCGGAAAGCGCCCCGCCCCGCCGGAGAAGCCCGTCAACGGCTCGGCGACAGGCTGCGGAATATCTGGGCCAGGTTCCAAAATCGCGGCTGGCTTCGCCTCGTCCGTAGGGCATGGCTCGCTCCTCTTGCGGTAGTCCTCGTCCAGAATCGCCATCCGGATCGAGTCGTAAAATTGCCCGTCGCGGTAGAGATCACGGCGGAGGATCCCCTCACGAAGAAATCCACATTTCTCGTAACACCTGATCGCGCCGATGTTGGCATCTGTGACCCCGAGGTAGATCCGCTGGAGTCCGAGCCGCTGGAAGCCGAATTCGAGCGCGAGCTTGGTCGCCTCTGTCCCGTAGCCACGCCCGAGGTACGGCGCTGCGAGTAGGATCCGGAACTCGGCCTTGCGAGTGAGAAGATCGGTATCGTAGAGCCCGACGGTTCCGATCTCCTTGAATCCGGCATTGGCGGCGGGGTCGCTGAGCAGCACGACGAAGGGCCAGTCGCGCGGCTCCTGCCAGTGCGCGATCTGTTGGAAAACGGTCTCTGGAATCATCTGAATCCGACCGGTCGACATCCACCGCGTGGTCACCGGGTCATTTACCCACTGTTCGAGCCAGATGGCGTCGACCGGCATGAGCTTTGAGATCGCGACCTCGCCGCGAGTGAGGAAGATACGCCGATAGACCTGCGGGATCGGCGGGCCGTCAGGAAACACACGTCCCCCACATGGTGTTCGGCCGGATGAGGAACCCAGCCCGCTGGAAAGCCTTGATCGAGGCAATATTGCCGGCGCGGATGCCACAATCCACCTGCCTGACCCCGTGGCAAACACGCGCGTATTGGCAGGCGAGCCGGATCGCCTCGGTCCCTAAGCCGTGACCACGGCACTCTCCAAGCATCAGCCCGACGGTAGCGGTCTTGTGCTCTCCGTAGACGAGCTTGATGGTTCCGATACGGGCGTGGCTGCGCGGTTTGAGGATCGAGCCGCCGACGGGCCGGAGGTGGATCATAAAGAAGTCGACCCGGCTGTTGTTGACCTGCGACCGGATGTAGGCCCGGAGGTCCACCAGCCGGTGGCTCGGGAACGACAGCCAGCGTCTGGCCTCCGGATCCTGGAGCCATTCGAGATAGGTCGAGTCGGCATCACCTGGCGTAGCCCAGCGGAAGTACACCCGCGGGGCTACCTTGGGGTTGGCCCAGAGCTTCGCTCGGTCCCAGCGGATCATCGGCCAGCCATGATCTCGGTCGCCCACCGTTCGCTAGCGACGGCGTCAGTAATTGGCGAGTCCAACTGATCGTAACCGTCGATGTAATCCCGGAGATTCCGAAGGGCCAATTCCATGAAGCCACCAGCTACCCCGCCATTCCGAAAGTCGACCGCCCACTTACCGGCCTCGATCCGGTAGCTGTTGGTGCCGGGGATCTCGCCGGTGTTATCCGAGTACACGAGGTGATGCGCGCCGAGCCACTGGGCGAGATTGGTGAAATGGACCAAGGTCGTCATATCCCGACGGCCCCAAACGTATACCGACACGGGCTCTACCATCATGTAGTATAGCCCGTCCTTGACCGCGCGATGGAAGGGACAGAACCGACGTGGGTAATGGACCTGAACCGGGAACTGCCACGCCGCCTCCAGATGCGGTAGCCCGTATGGCTTCTCGCACAGTACCCCACGGACCGATGGAGGCAGCACGCGGAAGATTTCTTCGCGGACATCGGCTGGCGTGCAGATCGATACGAAGTCCGGCTTGGACTCCAACCCGGCCTCAAGGCTGTCGTACCCTCTCGTCTCCCACCTAGTCGTGCCCCAGATGAGCCTAGATGGATCTGGATCCACGATGCCGACTAGTTCGATGTCGTGAGTTTCCTGGTAGAGACTGGCGTGGCAATAGGTATATGGGTAGTTGTCGAACCCACCCCACCCTGTGCCCATTCGACCAGCCCCGATGATGAGCGCCCGAAGCAATCTAGGCAATGCCGTTCAACGCCCGAATCTCAGCGCGACGAGCCCCGGCAGGTCGGTGTTCCGGAGCTCCACCGGAAGCGTGATCCGGAAGTCGTGCCAGTGGTTGCTTACATGCCGGAGCCACTCGTGACGGAGTTCCATCACCTCGGTCCAGTCGAAGCCGTCCGGCAGTTGATCGTAGACCCACCGGACGAAGTAGAGGTCATCGGCTCTGTCCACAGTCCACCGGAGATCCCCGAGGGTTTGCCCGTCGGGCAAATCAAGCGACTCGATCCCCCCAAACAGGTGCGGGTGCTTCCAGATGTTGGTGGTGAAGGTCTCGTGGTCCCAGGGGTCGCCGTCCTGCTTGTCGGTGATGAACTCGAGCGCCCCGAGGCTGACGACCTCCACGTCGAGCCCGTCCGGATAGGTCCGGTTGGGCCAGACGTTGGACACGTACTCGAGCTTCGGGTTGGCCCGCCAGATCCCGACAAGGTCGTCGACGATCCCGGCGTCTACCAGGGGACAATCAGCCGTGATCCGGACGATGGCGTCGGCCGATGCGGCCCTGGCCGCCTTGAGGAGACGCGCGTCGAGAATGGCCTCGGAGCCGCAGTAGCACGGTATCCCTTGGCTCTTGGCAAACTGGGCAATCCTGTTGTCGGCAGGGTTGTCCGAGCACGCGATCACGATATTATTGATCTGATCGGAGTAGGCCAGTCGCTCGGCGATCCTCCCGATCATCGGCGCCCCGTGAATCCATCGGAGCACCTTGCCCGGGAGCCGCTGCGACCCTATCCGCGCCTGAATCACCGCCACCACTCTATTCACTCTGGCTTCTCCTCCGCCTTCACCTTGTATGGCCGCATGTCGTCCTCGGCGGCATTCATCGGATCCCGGAACGGGCCATCCCCGATGGCTCGCTCAGCGAGCCGGACATGCTGGATGTAGCGCTTCAGCCCCTCTGGGGTGAGTGCGTGTGGGGCGTCGGGGTTTTTCGGATCGGTGTCGAACAGCCGGAAGTGGACCTCGAGAATCTCTGCGCCACAGGCGACGGCGACCGCGCCGCTCCCGCTCCACATAGCCGCAGCGTGGTCGGAGAACCCGTCGAATTCCTCATGCCTGATCTGCTGGAGATGGAGGCTTTCGACCGGGGCCGGATAGGCGCTCACGCAATGGAGCAGGGCCACGCGGACTCCGATGCCGCGCGCTGCGCTACGGCGGAGCCGGAGTGACATCACTCGTTTGGTGTCCTGGAGCCCGGTCGAGACAATCAGAAGCCGGTCCTTGCAGAATGGATAGTGGGCGTCGATGAAGGCATCGTCGCCGGCCTCAAAGCTGCTCACCTTGCAGTGGGCCACGTGGGGGGCGACAGTCGCGATGTCTTCCGGGAGGTAACACGTCGCCATGAATTTGAGTCCGGCTGCAACACACTCTTCTTTCAGTGTGCTGAGCCATGCTTCTGGCATCTGATACTTAGCGTATATCTCCTCGTACTGCCGACCCGACTGACGGCGATGCGCTAATCGAGCCGGTGAACTCCAAAATTGGAATTTGCAGGCATCGGCTCCAGCCATCTGTGCGACCTCAACCAGCCGTTTTGCCTTGTCAAGCGACACGTCGTGACAACTACCAGCCTCTCCGATGATGAAAGTTTTCAAAACTCCATCCCTGCGATCACGAATGTACGCATCAGAACAGTCCACCCTCCGGCACGGCTGCAATCAGTGGCTCAAGTTCGCGGGGGGTGATGGTCGGTCGCTGCCCACTCCCACTCACGTAGGCTGGAATAAGGGCCGGGACCTGGGGTGTCCAGTAGTCCTCGGTATGCCAGGTCTTGATATGCGGCACCACCACGTAGGCCCCCGCAGTCTCCGCGCAGCGATGGCGCTCCTCGTCGCTGAGCAGTTGCTCATGCTCCTTCTCCCCGCCCGGCCGGAGCCCGACGAGATCGAAGTAGGCCCGCGGGCTCATCGCCTGGCCGATGACCTCGACGTAGCACCAGGGCAATTTCGGGACGAAGATCTCCCCGCCCTGCATGTTGTCTAGAGCGAAGCGGATCTGCTGGAGGGCCTGGTCCATTGTGATGATGAAGCGGGTGTTGCCGGTCTTGGTAAGGGGGAGATTCCGATTTTGCCGGATCGCCTCCCGCCAGATGTGGACCACGCTGCCGCGGGAGCCGAGCACGTTGCCGTAGCGGATGGCCGCGACGGCGGTGCCGGCCGGGACGGTGTAGGTGTTCATCCCTACCGCGATCCACTCGGACATCTGCTTGCTCGTACCATAACTGGTCGTTGGGAGGACGGCCTTGTCTGACGAGATGACCAGAACACGCTGGACCCCTGAGTCCATCGCTGCTCGGATCACGTTCACAGTCCCGACGATATTAGTTTTCACAACCTCATCGGGATGTTGGGCCACGGCGTCGACGCGCTTCAGGGCGGCGGCGTGGATCACAGTGTCGACCCCGCGCATGGCCATCCTGAGCCGGTCTGGGTCCCGCACGTCGCCGAGGCACCAGCGGGCTTTTTTCTCAACTGTGGCCAGACCAACGTCTGCTACGAGAGACTCATGGAACTGGGCTTGAGCGTACTCACTCCTCGAGAAGACCACTACGACATCATCGGATTCTCGAATGCGCTGGCGGGTAATCGCTCGACCGAGGCTCCCTGTCCCGCCGGTAACTAGTGTCCGGCCAATCATTGCGCGAGATACCGGCTCATATACACGAGCCCGTCGTTGATCCCCTCGATGGTGAACCCGGCCTTAGTGAAGACCCGACGGGATGCCGCATTGTCCTCCTTGATGACAGCCTCGAGCCAGGCCAGCCGGTGGACATGCTTTGCCCGGCGGGCAACCTCTTGGAGGATCCCGGTCCCGAGCCCTTGCCCGCGCGCCTCCCGGATCAGGGCGATGCTCACCTCGGCGTAACGGCCGAAGTCTCGGACATCCAGCCGAACATGTCCGATCGGCGTGCCGGCCTCATTCAGCACCACGTCGAGGAGCCGGTCGCTGAGCGGCGAGGTCGTGCTGACAAGCCATTGCACGTGCTGGGCGAGGTCGGCTGCACCGGAGGTATTCGAGGCAGCTACCACGTCCGGGTCAGTCCGGAGCCGGAAGAGAAAGTCAGCGTCGTCGACTGTCGCGGGCCGTAGTGTAAATGCCATCGAAACACGATGGTAGGCTATCCGGTGACGGAGTGTCAACCGGTTGTGGACTGGTGCGCTCGGTGCCGCTGGGCCTGCCGCGGTAAGATCGTCTGGAGGTAAGTCACGATCTCCTCACACTCAGCAAAGATCTTCTGGTCCTGCGAAGGCGGTCTATCGTCGTTCAGGTTGCCGGTCTCAACCGCATCGATCAGAACAGCGAGGCACGCAATCGCGCTTGCCAGATGCGGGATGTGTGTCTTCGGGTCGACATTCTCGCCGTTGAACCACTTGGCGAGATGGCGCTTGGCGGCCGCTACGTAAACGCTGGACATGACGCCATCTGCTCTCCAGTTGTAGCCGCCATACTTCAGGTCGCCCTCCGTGAAGGCGAGCGCGCCATAGGCAATCGCGGAATCCGGGAAGAGGCTGAGATCGAGCTTAGTTGTGGCCGCCGCATCTTTGGGATTCGTCTTCTTGCTGTCGCTCATAGTTCGACGATCAGGAGCCCGAGCGCGACTCCGAGAGCCCGCTCGGCCGTCGCGCCCTTCGACTTCTCCCAGCCAGGCAGTAGGTAGATGGCCTCGCCGTGGTCGCAGATCCACGAACAGTCGGCCTTCATGGCGTCGCGCAGGGAGAACTGCGGGATCTCCTTCGGGTCGCCGGTCGTACCCCTCACGAAGTCGGCCCCATACATCTGCTCATCCCGCTCAGCCGGGTTGAAGACCACGTGGCCTTCAGCTCGGAGCTTCGCGGTAGCGGCCTTGAAGGCCGGGAAATTGAAGTCCGGGAGCCCCCTCATCGGCCCTGCTAAATAGAGACGCATTTGACCCCCTTTTGAGGTTTGCCAACTGGCCTAGTCGAGCACTTTCACCTTGACCAACTTCCATCCGCGCTGTGCGGCCCGACGGGCACGACTCGCGGCTTGTCCATCCCGAGTCTCACGTAAATGCTTCGTACACCGTGTGTATCCTGGCTCGCTCGGGAAGAGACAGTAGATACAGAACCCAAGCTTCCTTCGGAGGTCGCGGCGTTTATTCTGTCCCTGTATTGCACGCTTCAAGTGTGGTGGACATAGGTAGTGCCCGTTGGCCGGTGCGAGGCAGGCTTCGCTCCAGCAACAGAGCCCAGCCTTCTGCTTTGCTTGGACCCACGGCCCGCTGCGGCTCAAGATTCGACGGTCATCCTCGGATCCCATCGCCCCTTTCTGATCCGCGGGCGGAGATGGATAAGCGGCTGACCGAGGGCAACAGGCCCGAGCCCGGCCGTACTCACGTAGGTTCGACGACCGTTGATATACCCCTTCATCCACCCGCCGGTCCCGACCATCTTGATCGTCATGTGGTGGATGTCGTCGTTCTCGGCCGGGAACTCAAGTCGATCCACCTCGCCGACGGCCTTCTTGGTGTTCCCGGTAATGAATACCTGACCGTCGAGTTCTGTGACCCACGTGCCGAACGCCGTCGTTGGACACCATGCGTCTCCGGGTTCTGCTGGCGCCACCGCGAGATACGAGACGGTCTGGGCTCCGGCGTGGCGTGAGAGAATGCGCGCTCGTCGGCGCGTGCTGGTCCTCGATGGGAAGCCGGACGGGCTCGACTTCAGTCTTCCGACCCGATGGCCTTCCAGCGCCGCTAGGATTAAAAAGGCATCGAGGACCGGGCCCGGTTGATGGCTGAATGTTCGTACCCCATCGCCCTCTGCGGCGAGCATCGCCGCCAGCATTGCCTGGCGGGATGATCGAGATAACTGCGTGACGAGGCTCGGCAGCTGCGCCTTGCTGGGCAGGTAGGCCATGAGGGCTCTCGCGAGCGGCGCGCGCAGATAGAAATAGCGCATGCCGGAGGCGCGCGGGTGCTCTGTCGCGTCAGCGCCAAGAAGGGCGCGGAGGGCTTCGACGTGAACCGGGTTCCTCTGGCCGATCTGGAAATTCGGTGACCGCCATCGGATGCCCATGTGGCCATCCGTGACCAGCCACCCGAGAATGGCCGCCTCGCGCGTGGTCATTGCGCTGGGCCCTGGCTCGGCGACGGCCGTGGTGATGAGGCGCTCCCAATGCTTCACCTCGTCAAGTGGCGCGAGCCGCTCAACGCCAGCAGGAGACCGCACTACCAACTGGTGTCCTGGAGTCATTTCCAGCCACAGGGACTTTGATCTCGCCGTCAGCATGGGTGCGTTGCGGTACACCATCACACCTTGCAGGCGCGTCCATTTGCTCGTGCCGGCGCCGAGGTCGTAGGCCAGCACCTCATCCCCGACAGCTACCTCGTCATGTCGCCGAAACCCTGAGCGCGTGAGGATGCGGGCCCGAGTTGGCAGACACTGGTGGCCCATCAGGATCAGGTCGACGTGGAAGTGTGGCATCAGCCGGTACTGTTTAATGAGCGGCCCCCAGGGGAAGACGCTATTGCCGCTGCCATGGAAGACCAGCAGCCGGAACACTCCGCCCCCCGGGAAGACAATCTTGACCACGCCCATTTCATCGAGCCACGGAGCCCCGAGCAGCTTGGCGAGGTATACATCGGAATCCTCCGTGATGACCTCGCCCTTGCGGGTCTCTTCCATCTTGACTAGATGGTGGTGGTGGCCCTGCGTGATCCCGCCCCATTTGCCTCTCGTCCTCTTCAGCAACCGCTGGTAGAGGTCATCGACCAGCGCCTTCGACTTGTCGACGATCACTCTCCTGGCGGTATCGTAGTTGACGTTCTCGAGAGCCTTCCGCATGGAGGGAGAGGCGAAATCAGAGTAGTCGCCCGTCCCAATAAAAAGCGGGTTTGGCGAGGCGAGGCACAAGTCGATGTGCTCCTCGAGTAGGTCGTAGGCGATGTCCTCCTCGTCGCCGGCCCATTGCACATCTCCAATCGGGCAGATCGTGAGCTCGGTGGTGGCGGACTTCACCTTGTGCGTCCGGATGAACATTGGCGATTACCCCCTTATGAAATATGAATCCCAGCCGCAGTTTCGGCAGTAGACGCGCCGATCGTGGTGTTCATCGGTATCGCAGGCCCGGCAGCGCGGGAGCCCAAGCGTCGGCTCCCCGCACGCTCGACACTGTGGCACCTCGATAGCCTTGCCGGAGCACTTCGGGCATCTGGATGGGGCTGCGGTAATGAATCTCTGGTTCGGCGGCACACGGAGCGGCCGTTGCGGAAGTTTCTCGCCGAGACGGAACAGTCCCGAGAGCGTGGTGCGGCGCATGATACCCTAGTGCGCCAGGGGCATGCGCTAGCGCCAGAGCATCAGGATCAGTCCTCCGATCAATCCGCATACGACTACCAAACAGGCGAGGATTACCTGCTCGTCCGACTGGTCTCGGTCGAAGGCCGATGGGAGGAACTGCTGGCGGCGGGCTACCAGATCTTCCTGCCGGGTGCCACGCCTCATCGACCGTCACCGCGCTGGGCGATCGAACCATCCGCACCATGGAGATTCGCACCGCCATCGGTTTTCCTTGGCGATGAAGGCGAGCGCTGGCTTTTTGCAACGGGGGCACTTGGCCTTCTTGGGCGCGGCCATCGCCTGGTTACCATAGACGGTCATTTCCGGGCTGTCAATCAGTCAACCGGTTATTTACCCGAGTATTTTCCGTAGATAGTCGATGGTTTCATCCGGGAGATGCGCCTCCCACTGCGCGCCGTGCTCCTTGACGAGCCGGCCCACGCGCCCGGGGCCGGCGTTGTAGGCGGCCAGCGCCTTGCGGGTATCGCCCTTGAACATCCCCAGCAGCCAGCCCATGAAATCGCATTGGAAATGGATAGCGTCCTCGGGGTCGAAGGCGGAGATGTGCCGGCGCGGTGGCGGGTCGCCGCCGAATTCGTTCCGTACCCACTCGGCGAAGGTCGCGTCCATGGCCTGGGCGAGGCCCTTCGCCCCCACCCGGCTCACCGCGTCCGGATCAGCGTTCGATTCCTGAAGCAACTGCCGCTTGATGATGTCGAACGGGACCGTAGGGTCACGCGGGATGAACGGGCCGTCGCCCTTCCGGCCATTCTCGCAGTAGAACGCAATGAGAGAGTCGAACCGATCCCGTGGATTCATGGGTTGTCCTGTTGCTCCCGGAGCAGCCCCCGGGCGGCACGACTGCAATCCTCCTGACGGGCGGCCTCGCCTCGCCAAACCCCTCGACATGTGAGCTCGTAGACTTCGATCAGCCGACGGGTCTCGATCCGGTGCGCAGCAAAGCTCTCGCGCTGGTCGAGGGCCGACCGCACCCCAGGGATCAGTCCGAGAACGGCGGCCAGCAGTACCGTGGGGGCTGCGCTCGACACGAGTAGCCGGATCCACCAGGGGCCACCATTGCTGCCGTTGTAGGTCATCGGAGTCCTGCGCGCTCTTCTCGAGCCATCTCTGCCAGCCTTTCCTTGGAGGTCCCAGCCTTGACCTCCTGAGAGATCTCGCGATAGTCCCGATCCTGGAGCGCCTTGACCTTCGCCTTCTTCCGAAGCCGGCTTAGATAGTGCTTGAGTTCTAGCCGCTTGCCGATGTCGCCGAGCCTCTGGTACCTGGCCGAGTTGACGATGCGGCCTCCGACTTCCTCGGCCTCGGCCCCCATGTGCTTCGCGAGGATGTTGTCCAGTCGCGGGTCGCCCTGGCTCGGCAACACCTCTCGGTAGGGGATCTGGAGGCGATCGAGTTCCTTCTCGAGGTCGTTCTTCTCCTTGCCGAGGGTGAGACCGAAAACCTGCCGTAGGCCCGGCGACTCCCGTTTGACCGGCTCTGCGGCTGTTGGGCTGGCTTTCGGCTCTGGGAGCTCACCACCCAATTGCTCTACCACGGTAGAGGGGAAACGCTGCTTGATCGGCCCGAGGAAGGGCTCTGACTTGGAGTCCCGAACGACCTGGCTTTCTGGGTCGAACTGGGCATACACGTCGGTCAACTGTTGGAGCGGGGTCAGCAGGCCAGCGACTAGGTGCCCTCCGGCGCCCTGGAGGTATTTGGTGAGGGCCCGGGTGTCGCCGATGTCTCTGAGGCCGTCCACCAGCTGATCGACGGCCTGGAGGCCCGTGCCACCGCGGACGTTGGCGCCGAAGAAAGTCTTTACCGCTTCGGCCGTCAGCCCGCCCCCGAAGAGCCGTCCCTGCGCTGACCGGTGGATCAGGTCGGCGACGAAGAGATAGGCCGCGAACGGGTTGTAGGCCCGCGTGTCGAGCGTGCGTTCCATGCCGGGCAACCTGACCTCGTACCACTTGGTGTCATCCTCCTGCATCGATCGGATGAGGTAGGCTGTCCCGAGCAGCGCCATCCCGAGCGTGGCCCGGCTGATGGTCTGCATGTCGCCCTGCCGGAACTTCTGGCGCTCAATCTTGGACAGGAGCTTGGTGAACCCGAGCGGGCTGAACTCATAGAAGAACTTTAGGCTGTTCACCATGAAGCGCGGGAACGGCGTCATGAACGTGAGCCCCGGCGTCTGGTTTACCCATTTCACGAAATGATACCCAGGCGATCCATAGGCCGGATTTTCCGCGAAAGTAATCTCCAGGGCCTTCTGGATGGCGGCACGGATGTCCGACACCGGGATCGCCCGCCGCATGTCCGGGTCCTTGATCGCCTGCTCGATGTCGATGCCGCGGGCACGCAGGCGGCCGGCGAGCTCAGCCTGGAACACCGACCGGCGGACCACGTACTCCTGGAACCGGTTGACCGTATTCAAAAGCTCGACGGCCTGCTCGCCACCCGTGAGGACCTTGTCCACCGCCCGCTCTGCACCCTGTAATTTCGCGGCCCGGGTCAGGTCTGAGGCGTAGTTGTTGAAGAGCCGCTCCTGTTCGCGCGGGAGCCCCTCAAGAATGGCGTCAACCCGATCCCGCACTGCCTTATGCTTCGACGGCCTGACCTGCGACAGGGCTTCCATGAGGGCCCGGAAGGAGTCGGCCGGATGGGCCGTGACTTCCTTGCCGAACGCCCGCTGGAGCGCCCCCTGGAGTCCTTGGTCAAGCACGTCAATCCCGAGTCGACCGACCTGGGTGCTGAAGTTCCGGACGCTGGTGGCCAGCTGGGTAACGAGCAGACCGCGGCGGATGTTGTCGGCCCGGCGCCACCAAGACAGCGCCTTGACGGCGGCCGGGTCGATCGCCTTGGCGGCATCCAGCAGATCGCCAAGAGTCTTGATCCGCTCCTCCAGCTCTGGACCACCCTTCTTGCCGCCCGGACCACCCTTCTTGCCGCCTGGTGGCTCTGGCCCGCCGAGCTCGACCTCGAGGTCGCGGATACGCTTCTGGAGGGTCGACAACGCGGCCAGTCGGCGCGCGGCATCGGTGATCGCCGGCCGGAACATCGACTGACCGAACTCGCTGAAGGTCATCCCGTGCCGGTCCAGCGTACTCGCCATGTCCTCGATCCGAAGCTTCCCCTCGCGGATGGCGTCGAGGATCTGGTCCGAGAGCAGCATCTTCGGGTCCCGGATCAACTTGCCAGCCTTGAACAGGTCCTCGGCTGCGGCCAGCACATCCTTGTGTACCCCGAGTTTCAACTGGGGTTCGGTCAGCCCCGGGGCCGGGTCGAGCGGCTTGGCGCTCTGTGGAATGTCCTTCGGCGGCGCTGGCGGCTTACCGCCGGCCTGTTGCTCGCCGGGCATCGGACGCTGAGTCCGCGCCGCCTCCTGCATGAGTGCGGCCCACGCACCAGGCAGCGAACCCGAGACGCCTTCGCCGACCCGGTCTCTGATGGCCTTGGCCCATGAGGCGAAGTCGGTCTTCCCGTCGGCCAGCACCCCGCGGCCGTACTCGACCAACTTCCGTCGGGTCTCCTCGGGGAGCCTGTCGAAGTCGCCGTAGGGGGCCCCTGCCTCTTGGACACGGATCCCGCGCACGATCCCCGTCGTCTCGAGGGTGCGAGCGAAGGGCGCGGTGGTCTTCAGGCTCTCCCGGGCCGCCCAGCCGGGGGCCATCGCGTCCATCAGTACGCCGCTGGCGATGTATTCCCTGGCCTGCTTCAGGGTAGCCTCGTCAGGCTTGAACCACGCCATCACGTCACGGGCCCCGAAGGCCCGCTGCTGGCCGCGGAGAAAGTCGGCCATTTCCTTGGGCCGCATGAACAGCCCGCGCGGCATTTCCTGCACCGCCCGCACGTAGCCTGACGAGTCGCGGTAGATCAAAGCCACGGCGTTCTCGGGGACTTGGAGGGTCTTGCCGAAAAAGGCTAGTTGCTCCGGGTTGGTGATGGTGTGCCGCACTCGGGAGAGGAACTCGTCGTCCTTCGCCCGGCCGCGACCAGGGAGTTCCTTGATGGCCTCAACTGCGATCAACGTGTTGCGCTGCTCGCTCGCTGGTTTCATCTCGATCAACCCATACTGACCCGAGTTGATGACCACGTGCGTCTTGAAGCCAGGCACGCGACTGGCGATGTCCTGGGTGAGATCTAGATCTGCCCGGCTCGGCTCCGGTCGTCCGGACGGATGATTGTGCATGAGGTAGTACCCGTCGGCCTCGAGGCGGCGCATGCGCTCCCGCACCTCATAAGCCCACCGGCTGCGGCGCTCCCGCAGTTCTGTGGCGCTCCCTTTCGCCGGTCCCTCCATGAACATCGCGGTACCTGGGAGCCGGCTCGTCACTGCCTCCATTCCGACGACCTCGTTGCCCTTGGTGTAGAACACCCGGAGTGTCTCGTAGCGCGGGTCCCGGAGCGTCTGGCCGAGGACGGCCAGATCCTGGGCCGACTCGACCTTCTCGCCGCGGAGGTCGACGAAACCCTTGTCCTTGATCGGGTCGATGAAGCGCTGGACGGTCCTGACACCGGCGCCGGCATCTTCACCACGAATGGTCTTGCCCACGGTCTCGGTTGGCTGCTTGGCCGTCTCCTCGAGGTCGAAGAGCGCCATTTGGGCGGCGTCACGGTCGGCGGTCGTCGCGCCCTTGCGGGCTTTGACCTTGCCGTAGATGGTCGCCCCGTCGGCGAGGACCGACAACTCTTCGGATTTAGCCGGCTCTTCGACGCCCCTGAGCAGACGCATGGCGATCCCACCGGCGGTGCGGGCCATGCCGCGCGCACCGCCAGCTTCAGCCGCTTCGGCTAGGCTGACTGGAGGAAGATCGTAGTCGGGAGGCGGAGCCGCCTCCGGGCGGGTTACGGCTGGGCGTTCGGTTGGTCCGACGCCGGTCGGCCCTCCTTCAGAGCCGAGTAGTGATCGCCCCAGGCGTCGGTCGCGTCCTCCGGCCACTCGTTCGGAACTTGGGCCTTCCGCTCCTGGAGAAATTCCCCCATCAGGCGGAAGTACTCCTCGCTGCCCATCTTGGGGACGGGTAATGCCGAGGTCGGCGTCGGAGAGACGGCGTGGCGTGGATCCGAAGGGGACATCGTTGCTGAAGGCTTCATTGCTATCAACCCTCCCTTCGGATACCAGCCTAGCATAGTTCTCGCGTGGCCGCTCACCAATCTCCAAGACGTACCCTGGGTCCACGAACTGCACATCGCCGCCACGGCGAACCTGCTCGGTGACACGGCTCACCGCTCGCCGGGCGGCTTCCTCGACCGGGAGGTCCATCAGCCGCAGGTTGATACGGTAGCCATGGTCCCGTGCGGCCGCAATGTAGTTATCCGCTAGCGTCTTCCATCCCTTGCCGACCACCGGGAGCACGATATTGTCGCCGGCCTCCATCGCCTCCACGAGCGCCCGCTCCATGATGGCCACGGATTCCTGGTGCACCGCGCCGTTGTAGCGACCACGCCCAGACTCCGGGATCTCCAACTTCGCGATATCGGAGTCGATGATCGCCGCCCCTTCCCGCGCGGAGATGCGGTTGACCAATACCTTGCTCTTCCCGGCCGCCGGGGGACCCATGACAATCCAGATCTGCTTGCCCTGCTGGACCGGCACGTTGTCCGTGGTGGTCTGGCGGAGTTTCGCGGCAACCCGTCTCCAGAGCCCCTCGCGTTCCGCAGGCCGAGACTGGATGTAATGGTCGGTGGCCGGCACCGCCGCCTGCTCGGCCCGGAGGGCCACCACTTCCGGGGTGTCGTAGGGTGTCCCCTCGGGCTTGGCCGTGCTGTACTGGGCCGACTCCTCAGCGGCGCGCAGCCGCGGGCGCTGTGGTCCGGGCTCCGGCCCGCCCTGAAACGCCTCACGGAACGCAGCGGCCGGCGACGCTGGCCTGGCGAACCCGAGCGTCTCCTGCCCGCGCACATCTCGCTGGGCGGCATCAGCGTATCGGTTGATTGCCGCCCGGAACTCGTTCGGCTTGAGGCGCAGGAGCGCATCGGCTAGGGTATCGGCTTTGGTGCTCGGCCCCGCCCCCTCGAGCAGCGAGCCCTGTTGACGCAACCCGCCGACCGATCCCGACCCTGTCGCCTGGACTTCGATGACGACGCGGACAGCATCCTCGAGGTCCTTACCGAGATCCCATTCCCCGCCACGGCCTTTGATTTTCGCCAGCGCCCCGAGACTCCGCTCGATCTTGGCGCTGACCGCAGAGGGAATCTGGTTCAGTAGGTCCGGATCTGGGATCGCGTTGCCGAGGACAGCGCGCTCGACGAGGCGCTTGCCGTCCTCGTTCAGTTGCGTTGTGCGCGGGTCGATGTAGCGGTTCAGATCACGCTCGGTGAAGACGCCATCCTGGATGAAGCGCCGGATGATCTCCCGGTCCAGACCGGAGCGGAGGAACTCGCGGAGCGTGGCAGTCTCGCCGAGGGCATCGACCTGCCCGGCGATCCACTCCATCGTCTCCGGCTTCACGGCTTGCCCCTGGCTCACGGCCTGGGCCTGTGGGTTGAGGGCCTGCGTGAAACTCTCGTTCGCCTCCTTGGCGAACCGCCGGTAGAATTCCGGCGTGGTGTCGCTCCCCACCAGGCGGCGCACCAATACGGGATTCGGGACACGGTCGATATCCTCAGGGCGGAAACCGAACTGAACCGCCCGCTCGCGCAGGCGCTCCCGGTAGGGCCGGAACGCCTCGGTGCCAGCCAATCGCATCATGGTCATGCTTCGGCTGTTCCCGGATAGCACCACGTTGGAATCGGGCGCGAGGATGGGGCTGCCCTGTGAAGTGGGCCGCTCGCTCAAGAGGAAGTCCGGCTCAAAATCCTGGCTCTGTCGGATGACCTTCGCCTGCTCGCTCTTGTCGGAATGGTAAGGCCGGTTCTGGACTCCTTCTGGATAGCGCGGGTCTCGCGCGAAGCTCTTCGGATCGTGGGACGGGATGAGATCCGTCGCGTCCACGAGCTCGTATTTGACCCGATACCGGCTCCCCGCCGGGACTCTGAGATCTTGACTTTTGCCGACGGCCGCCGCCGCCGGTGGCGGGGCCTGGACTGGCGCGTCCTTGGGTGGCTCGGCGCTCGGCTTCGGCCCCTCGAGGATGGCCTGCTCGGCTTGCTGCTGCGCGGCTGCTGCCCCCTCTACCGTCGGCTCTGGGGCCTTCTTCGCGGACAGGTCACTTGGTCGGACTCCGATTTGGGCTCCAGCCGGGATGCGTGGCACCGTGAAGCCGAGCGCCTCAAGGGTTGACCGACCGACCGTTGATCCCTTCGGATACCCGGGAATGTCCTGCGTGAGCCCCCAGAGCTCCATCGGCGGCTTGCCACGGCCTGTCTCTTGGAGCCCCTGGAATTCGACGGGGGCGGTCTGTTGCGCGGCTGGCGCGTGCGGGGCCCCTGTCGGCAGACCGGCCTCGCGCCATTTGTCCAGGGTGACGACGGCATTAAGCCGATTGGCCTCCAGCTGCGCCTTGGCCCCGCCGACCAGATGGTCGACCTCCTCGCCAGTCTTCCGGTTGACGATCACCCACTGCCCGCCGATCCCGGGTTTGGCCTCGTAGAGCCCCTTCCGCAGATCGTCGAACTCGAACCGGAGACGGGCGAAGTCCGGGTCGCGCGAGGTGAGTGGCCACTTCCGGCCGGCGGCCTGGACGTAGTCCCGGAAAGTGAGGTCGCCCAGCTTCGTCGCCCCGCCGATTTCCGCCTTGACCGGGGCCGCTGCGGGGGCTGGTTGGGGCGCTGGCACCTCCGGTGATACGATCCCCCGTGCCCGCGCGGCGGCCAGCTCCTGGGCCGTCGGCATGGCTCCGGGCTCCGGCGCGGGTGTCTCTGGGCGCTCTAATGGCCGGCCAGTTGGCCCTAGGATGACCGGCGGGCCGAGCAGCGGTGTCGGACGTGGGGCTGGCGGAACCAGCCGGATCCGTGCCTCGATGGTTCCACCGGTCTTCTGCTCGGCGACATCACGTGCAGACCGGAGCTCTGTCGCCGTGGTCCCGGTGGCTACATCGCCTACCTCCTGGGCGAAGAGATTCTTCAGGTCGGCCTCAAGCGTGGTCCGGTCCTCTGGGGTCGCCTTGGCCGCGCGCTCCATCGCCTTGTCGAGGACGCTCTTGAGGAGGCCTTCCGGGGTAGTGTTCCGAGCTTTGGCCTCGGCCTCGAGGAGCTGCTTCATCGCCCGTGGATCCTGCCCCCGCCACAGGAAGGCGATGTTCAGTCCGTAGTCGAACGCCTTCTGGGACAGAACCCGTTCGTCCAGCAGACGGGTACCCTGTGCGGCGTCGATCGCGGTGAGTCCCACCCCAAGGCGCGCCGCCCGCGGGAGGAGTTGGTTCCCAGGAATCACACCACCGGTCACCCCGAAGGCGGCGCCGAGCATGGCTCCACCCTTGACGTGCTGGCCCATCTCCCGATAGGCGTCGGCTAAGGTGTCTGCTTGGGCTTCCTCACCGAGATGGGCGATCCCGCTGGCCACGCCGAGATTCGCCGCCTGGGTAGCGACATTCTTGGCGAGAATGGTGCCGACGGCGTCCCCGGCCTTCGGACCGATCCACTTCAGGATGTTGGACTCGAGCATCGCATGGGACGCTCGGGCCGGGCCCAGGATGAATCCGGCGAGCTCGCCCGCCCCAGCCGCCAGTGCCTCCGGCTGACTTCTTGGAGCCCGGGTCTTGGGCGACTCGATCCCGAACGTGTCCAGCAGGGCCGGCAGCATTCCGAAGGTTAGTCGATCAGCGGTCGCCCGCGGCAGCGCCGCGGTGGTGCGGTTCAGGGTCTCAAGCGCCTGCCGCACCTGCCATCGCTCTTCAGACATGCCCTCCGGCTTCCGCATGACCGAGGTGGCGGCGAATTCCGCCTCCATCCGGCGCTGGTCGGCCGCTTCCGGGTTGACCACGCCAGCCGCAGCAGCCCCGCGGGCGAGCATCCCGGCTGGCTTCACCGGCTCTGACTTGAAGACCTCGGAGCGTTGTGGGCCACCGACCTGCTCGAGCAGTGGTGCCCGGCGAACCTCCTCAACGGCGGGCCCGAACCCAGCCACCGGCCCGATCTTGATGGGCACCGGTGGGGGGGCCGGGGCCTTGGGCTCTGGGATTGCCGCTGAAGACCGGGTGGCCTTCAGGTCCTCATCGCTCGGCACCTGTGGCAGAGCCATGCTCTTCGGTGGTGTCGCCGCGTCCGGCGCGATGGCTGGCCCCGCAGCTTTGAAGCCGACGGTCGGCCCACCTGGGAGCAACCCTGTGACAGCCGAGGTCACAGCCGAGGCGGCGCGCGAGAGAAACCCTGGCGGCTCCGGCTGCGGAGCCGGTGCGTCCCCGAAGGCCTCGTCGACAAGCGCGTTCACCCCGCCGCCAGTGGTCTTCGCCACCGGGGGCGCGGTGGGGGTCTCGGCCTTCAAGGCCGGGAATGCTTCGTCGAGTAAACTCTCGAGGCTCATCAGCTGGCCCGCTTGGCCCGGCGTCTTTTGACGCCGTCCGACTCGGTGAACTCCCGCATCAACCCGCTCACGGTCTCGACCTGTCTCCATACCCGCCCGAGGCTGTCGATGGCGTAGGTGCCGTGATCGAGTTCGCCACTCGCGGTGGCCATATCCTCGTCCTCGTCGGCTGGCTCCAACACCACCACCCGCTCAAGGGAGATAACATCGTCATGCCGGAGCGGTTTGATCCTCATGGGTAAGTCGGCGTGGGCGGCGGGGTGGCCGGCTCGTCTGGCTTCGGCGGGATCGCATAGGAGTTGCTCCGCGGCTGCCCCACAGTCTTCTCGGTCCGGCCGTTGAGGACCTCCTCGATGATCTGGATGGGCTCGGCGTAGTCATGGCAGTAGTTGATCGTGTACCGGATGACGAAGCCGTCCATGGACTGCCCAATCGGCTGCTCGAGTACGGCCACCAGCGCGCACGCCAGCAGGGTTCGATTCATAGGCCCACGCCCAGCAACGCTAACGAGCCGGCCGGAGGGCCGCTGGGTGGAGCAGCTGCCGCCGATTCGAGCGGGAGATTCGGAATCTGCGGATCGGCGCTGTCGAGGGTTGGCGGGGGCTGCCAGAAACCGCTCGCATCCGTCCTCGAAAGCCCGCCGCTCTTCCACCGGAGCGTCCGCTGGAGGCTCATGATGCGGTGCTGGTTGCGGCAATCCGGCCCGTGTATGTCGTCGCGGTGGTGGCAGGCTTCATAATCTCCAGAAATGCCAGATAGGCATCAGCGAAGATCCTGGGGGCCTGATCTCTGTTGGTGAGCCAGTCGAATGGCATCATCGAGTTGATGACCGGGAAGGCCATGAACCCGATTGGGTGCCCAATGACGAAGTTGATGAGTCCCGTCGCGACCAGAGCCGAACACTGCATCTGCGTCCACGCCTTGATCCCGACATCATTGGACTCTAGTGGGGCGAACCATTGCTGGGCCGGATGGTCTAGGCGGTGGGTGATAGCGCTGGCATTGCCGGTGAGCGATGGCAAGGTCGATGCGGCATTCCCCTGATCGAGATAGGTACACACCGTCCAGTTGTGGGCGGTGGCCGCGAGGGCAGTCAGGCCAACCTCCACAAATCCGAAGTTCCCGCCGATGTAATCTTCGTTGGTCGCGGTCGTGGACTGATAGCGTGTCGGGACCCCGGTCACGGCCTCGGTCGCCGTGCTGTTCATGGTCTTGGCGACCCCGAAGATTCGGTCGTAGAGCAACAGGGTGTTGTTGATGACACTGCACGTGACATCGGCCCCGGTCAAACGCAGGCTTCCAGCAGCCGGATTGGCGAATTGCATCCCGCCTGTGTCGCTATCGACCAGCGCGATCCCTCCGGGGGCCCCCGACGAAGCAACTCCGGCCGCAGGCTGCGGGCCCAGCTTGTGCAGGCTGGAGGTCACGCCTACGACCCCGGTTGGACCGACCTTATTGAACATGCCGGCTGGATACTGGACGAATCCCTGCGAGGCCCGGGACAGCGCATCAGAAATGCTGGAGAACCCCGCATACACGGTGCTCTGCGGATTCCGTGCTGCTCGCTTATACGCAGCCGCCAGGGCATCCAACGCGGACATGAACACACCCCGCTCAAACGGCCCGACGAAATCACCGTCAGCCCCGACCCTCACGCTCCCCGGGCAGTCCAACAGATGAATCGGGGGGCCATACCAGCCCTTCATGCTGTCGCTGATCTGTGCGACCCGCTCGGCCCCGAGCCACCGATCAAGCCGCTGCGCATGCACCGCAGGATAACGACGACGCGCGAGGATCAGCATTATGGCGCCCCCCTGTAGGTGATGACACCCGCGACCGTGCCGACACCGGACTTAATCAGACAGACTGCGTTTCCGGCCGTCGTCGTGGCGATCCACGGGAAGGCCTGGATCGCACTGAACCCGCCCCCCGCTGCGACTGGCAATGCCCCTGATGTCGCGCCAATAATGGCGACGGTCCCAGTGCCGCAGGCGCTTCCGGATCCCTCAACGATTGAAATGTTCTCGGCGACCGCACTGATCGCTAGGATTCCGCAAATGAAGATTCGCTGGCCTGAGTTTGCGCCAGCGATGACCCCATTGGCTGTCAGACTGAAGGCGCCTCTGGAATGGCAGGCCATCATGGCGGTTGAACTGACGTTGGAGATCCCGGCGATGTGGACCGCTCCTGAGATGTGGCCAACATTGACCGTGGACGCGGACGAGCAGCCGGTGCAGTTGACATCCAACGCGGTGCCGGTGACCGTAACGGCGGTGCCGGCGACATTTCGCAGGACCATGTTGCCCACTACATGCGTCACCGTGTTGACGTGGGCGATGTTCCACTGGCCTCCCTGATGCGCAGTCACGTTCCAGGCTCCGGACTGCGCGGCGGCCAGATGCGCCCACCGCTGCCAGTCGAGAATCACCACATGGCGCACCGTCGACTGGTGGCCGATGTTGATGTTCACCCAGGCCCCGCCCTGATGCGCGGTGACGTTCCACGGGTTCGCCCCGGACTGGGCAACCGCCATGTGGGCCCAACGCGGGAGGTCCACGATGGCGACGTGGAGCATCGCGGCGATGTGCCCGACGTTCAGGTTTGTCCAGGCTCCTCCTTGGTGGGCGGTCACATTCCAGACGCCGGATTGCGCGACGGCCAGGTGGGCTTCCCGGGAGAACCCCGTGACCGCGACGTGGGTCACACTGGAGATATGCCGGATCGTCGACTGGTGGAAGACGTTGACCGCATCGCTCGAGCCGCCCGCGCAGTTCGAGCAGGAGACCGATAGGCTGGCGGCCTGGGTGATGGCTACGTGGCCCCCGCCTGCGAAGGTGACCGCCACGTGCTGCGGCATGGTCACCGCGAAGTGATGGCCGGCTGCGGCTTGCGCGGTCACGTTCCATGCGCCGCTCTGGGCAGCGGCGAGATGGGCCTCCCGGCTCATGCCCACCAGGAAGACGTGGGTCGTGCTGGAGATGTGGCGAATCGTGGACTGATGGAAGACGTTCACTGCATCGCCGGAACCGCCGGAGCAGTTTGTGCAGGAGACTGACCAGGGGCTCGCGGCCTGCGTCACAGCCAGGTGGCCGCCACCCGCCATGGTCACCGCGAGATGGCCGGATCCACCGACGATATGGGCCGCAGCAATCATCCATGTCCCGGACTGCGCGGCGCCGACATTGTAGGCCCCGGACTGAGTCGCCGCCACCGTCCCGCTGACCGTGACGGATCCGCTGTTCACGTCGACCGTCCACGTCCCGGCCTGGTGGGCGGCGATCCCGGGGCGCCCGCTGATCTGGACGTGGACCACGGCCGCGATGTGGGCGATCGTCCACGGGGCGGCCGTCTGGCTGACCGCGGTATGCGTCGAGCTCGAGGCCGAGCACCCCGTCACGCAGTTCACCAAGACGGTGTTGGCGATCCCGGCCACGTGCACCGCAGAGGTGATGTGGCTGATCGTGTCTACGGTGACGCTGGCGCTCCCAGAGGTGGCCAGGTTCCCGCCGCTGACCGACGCGGCGTGCGTCCCGGTCGGGTCCATGATGATGACCCGCTGGGCCGGTTGCTGGGCCTGGACCAGCCACGGCACCAAGAGCAGGGCGAGCAGGGCGCAGAGGATCGCGGCCCGCTTCATAGGATTTCCACGGTGGCCTGGACCGTCCCGCCGGCCGGCTCGGCCCCATTTCGGACTGCCACCTCGACATAATCGCCGGCATCCATGTAGTAGGTACCCACGTTCTCCGGCCCGAAGAGGGAATTCACCGGCAGGAAGATCTGCGATACCGCACCCCCGGCCGGCCGGCGGTGGGTGATCGTCGCCCAGAACGGCTCAGCGGTCGCCACCATCACCCGCACCGTGTACTGACGGGCGGTGGTGACGATCTGGCTCGTGACGAGCACCGCCCCGCCCGCGGGGGCGTTAACCGGCGTCCCGGCTGTGAACATGGCCGGACTGGGTTCAGCCGATGACGGCCTTGAGCTCGCGGGCGATCCGCGCCCGCTCGGCCTTCAGCGCATCGACCGCAGCCGCGATCTCCCGGTGCTCGACCTCCGCGGCCTCGCGCTCCTTGGCGATGGTGGCCCGGGCCGCCGCAAGGGTCTGCCGAGCCTCGCCGATCACCATGGCCGAGTCCTCACGGGCCTTCCGGGCCTGCTCCCGTAGTGTCGCGAGCTCGCCCTCCAGGCGCGCCTTGGTCTGGGTCATCTCCTCCCGCAGCCGGCCCTCATCCTGTCGGAGGCTCTGCACCCGTTGCTCCGCGGCGGCGATCTTTGCGTCGACCACCTCCAAGCGCCGGGCAGACTCGGCTTTCTCCATCTCCGACCGCGCCTCGAGCTCCGCACTGAGGAGTTTCTCGGCGGCCGCGCGCTGGTCGGCGAGGCTCTGGCTCAGACCGGCGATCTTGGCCTCGAGCGCCGACACCTCCTGCATCCTGGCCTGCAAGGCCTGCGCCTTGCGAATGACCGGCTCCAGGCGCGCGAGCGCACGGATGACCGGCCCGGCGGCTTCCAGGTCCGCGATGTCCTGTCTGGTGATCTCACTCATCTCGACTCCCCCTTGGCGGCTGCCTTCCGATTGTCCAGATCTGCTTGCGTGAGCTCTTCCATCTCTTGTTCCCCCCTTTGCCCGCGGGCACTTATGTTACGATGTTTCACGTGCCGAGTTGTAGCCGCTGCCCAAACCCCCGCCGACCAGGCCAGCGTCTTTGTCTCTCATGTCATGCCGCCAACATGCGAGCAACCCGGCCGAAGCACCGCGATCTGTCTTCGCTGGCTAAGCAGAAGGCCAACTGTCGATCCTACGCAAATACCTATCAACGCAGGGGGCTTTTGATCCGCAATCCGTGCGAAGACTGCGGAAGTGAGAAGAGCCAGAAGCATCACGAGGACTACGGTCGGCCGCTGGACGTGATCTGGCTGTGCCGACCGTGCCACCTCGCTCGTCACCCAACACGCTAATTTCACTTCCAGCCTCTCCCTTGCATGGCCTCCATGATTTGATCCCGGCTGTAGCCGGCCGCCTTCAGTCTGCCCCATTCCGCCGCCATGGCCTTCTGGTATTTGTCATGCGTCGGCTGATACTTGGCGGGCGGTGCTGAAACCGGAATCTTAATCTTCGCCGGCTCAGGCTCTGATTTTACAGGCACAGCTGGCGGTTGCGCTTTGCCCTCGAAGAGCTGCCGCCGATGTTGCATTATTGCCATCCGCCCTTGGCCATCATGGCCTTGATCTGGTCGCGGTTATACCCAGCTTGCTTGAGCCTGGCGATCTCGGCCTTGGCTTGCTGGTTGTACTTGTCGGTCCCCGGCTTGAGCTTCGGGTTCGGCGGATTCACTGGGATCTGGACCGGCTCCGGCTTGGGCTCCGGCTGGCCAGTCACCTTCCGGAGCCGCTGTTCGTGGTATCCGAGATCTTGGACGGCCTGCTGCTCCTCCTGCCGGAGCGAGCGGTACCTCTCCGGGTCATCATCGGCCATGCCAGGGTTGCGCTTGAGGTCAAGCCGGACATCGCTCAGGCGCCGCCGGAGCTCGGACACGTCGGCCCGGATGCCCTTCTCGATGTCATCGGGCTTGGCCTTGGCGGTCTCGGTCTCCTTGGTTTTCTTGACGATGGCCTGCCACCAGGACTCCATGAATTTCGGGTCGTCCTTGCGGAGAGTTGGGAATCTCGCCTGGGTCTCCGCGAAAGCGAATCCGTACACATCCTTCGGAACCTCCTTGGCGTCGGTCACGTCCCACCGGAGGATCTTCTTCAGTACCACTTCGGGCAGGTTCTTCTGGTTCGCCAGCGCGTCGTAGACGTAGGCGTTGAACCCCTGCGGATCCGCAGAGGCAGCAGCCCGGAAGATCTTTTCGGCATCCGGCTCCTTGCCGGCCGCAAACGTGTCGCGATAGGCCCCGGAAATGGCCCGGCTGAAGCCCGTGACCTGGGGGTTCTGGTTGACGGTCTTCTTGATGACGTTGTCGATAATCTGGCCCCGGAGCGCCCTCGAGCCCTTGCTGTTGGCCTGGCCGAGTTCGTTGAGGAGGGCCGCATAGTTCTCCGGTGACTGATCGTTGGTATAGGCGGTGTTGGCCTTGAGCCACCGTCCGAGGTCCTCGTTCGCTGCCTTGCTTTCCTTGTCGTCGCTGCGGAGATTCATCGCGTGCTCGGTGTACTGGGCCGCAGCCTGGTAGTGTCCGAGTACTCGCATGGCCTTGGCTGCATGGTCGTAGTACGCCAGCGAGTCTCCGGCCTTCATGGCCTTGGTGGCCTCGTCGAGGATCTTGTCTGCCTTCATGCGGTTGTCCTGTTGCTCCTGCTCGATCTGCGCCGCCTCGAGGTCCTTGATGGCGCTGCGGCCGGCTCCGGAGCGGAGCAAGCGACCAGCCACGTCCGGGGCGAGTGCGGAGAGCAGGCTTTCACGGCGCGGTGCCTCCCCAGCAGGGGCGCCCGGCATCGCGCTCGGCCCCATTGGTACCGGTGGCTGAACCGGGCTCAGCGGCGCCCCGGCCCCCTCGAGCCCATTGACTTGGTCCGGTGCCAGCGTGGGCGTGGGTATCGGCATGCCGGCCGCAGGCGTGGGGCTCGGCGGTGGACCTGCCTCAAGCGCGCGGCGACGCGCCTGGTAGGCGCTCGCGAGCATGCCCATGTCCTGCCCCTCCTGGGCCTGTCGTCGCATGTCCTCGAGGGTAAGGGCCTCGCGTAGAGCCGACTCGCCCTCCCGCCGACCGAGCTCCCTGGAGTTCAGGTACGCTTCGTTGAACGTGCTGAAGTAGGGCCCGATGCCGCCCATTATGTCCCCCATGGCCGTTGACCGAGCACGCCCCCACCGCTGGTGTTCGGCAGCGCCCCACCGTTCATTTCTCGGATGGCCCTGGCGATCCGATCTGACTGGCCGAGGTTGCCAATCTGGCCCGCAACGGTGCCCGCCACACTGCCGACACCCGACATAATGTCGCGCCGCTCCTGGTTCTGAGCCCCGAAGCCTGCGGTTTGACCCTGGAAACCCAACTGGGTCATCGGCAAGCGGTATTGGTCGGGATTCCCGCCAAGGCCAGCTTGCAGCTGGTAGGGGTCCATGCGGCCAAGCGCGCTCGACCGCGACAGGGTGTCCACGTAGGCGCGCTGCTCGCCGCCGAGGGCCCGGGCCTTCTCGACCGGAGCCTGGTAGCTGAAGCGAGCCCGCTCCTGTTCGAGCGGGGAGTAGGCGGCGACCGCGCCCCGCTTGCTCTCATCCCGCGCGATGTTGGCATTGCGGTTGAAGGCCTGGAGGGTCTCCTGCCCTGCGCTGGAGAGCTCCCAGTCCGGGCCGAGCCGACGGAACATGGTGTTCTGGAGGGTCTCCCACTCCTTGCGGAGCCGCTCTTCGACCAGCGGGCTGGCGCCGCCCTGGAGGGTGGACATGAGCTCGGAGCGGAGCGCGGCCTGGACGGGGTCGTTGTAGTTTTCCACCGTCACCGGGTTGAGTTGCCCAGGGATCAGGGTCATGGCCTGGTTGCGGATCGACTCGTAGCCGGGTGCCTGCGCGGCCTGGTAGCCGGCCTCACGGGCAGCTTGGTCGGCGAACATCTGGGCCAGGGTGTTCTGACCGGCGGCATTGATCGGACTTCCAGGCGCGAGCGTCGGCTGCGGGGCGCGCGGGGTACCGCCGGCTAGCGCTCGGCCTGCGCCAAGCCCGGCAGCCCCCACGGCTGCGGAGCTCAGGAGACCTCCAAGCGGACTCTTGAGGAAGCCGCCGACCATGTCCATCCACCCGCCACCGCCGCCGGTTCCGGCCCCCCCGGGCTGCCCAGAGCCGGTGGCTGGTACCCCGCCGTATCCGGCACCGGTGCTGTAGGGGCTCTGGCTATAAGCCCCTTGCCTCAGCATGGCCTCTGGATCCTGCGCCTGGGTCACCTGCCCACCGGCCGTGAGCGGCCCGGTGGTGGGGCCGCCGGCCTGTGGGGTGACCGGGTTGCCGGTCGTGTCGAAATAGACCCCTGTCGATGGGTCATAGCCGGTGATCCGCTGGCCCGTCGGCTGGAAGAGCGCATCGTAGGTACCCGGCATGCCGAGAGACCCGCCAGTTCCGAGCCGGTACTCCGGCTGCTCGCGCAACCAGGAGGCCTGATCCCAGCCCCCACCCTGGAGGACGAACTCTGGCATCTGGAAATCGAAAGACACCGCAGAATCTGGCGTCTCGAATGAGTAACCCGGGCTGCTGTACTGATCGAGGAAACTGGTGTCTAAGCCGCCGCTGCCGCCGAGGTCATAGCTGCGGAAGTCGAAATCTAAGAAGTCGCTCATGGGCCTAGCCTCCGGCACCGCAGTAGTCGAGTGGCGGGGTGGACTCGCTGACCGAGATCCCACTCGTGATATCCGAGTTGAGCCGCCCGAAGGCGAGGTCCGCAATCACCTTGTCTCCCCCATCGAGCGGGGCCCAGAAGAACAGGCTGGTCGCTTGTGGCCGGTAACATTGCATCTCGGCTTGGATCTGTTCCTCGGTCAACGCATCGAGGAAGATCTTGACGTTATACATCCTGCCGTTGAACGTCGAGGTGATCGTCGCCCCCAACTGGAAGATCGTGGTGTCGGCTACCGTTCCCATGTTGACACCGGTGTTCTCTGCCGTGATCGTCTGAAGCAGCCCATCGAGATAGAACCGAGCCCGTGCACCGCCGGCCGCAGTGCCATCAAACCGCACGGCGACATGAGTCCAGACTCCGACAGGCGGAGTCGCTGCGATGCTGAGGAGCCCACCATTGCTATGGGTGTCGAAGCGAAGGCCTGCGTTCCCTACTGCGCTGTCGATCCCAATGTTGAATGCTGTGCTGGCGAAGTCCTGCATGAAATACGTGCGGACAGCAACATTGTCAATGTTGATCCAGGCCGTCCACGTGAGACGTGTCGCCCCGCTCAGACTGCCGAACTGCTTGAATGAAATCGTCCCGTTTGACCCATCGAAGTCGAGGGATCTGGCATGGGCCGGTGACGGGAGCGAGACCATGAGCGTGACAGCGATCAGGAGCAGCGACAGCCAGCGGCGTGGGGTCATCACTGGAACCTCAGGACACCATAGCGGAAGGCCGTGTGCTCGGTAGCATAGGTAAACGTGTTGACCTGGTTGCCGGTGGCCGCGCTCCCGGTATTGGTCCGCCGGATGCTGATGTAGATGAGCTTCCCGGTCTCAAGGCTATTGGTCAGGGTCTCGGTTTGCTTCGTGAGTTTGCCGGCCGTCCCCTGGACGGAGACCGGATAGAAGATGTAGACATGGCTCGCGGCGGTGTTGGGGTCCTCCCCGATGCCCACCGTCCAGGTCTGCACATGCCACCCGATCGACCCGGTGGTCCTGGTGCCCTGGCTGCTGAAGAGGTCGAGCGTCATGCTCGTCGCCCCGGTCGGCATCGAGGCCACCCAGTGCGCCCACTGGTGATTGATGTCGGAATACATCAGCGCGAATTGACTGCTGACCCCGCCCTGGTGCTTGGCGATGATCGGGAAGGCGAACGCATGGTGCGCAAGGATCGCGTTCAGTGGAGTCAGGTTGAAGGTCGAGGCCCCGCCGCCGCTGCTCGAGGCGATCGTGTTGACGTAGACATGGCCCTGGGCGCTCAAGAACAGCGCCTTGGAGGTCCCGCCCTGCCCGGAGAGGCTGGCTCCGTGGAGGATCAGGGCCACGCCGCTGTGGCCGACCACGATCCGGTCGAGGGAGTCGATCGCCAAGGCGGTGACATGCTGGAAGCTCCCGTTGAGGGCTGAGTGCCGGAATCGAAGTGTCACCGTGTGATGGAGGGTCAAGGCCTCGGCGTGGAAGCGATATAGCTCGATGCCACCCTGGACCCCGCCATTGGCATGCTGGTAGTCCCGGAAGGAAAACGCCATGTGGGCGGTGTTGTGCGGCCAGAAGATGCCAGTCCAGTGGTCCGGTCCGGTCAGCACCGGGAAGCGTGCCAAGATGGCGGTTTGCTGCCTGTCGGTCCCGCCGGCCACTGCGGTCGAGGTCAGGTGGAGCGCCGAGACATTGATGTGGCTCACGCTGAAGGTCGGGGCTTGGTCGTGTCGGTACCACTGAGTCAGGCCGAACACCTGCTTGAACATGAACCGCAAGCGCTCGAGCTCCCCTGCCGCGCTGGTCGCCTGGCTCTCGGTACCCGAGGCGTAGGGGTCCGCCGTCGACTGCATCTGGCTGACAGTAGCGGAAAAATCATCGACGCAACTGAGTGTGCTATTCGTGACTGCGGCAGTCGTAAACGAACTGTTTAGATCCCCAGCCGTCACGCTATCTCCAGTGTTCCAGCTTCGAAAAACCGAACAATTTCCAACAGCATAGGCAGCGCTGTTCATTTCAACAAGAATCCATGGCGCTGCGAACATAACTGGCGTTAAGATAGTTACTGCTATCTTTAACGCTAAGCGAGAAAAGCGACTCATGAATTCACTCCTTCTCTATGGCAACGCCGAACGATTCTGGAGAAAGGTAAGCAAGACCGAGAGTGGATGCTGGCTGTGGCTCGGAAAGCAACTGGCCACTACGCGCTATGGGGGCTTCTCCGTCCATGTGCTCTCTGATCGCGGCCTGGCTTGGCGCTCGGAATCGGCGCATCGCCTGTCCTGGGAGTTCGTTAACGGACCGATCCCGACTGGATTGCATGTGCTTCATACCTGCGATGTCCGCCATTGCGTGAACCCTGCCCACCTGAGACTCGGGACTCATCAAGACAATATGTTCGATGCGGCCGCCAAAGATCGCATGCGCGGCGGGCAGCGCCTCCTGACACCAGAAACAGTTCAGGCTATCCGCGAACAGTACGCCGTCAAGCGCGAACCACATGCCCGGCTGGCGAAACGACACGGAGTCCTGATCGGCACGATTCGGTCCGTGCTCGGCGGGGCTCGGTGGAGGAAGGTGGCCGGGCCGTTGGCGATCTCGCAGAAACGGTTTACGCTCGCGCATGCCAGAGTCATCCGGGAACGCCGCGCCAGAGGCGAGACGCTCCAGGTCATCGCGACGGACTACGGCACGAACAAGACACACATCCTGCGTATCGTGCGTGGTTTGGTACTCAAGGAGCCGTAGTAAGTTCATGATTCTACTCAGCCACTTCGAGACCGATGAGGATTCGGCTGATCGATACATCGGCATTTGCGACGTTGGTATACCCGCGGATCCCGAGGCGCACGGCTTGGCCGGTCATGCGCTTGCGCTGGGTCACGAGCAGGGTCTCCGTGCCGAGCGTGAAGGGCAGGATGGCGGGAAGGGTCGCCCCAGATCCCGTCAGGCTGAAGGTCATGGTCTGGATCAGGTTGCCGTCGGAGTAGACCTCGATCGTGTGGGTCGCAGCCGAACGGGCATCGTATTCGAGTTGGATGAAGCGGAGGTTCTTCCGGCGACCCTGCCAGCCCGGGATGACCTCGGAGAAATCTGAGGGCTTGAGGAACCAGGAGAACTGGTAGCCGGACCCGTCCTTGTTCCGGGCGGAGCGATCGAGCAGCCACAATTGGCCGACGTTGTCGACCATGGCCGGCGTCATCACTTCGTCAATCTTGCGGAGGAAAATGGCCTCGTTCTGGTCACGGTCCCACCAGAGCCAGCGCTCGCCCACCTCCGAGCGCTTGTTGAGGTCCATGTGTAGCCGCCGGGTTTTGGCCGTCTGGCCTTGGCCGGCGCACGCCAGCATGATCTCCTGCTTGTTGGAGTAGTAGAGCATCTGGGCATCGACCAGCTGCCCGAGGTTGACCTGCTCGCGCACGTAGGAACCGAGCTTGCGGGAGGTGAGATCCTCGGCCCGGACGGACCCGGTGGCGGTGGTCGCAGAGACCAGGTGCCAGGAGCCGTCGGGTGACACCCACATGATGTCGTCCTCGATCGGCGACATGTTCATCGGGCCGGCCGCGCCGGGCGAGCCGACCTGGATCACGCGCCAGTTGGCGTCCGAGGGATCCGAGGTATCGACGGCGTAGAGTCCCGAGGGGTAGGCCCAGAGCAGCAGCACGCCCTTGTAGGAGAGCCCACCCACGAGCCGTTGCCGCAAGCCCGGGAACACCGGCAGACTGTACGGGCTTCCGCCGAAGGAGGTCTGATCGGCCAAGGTCGACCGATAGATCCGGTTGGGCGCGTTCGGGTTGCCTCCCGCCCACATATAACCCTGGTGCGGAACAGCGAAGCTCGGCTGCCGGTTGACATTCCCCGCAGTCCAGTCGGCGGCTGGTGAGGCCAGCGCTGTCATGGCCGCCCCATCGCCATCGAGATACCGCGGGTCATTCCGCCCGTCGAAATAGAACAATTTGCGATTGCTCCCGCTGGATTCCGCAGCCCCAGGTACTAGGAATGGGTGGAACCCCGACGTGGTCGCCAAGGTGTGGAGCAGAGTCCAGCCCCCGCCGGAGCCGTTGTCCTTCCAGATCTGGCCTGCGTCGTCAATCACCACGTTGCGCTCGGTGTCGGCATCCGGCCAGAAGTTGAACGCCACCTTGCCCGTCCGGGCCGCATCGAAGGCAGACCCCAGCTTCGACGCGCCGCCACCGGTGCGCCAGGTGTAGTCCTCGAGGGTCGCGTTCCGAAACTCGATGAGGCCTCCGAGTGGAATCAGATTCCTGTTTCTGATTCCCCAGAGTGCCTCCCTACCCGCGACGACCTCTACTACTGTCACTCCGTCGTAGGCCATAGGGGACCTATCTGGACCGCCACTGCTTCATAGCGCGTAGGGCCCCACGGTCGCTTCCTGCCCGGTATTGTTGAGCCCGACCTTCATCCGGTGGTGGTAGACGATGGCCTGCCCGATGCCCTGCTCGAAGAGGGTGCGGGCGGCCTCCGCGCGCTTGTCGGATTTGAACAGGTGCAGGAAGTAGAGCCCGCCGTCGGCCAGCACCCAGCGGAAGTTTTGGTCGATCACGAGGTCACCCGATCCAGACGGGTCGGCCGGCATCGTGGTATAGGGGTACTCGATTCGGTGCACGGCGTCTGGATACCCAGAGAGGCGGATCTTCCGCTTGGTCAGCCGACTGAAGCAGTCGGGCGGCCACTGCTGCTGAGGAGGGTCCGAATAGTTCCGCCGCAGATAGTCCTCGCTCCGGAGGGTGATGAAGTCGCCGTCCCCGGTCCAGAGGCCGTCGACGAACATCCCCAGGGTCGAGACGAGGTCGTACTCGTCCTTAACGATGGTGATGACGGTGCCGGCGGCGAGGGCCTCCGTGGCGGCGTCGACGGTGATGGCGGCCGTGCCCCCGCCATGCACGGTGATCCGCAGGGAGTAATCCTTCCCGCTCGGGATGATCTTGTAGCCGACGAGGTCGGCGGTGACAGCCGAGGAGAGGGTCGCAGCCACGCTGGTCCCGGCCGCGGCGAGCGTGATGGTGCGGTTGGTGATCGGGGCGACGGTCAGGAAGACGCCGGGCGAGGCGGACTCGTTCCACCAAAACGGATGGCTGTTGTGGAAAAAGTGGAACGCACGGACAATGGCCCGCCGCGTGGCGGCATCCCAATCGCTCGTGCCGTCCGTGAGCTCATCGCCCCGCTCGAGCACGTCCGCGACCACATCCGAAAACGAGTCAAAATTCGAGATGGCTCAGCCCTCCCATCAAGCGTGAGAGGGCGCCCCACTCGCCCCCGAGACCGCTACCGCGCTAGCAGAACCTCAGCTTCCTACTGCTTGGTGGTGTAGCCTCCGCCCGGTCCGCCTTCTGCGGTGATGGTGGCTTTGCCAGAGCCCATGACGCTCGAGGATTTGGTGCCCTTGCCCAGACCGGCGAACTCGGCGAGCGCCTTGCCGCCCTCGTCGCTGTTGCCGGTCATGGCCCCTGCCCCTTCCCGATTCAGGACCTGTGGCTCCCCAGAGGGCGCGAACATCGGATCGACCGGTTCCGGGCACTTCGCCCCCTCGCTTCCTCCCTTATCCTTCATGGCTCAGTCCCCCCTCTCAGTGGTTGGTGGATGGTGGTCCTACGAGCTCGCGACCTCGGCGAGGTCCTTCTCGTCCCGTTGCTGGCGGCTGATGAACTGCCGGACGTAGTCCTGGATGACGTGCTGATCCTTCTTCTCCGCGAGGACCTTGAACTCCTTGGCCCCGTCGGCGGTCTTCTCGAGATAGAAGTGCCGGATGTGACCGAGGTGCTCGGAGTAGGCGAACGGCTTGCCGGCGAGTTCCTTGCCGGCTGTGTCCGGCATCAGTCGTGCCTCGATCAGCCGCCCGCGGGAGTCGTGGCTTGAGAAGTCGTAGGTCTGCATGCCTTCGTCGATCGCGGACTTGATCGTCTCGCTGACCGGCTCGCCGTCCTTATCGGTACCGGTCTGGATGTGCTGGATCTGGAGCTGGCCGGGCAGGCATACCGACCTATTCCGGTTGTTGCCCATGTAGACGATCCGGCACTTCACGATCGGGGCCTCCGGCCGCATGATGTTTTCGCTGAGTTCGATCTCCTGCATCAGGGGGGCCTTACTGGCTACGACTGGCATGGTCCTCGCTCCTCTCGGTGATGGTTTCCTGCGCCATCGGCGTCAGGGCCTCAGCATCCGCTTGCAGACGGGCCAAGGCGAAGATGACCAGGGCGGCCTGCCCCGGCAAGTGAAAGACTGGGCTCCCTAGGCTGTTGACGAGCGCGATCGCCACCACGGCGATCCACGCGCGCTCGAGCGGGGCGCGGCCCCAGGCGTACCAGGGGGCCGGGATCATGGCGACTGGAGCCGCGCGCCACACGCGCACGGCCGCGAGGCCGGCCTGCCCAGCCCACAGCAATCCGAAGGCGAAGCCGATGAGGCCGAGCTCGAAGAGCAGCTGGAAGGGCTCGTTGTGGGCCTGGAGCGTGACGAGGAAGGTCTTCCCGGCTTGGGGGGCGTAGTGCACCGCATCCCAGTCCTCGGCCCAGGTCCGCCACTGGCCGATCCCCTGCCCGAGTACGGGCCACCGGAGATACTCGGGCAGCGCCTTCATCCAGACTTCCCACCGCCCGCTCAGGCGGAACTCGTGGAGGATCATCGTGCCGAGGACTCCGGTGGTACCGGCCACGGCCACGGCGCCGCGGACCCGGGCTCCGAATAACGGCCAGGCCATGATGAGGATCCCGGCGGTTGCCGAGATGACCGGGCCGGCGGACACGGTCTTCAGGATGAGCAGGTAGACCAGCGTGGCCGCCGGGATGCCCGCCACCGACCAGACGATCGGGAGGCTCAAGGCCATGAAACTGCCCCAGTAGTTCGGGTGGGTCAGGAACCCCATCGGCTTGCCCACGTGCTCGGCCATCACCACCGCCATCCACGGATATACCCCGAAGGCATTGACTAACCCAAGCAGGCCCTCCCAGCCGGCCCCGATACAGAAGGCCACGGCAACCGTGCGGGACATGGCGTCAGAGGCCTCACGGGCGAGCACGTAGAGCATGGCCGCCATCAGCATCAGGGCCAGCACCTTGAGGCTGCGCTCAGGGAAGCCGTGGTAGCCGGCGCGGACCACCGACCAAGCCAGGATGGCGGCGAAGGGGATGCTCACCCGACAGACCAGCGCACAGAGGGCGGCGAAGCCACCGAGCATGAGCCACATGATCGGGACCGCGCGCTCCGGCAGCGACCAGCCGAAGGCCGGGAATGGAGCGGCGATAGCGATAGCGAGGAACACCCAGATCCACGGGATGCGCTGGGCTGGGATCGGCGAGGCGAGACGGTCGAGGAAGCGGATCATGCGGGCACCTGGCGGCGCTTGCCGCGGTAGTAGGTGGAGCCGGTCAGCCAGGACCAGGCGCGGGAGGCGCCGGTCAGCACGGCCTGCCAGCCGCGCTCGAGGGCGAACCGCAGGCGCCAGCCGACCGTCGGGTCCAACTGGATCAGCCAGACCCCCTTGCTCCGGTCGAAAGGACGGAGATGGACTGCGGCGACCCCGCGTCTGGTGATGCGGCAGTAGTGGGCCAAATCCGCCCGCCATCGGCGGCGGTTGCCCTCGACGAAGATCCACGCCCCGCGGAGAAGCATCGGGACGACTTGCCCGGCGGGCAACTGGTCGCCGTCGATCACGGCCAACGGATAGGTGGGCACCAATGACGCCGTCCGGAGTTCTTGGATGCCCCGGTAGGGCAGCATCGCGCGGAGCCGCTCCCGGCACCATACGCTGTCTTCCACATAGTCGATCTCGACCCCGCGCCAGCACAGCAGGGCGGTCATGGTCCCGATGCCGGCTCCTACCTCCAGCGCCTTGGGCGGCAGGAAACGCCAGAAGAGCCCGGCCAGGACCGCGAGGGCAAAGGGACTGGCGATCTGCTCGCTGCCTGCCTGGCGGGCAAATAGATTGTGGAACATGGACCCAGAGTCGTTGTCGACCGCGATGCCGAGGAACCGTCCGGTCACGTCGCCTCCTGAACAGGGGAATGGGGGTGGGGCCCCGATGGCGACCCCACCCCCGGTGTACTCACTGAACGGGCCTAGTACCCCGGCCCGTGTACCGTGCTGCCCACGTGGATCAACTGGAAGAACACGTACACGTGTCCGCCCATGCTGCCCACGTTGGAGGTATCGTAGGTGAGCTCGAGGCCACCTGTGGTGTGGACCATGACCCCGCCGTTGTAGGTGCCGGAGTTCGCGCCACCCGTGGCGATGTTGATGTGCTTGAGCAGCACGCCCATGTGGGTCCTGGGAACGGACTGGACACCACCGATGCCAGGCCACGTCGCGCCGACCGTGCCCGTCGGGTCCAGGAACGTGTTGAAGCCAGCGGCGGCGGTGGTGGTGTTCGGCCCCAGCTGGAGCCGATCGGCGAGTGCGTTGCGCACCGCGAAGGCGTGGTTGCCGCCGAAGCCTACGTCGATATGCCCGACGGTCGCGCCCGGCGTGGCCACGTTGACCGCAACACTCTGGACTACCGCACCCTGCGGAATGTAGAGGCCGGTCGCGGTGACCCCGGTGTTGGTGCTGAAGGGGAAGCGCACCACTTTCTGCGCCCCGGTCGTGCTGATCCGGAGCCGGTGGTCGGTGATCGCCATACGGACCTTGCGGCCCGAGTCACCACCCTTGGTGAAGCAGACGACGTCCACTGGGGTCGTGGTGCCAGAGTACCAGTGGATGATCCCGTTGGAATTGCTGTACAGCGGACCGGCGAGACCGGTCCCGTTCGCCAACGACGCAGCGCTGTGGACGATCGTATTGATCGACCCGTTGGCGCCGTACCGGTAGATCGAGCAGTTGACGAACCCCGCATCGGTGAAGGGCTGGTCGTTCTCGTTCACGATCTGAAAGAAGTAGTAGTAGCCGGGCTGTCCCGACTCTCTCGTCTGGGCCGCCATGACGATCGGCCAGGCCAGGACACCGGCCATGGTGATCGCCACGATGGCGGCGAGGATCCCGCGGAAGCGCTTGTTCATGGGTGTCATGCCTCCTTGTCGGCTCTCGCCGCCCCTAGTTGTTTGTCCGGTAAGTCCGGATGGCGATGAACCCGTGATCCGTCGCATTGAACACCGCCTTGGTGAAGTCCCAGATGGCGCCGATGGCGAACCCGACGCGGTTGTTGTAGTCGAACTCCTTCTCCCACCACTCCGGTCGGGCACCCCAGCCGAAGAGGCCAGCCTGTCGGCCGAGGAAGAAATTGGAGGCTCCGGTGTCACTCGCCCCGGCCCCCCAGTCGGTGGCGATGGGAATCTTGGTATGGCTGTGCAGTACCGCGCCCCCGTAGACGGACATCCCGCCCACGAAAATCGCGTTGTCCCCGTAGTCCCGCGGGCCGGCGTTCTGCTGGAAGTTCTGCCAGGCGTTGGACTGCCGGAGGTCGAACTCCACGTCGGTATGCATGCAGACGACGTAGTAGTCGCGGCCCTCCACCCGTACCGGCCAGATCTTGGGCGAGGCCTTCTTGGCTCTCGCGACGGCCTGGTCGATCAGGGCGAGCGTCATGGTGCTGGTGTTGAGGATGGTCGCGGTGCTGGTGGCCCCGGCCCCGAAGATCACCGAGGTCGGGTTGGTGTCGAACTGGGTGAAGATGTCGTCGTCGATCGTCTCCGCCAGCCAAGTCTTGAGCACGTCCTTCGCGCTGTTTCGCTGGTTGAACGCGGTACGCCGCTCGGATAGCCGCCCCTTGAGGCGCACGGCGTTGCGGCGCTGGTCGAGGACGATCGAGTCGGAGTAGTGGTTCATCTGCTCTTCGTTGCCTTCCAGCACGGCGTCTCCGGTGACGCCCGCACCGATCAGCTTGCGGAGCAGGGTGAACGTCAGCTCATCCCCAGCCTGCCCTTCGAAGTCGCGCTTGACCTGGATGATCGCATTCGCGGATTCCTGCATGAACTGGCCCCAGTAGATGAGCTCCGGGGCCTCGGTCCACAGCTCCTTGGCCCACCGCTTGACCGTCTCGGCGGCTCCAGTTAGGAACTCTGTATCGGCCATAGTCGTTTGATCTCCTCTGGACTCCTAGTGCTACTGCGCTTCCGGTTCCCCACCGAGCCATCGCTCGCGGAGCCCTGGATTCACCTTGAACAGCGCCGACCGATTCGCGTCGGACATCCCGTCGATGTCCGCCATGGTCAGTCCGCGCCGCGGAGGCGGGGAGGGCTTCACGGCATGGAGGCCCCGTGGCCTCGAAGAGTTCCCGCGTACCTGGTCGATCACCTCGCGTGCGCCCGCCCGCTTGTCCGCCGCCGGGTCCTCCTCGGACTCGGCTCTCCGAGCCCGCGACTTCGGCTCGGGTTCCTCCTCTACCTCTACCTCCGTGTCGGGATCCGCTGTGGGAGCCTTCGACGCGCTGCGAAGCGCGGCGTCCAGCCGGCCATCCTTCTCGAGCTTCCCGAGCGCGAGCTCGAGGGCTTCGAGACCGGGGTCCTGCTTGGTGTAGATGGCCCGCGCGATGCTGGGATCGCGGAACTGCCCATTCGCCTCGAGGGCGATGGCGTCCTTGATACCGGCCTCGCGCAGCACGCGGTCGTAGGCACCGCGGCCATGCTGAGCATCGAAGTCCTTCCTGGCGATCGTCTCGGAGACCTGGAGGTGCCGGTTGAAACGCTCCTCGTCGAGGGCGGCGGCCCAAAACTGGTCCCGCTTGCCCTGCTCATCGAGGAAGATCTCCACCAGCTGACCCATCGAATCGGCCTTGTTGCCGCGTTCGATGAGAGCCTCGCGGTGCTCCTTGGACATCCCGATCTGCGGCTGTCCGCGCCGCGCTCGGAGCTCAGCCTCGAGGCGATCCCGCTCGGCGGTGGCCTCGTCGTACTTCTTGGCGAGCTCCTTGCGCTTGTTGCGCTCTTCACGGGTGGAGGCGGGGAGGCGGTCCTGTTTCTTCTCGGCGCGCTTCGGCTCGGGCGTGGTCTCGGGTTCCCCGGTGGTCTCGGCCTCCTCGGCGACAACCTCGTCGCCAGGGAGCTTCAGATCGAGCCCCTCAGGAATCTCTACCTCGATGACTTCGGCCTTCGCGTCGGCGGCCTCGGCGGTGGCGGTACGCACGTTTGGTTTGTCGGCCTTCACTGCGGCTGGCATGCGGTCTCTCCTCTGGCCTTGTCCTGGGGGTTCCCCAGCGGGGTGGCACCCGAGTCGTCGGATCCAAGGGCCGACGGCCCCCCCGAGCATGGCGGCTCGGAACGCCCCTGATGGCCGGGCAGGGAGACCCGAAACGGGCCGGTCTCCAAATGCTCTTGGTAGACCGTCCGAAGCATCGTCTTGCCGATTTCCATTGCTTTCCTTGGCGTCAAAAACAAACCGGCCGGTGAGGCTCCGAAGAGCGCTCGACCGGCCGTCCGTGGTTCGGCTTGGCCCGAAGTCTCTGCTTGACGGCTATTGCATCGCGATTGTTAGCTTACACTACCGCAAGGGGTTGAAGTCAACCGGTCTTACACCACTACCCGTTGGGCGCGCCAACTGATTCCTAGTCCGCTTGGTACCACACACACAGACGAACAGGTTGCTGTAGTCCTGTGGTTCCATGCGCTTTCCGCATCCAGGATTCGGGCAGATGACGCCCGCTATCGTGGTTTTTTTCCGGATCCGGATGGTCCGCACCTGGGTAATGGACTGGACTTCGCCCTCCTGGAGGTGGAGCTCGATGCGGCCGTGCCACTTGCCGGTCCGGGCCGACTCCAAGAGCTCGATGAGCTCCTCGGGGATGAGGTCGCTCACGTCGTCGGCATGGGGGGCGGCGCGCTCGAGGTTCCGCCGGGGCCGGCCATGGGCAGCGGGCCGGCTGGCGGCTGGCCTGGCGGCGGACCCTGCGCGCCCCCGGTGGGCGGCGCGGCCGCAGGTCCTGGCCTCATGGGCGGGCCCCCTGGTGCCGGCGGCGCTGCCGGCGCGTTCATGGTCTCCTCGGGGGGTAGCAACCCCTGGGCCCGCATGAGGTTGATGACCCGATGCTTGACCCGATCCCGGTCCGGGATGTCCGACAGGTCGATGATGATGTCCATGACTGCCGGGGCGATCGCCGGCACCTTGCCGATGATCTCGAGCAGGGCCAGCAGCGCCATCGCGCGCATGGACGGGGTAGCTGGAGTCTCCGAGATGAGGATGTCGTAGTCGAGGCTCGAGACATCCCGGAGCACCTTCGGCTTGTTCTTGCTGAGCGGACCCTGCGTGATCTCGGCGGCCTCCTGCTCCATCCCGAGACTGCCGGCCTCCTGGAGGCGGCCTTTGTCGTCCCGACGTTTGTTCTCGACCGGATTGACCTTGAGGATGATCGACCCCTAGCCCATCGGATCAGTCAGCCGCACGGTCTTCTCGTAGGAGTAGACCTGTTGGATCCGCTTCGCGAGGCGACGGCCGAAGTTCCGCTTCATCTGACGGAAGTTGTCGAAGTAAACAGTCGAGATGGTCTGGCCCTGGGCCTGCCGGCGGGCGATGGCAATGCCGGAGGCGTCGTCGCCCTTGATCCCCAGGAGGTCGGTGTTGATGCCGGATACCTCACGGACGGAGAGCTTGCCGCGGTCGCCGCTGGTGAACAGGGCCTTCAGGAGCTCGCCCATCGGGGGAACATCCCACCCGGGCGGCTGGGCTCCCGGCTTCACCCAGATGGTCTTGGTCGACCACATGTCGTCGAGGTTCCGGGTGTCGACGATGGTGTTCTCGGTGGCCATTCGGCGCATGGCCCCGAAGCGGGCGAGCACGTCCATCGCTTGGCTCTCCCGGCGATTCTCGATCCGCTGCGGGTCCTTCAAATTGCGGACGATACCGTAGATGGTGTCGAGCTTCTCCTTGGCGATGTAGACGGAGAAGGGGAAGTGTTGGGCGTCGTTGTCATAGGGGGTATCGGCTTCCTCAAGGATGCGGTAGGTGGCCGGCACACAGAGCGCCATCCGCACGGTGCGGCGCTTGCGGCGGATGGCGGTCATGTTGTCTGAGTCTTTGGCCGCCGTCTCCCTGGCCACCGCCCACGCACTTTTCCCGCTGCCCTCCTCGACCTCGACTTCCCACACCTTGCCGGAGGTCTTGTCGGCCAGGATCACCACGTCCTCGTAGTCCCGATACCAGCATTCGACTACCATCAACTTCTTCTCGGCCGCAGCATAGAACATCTGGTCCATGCCATGGGCCTCGAGCGGGTGGCGATTGGTCGAGCCGTAGCCATCACGGCGGTTGAACTGATGCAGGATCTCGTTCGCCGCCGTCGGGCTCTGGGTCTGCCGGTAGACATCGAGGGCGTCGAGCTCTTTGCGGATGAGGCTGTCGTGTTCCGGATAGGCCGCACAGATGTCGTCCACGGCCCCGAAGCGCCACCGGAAGAAGTACCTGGCATCTGACCGGTCCGGCTTCTTGGCCAGCGGATCCCAGAGGACATCGTGCCCCGGAATGAGTTCCTCGATGCTGATGTCCCCGAAGAGCGGGTCGAATGACCAGTCGATTCCGATGAAGACGCAGGCGGCCCCCATGACGGTCCCGTTCTCGAAGGCCTCGCTCATGATGGCCGGGGCATCGAGCTTGTCCTGCTCGTACTTGAGCAGCAGGGTGAACAGATTCGCGTCCTCGGCGTCCTCCTCGCCCATCGGGGAGGCCTTCAGATCGTAGCGGTTCTGGCGCTCGAAGCCGGTCAGCACGTCCACCACGCTCTGCACGTGGTTGATGGACACGGCTGCGCGCTTCTCGTTCTTGAGTTTGGCCAGGGCCTCCCTGGACCCATTCATGGACCACTGCCCGTCGCCACCGATGTAGAAGCCCATGTCCTCCTCGGCTTCCCGGCGGTATGTCACCCACTTCGGATGCTCCCAGGCTTCGATGAACCACGAGCGGATCTGGTCGGCGAGGGCGATGTTGTTGGGCGGATCCATCGAGGCGTTCTGATTCAGGACCCCCACGCCAGGCGATGGCCCGGTTCCTCCCTTCAGCGACGCATCGGCCATCACCTCCAGGCCCTTGTCGTGTGACATTTATTGGACTAGCCGAGGTCCTGCTTCTTCGCCTTGCCGGTGCCGAGATGCTTCCCGACGGCTTGCTCGACCGATCGGGTGATCTCATCCCGCATCTTCTTCAGCTTCGGGTGGTTCTCCACCGCGGTACGCGCCACGTGCTCTGCGGCGTAGTGGATCTGCTGCTTCGGGGAGGGCATCATCAGGATGCCCATGCTGCTGTTGCCATCCGACTTTTTCTTCTTCTTGCCTCCCATGGGGTTCCTCCTATCCGGTGAGGCGACGGATCGCCTGCTCAAGTATGCCGGGCTGTGGGGCCGGCGGTGTGAGGGTGCCTGGCGGCGGCGGAGCCACCGGCCGGCGCATGAGGTCCTGCGGGGTCAGATACCGCTTCTGAGTCCCGATGGCTTCGCGGAGGGTGCCTGGCCGCGCTACACCCGTGTCGAGGTCTCGGAGCAGTTGGTCCTGACCGATGTTCTGGGCCACCGTCATCGGGCGTGCCGGGCCGGTCATGAATGGATTGCCTGGACTCGGGGCGAATCGGATGGTCGGCATCCGATCGCTGGTGCCGCCCATCGGGACTGTCCGCATCGGGAGCCGGGAGCCCATCGGCTGCGAGTCATCCCGCCCTGGGAGGTCCTCAAGGCGCTGGTCGGCGCCACGGCCTTTATCGCCAGGAAACCGCGGCTGCTGGACACGGCCCCGAAGAACCTGATCGCCCATCCCGGAGAACGGTAAGGTGTCGCCCTCTGGGGTCGGCTGGGCCTGCGCCTGCTTCATGCGGGCCGCCATGGCTACGATGCCTGGGGCCTTCATCGGGTCCTTGTTCTGAGTGTCCTGAGCCTTCTGGAGCATGCGGAATTGCAGGCTGGGTGGAGCGGTCAGGATCCCCTTGCCGACCATGATCGGCGCTTCCCCGTTATCGAGGGCGTCCTGCACGTCCTCCATGGTGAAGGCGAGACGGCGGACACTTGGATCTGTCCCGTCGAGATCCTGGGTCGGGGTTCCCTCGCGCATGTTGACGTACCACTTCTTTGGTCCGGCCTTGGCCTCATCGTCCGGCTGCGAGCCGCCATCCGGACCAGGGCCGAAGCCACGATCGAGCCGTCCGGGGCTCATCCGTGGCATCTGGAGTGTTCGGTCGCCCTCAAGCCGGAGCTCGCCTTTGCTCCGCATGTCCTCGAGGAAGCGCTGACTCTCGGCCTCGGTATCGGCCTTGTCGGCCGGGATGACCACCTCCCCCTTGTGCACCAGGTAGCGGCCCGTCTCTGGCACTACCCCGCCCTTCTGGAACCCGCCGGAGCCCGGCACCGGGGTAGAGTCCCCGGTGGGGATGGCGGCGGCGGAACCCTGCGGGGTCGAGCTCTGGGTGCCGGCCGGGACCGGAGTCGGGGCGATGTCTGCGGCCGGCCCGGCGCCCGGGGTCGCCCCGGCCTCTTGCCCGGCTGGCGCGGGTTGAACGGCGAGCGCGGCCGTGAGAGCCTGCTGGCTGGCGTTCTGAGAACCGGAGAGGGCCTTGCCGAGGGCCTCCGGGGTCGTGTCCTGCGGGACGTAGACCTCGAGGGCCTGCTGGCCGGAGGGCTTCACGTAGTACCCCTCACTGAGTTGCTGGTAGCCGGAGTCTTTGGCCTGGTAGGTCGCGGCTTGATCTGGCTTGTACGGGATGAAGGTCAAGGTCTCCGGCCCGGCCTGGATGTTGACCCGCTGGCCTCCCTGGAGGGCCGAGAGAAAGCCTAGCGGGTCGAAGGCGGTCGGGCCAGCCTGTGTCGCCGCAGCCTGCTGCGCGGCCTGCCAGTCGGCTAAGTCTCTGGCGTAATTCGGACCTGGAGCGAATGTGGGGATGTTGAGCCTGCCGTATTGCTCGGTCTGAACGGGCGGAGCCCAGCCGTAGGTCACCGATGGCAGGCCGAGTAATGCGCGGACTCCCGCTTCCGTACCTCCGGGCTGGAGACCCTGGAACGCAGAGAGAGCCTCAGGGGACCACGCAGAGATTGTACGGTAGTCTGGCGTACCTAGCTCTGGGTCAAATATGGCGATCCGCTTGTAATACTCTGCCGCGCTGGGTTTGAGGTAGTTCTGGATCATCCACGGATTTGTACTGAGGTAGTTCGGCATTCCGAGGAAGGAGCCCGATTCTGGATCGTAGGCACTTGTGGCCCCACCAAGTATCTTGGCTGCATCTTGTGGAGTCATGCGAGTGGCTCCGGGAGGAAGCGCCACTCCTCTCTGTTCCAAGAGATCCTGAGCGCGAAGCTGCGCCAAAGCCACCTGAACGAGATACGGCTGAATCTGTTCCATAGTCGTGCGCCCAGCATCGGACATTCCCCCGATCATTGAGGGGAAGCTGGGGGCGCGTGGGTTGCCGGTCGCTGGCCCGCCCTCCCAGTTTCGTTGGACGGTAATCAGCTTGTTGTAGGTGTCCAAAAGCTGCTCATCTGATGCCTGCGGCGTGAGCGTTGACATGAGATCCGCACCTCGCGTGATGTCCTGGGCGATGGTCGGAAGACCGCGCTCGAACCGCTGCCGGTTGGCGCGCGCTCGGCTAAAGGCCGCCCGCGCAGCAACCATCTCGTCTATCTGGGCAACCAAGTAGGCCGCGACCGCCGGGAGTGCGACGATGCCGCCTACAACGCCGGCCCCAACGCCGGCCCCAAGGCCGGCCCCGGCGCCCGCAAGACCCGCACCGCCCGCCGCACCGGTGCCAATACCCGCGACCGTGCCGCCGGTCAGGGCCGCCCCGACGGATGGAGCCGCAGCGGCGGCCAATTCACCGGCGACAGCAGGGGCCAGGGTGGCACCGATTCCGCCGAGTGCCCCAACCCCAGGACCTCCGGTCAGCACCCCGAGTTGTCCAGCCAACGCAGGCGAGAGCGAAGTGAGCGCCTGACTGCCTAGGCTACCGAGAGTTGGGATCGAGGTTCCCGCTAGGGAATTGATGAGCGGGACCGCGCCCGAGTATAACTGCAAGGCGTTCATGGTGATCCCGAGCGGGTCGCCATTCTGGGCAGCGTTGTAGAGCCCATAGCCGCCACCGAGCACCCCGCCGATCCCGCCGAGCGCCCCCAACTGCGATGTACTGAGGCCGAGGCTGTTCGCTACCTGCGCGAAGCTCTCCGGGGCCAGCGTGCCGAACGTGTTTATGAGACCTGGGGCGGCGGCGACCGCGCCGGGGACATTGCCCTGCATGATGGCCTGCACGAGGTTGACGGGGGCTCCGGCCGCTGCCAGGTACCGTCCGATCCCGGGGATGCGGCCGATGTCGGCCAGTGACGTGCCGGACTGGAGCAGGGCTTTGATGGTCTGCACCGGATCGCCAGCTAGTACACCTTGGCCAGCCCCGAGCACGCTCTGGAGCAGGCCGAGGGTGTTGCTCGGGGTGACATTCAGGTCGACGCCACCGCCAGTGGTTGGGCTATCACCGAAGATGTCCTCGCTACGAGGTCCGATCCCCAGTCCTCGCGGGTCGAGGTCACGGCCACGGCCAGCGCCGATCATCGGCTCCGGCATGAGGTTCGGATAGATGTCCTCCGGCCGGGTAAGGCTGAACATGCCGCTGCGGGCGGCATCGCCGAGGATGGCCTCGGCATTGGCCCCGCCATCGAGTGGCGTGGCACCGCCACCGATCTCGCCGAATCCGGTAAGCGGGATGCCGGCAGGCCCCAGTTTGGGTTGGGCTTGGCCAAACGCTCCAATGTCGAGTAGCAGGCGGTCAAGATCTGACAGCGCCGGGTTGGCCACCGTCGGAAGATTCACGGTGCCGGCAAAGGGCTGGATGACCCCAGGCATGGTCGGCTGACCGGTATTGATGCCGAGCTCGCCAAGGGCGGCGAGCTGCTGCGGGCCCATCTGGAGCCCCGCCAGTTCCAGGGCCCCGACTTCCATGCCCCCGACGTCGGGACCGGAGATGGCCGGTAGAGTCGTGGGCGCGCCCGACTGGTTGATCTGGGCGAGCAACTGCGCGGCCGCTCGTGCGGTGCCGACACCTTGGTTCAATAGGCCGAGCGTCCGGAGCTCCTCGTAGTTCTCTGGCAGCACCGGCACCGGACGCTGACCCGTGCGGCCGGGCGGCGGGAGAACCGCCTGTCGGCCATCCTGATATGTCACCAAGCGGCGGCCATCCGGGAGCATGGTGATCCGGGGTTGGTAGTTCTGGCCCCCCTCCGCACCGATGCCGGCACGGCCTCCCGCGATGCCGCCCGCCACGCCGCCTGCGACTCCGTAGGAGGGGCTGCGCGTGGCTGCAGAACGGCCAACCGGGGCGGCGAGCCCAGCCAGACCGAGGGCGGGGCTCTCAGGGGAGAGGGTCAGGCCTTGGCCAAGACCGCCGAGGCCGAAGCGGAGCGGGCTGATGTTGGGACGGGAGAACAGCGATGGGTAGCGGAACCATGACGAGGACGCGATCCCTGGCCTAGCACCGAGCGTAGGTGTCCACGAGGCGCCAGCCCGGGGCATGAACGGATTGCCGAGGGCAGCCAGTTGATCTGGCCCGAGGAGTCCGAGTGAGGCTGCCTCCTCAAGCGAAAGTCGTGGCATAGTTCTCTATCCCCCGTTAGCCCATGTAGCTG